>Ga0137418_10003922_pt1 | contig 13627 bp, 13 predicted proteins | sample CZODoug3_1_2_16f_FD_122242 | JGI IMG/M metagenome (GOLD analysis project Ga0137418, IMG submission 122242) | Vadose zone soil fungal communities from Angelo Coast Range Reserve, California, USA - CZODoug3_1_2_16fungal (Hybrid Assembly) | ecosystem: Environmental > Terrestrial > Soil > Vadose...
GCCGATCGCCTCGGCATCCCGATGGAGGACATCGACATCGTCCACGGCGACACCGGAAAGATCCTCTTCGGCATGGGTACCTACGGCTCGCGCTCGATCGCCGTGGGCGGCACCGCCATCGTAAAGGCCGTGGACAAGATCGTCGCCAAAGGCAAGAAAATCGCGGCTCACCTCATGGAGGCCGCGGAAGCCGACATTGAATTCAAGGACGGCGCATTTGTCGTAAGAGGCACCGACAAGAAAAAAGCGTTTGCCGAAGTGTCTCTCGCAGCTTACGTGCCGCACAACTATCCTCTCGACAAGCTGGAGCCCGGCCTGAACGAGAACGCTTTCTACGATCCGGCCAACTTCACTTTCCCGGCCGGCAGCCACATCTGCGAAGTCGAGGTGGATCCCGATACCGGCACGGTGAAGATCGTGAATTTCACCGCGGTGGACGACTTCGGCAAGATCATCAACCCGATGATCGTCGAGGGACAGGTGCACGGCGGCTTGACCCAGGGCATCGGCCAGGCGCTGACCGAAGGCTGCCACTACGACAAGGATTCGGGTCAGCTCGTCACGGGCTCCTACCTCGACTACTGCATGCCGCGCGCGGACGACGTTCCGACATTCAAGGTGGGCACGAAGGAAACGCCCTGCACGCACAATCCGCTCGGGGTGAAAGGCTGCGGCGAGGCGGGCGCGATCGGCGCCCCGGCCGCGGTGATGAACGCGCTCACCGACGCGCTCGGCGTTCGCGACATCGAGATGCCGGCGACGCCGCAAAGGATCTGGCGGGTGTGCCAGCAAACCAAGATGAAGAAGGCTGCCTAGGAGACGTGCATGTATTCATTCAACTATCAGAAAGTAAAAACGGTCGCCGACGCAGCCAAGGTGCTCGCAAAGGACAGCGACGCCAAGCTGCTCGCCGGCGGCCAGAGCCTGATCGCGGCGATGAAGCTGCGCCTGGCGCATCCGTCCGAGGTCATCGACCTCGGCGCGATCAAGGAGCTTTCCGGCATCAAGGCGGACAGCAAGGCGGTCGCCGTCGGCGCGATGACGCGTCACGCCGAGGTCGCCTCCTCGGCCGCGGTGAAGAAGGCGATTCCGGCGCTCGCGAGCCTCGCCGCAGGCATCGGCGACCGAATGGTCCGCAACATGGGCACGATCGGCGGCTCGCTCGCCAATAACGATCCCGCGGCGGATTATCCGGCCGCGGTGCTGGCCTTAAGCGCGACCGTCGTCACCAACAAGCGCAAGATCGCGGCGGACGAATTCTTCAAAGGCATGTACGAGACCGCCCTGCAGAAAGGCGAAATCATAACCTCGGTGAGCTTCCCGGTACCCAAGCGGGCGGCCTACATGAAGTTCAAGAACCCGGCTTCACGCTACGCCATCGTCGGTGTGTTCGTCGCCGACTTCGGCACGGGCGTGCGCGTCGCGGTGACGGGCGCTGGTCCCAGCGTATTCCGCGTGGCGGCGATGGAAAAAGCGCTCGCGGCGAAGTTCGCCCCCGAGTCGGTGGCGAACATCGCGGTGCCGGAGAAAGGCCTCAACTCGGATCTGCACGCAAAGGCCGACTATCGGGCGCACCTTATCACCGTGATGGCCAAGCGCGCGGTCGAGGCCGCGATGAAATAGAACATCCGGGAGTCCCCGGTTCCCGGGGCCCGCATGCCGTCCTCGCGGCGGCGTGAGCGGTCGGGGATCAAATCTCCCGGACCTGGTCTCGAGGGCAAATCGCCTCGAGGGATCCCGACCGGCCCTCCCCCAAAACCCTTGGGGAAGGGTTTTTTATATCTGTAGCGATACGAGGGGATACAATCCCGACATCGAACCTGGCGCAGTCCGAGTTGTCCATTAAAGTAGCATGTACAAACCTTTCTTCCTGCAGCGTCTGCTGCGTTCCGCCCCGCACCGCCCGGGGGTGCCGTCGCGCGCCGCCGTGCGCAGCGCCCGCCGCGTGGCGTCGATTTGCCACGAGCTCCTGTCCCAGCGCGGCGAAGTGTCGGGCGCCTTCATCGCGCGCGAGGCGCTCGCCGCGTATCAATCGCTGGACGAGCAGGCGTTGGATGTTTTTTTCAGCTTCCTCGTCAAGGAATTTTCCCTCGACCCCGAGGCAGTCGGCCGGTCCGCCGACGCTTATCGCAGGGAACCGTCCCCGGGAAATCTCCTGGGTCTGCAGCAGGCGGTGGAATCGCCGCGTCAAGAGCTCTTTCGGCGCCTCAACATGGCGCCCGGCGGAATCGGCGTGCTGCTGGAGATGCGGCGCCGGCTGCTGCGCGGCTTGGTCGAGCATCCGCATTGGACCGGCATCGAGACCGACCTCGCCCACCTGTTCCGCTCCTGGTTCAACCGCGGATTCCTGGTCCTGCAGCGCATCGACTGGCGCACTTCCGCCCTGGTGCTGGAAAAGCTGATCCAGTACGAAGCCGTGCACGAGATCCAGGGCTGGCACGACCTGCGCCGCCGGCTTCAGGCTGACCGCCGCTGTTACGCGTTTTTCCATCCGACGCTCCCCGACGAGCCGGTGATCTTCATCGAGGTGGCGCTCACCCGCGGCATGAGCGCCAAGGTGCAGCCGCTGCTCGCCCTCGACTCCCCGGTGGTCGACCCCGCTTCGGCCGATTGCGCGATCTTTTATTCGATCACGAATCCCCAGGAAGGCCTGCGCGGCATCTCGTTCGGCAATCTCCTCATCAAGCAGGTCGCCGAGGACCTCGGCCGCGAGTTTCCGCGCCTGAAGACCTTCGCTACGCTCTCGCCGATCCCGGGATTCCGCAAATGGCTTGCCGGCGGAACGGGACTGCGGGAAGGCGATCCCCGGCACGCGGAGCTCGCTGCCCTGCTCGCCAAGCTCGACGTCCAGGACTGGTTCAAGGACAAGGCGCGCGCAGCGGAAATCCTAAAACAGCTCGGCCGTCTGTGCGCCTACTATCTTCTCTACGCCAAGCAGAACGACGAGCCGCTGGACGCGGTGGCCCGGTTCCACCTCGGCAACGGCGCGCGCCTGGAGCGCCTCAACTGGCTCGGCGACACCTCGGCCACGGGCATGCGCCGCTCGGCGGGGCTCATGGTGAACTACGTTTACCGTCTCGACGACCTGGAACACAACCACGAAGCCTACGCCAGGGAACACCGCATCATCGCCTCGCGCCGCTTCGGCGTATTGGCGAGGGATTCGCTGGTCACACGCGGCGGCGCTCCCAGGCGCGCAGTCACCGCCTAGACCCTTGGTGCCCCCCTGAATCAGCTTTCCCTCCCGGGGAAAGGTTTTTTGCCGGCCAGGCTGGCATAATTCGCGGATGAGCACGCTACCGAAGTCGATCGACGACACCCTCGCCCTGCTCGCACGTGCCGACTATGTCGCAGAGCGCAGCCTTGCGACGACGGTTTTCCTCTCCCTCAAGATGAGCCGGCCCCTGTTTCTCGAAGGCGAGGCCGGCGTCGGCAAGACCGAGATCGCGAAGGTTCTCGCGGGGGGCCTCGGCCGCACTCTGGTGCGCCTCCAGTGCTACGAAGGTCTCGACATCGCCTCCGCCGTATACGAGTGGAACTATTCGCGCCAGATGATCGAGATAAGGCTGGCCGAAACGGAGGGTGCGTCGCGCGACGCGGTCGCCAAGGACATCTTCTCCGAGCGCTTCCTCATCAAGCGGCCTCTGATGCAGGCGCTCGAAGGCGACAAAGGCGCGGCGCCCGTGTTGCTGATCGATGAATTGGACCGCACCGACGAGCCGTTCGAGGCGTATCTTCTGGAAGTGCTGTCGGACTTCCAGATCACGATCCCGGAGATCGGCACGGTGAGAGCCAAGGAGCCGCCGATCGTCGTGCTCACTTCCAACCGCACGCGCGAGATCCACGATGCCATCAAACGCCGCTGTTTCTATCACTGGGTGGACTATCCAGACGCCGCGCGGGAGCTCGAAATCCTCAAGCGAAAGGCCCCGGAGGCGTCCGAAAACCTTTCGCGCGAGGTCGTGGCCTTCGTGCAGCGCCTGCGCAAGATGGACTTGTTCAAGCTGCCCGGCGTCGCCGAAACGATCGACTGGTCGAAGGCGCTGGTTGCGCTCGACAAGATGACGCTCGACCCCCAGACCGTCAACGACACCCTCGGCACCCTGCTCAAGTACCAGGACGACATCGTTCGCGTGCGCGGCAGCGATGCCGAGCGCCTGCTCGCGGAGGTCAGGGCGGAGCTCGCCGCCGCCTAGATCGCTGCGGTGGGAAAAAAAACGGGAATCCCCTCGCTCGAGGCGGTCGATCTCCACTGCGTGCGCGGCGAGCGCAAGCTCTTCGGCGCGCTGAACTTCACGTTGCGCGGCGGCGAGCTGCTCCGGATCGGAGGAGCCAACGGTTCCGGCAAGACGAGCCTCCTGCGCATCGCATGCGGCCTGCTCGAGCCGACCAGCGGCGAGGTGCGTTGGGGCGGTGAAAATATCCGGCGGCTGCAGGAGGAATTCTGGCGGCAGCTCGTCTACATCGGGCACGCCAATGCGATCAAGGATGACCTGACCGCCGCCGAGAATTTGAATGTGGCGTGCTCGCTCACCGGCATTGGAGCGCAGCCCGGGCGGGTCGGCGAGGCATTGCGCCGGCTCGGCCTTGCCGGTTGCGAGAATCTGCCCGCGCGGGTGCTGTCGCAGGGGCAGCGCCGCCGAGCGGCGCTGGCGCGGCTCCCCTTGAGCGACGCCATGCCCTTATGGATCCTGGATGAGCCGTTTGCCGCGCTCGATCCCGTCGCGATCGACTGCGTGCAGCGCCTGATCGCCGAGCACGTTTCGCGGGGCGCGGCGGTGATTCTCACGACGCACCTTGAGCCGCAGATAGCGGCCGCAGCAACGGTGCGCATCGACCTCGAGGCGAGCTGATGCTGGTGGCGCTGCGCTGCGTGATTCACCGCGATCTTCAGCTCGCCGTGCGACGCAGTTCCGACGTGCTGACGGTTCTGCTCTTCTTCGTCATCGTGGTGAGCCTCTTCCCTCTCGGAATCGGGCCGGATCCCGCGCTCCTGCGCACGATCGCACCCGGCGTCATCTGGGTGGCGGCGCTGCTCGCCTCGATGCTCGCCCTGCAGCGGATGTTCGCCTCCGACAACGCCGACGGAACGCTGGAGCAGATGCTGCTCGGCGCCACCCCGCTGGGAATGATCGTGGGAGCAAAGGTGCTAGCCCATTGGCTCGTCTCCGGCCTGCCGCTCGTCCTGATCTCGCCCGTTTTGGCGCTACAATTCGATTTTCCTCAGGAGCTGCTCGGCGTGTTGGCCTTATCTTTGGCCCTCGGTACGCCGGTCCTGAGCCTGATCGGGGCGATCGGTGCGGCGCTAACGCTGGGCCTGCGGGGCGGAGGAGCATTACTTTCGTTGCTGGTGCTGCCCCTCTATGTCCCAGTACTGATCATCGGGACGGGCGCCGCAGAAGCGGCGGTCTCGGGGCTCGGCGGGCAGGCACAGCTTCTGTTGCTCGGTGCGCTCCTGGTGTTTGCGGCGGCTTTCGCGCCCTGGGCGGCAGCAGTGGCACTGCGCATTTCGACGGAATAAACGGCCGACGAACGCCATCTAATACGGATGGGAGTTCAGCAACCTGAGGCAGGAGCGGCAGTGAATTGGTTCAAGTACTCTTCTCCGCAAAGTTTTTTCCCGCTGGCTGGAAAGCTCGCGTTTTGGTTCGGCGCCGTGGCGCTCGTCGTGTGCGCCGCGGGCCTCTACATCGGTTTTTTCCGAGCGCCTACCGACGCCCAGCAGGGCGAGGCCTACCGGATCATCTTCATCCACGTTCCGGCGGCCTGGATGTCGATGTTCCTCTATCTGGTCATGGCGTTCTGGGCGGGACTGGGGCTCGCGTTCAACACCCGGCTCTCGGGCATGATGGCGAGCGCGATTGCGCCCACCGGCGCGCTCTTTACGTTTCTCGCGCTGTGGACCGGCTCCCTATGGGGAAAGCCCACCTGGGGCACTTGGTGGGTGTGGGACGCGCGGCTGACTTCGGAGCTGATTCTGCTCTTCCTCTATTTCGGCTTCATGGCGCTCCAAGCGGCGATCGACGATCCTCGCCGCGCCGACAAGGCGGGAGCGGTGCTCGCGCTGGTGGGCGTCGTAAACATTCCGATCATCTACTTTTCGGTGAAGTGGTGGAACACGCTGCACCAGGGCGCGTCGGTGAGTCTCACCAAGGCCCCGACCATGGCGGCAACGATGCTGACCGGCATGGCCGTGATGGCTTTCGGCTTCTGGTTCTACAGCATCGCAGCTGCACTGATGCGGGCGCGCTGCATCATGCTGGAGCGCGAACGCGCGAGCGAGTGGGTGGCGGACTACGCGAGGCGATCCGCGTGAACTGGGGCAGCTGGGATAATTTCCTTGCAATGGGTGGCTATGCGTTCTATGTTTGGGGCTCCTATCTCGTGACGCTCGGTCTCGTGATCGCGGAAATCGCACTGCTCGCGTTGCGCAAGCGCAGCGCTCTCGCGCGCCTTCGCCTCCACGGCACCGCAACGCAAGGCGACCGATGAAGCCCAGGCAGAAACGGCTGGCGATGATCGCGGGCGGCCTCGTTGCCCTCGGCGTGGCTGCCGCCTTCGTGCTCGCCGCGTTCCGGGAGAATCTCGTATTTTTCTTCACGCCCTCGCAAGTCGAAGCGAAAGAGGTGCCGCATGGGCGCCCGTTCCGCATCGGCGGACTGGTGGTGCCCGGCACCCTGAAGCGCCAGACGGACGGCCTCACCGTTCAATTCGTCGTCACCGACACGGCGAAGAATGTGCCGGTAGTCTATCGCGGGATCCTGCCCGATCTGTTCCGCGAAGGGAAAGGAGTGGTGACACAGGGCAAGCTCGGCGGCGACGGCATCTTCTACGCGAGCGAGGTGCTCGCCAAACACGACGAGAACTACATGCCCCCGGCGGCGGCGGACGCGATCAAGCAGGCTCAGTCCATCAACGAAAAGGCGGCGCACACCCTCCTGGGGGGTGGTGCCGAACGCAATGATTCCCGAACTAGGACAATTGGCGCTGGCCGTCGCTTTGTGTCTCGCGCTCGCCCAGGCAGTACTGGGGCTCGCGGGAGCGGCGCGCGGAGACAGCATATGGATGGACGCGACGCGGCCCGCGGCGCGGGGACAGTTCGTGTTCGTGGCCACGGCCTTCGGCTGCCTCGCCTACGCGTTCGCCTCCAACGATTTCTCCGTCGCCTATGTGGAATCCAACTCCAACTCCATGCTGCCGCTTCACTATCGCATGTCGGGCGTGTGGGGCGGGCACGAAGGTTCGATGCTGCTCTGGCTCCTGATGCTCGGAGTGTGGACTTTCGGTGTCACGCTCTTCAGCCGCCACTTGCCCCGCGAGATGGTGGCCCGCGTGCTCGGAGTGATGGGACTGGTGAGCACCGGCTTTCTCTTGTTCATCCTGTTCACCTCGAACCCGTTCCTACGGCGTTTTCCCGTCCCCGCAGACGGACGCGACTTGAACCCGCTCCTGCAGGATCCCGGCATGGTGATTCATCCGCCGATGCTCTACATGGGCTACGTCGGTTTCTCGATCGCGTTTTCCTTCGCCGTCGCGGCGCTCATCAGCGGCCGGCTCGATGCGGCTTGGGCGCGCTGGTCGCGGCCCTGGACGACAGCCGCATGGTGTTTTCTCACCTTAGGCATCGCCCTGGGCAGCGGATGGGCGTACTACGAACTCGGCTGGGGCGGGTGGTGGTTCTGGGATCCGGTGGAGAACGCTTCCTTCATGCCTTGGCTCGTCGGGACAGCGCTCATCCATTCGCTCGCGGTGACCGAGAAGCGCGGTGCCTTCCGCAGCTGGACGGTTCTGCTCGCGATCCTCGCCTTCGCGTTGAGCCTGCTCGGGACCTTCCTTGTGCGCTCGGGGGTACTCACCTCCGTCCACGCCTTCGCGACCGATCCCACCCGCGGCGTCTTCATACTCGCGCTGCTCGTGATCGTGATCGGCGGCTCGCTCCTCCTGTACGTGTGGCGCGCGCCGAAGATCGGGCTAGGCGGCGGTTTCGAGCCGCTGTCGCGCGAATCGATGTTGCTCGCGAACAACGTGATCTTCGTCGCGGCGGCCGGCTCGGTGCTGCTCGGAACGCTGTATCCGCTGGCGCTCGACGCATCGGGCCTGGGCAAGATCTCGGTCGGGCCGCCGTACTTCGAGACGGTGTTCGTGCCGCTCATGGCCCCCGCGCTCTTCCTCATGGGCGTGGGGCCGCTCGCGCGCTGGAAGAAAGCGAGCCTCCCCGATCTCGCCGCGCGCCTTCGCTGGGCTCTCGCAGCGAGCGTCGTCGCCGCGCTCGCGCTGCCTTTCGCGATGGGGCGATGGGGCGCGCTCGTCGCCTTGGGAATGTTGCTCGCGGCCTGGATCGCCGCGAGCGGCGGCGTACAGCTGTACGAAAAGATGCACAACGCGGCGAGCGGAGCGAACGCCTGGACGCGCCTGAAGAGCGTGCCGCGCTCGACCTACGGCATGCTGCTCGCGCACTTCGGGGTGGCCGTGTTCGTCGTGGGCGTCACGCTTGTGAAGGGCTACGAGACCGAAAAGGACGTGCGCATGGAACCGGGCGATACCGTCGAGGCCGGGGGCTATACGTTCCGCTTCGACGGCGTCAGGAACGTGCAGGGGCCCAACTACGTCGCGGGGCGCGGCCAGATCGTGGTAACCATGGATGGCCGCCCGGTCACGACGCTCTATCCGGAGAAGCGCCTCTACACGGTTCAGAACATGCCGATGACCGAGGCCGCGATCAGTCCCGGCCTGACCCGTGACCTGTACGTGTCGCTCGGGGATTCGGTGGGCGCGACGGGCTGGATAGTCCGCGTGTATCACAAGCCTTTCGTCGACTGGATCTGGGGCGGGTGCCTCATCATAGCGCTCGGTGGCGCTCTCGCCGCGAGCGACCGGCGTTATCGCCTAGCGGCGAAGCGCCCGCAGGAACAGTACGCCGCCGCGCCAGCGCGATGACGGAGTGACGCACATCCGATGAATCGCTTCGTCCTTCCGATCGCCATCTTCGCGGCGCTGGTCGCGCTGCTCGCCGTCGGGCTCACGCTCGATCCACGCAAGGTACCCTCTCCGCTCATCGGCAAGCCCGCGCCGCACTTCGAATTGCCACTGCTGCAGGAGGCGAAGCAGACGTTTACCGAGCGCGACATGCTCGGCAAGGTCTGGATCCTCAACGTCTGGGCCTCCTGGTGCGTCACCTGCCGCGAGGAGCACCCCGTGCTGCTCGAGCTCGCCGCAAGCGGCGTCGTGCCGATCTACGGGCTCAACTACAAGGACAAGCGCGAGGACGGCCTGGCGTGGCTGAAGGGCATGGGCAACCCCTACAAACTCTCCATCTTCGACTTCGACGGCAAGGTCGGGATCGACTACGGCGTCTACGGCGTGCCCGAGACCTACGTGATCGACAAGCTCGGGGTCATCCGCTACAAGTGCATCGGCCCTCTCACGCCGCAGATCGTCAAGGACAAGGTGCTCCCCCTGGTGCAAGAGCTCAGCCGTGCTTAGGTTGCTCGCGCTCCTGCTGCTCGCCTTCGCGACGGCTGCGGCACCAGCGAAGGACGCGGCTCCCGCGGCGCAGGACCCGGTACTCGAGAAGAGGGTGATGGCGCTCGCCGAGGAGCTGCGCTGCCTAGTATGTCAGAACCAGACCCTCGCCGATTCGAACGCGCCGCTCGCTGAGGATCTCAGGAACCAGGTTCGGGAGAAGATGCGGCGCGGCGCGAGCGACTCGGAAATCGTCGACTACATGGTCGCTCGTTACGGCGACTTCGTGCTTTATCGCCCGCCGTTCAAGCTCACGACGGTGCTGCTGTGGTTCGGGCCGCTGCTCTTGCTCGCCGCCGGATTCATCGTCCTCCTCCGCCGCGTCCTTCGCCGGCGGCCGGCGCAGGATCTCGAACTGACCGCCTCCGAGCGCAAGCGCGCGGCAGAGCTCCTTGCCGGAAACGAGGCGGAGCGCCGGTGACTGCGTTCGTCGTCCTCGGCGCCGTGCTCATCGCCGGCGCCCTGCTGTTCGTCGTGCCGCCGCTGCTGCGCCGCAGCTCGCGCACGGGCGCAACGCGCGATGCCGTCAATGTCGCGGTATACCGCGATCAGCTGCGCGAGCTCGACGCCGACCTGCGCGCCGGAACGCTGGCTTCGGACCAGCATGAAAAAGCGCGCCGCGAGATCGAAGCGCGTCTGCTCGCCGACGTGGGCGGAGGCGAGGCCCCGGCGCAATCTCCGCGACACGCGCGCGCCGCCGCGCTCGCTCTGGGTCTGGCCGTTCCGATTTGCGCGCTCGCCGTCTACGTGGCGGTCGGCAACCCCCGGGCCCTCTTGCCGCAGACCGCCGAGGGCGGAAATCGGCACGGATTGGGCGCCCAGCAATTCGAGGCGCTGGTCTCGCGCCTCGCGGCGCGCCTGAAGGACAACCCCGAGGATGCCGAGGGCTGGATGATGCTGGGGCGCTCGTACGCGGTGCTGGGGCGCTTCGGCGAGTCGAGCGAAGCCTACGCCAAGGCCGCTGCGCGCATGCCGCGCGACGCCCAGCTCCTCGCGGATTACGCGGACGCTCTCGCGATGGCGCAGGGCAGGACGCTGCAAGGGGAGCCGGAAAAAATCATACTGCGCGCGCTCACCATCGACCCCGACAACCTGAAGGCGCTGCTCCTCGCAGGCACCGCCGCCTTCAACCGGAGCGACCACCTCGCTGCGATACGCCATTGGGAACGCGTGCTGGGGCTTCTCCCGAAGGAGTCCGACATGATTCAAAGGGTGCAGGCGAGCATCGCGGAGGCGCGCTCTCTGGCCGGCTCTCCTGGCGGAGAGGCGCAGGTCGCGAAACCTGCACGAGCCCGAGGTGGAAGCCGCGTGAGCGGCGTGGTCAGGCTCGCGCCGGAGCTCGCCGGAAAAGTCTCCCCCGGCGACACCGTTTTCATTTTCGCCCGGGCGGCCGAAGGTCCACGCGTGCCGCTCGCCGTCCTGCGCAAGCGCGGCAGCGACCTTCCCGCCGAGTTCACCCTCGATGACTCGATGGCGATGGCGCCGCAGATGAAGCTGTCCGCGTTCCCGCGCGTGGTCATCGGCGCGCGCGTCTCGAAATCCGCCAATGCAAACCCGCAGGCGGGCGACCTTCAAGGCTTGAGCGCGGCGGTGAAGGTCGGCGCCAAGAGCGTAAGCGTCGTGATCGACACCGAGCTGCGCGAGCCTGCCGGCAAATGACGTGGAACATGATCACCGGGATGATGTCGCCGTGGCACGCGGAAAACCGATGAACCTCGGTGAATCGACCGCGTACGGGCGCCTCGCGGAGAACGTCATGCACTTCGCCCGCGTGCTGCGCGCTGCGGGCCTGCCGATCGGGCCGGATCGCGTGCTCGACGCGGTGCGGGCGCTGGAAGTCGCCGGAGTCGAGCGGCGCGAGGACTTCTACTGGACGCTCGCCAGCGTCTTTCTCGGCCGGCGCGAGCAGTTCGAGATCTACGACCAAGCGTTCCACATCTTCTGGCGCGACCCACAGCTCCTCGAGCGCGTCATGGCGATGTTCCTGCCGCAGGTCTATGGACGCCAGGGCCGCAGCGAGGAGCCTTCGGCGTCCAATCGCGTCGCCGACGCGCTTTACCCGAAGCCGAAAAAACCCAGGGAAACCCCCGCGGAGCCGCCGCAGGAAACCGAGCTCGATGCGACCTTCAGTTTTTCATCGCGAGAAGTGCTGCAGCACGCCGACTTCGAGACGATGACGAGCGAGGAGATAGCGCAGGCGAAGAAAATGCTCGCGAACCTGCGCCTGCCGATCCCGGAGATCCGCACCCGGCGCTTCGAACCCGACACGCGCGGCGCGCGAGTCGACCTGCGCGCGAGCTTGCGCGCAAGCTTGAGGAACGGCGCGAAAATCATCCCGCTCAAACGGCGCTCGCCCCAGCGGCGCCATCCGCCTCTCGTCGTCCTGTGCGACGTGTCGGGCTCGATGAACCGCTACTCGAGGATGTTTCTCCACTTCCTGCACACGATCACCAACGACCGCGACCGCGTGACGAGCTTCGTCTTCGGCACGCGGCTCACCAACATCAGCCGGTACCTGCGCCATCGCGACGTGGACGTCGCGATGGGCGGGGTGTCGGACGCGATCGCGGACTGGTCGGGCGGCACGCGCATCGGCAATTGCCTGCGAGAATTCAATCTGCGATGGTCGCGCAGAGTGCTCGGACAAAACGCGGTCGTGCTGATGATCTCCGACGGCCTCGACGGCGACGTCGGCGAAGGACTCGCGAGGGAGATGGAGCGCCTGCACAAGTCGTGCAGGAAGCTCATCTGGCTGAATCCGCTCCTGCGTTACCCGGGATTCGAGGCGCGGCCGGCCGGCGTGCGCGCGATGCTACCGCACGTGGACGAGTTCCTGCCGGTGCACAACGTCGCGAGTCTGATCGAGCTCGCCCGCGCGCTCGAGGGCTCGCACGAATATCGCCGCGCGGCGTGACAACGCCTTAGCGCCCCTCGTTCGGGTGCGCTTCCCCCTGCCGAATGTGCATATTCCACAGTAAAGCGGTGGAAGGCTTCACTGTGCTTGTCTCTCCCGAAACCTAAGCTGGTTACCGTGCAAATGAAGGTTTTGCACGGGCCGGGTAAACCGGAAACGCAACGGGACAAGGAGCACAGAAATGATCAAGAACACCGACTCGCACTCGAGCATGGATCAGCGCATCGACAGGATCCGGGTGAGCGAAAGCGACCGGCAGATCGCCAAGGAACACATGCGCGACGCGGACTTCGTAGCCGACCTCGTCTGCCGCGCCGCTGAGAGCCTCCGGTCCGTAGGACAGCTCCTCAACGGAATATTCGCGAACCGCGTCAGGTAGATTCAGGTCGGGGTTTCGATTTCGAACGCCGCCACTTCGGTCGGATCGGCGCTGTAAGGATGCCCGAAGCTGATCGATCCTCGGCCCTGAAGCACGACCTCCTCGCGCTTCACGGCCATTTCAGGCTGGCCGTGAAACGTGACGAAAGTGCCGTTGGAACTGACGTCGACCAGAACGAATTTGTCGCGGCGGCGCTCAATGCGCGCATGCTCGCGAGAGGCCTTGCGGTCCGCTATGACGATGTCGCAGGAGTTCTCCCGGCCAAGCCTTATTAGCTCGCGCCCCGGGCCCAGGATCATTTCCTTCCCGCCGTGCCTCAGGCACAGCCGCGCCAGAGGCTGTTTTGGCGGGCCGGGCGCCCGACTCGCCATGTAGGTCAATTCCTCGCCTTGCCGCCATAGAACCTCGTAGACATCGACCTCCTGCTCCCGCCCCTTGACGGGAAGCTTGTCGATGGCGCGGGTCTGATCTTTCATCGGCTTGCTCAATGCTTCCACGCACTCGCCGCCGGCGATGATCTGAGAGGGCTTGGCCATCTTCACCATTCGGGCCGCGACGTTGACGCAGTCGCCGAAAACGTCCTGCCCCTCCTCCAGTACGGGACCGAATTGCAGCCCGATGTGGATCTGAAGGCGCTGCCCGGATACGGGTTCCTGCATCTCCACCCGCGACTGCATCTCGGCGGCGGCCTGGGTCGCTGCCGAGGCGGTCGGAAACACGCACAAGACCTCGTCGCCGATCGTCTGGACCACCCGCCCCCCGCAGCCGAGCGCCGATTCGCGCATGATATTGAGGCACAGTCCGACGCACTC
>Ga0137418_10003923_pt1 | contig 13626 bp, 13 predicted proteins | sample CZODoug3_1_2_16f_FD_122242 | JGI IMG/M metagenome (GOLD analysis project Ga0137418, IMG submission 122242) | Vadose zone soil fungal communities from Angelo Coast Range Reserve, California, USA - CZODoug3_1_2_16fungal (Hybrid Assembly) | ecosystem: Environmental > Terrestrial > Soil > Vadose...
CGACGGTGCCGCGGCTGTCGGAGTGCCCGCCGATCTCGATCTTGAGATCCGGCCAGCGCGCGAGGATGTTGCCCACCTCGTCCAGGATCGGCTCCGACTCCGGCAGGATGGAGGAGCGGCCCGTGTCGAAATTCACGTTCTGGAGCCGGATCATCCCGGTCTCGAGAAGCTGCGTTTCCTTGTCGCTGACCACGATCGGACACCCGTTCCGGTCGACCTTCGCGTTCGTCGGGCTATCCGGGCACTGATCCATGCCGTCGCACACGCCGTCCTGGTCCGAGTCCACCGGACATCCGTTCGCGTTCACCACGCATCCCACCGGCGTGGCCGGACACTGATCCAGCCCGTCGTACACGCTGTCCGCGTCCGCATCGTGCGGGCATCCCGAGCCGTCCACGATCACACCCCTGGGCGTGCCCGGGCAATTGTCGATGCCGTCCGGAACGCCGTCCCCGTCGGAGTCGAATTCGCAGCCGTGGATATCCACCTTCGCGCCCGGCCGCGAATTCGGGCACTGATCCAGGCCGTCGAAGACGCCGTCGTCGTCGCTGTCCAGCGCGCATCCCACCTGATCCACCTTCGCGCCCGGCGGCGTCCCGGGGCAGCGGTCGTCGTCGTCGGGCACGCCGTCCTTGTCGCGGTCACGCGCGGGCCCGCCGATCCCGAAGGAGAGCCCGGCGAAAACCTCGGGCTGGTCCCGGTACTCCTGGACATTGCTCGGCGGGATCAGAACCTTGTAGCGGAGGTCCCGACCCTGGATCCGGAGCGAGGCGTTCTCGGCGATCGCGATGCGGAATCCGGCGCCGCCGCCGTAGAGGAGCTGGTGGAGGCTGGATCCGGTGCCCTGGTAGTGGAGATAGGCCGTGCCGGCGCCGCCCGTGAGGTAGGGCGTGAATTTCCTGTCGCCGAAGAGGAACCAGGTCAGGTTACCCGCCACGTTGAGCACGCTGAGCGAGGGCTGCAGCGGCTGCGTGCTCTTGGATTTGAAGTAGGTGCCCTGCGCCTCGACCGCCCAGCTGGGGGAGACGCGAGCGCCGATCAGCGCGCCGACGATGGGCCGGCTGGGCTTCACCAGGAGCTCGTTCGGAAGCCAGGCATACCCGCCGCCCGGCATGAGCCAGTACGGAGCTTTTTCGGCCGCGGCCACGACAGGATGGAGGAGCGAGAGGTAGAGGACGACCGGCGCGAAGCGAGCGAATCGGAAGAACGTCAATCCAAGATCCCCCACAATCCCTTTCACAGACCCCGGCGGGAGCCTACGCGACCCCCAGGGGAGCCGCAAGCGGCTTTCCAATACGTTGACCGGGCACCGCGCTCCATGACAGATTCATCCCGACATGGCGGACGATTTCTCGAAAACCATCACCGACGGCTATACCTTCCAGGGCCCCGTGCTGCTCCTGGGCGCTCCGATGCGGGACGGCAAGGTGGTGGCTACGATTCCTATCGGCATTCCGGTCGCGATGATGAACCGGCACGGTTTGATCGCGGGCGCCACCGGGACCGGCAAGACCAAGACCCTCCAGTCCCTGGCGGGCCAGCTCTCCGCGATCGGCGTGCCCGCGTTCCTGGCGGATCTCAAAGGCGACCTGAGCGGCCTCTGCGCCCCGGGCGTCTCCAATCCCAAGATCGAGGAGCGCGCCAAGGCGTGCGGGATCGCGTTTCAGCCCGAAGCCGGTCCGGTGGAGTTCGTGAGCCTGACGGGGAAGTCGGGGAATCAGCTCCGGGCCACGGTGTCCTCCTTCGGCCCGCTGCTCCTGGCGCGCGCGATGGGGCTGAACGAGACGCAGCAGAGCGTGCTGGCGCTGGTCTTCAAATACTGCGACGAGCGGAAGCTCTTGTTGCTGGATTTGCCCGATTTGCGCGAGGTGCTCCAATACCTGACCGGGCCCGGGTCGGCCGATCTCGTGGAATTCGGCGGGATCTCCAAGGCGACCGCGGGGGTGTTGCTCCGGAAGATCGTGGAGCTGGAGCAACAGGGCGCGGACGTCTTCTTCGGCGAGCCCGAATTCGACGTTCAGGACTTGTTGCGGGTCGAGGGCGGGAAGGGCGTCATGACGGTGCTGGAGCTCACGGACATCCAGGATCGTCCCGCGCTCTTCAGCACCTTCATGATGTGGCTCCTGGCCTCGCTCTATCGCGAGCTTCCGGAAGTGGGGGACATCGACAAGCCGAAGCTCGTGTTCTTCTTCGACGAGGCGCACCTCCTGTTCGAGGAGGCGAGCAAGGCGTTCCTCTCGCAGATCGAGCAGGTGGTGCGCCTGGTCCGCTCGAAGGGCGTGGGGGTGTTCTTCGTGACGCAGACGCCGAAGGACGTTCCGGGCGATGTCCTGGCGCAGCTGGGAAATCGGGTGCAGCACGCGCTGCGCGCATTCACGCCGGACGACGAGAAGGCTCTGAACGCGACGGCGAACACGTTTCCGCGGACCCCGTTCTACGACATCCCGAAGACGCTGACGTCGCTTGGAATCGGCGAGGCGCTGGTCACGGTGCTGAGCCCGCGCGGCACGCCGACCCCGGTGGTCGCGACGCTGCTCGCGCCGCCGAAGAGCTTGATGGGCCCGATCCCTCCGGACGAAGTCGTGAAGCGCGCGGCCGCTTCCTCCTGGCATGCCAAGTACGGGACCGCGATCGATCGCGAGAGCGCCCGCGAGGTGCTGCAGGCGCGGGTCGAAGGGACGAAACCTTCCCTGGCGCCGGTCGCGCACGGTGGGCGTGCTCCGGCCGCGCCGGATGCCGTGGGGACGATCTTGAAATCCCCCGTCGCGCGCGAGGTGGGGAAGGAGCTGATCCGCGGCCTCTTCGGTGTTCTCGGGGTTTCCACGGGCTCCCGGCGTTCCCGATGGTGATTCCGGGATGTGGTAACCTCACTCCATGAGCGCGGTTGCCGAGCAGATCCGGATCCGTTCCCTGAGCGAGCTCGACATCGCGCGCATCGTCACCATCGATGAGCGCCTGACCGGGGTCTATCGCCCCGAAGTCTGGGAGCGCCGGCTGATGTACTACATCCGGCGGAATCCGGACCTGAGCCAGGTGGCCGAGCTGGGCGGCAAGGTCGTCGGGTTCATGCTCGGCGACATCCGCGGCGGCGAATTCGGACTGGAGGAAACGAGCGGCTGGATCGAGCGTTTCGGCGTGGATCCGGACTTCCAGGGCCGCTCGCTGGGCCGGAAGCTGTTCGATGCCGTGGCGGCGCAGCTGAAAGGCCACGGCGCCACGACCATACGCACCTTGGTGGAGAAGAGCGACTCCGAGCTCGCGTCGTTCCTTCGCGCGGTGGGGTTCCAGGACGCGCCCCTCACGGCGCTCGAAATGCGCATCGGCTGATCGCGCCGGAGAATCCAAAGAACAGATGAACGTCGAACAGACCACACTCCCCAAGAAATTCCACGACGCCGTCCTCCACTGGCAGCGGCACAACTTCCCCGACTACGGGCTCCTGCCCGAGGCCTGGGAGAAGTATTTCCCCAACGATCCCGAGTTCTGCCTCTGCGCCAAGATGGAGGTTGGGATGGGGGACACGGTGGAAGTCGGGGATCTGAAGGGACAGAAGCGCCGCGAGAAGCCGGACGAGATGGGCGAGGAGCCGGCCAAGCACCTGCTGGCCATCATCCGGGCACAGGCCTCGACGGAGTTCGGGTCCATCCAGCAGCACGAGGGAACGCTGGCGCGCGCGCAGGACGACGAGGACCGGTTCTGGGTGCTGCGCGTCATGGCCGAGGAGCTTCGCCACGGCTATCAGATGTTTCATTTGCTGGTGTCCCAGGACTGGAGCGCTGTTTCGGGGCAGAAGGCCGAGGAGATGGTCGAGGAGATCCTGTCGATGCAGACCGGATCCCATGTCCTGGACGCCTTCAATCTCGAATACGACTCGTTCGTGGACAACGTGGTGTTTGCCGCGGTGATCGACCGTGTTGGTAAGTATCAATTGTCGATGCAGAAGGTTTGTTCATACAAGCCGTTCGCCGCTTCCATGCCGCCGATGCTGCGGGAAGAAGCGTTCCATCTCGCGGCGGGCGTGATTCCCATGCGTCGCTGGGTGCAGCGCGCGGCTCAAGGGAATGTGCTGGTCACCGTGAGCGCGATCCAGAAGGCGTTCAACAAGTGGATGCCCCGCGGGCTGGAGATGTTCGGGCACGAGAAGGGCGGGGACTCGAACATCAAGTTCGGTTTCAAGAACATGAAGAACGCCGAGGCGCAGTCTCAGTACTACGAAGAGTGCAAGCGCATGGTCTCGGACCTGAATCAGCGCTTCATCCGGGCGCGTCTGCCCAAGCTGTCGCCCGATGAAGCCGAGACGCTGGCGGCGCGATTGATCGCCGACCGAGGCAAGCACGAGGGCATTTCATACGAAGACATGATCGTTTTGCCAGATCGCGGGTTCTTCCGTCGGAAGGGGGATGCCGCGTTCACGATGATCGGGTTCTCGGGCGAGACGTTCACGGAGGTCGAGGAGTACGTGCGGCATCTCGCGGCGCATTTGCCCGAGCCGTACCTCCACAGCCGCGACATGAAGACGTACGTGGAATCGCTGCGTGGCATCGCGGCAGGAACGATGACCCGCGAGCAGGCGATGAAGAAGATGCCCGCGCTGAAGCGCGTCGGCGGGATGTGCCCCTGCTCGAAGTCCGTGCGGTGGGTGATGGACGCCCCCGAAGACGGTACCGCGAGTCCCTCCACGAACTAGGTGCCTGCTTTCAACTTGCCCCGGGGGCAAGTTGGTTCCGCACTCCTCTCCAGATATCTTTCAACTCCGAGCCACGAGCCCCCATCTAAGACATCATGCGCCCTTCGAAGCTCCTCTTGATCGCATGCGCTTTCCTCGCCGTCTTGGCGCCAACCGCTTACGGCCGTGCGGTCGACTCCGTCGAGCCGCATTTCCTACGGTGGGCCATCGTCTGGCATGGGAACGTCAGCAACTACGACACGGATGTGCTGGATGGCCTGGATCGCGCGAAGCGGAGCTACGGAGACGACTTCCTCTACATCTGGCAGGACGACCTGAGGTACGTGATTCGCGAGCACTCCATGGTGGAGCGCGCGCATCTCGCGCTTGACGCCATGAAGTCGGCGAGACACGACATGGACGACGCCCCGCGGACCAAGAAGGAGAGGAAGGCCCCGGGCAAGCGATTGAAGCACGAGATTCACGAGATCTTCGAGGAGGCGAAGGCCCGCCATCTCGCAGAGCGGGTGGAGTGAGGTCAGGCCCGTCGGCGTGAATCGAACCAGGTCTTGAGAATCGTTCCTCCCAGGATGATCACGCCCCCCACCAGCGACCACGCGCGCGGCTTCTCGCCGTGGATCAGCCACGACCAGATGGGATTCAACACCGGCTCGAGGAGGAGCAGCATCGAGGCCTCGAGCGCCGGCACATAGCGCATCCCCTCCGTGAGGAAGACGTACGCCAGCCCCACCTGGATGGCGCCCAGCCCGACCAGGATCGTCCAGTCCAAAGCGCTTCCCGACTGAACTGGCAAAGCAAACGGCAGCGCGATCAGACAGCCCATGATATTTCCAATCACGGCCGCCGGCACCGCGGAGCCGCCCTCCCGGCGACCCACCCATCGAAGTCCCATCAGGGTCATCGCCCAGCAGATACCGGCGAGAAGCGCCAGAATGTTCCCCTGCACGGGATCCGGCGCCGTGGCGTAACGGCGCTCGGTCCCTACGAAGAGCAAGGACATCCCGAGCACCACGATCGCCATGACCAGCACGTCGCGCGCCCCGGTGCGCTCTTTCAAGAGCCAGGGTGAGAGAAGCAGGATGTAGAGTGGCGCCGTGGACTGGAGAAAGATCGTATTCGCGGACGTGGTGAGCTTGTTCGCGAGCACGAACAGAGTCACCGTCGCGGCGTACGCCACGCCCACCAGCGCCGAGCGCCAGTTCCATCCGCGCCGGCCCTCGGGCAGCAGCAGAAGCAGAGTGATCGCGGCGATTCCCGAACGGAACGAAGTCACCTGCCAGCTGGTGAGGTGGCAGGCCTTGATCCCCGCGCCGCCGATGGAGAACAGCAGCGCCGCGGCGAGCACGCGAACGCGCGCGGCTCCGATGGAGATGGGAGGGCGGATCCCTGTGGCGGGCATCACTCGCGGACGAGGGCGTACAGGAAGCAGTCGACCGTGCGGCCGTCCTTGGTAACCCGCTTCTTCATGCGCGCTTCCTGCGTGTAGCCGACCTTCTCCAGCACCCGCGTCGACGGGATGTTCCATTCGAAGACGAGCGCCTCGAGCCGCACCAGATCGAAGGTGGCGAACGCATGGTCGGTCATCGCGCGCATCGCCTTCGTCGTGATGCCGCGTCCCCAGTAGAGCTCGCTCAGCCAGTACCCGATGGCCGCTGTGCGCCGATGCTCGAACTTCATCGGGGTGATGCCGATCCCGCCCGCGGCTTCGCCCTGGACCTCGATCGCGTAGATCAGCCCGGGCTGGAGCTTCGTGGTCTGCTCGATCCACGTCACGGCGTCCTCGCGCGTGTACGGGTGCGGGAAGGCGTCGTGAAGATTCCGCCAGATCTTGATGTTGTCGGCGTGCCGCGCCAGGGCCGGCTCATCCCCCTTGCGCCACGGGCGCAGAAGGAAGTCCTCGACCGGGATCCGCGCGGGAGCGGTTGCGCCCGGTCGGAGCTTCAGGCCCGGGCTCGGCTCCTCGATTGCCCTTGTTGGGTTCGTTCGACCGCGCATAGCATGGGGTCTCCGAAAGACGCCAAGGAGGAGAGCGTGCGAGACAATATCAGGAATCGGGAACCCAGGTGAGCGCCCGTCGCGCCGAGGACGAGTTCCACGACCTGGGTTTCGGCTCGGTCGTCGCGGGGGAGAGCCGCGAGCGCCTCCTCAACAAGGACGGCACCTTCAACGTGGACCGGCGCGGCCGCGGATTCCTGGCCTCGATCAGCCCGTACCACGCGCTGCTCACGATGCCCTGGCGGAAGTATTTCGGCCTCGTCATCACGGCCTACTTCATCGTCAATCTCGCCTTCGCCGCGGCTTACGAGGCGTGCGGCCCGGGCGCCTTGGAGGTCCAGGGGGCCCGCCAGGCCTCCTACCCCGAGGCCTTCTTCTTCAGCGTCCAGACCCTCGCGACCATCGGGTACGGGCGGATCGCCCCCGTGGGGATGACGGCGAACCTGCTCGTCACGGTCGAGTCTCTGTTCGGGCTCCTGGGCCTGGCCCTGGCGACCGGGATCCTCTTCGCGCGCTTTTCGCGGCCCATCGCCGATATCGCCTTCAGCCGCAACGCGATCGTGTCGCCCTACCGGGGAATCCAGGCCTTCATGTTCCGGATCGCGAACCGCCGCACCAACGAGATGCTGGAAGTGCATGCGGAGGTTGTGTTCAGCCGCCTGGAGGGCCCCGACCGGGTCCGCCGCTTCCACGTCTTGTCACTGGAACGCCCCAAAGTCGTATTCTTTCCGTTGAGCTGGACGGTGGTGCATCCCATCGACGAGCGGAGCCCCATGTGGGGCCTGACGCATCAAGACTTGTTGGATTCCGAGGCCGAGGTCTTGATCCTCCTGACGGGGATCGACGAGACCTTCTCCCAGACGGTGCAGGCCCGATCCTCGTACAGGGCGGAGGAAGTCGTTTGGGGCGCCCGGTTCCGGGACGTATTCCGCCGCTCGCGTGAGGGCCGCGTTCTCGCGGTGGACCTGGGGAAGCTCCACGACATCGAAAAGGTCCCATCCTAGGGAGATATCGTGAAACGAATCCTTTCGAGCCTTGTTGCGGTCTCAATCATCGCCATCGTCGCCGGCTCCCCGTGTGCCTACGGCGCCGGCTCCAAGATCAAGGTCTATTCGGTTCAGAAGGGGGTATACATCATGACGGACAAGGTCCAGAAGACGGACGAGGAGTGGAAGAAGGGCCTCACCGAGGAGCAGTTCAACGTGACGCGGAAGGGCGGCACCGAGCGCGCGTTCACCGGCGCCTACTGGAACACCCACGATCCGGGCGTCTACAAGTGCATCTGCTGCGGGAACGACCTCTTCACCTCGGGAACCAAGTTCGACTCCGGCACGGGCTGGCCCAGCTTCACGGCGCCGGTCACGAAGGAGAACGTGAGCCAGAAGGGCGGGAACAAGTTCTTCGGGGTCGAGGTCGTCTGCTCGCGCTGCGGCGCGCACCTGGGACACGTGTTCGACGATGGTCCCAAGCCGACCGGGCAACGGTACTGCATCAATTCCGCGTCGCTGAATTTCGAGAAGGGGAAGTAACGCCTACTTCCTGACGATCTCGTAGACCTCGCCGCTGAGCACCACGAGGTAGAGCTCACCCCGCGCGTCCTCCCCGAAGCTCGAGAGCCCCGACAGCGGTCCGCCTCCCGACGTGCGCAGGGCTGATGTCCAGTCCTGCGCATTCACCGCCTGTCCGTTCATGATCGTGAAGCTCCGGATGATGCCCGTGCAGTAGTCGCCGTAGAAATACTGTCCGTTCAACTCCGGCAGCTCGGTGCCGCGATAGACGTACCCGCCCGTGATGGAGCACCCGTTCGAATGCGGATACTCCGCGACCGGGAGCGTGAGGCCGGTCTGATTGCAGCCGGACATCGGGCTGAAGCAGTGCAGGCCCTCCATGGTGTTCCAGCCGTAATTCTTTCCACCCGAGTGGTGCACCTCGTAGTCCACTTCCTCGTACTTGTCCTGTCCCACGTCCGCGATGTAGAGGTCGCCGTTCACCCGGTCGAAGCAGAAACGCCACGGATTCCGCAGGCCGTAATCCCACGTCTCGGTCTTGGCTCCGGCCTGCCCGACGAAGGGATTGTCGGTCGGGACGGAATAGGGCGAGCCCACGTCCACGTTCACGCGCAGGATCTTGGCCAGGAGCGAGCCCAGGTTCTGCCCGTTCTGATAGGTGTCCCCGCCGCCCCCGCCGTCTCCCGTTCCAAGGTACAGGTACCCGTCCGGCCCGAACGCGATCCGGCCGCCGTTGTGGTTGGTCGCGACCGGGTGGTCCACGAAGAGGATCTCGCGCTCCGCCGCGGAGGTGCTGTCCAGCCCGGCGTTGGCCAGGAACTCCACGACGTGGATGTCGCCGCTTCCGTCCGTGTAGTACACGTAGAAGCGCCGGTTGGACGCGAACTGAGGATGGAAGCAGAGTCCCAGGAGTCCCTGTTCGCTTCCGTGGCTCACCCGCGAGGAGATGTCGAGGAACGGCCGCGTCACGAGCGCGCCACCCTGGAAGATCCGGATCGTGCCGGTCTTCTCGACGATGAAGAGCCGGTTGGTGTCGCCGGGCGCGGCCTGGAGATCGACAGGATTGTCCAGCCCGTTCACGAGGAGGTGCGCCTGGATGCTGGCGCTGCCGGGCTGGATCGGGCTTTTGGCCTGCCGCTGCTTCCCATCACACGAGGAGGCAAGCAGCAGGATGAAGAGAAGGAGCGCTAGTCTTTCTTGCCCGCGAGCAGCCGGAAGATCTTCAGCACCGGGTCGTAGTGGTCGTCCACCACGCGCTCCTTGAGCGGAATGATCGCGTTGTCCGTGATGTGGATATCCTCGGGGCAGACTTCCGTGCAGCACTTCGTGATGTTGCAGAGACCGATCGCCGCCTCGTCTTTCAGGAACGTGGCGCGATTGCCCGAATCCATGGGATGCATCTCCAGCCCCGCCACGCGCACCAGGAAGCGCGGGCCCGCGAACGCGTCCGTGCGGTGGTGCGAGCGGAGAACATGGCAGACGTCCTGGCAAAGGAAACACTCGATGCACTTGCGGAACTCCTGAACGCGGTCGATGTCTTCCTGCTTCCAGCGCCACTCCGCGTTCTGTTTCGGCGTGAACGGCGGGATCTTCTTGTTGACCTCGTAGTTCCATTTTACGTCGGTCACGAGGTCCTTGACGATGGGGAAGGTTTTCATCGGCTGGACGACGATCGGCTCTCCGGCCGGATAGGCGTCCATTCGCGTCTTGCACATGAGCTTGGGCCTGCCGTTCACCTCGGCGCTGCACGAGCCGCACTTGGCCGCCTTGCAGTTCCAGCGCACTGCCAGATCCGGAGCCTGATGTCCCTGGATGTGGTGGATCGCATCGAGCACGACCATGCCTTCCTCGAGGGGCACCCGGTACTCCTTGAGCCCTCCTCCCGAGGCGTCGCCTCGATAGACATGCAGGACCGCTTCCGCCACGTTCCCTCCGATCAGGCCTTCGCCGCCACCGGCTCCGCATCCACCAGGGCGCGGAGCTCGTCCGGCATCTCCGCCAGGGGAGCCTGCGACACGCGCACCTCGTCCCCCTCGCGCACGGCCACGCTGTTCACCCGGCCCAAGGCCGGATCCAGATTCGGGTAGTCCAGCCTCGCGTGAGCGCCGCGGCTCTCCTTGCGCTGGAGCGCGCAGCGCGCGATCGCCTCGCTTACGATGAGCATGTTGTCCAGATCGCGTGCCAGGTGCCAGCCCGGGTTGAAGGCCCGCGAGCCCTCGACGCGGATCGTCTTCGCTTCCTTGCGGAGATTCTGGACTGCCTCGAGGCCGCGCTTCAGATCCTGCTCCGTGCGGTAAATGCCCACGAGGGACTGCATGGACTCCTGGAGCTTGCGGTGGACCGAGTACGGATCCGGCCCGCTCGAGCGCTCGAAGGGCACGAGAAGCTCGCGCTCGGCGCCCGAGATCTGCGCGGGATCGAGCGGCGCATGCGCGGGCGCCTTCTGGGCATAGGACGCGGCTCCCGCTCCCGCGCGCCGGCCGAATACCAGAAGGTCCGAGAGGGAATTCCCGCCGAGGCGGTTCGCGCCGTGCATGCCGCCCGAGGATTCGCCGGCGGCGAAGAGCCCCGGCACCGTGGCGGCGCCCGTCTCCGCGTCCACGCGGACGCCTCCCATGATGTAGTGCCCGGTCGGGCCCACTTCCATCGGGCCCTTCGTGATGTCGATGTTCGCGAATTCCATGAACTGGTGATACATGGAGGGCAGCTTCTTCTTCACGACTTCGGCCGGCTTGTGCGAGATGTCCAGGAACGCGCCGCCGTGCGGGCTGCCGCGACCCTCTTTCACCTCGGTGTAGATCGCGCGCGCCACCATGTCCCTCGTGGAGAGCTCCATGCGCTTGGGGTCGTAGCGCTCCATGAAGCGCTCGCCCTTCGAATTCCGGAGCAGCCCTCCCTCGCCGCGCACCGCCTCGGTGACGAGCAGCCCCATCACGCCGGGAGGCCAGACCATTCCGGTGGGGTGGAACTGGAAGAATTCCATGTCGATCAGCTCGGCGCCCACGCCCAGCGCCAGCGCGTGGCCGTCGCCCGTGTACTCCCAGGAATTGGACGTGATCTTGTAGGCCTTGCCGATCCCGCCCGTCGCCAGCACCACGGCCTTCGCGCGGAACGTGATGAAGCGGCCATTCTCGCGCCAGTAGGCGAAGGCGCCCACCACGCGTCCGCCCTCGGTCAGGAGACGCGTCACGGTGCACTCCATGTAGACCTCGAGGCCCTGATGCACGCCGTGGTCCTGGAGCGTCCGGATCATCTCGAGACCGGTGCGGTCGCCGACGTGCGCGAGCCGCGGCGAGGAGTGCCCGCCGAAATTCCGCTGCAAGATCCGGCCGTCCTGGGTGCGATCGAAGACCGCGCCCCAGTGTTCCAGCTCGCGAACACGGTCGGGGGCCTCCTGGGCGTGGAGCTGGGCCATGCGCCAGTTGTTCAGCATCTTCCCGCCCAGCATCGTGTCCTTGAAGTGGACCTTCCAGCAATCGCTCGGATCCACATGGCCGAGCGCGGCGGCCACGCCGCCCTCCGCCATCACGGTGTGGGCCTTCCCGAGCAGGGACTTGCAGACCACGCCAACCTTGGCGCCCTGCGCGGAGGCTTCGATCGCGGCGCGCAGACCTGCGCCGCCGGCCCCGATCACCAGCACGTCGACGTCGTGATGCTCGAATCGCTCCGCCATCAGAAGAACCTCACGTCGTGGATGAGCCCCATGGCGAGACCACGCACGTAGACGTCCGCGAAGACCACTGCGAAGAGCGAGATCCAGGCGAACCCCATGTGATGCTCGTTCAGCGTCGTGAAGCGCGACCAGAGCCCGTGGCGCGTCTTCGCGGCGGCGCTGCACGAGAAGCAATCCAGCTTCCCGCCCACGAGGTGCCGCCAGGAGTGGCAGGAGAAGGTGTACAGGGTGAGCGTTCCCGTGCTCGCGAGGATCACCACCGTGCCGAGCCCGATCCCGAGCTTCCCGTCGAACCAGAGCGCCTTCCAGACGTCGTACCAGAGGAAGAAGAGCCAGAGGAAGGCGAGGTAGAAGGCGAAGCGGTGCATGTTCTGGAGCACGAAGGGGAACTTGGTCTCGCCTACGTACTTGCCGTAGTGCAGCTCACCCACCGCGCAGGCCATGGGATCCAGCAAGAAGGACCGGTAGTAGGCCTTGCGGTAGTAGTAGCAGGTGGTCCGGAAAAGGATCGGCGGGATCAGGATCAGGAGCGCGGGCGAGAGCGGCCACCACGGCGCGTGGATCTCGGGGGAGTAGAGCGGCGAGAGATAGCCGCCGAACTTGAAGTTGGCTCCCTGGAACGCGCCCCATGTGGCGTAGGCGCCCAGAACCGATAGGCCCAGCACGGTGAGTGCCGGAGCGAGCCACCAGGCATCCTTCCGGCACGTGCTGCCGAAGCGCTCCCCGGCTCCGGCGTGCGCCCTCTCCGCCATTCCAGCCTCCATGCGATGTGTGGGGAAAACAAGGCAGTCAGACGGTCGACTTTACCACGGAGGCGCCTCGAAGAAAAGACGAGGAGGCGGACGCCGCTGCTCGTCCGCCTCCCCACGGAGCGTGACCTCCCGGGTCAGGGTGAGGTGCTAGTTGTTGCCGTAGTCCCCGTCGTAGTTGCCCTGCGGGTCGTCGTAATTGCCCTGTTGGTCATCGTACTGCCCGGGATCGTCGTAGGAGCCGTCGTCCTGATAGCCGTTGGTATCGTAGGGACCGTCCCACGAGCCGTTGCCGTCATCCCAGTTGCTCACCGAGATGTCGAACCCGGACGGCCGATGGTCGCAGTGCTCCACGTGCTGGCAGTACGCGCCGTAGCTGTCGAAGCGCGCGTCACAGAAGTTGCAGCCATAGATGTAGTGCGGCCGCACGATGCGCGCGTGGATCCCAACGCCGCCGATGCACGCATCGGCGCCGATGAAGAAGCGGACCGGCCGCACGTAGACGAAGCTGCCGTAATAACGGGGCGCGCAGTAGACACGACGGGCACGGAAGTATCCGCCGTAGCCGCGGTCACGGATTTCTCGACATGCGCGGCGAAGATCTGTGTGAGTGAGCCGTACCCTTCGCCCGGCAATGTCAGTCGCGTTACCTCGCGCGCGCGGACCGTAAGAACCCCGCTCAACTCGCCGTTCGCATAGCTCCAATGCGAGAATGACTCGCTTCGTTCGTGCGCCAGCAGCGGACGGTTGGCCAGCGTTCCGTTTTGCAACTTGAAGAGCACCAGCTTGCCCTGCGTCGGCCCGTAGGCCGCGACCTCGACGCCGCGCGGGAAGGTCTCCTTCGGGCCCAGCGCCGTCTCCTTGTAGGAGATCAGGTTGTCGGTCGGGATCGGCTGAAAGTCGTTGTGCTGTGTGTCCTCGACAGAGAAGGTGGGCGCCGTCGGCAGGACCGGGCCGCCCTTGGCGTTGTTCGAGACGCGGACGAACACGCCGAACCAGACCTCGTCGGGCTTC
>Ga0137418_10003924_pt1 | contig 13625 bp, 10 predicted proteins | sample CZODoug3_1_2_16f_FD_122242 | JGI IMG/M metagenome (GOLD analysis project Ga0137418, IMG submission 122242) | Vadose zone soil fungal communities from Angelo Coast Range Reserve, California, USA - CZODoug3_1_2_16fungal (Hybrid Assembly) | ecosystem: Environmental > Terrestrial > Soil > Vadose...
CTTTCTCGGCAGTATCGCCGAGACGAGATCAGTGAGATATCAAGTTCTTTCCTGCCTGCACACACCACGGCTGCTACCACCTTAAACTATCAAAGACAACCCCGCACATTATTTTGCCCTAAGCTCATCTCTACCGTAACAGGGCTTACTCTCCTACAAATAAACGCACCAACGTATGCGTTAACACTGCCAATCGTTTGAATCCCTGTAAACGATGAGCTCGTCAAGATGAGGAATAGTCGAGTTATAAATTGACATTGACTTACACGGCCACGGGGAAGAGAATGAATGTCATGTAACCGCTGACGGTTGTATTAGCTCCCTAGTAGATGCTTTGCCCGTTGCGATTCTGTTGGGGGGTTAGGCGTGCAAGTGCGGATTTTAACGGGACAGCATAACTTACATTACTGCGGCAACCAGAAAGACCTGAGGAGGTAGAAATTTAGTAGAAAGCAAATTTTGAAATTACCCGAGTAATGATACATCGGATAAAGTCCAGGCAAGATTTTTTTTTTTTTTGATTCGGTATCTTCTGAAGTTGTCCTCTTGTCATCCCGCTGGGGATAATTTGAGATCAACCTTCGGCGATTTGGTTGAAAGAACACAGATAGCATCATCGTATGAAGCATCAGGGTCGGTTTCTGGTGTGGGAATTGCCACCTCTATTTCCTCCCTATTGTTGCTCATCACGACAAAGGCGTGAATATTCGCGAACTGAGAAAAAATAAATTATTAGACAAATTGCGCCTAGCCAGAAATACATACTGCATGTGCTGCAAGCACAGTGGTATACGAAGGAGTGATAAGGAGGTATTGGATGAAAGATACGATAATATGCCAGGGGTCGAACTAGGATATTGTATGCCACTCACAGAGATGATGGACGCCGCAACATGTGCTCCGAGCGGCATCAACAGCGAGCACCGCGCGGTCCGCGAGGACGTCGGCGTGTTCGACGTCTCGCACATGGGCGAATTCGAGATCACGGGCTCGGATCGCAACGCCTTCGTGCAGCGCGTGACCTGCAACGACGTCGGCGCGCTGACGCCGGGCCAGGCGCAGTACTCCGGCATTCTCACCAAGGACGGCACATTCGTCGACGACTGCCTGGTGTACCGCTTCGAAGACAAGCTGATGATGGTGGTGAACGCGTCCAACATTCAAAAGGATTGGGACACCATAGTCGCGCAGAAGGGCGGCGCCAACGTCCGGCTGCGCGACATCTCGGACGAGACCGCGCTGCTCGCCGTGCAGGGTCCCAAGGCCGAGGCGCTCGTCGGCCAGCTCACGAGCATCGGCGTCGCCATGATTCCGTATTACCACTTCGCGCAAGGCAAAGTCGCCGGCGTGCAGTGCTTCATCTCGCGCACCGGCTACACCGGCGAGGATGGATTCGAGCTGTACTGCCGCGCGGCCGACGCCGAGACGCTGTGGCACGCGTTCGTCGGTGCGGGGCGCGCCGAGCCCGTGGGGCTGGGCGCGCGCGACACCCTGCGCCTCGAGGCGGGGCTGCCGCTGTACGGCAACGACATCGACGACACCACCACGCCGTATGAAGCCGGCCTATCGTTCATCGTGAAGCTCGAAAAAGGCTCGCCGTTCACGGGGCTCGAAGCGCTGAAGCGTCAGAAGCTCGAGGGCGTGAAGCGGCGGCTCGTGGGATTCAAGGTGACCGAGCCGAAAACGGTCGCGCGGCCAGGCTTTGCTGTCTTTCTCGACGGGGCACAGGTGGACGTCGTGCGCAGCGGCACGGTGACGCCGACCGTGAATGCGGCTATTGGGACGACGTATTTGCCTGCCGACCGCGCCAAGCCCGGTATGAAGATAGAGATCGACGTACGGGGCAAGAGAGTGGCGGCGGAAACGGTGAAGCTGCCGTTCGTACCGCACAGATACAAGAAATGACCGAACGTGTGACTCGCCTTGGCATCCTGACCATTTCGGACTTAGGCGCCGTCGGCCAGCGCGCCGACACATCGGGTGATGCCATCCTGGATTGGGCGACCGAGCGCGGCTATGAGGTCGTGGTGCGCAGCGTTGTGTCCGACGAAACGGACCGCATCGCTGGCAAGCTCGTGCGCTGGTCGGACTCGGGCGAAGTCGACGTCGTGCTCACGACGGGCGGCACGGGCCTCACCGAGCGCGACGTGACACCCGAAGCCACCGCCGCGATCCTGGACCGTGAAGCCGAGGGCATCGCCGAGGCCATCCGCGCCGCTTCGGGACCTGGTTTTCCGCGCGCGTGGCTATCGAGGGGCAGAGCAGGGACACGGGGCAAGACGCTGATCGTGAACCTGCCGGGTTCAACGAACGGCGTCAAAGAAGGATTGGCAGTGTTGGCTCAGTTTCTCGACCATGCAGTCGATTTGTTGACTGGCACGAACACCACACACGTCCATGGCTGACCGCGTCCTCATCACCACGGATGACCTGGAGCAAGCTGTCCGGGTCAATGCAAGCCTGGAGCAGGCGGGCTTCGACACCGCGATGGTGTCGTCGCTCGATGACGTCCGCCAGTCGGTTCGCGGTCGCCAGCCTGACGCGATCATCCTCACCGGTGGTTTACACGAGTCCACTGCCCAGCGCCTCCTCGCCGCCGCGCGCGAGCATGCGGTCTCGACGCTCGGCCTCGTCGAGGCGACCGATGAGGATCCCAACCAGATCGGCCGCGAGCTGGGGCTCACCGAATGGATGGTGAAGCCGGCCGATCCGGCCGAAGTCACGGCGACGGTGCGGCGGCTGATCGAGCGGCGGCGGCTGCAGCAGCGCACCGGCATCCTCGGCGAATCGGCGCCGATCCAGGAAGTGCTGGTGAAGATCGAGCAGATGGCGCCGGTGACGTCGACGGTGCTGATCGAGGGCGAGTCGGGCACGGGGAAGGAGCTGGTCGCCCGCGCGATCCACGACCTCTCGCCGCGGCACGGCAAGGCGTTCATCGCCGTGAACTGTGCGGCGCTGCCCGAGACCCTGCTCGAGAGCGAGCTGTTCGGCCACGAGAAGGGCGCGTTCACGGGCGCCGCCGAGCGCCGCCTGGGACGGTTCGAGCTGGCGAACGGCGGCACGATCTTCCTCGACGAAGTGGGCGAGATGGCGCTCCCGACGCAGGTAAAACTGCTGCGCGTGCTCGAGGATCGCAGCTTCTTTCGTGTCGGTGGAACGCAACCCATAAAAGTCGACGTGCGCGTGATCGCCGCATCGAACAGGTCGCTCAAGGAAGCGGTCGCGCTGGGGACGTTCCGGGACGACCTGTTCTACCGGCTCAACGTGCTCTCGGTGTATCTGCCGCCACTGCGCGAGCGGCGCAGCGACATCCCGCTCCTGGTCCGCACGTTCATCGCGGAGTTCGCAAAGCAGCACGACCGCAACTTCCGCGGCATCACGCCCGACGCGCAGCAGATTCTCGTCGATGCGGATTGGCCGGGGAACGTCCGCCAGCTCAAGAATCTCATCGAGTCGATGGTGGTGCTCGCGCCCGAAGGCGAGATCCGCGCCACCGACATCCCTCGCGACATCCGCGAGCGGAGCAGCACGCTGCCGGTGCGCATCGCGCCCGCCCCTACACGCGAAATCGCCGGCCAGGAGCTCGGGTTCATCTTCCGCTCTCTGGTGGAGCTCAAGTTGCAGCTCGAGGACTTGAGGCGACGCATCGACGACAAGCCTGCGGAACGCGTGGAGGTTATTGAAGTTGGGACTCGGGATTCGAGACTTGGGACTCGGACAATCGAGGCCAGTGTCGATCCCCTGGCCCCGAGCCCCGAGTCCCCAGTCATTTACAAGCCCGGAATGTCGATGTCGGATGTCGAGCGCGCGGCGATCGACGCCGCGCTGCGCGAGACCCACGGCAATCGCCGCAAGGCCGCGGAGAACCTCGGAATCGGTGAGCGGACCCTCTATCGCAAACTCAAGGAATACGCGATAGATTAGCCGCGCTCCAAAAACCCCGTTCCAAAGAGTCTCTAGCGCCCGGCCGGAGCTCCAGTGGATTTTCGAATCGACCCGGAGTTGTGCGTCGCGTGCCTGGCGTGTGTGCGCGTCTGCCCCTCCGACGCCGTAGCGGTCGAAGATGAAAAAGTGTGGATTGTCGATGAGGCCTGCACCCGTGTAGGCCTCTGCCTGCCTGCGTGCCCCCACGAGGCCATCATTGCGGTCGGTGACGCGACACGGGCGCTCGAGTTTGCGCTCAGCCACCAGGCCGTGCTCATCCTGTCCGTCGAGTCGGCGGCATGGTTCTATCCCGCAACGCCCGAGCAGGTCGTAAACGCCTGCTACGCCGCCGGTTTCAACACCGTGCACCGCGGCGTGCTGGGCGACGAGCTGGTGGCCAAGGAGTACCTCGACCTCTGGGCCGAGGAGGAGTGGGGGAGCGGCGGCACGATCATCCGCAGCACCTGCCCCGTCATCGTGGAGACGATCAAGAACCAGTATCCCGAGCTGATACCGTATCTCGCCCCGGTCGCCACGCCGGTCGAGGCTGAGGCTCGCTATCTCAAGGCGATGTACGGCGCAGACACGCCCATCGTGTACGCGGGCGTCTGTCTCACGAAAGGCGGCGCCGACGTTGATGCCGCCATCACGCTGGCGGAGCTCGCGGGAATCTTCCACAAGCGCGGGATCAAGGTGGAGGATCAGCCGCTCTTTTTCAGCCGCATTCCGGAGGAGCGGCGCCGCTACTGGAGCACCCCAGGCGGCCTGCCGCTCGAGTTACTAAAGGAAGAGCCGCAATCGAGCCGCCGCTTCCGCAAGGTCCGCGGGCTCGGCGCCCTGGAAGGGATTGCCCGGGCGGTCGGCGTGGACCGGATCGACCTGGGGTTCGTCGACATCCTGCCCTGTGAGGGTTGCCTCGACCACCCGCTGCTCGGCCCCAAGGAGGAGCTGTTTCGGCGCCGGGCGATCGTAGGGGCGACGGAGCCGCCGCGCGCGCGGATGCCGGTCCTGGCCGAGGGGATCGATATCGAGGTCGGCGCCGCCTTCGCGATCCACGGGAACGGCAAGCAGCCGGCCCAGGAGCTGGTGGACGAGATCATCGACCAGATCGGCCTGGCCCCTAACGGACGGACCTGGGATTCGGGGGCGTGCGGGTACAAGACGTGTCAGGAGTTCGCGGTAGCGGCGGCGCAGGGGCGGACGACGCTCAAGTCGTGCCCCCGCTACCTGGAGCGTCAGGCGTCGCTGGCGCAGCAGCAGGCCGCCGTGGATGCGCTCACCGGGCTGGCGTCGTTCCGGGTGCTGCGAGACAGGCTGGCGAACGAGGTGGCGCGCTGCCATCGCGGCAGCGACCACTTTGCGGTCCTGTTTCTCGATCTCGACAACTTCAAGCAGGTGAATGACAAGTTCGGGCATGAGGCGGGGAACGCGGTGCTGCGCGAGACGGCACGACGGTGCAACGCGCACATCCGGGGGACCGATCTGGCGGGCCGGTATGGCGGCGACGAGTTCGTTGTGGTATTGGTAGGAACCGGGGAAGAGGGTGCGCGAGGCGTGGCGGAAAAAATGCGCGCCGCGGTCGAGGAAGCTGGTGTGGGGATGGGCTATCCGGCGGGCGTCGTGACGGCGAGCATTGGGGTCGCCGAGTACCGGTCGGAGACAAAGGACGAGGACGTGTTGGTCGCCGCGGATCGCGCGCTGTATCGTGCCAAGGCCGCGGGACGCAATCGGGTTGGGGTCGCCACAGGTAGCGAGCCGGAGGAGCAGGCCACGTGACATCGAATCTTTCACCAGCCTCGGACGAGCCCAACGTGCCACTCGGCAGCGGGGGCACGCCGGATCCCTGGGGAATGAAGCGGCTGGAGAACCTGATCACGGGTCTGACGGGCATCCTGTCGGCGCGCGTGGTGGCGACCCCGCTCGGCGAAGTGAGCGAAGTGCATGTCCTCACCAAGAGCGACATGGCGCCGAAGCAGGTGGTGCGTAACATCGAGTCGGCGCTGATGGCGCAGCTCGGCTTCAAGATCGATCATCGCAAGATCAGCGTCGCGCAGACCGCGGACGTCCGGCCGATCGAGGCGTTGCAGGAAGAAGCGATCAGCGAGCGCTCCAAGCGCCGCGTCGTCGTGTTCAAGCATCTCGAGGTCCGGCCGTCGGAGCGGCCGCAGCGCGTGCAGATGCGGGTGACGCTCGCGTTCGGCGAGAAGGAAGCGCAGGCCGAGGAGATCGGGACCGACACGACGCGCAACCGGGTGGAGGCGGCGGCGCGCGCGGCGGCGACGTGTCTCGACACGCTGATGCCGGACAACTCGATCGCGCTCGAGGGGGCGCAAATCATCGACGCCTTCGATCGGAAGTTCGTGTTGGTCGCCGTCCACGGGCTCGGCGGTCGCGAGGCGCAATTACTCACCGGAACGTGCGAGATTCGCGAGTCGGCCGAACGCAGTGCCGTGCTCGCGGTGCTGGATGCCACCAATCGCTGGGTCGACGCCCGCCGCTAAATAGTTGACTATCAACCGCTTAGGCGTCTTGGCGCCTTGGCGGTCTTCTATCAACGTATTCCTCCCTCCGGTTAGTCCCCCTTAAGGGTTAATCCCATCTAGCGGACTTTTCGTTTTGGCGGTATTTGGTATTTCGTGGCTCCTACTAGAAGCAAGCGGTATTGGGGGACGCAGCGTGTTGCGCGTGTGCTACAAGTGACGCCGGCGACGGTGGCGAGCTGGATCGACCAGGGTCACTTGAAGGGACATCGGACGCCTACGGGGCGGCGGCGTGTGGCGTCGGCGGATCTCGCGGAGTTTCTGCGCGCGCATGGGATGTCGGTGCCGAACGAGCTGCAGACGTCACGCGAGCGGCCGGTCGTGGTGGTGGTCGAGGACGATCCGGGATATCTGAAGGCGCTGGTGCGGACGATCGAGCGTGAGGCGCCGGACGTGGACGTCGTCGAAGCGACGACGGGTGTGGACGGGCTGCTCGAGATCGGCCGGTTGAGTCCCGATCTGGTGGTGCTCGATTTTGCGCTGCCCGACCTGAACGCGGTCCAGGTGGTGGAGCGGCTGGTAGACACGTCCAAACGTCTCAGCGCACCCGTGATGATCGTCACGGGCGGAATGCCGGCGACAGCCGAGAATGAACTACGGCAATTGGGTGTGCGGGCGATCGTCAACAAGGTGGATGGTATGGGGGTGGTTATCGAGGCGATGCGTCGTGCGTTGCAGTCGTCGCGGAAGGTGGCGTAGCACCAATGAATCGTCATTTCGAAAACAGGGGGCCCCTGGTCACCGCTAGCTAGAGCGGAGCAGAGCGGACAGTAGACGAGCGGAGCGTCGGGCACGCTATAGAGAGGCGTGCCACTCCTAGGCGAGGCTGTAAACTCGCTGGACCCATTAAGGGGGTGACGCTCGATGTTGCAACTGCTCGCAGTGCTGTTCACGGCAGTGGCGAAGTTGTTTTTCGCAGATGGAATTGCACAAATCTAGCGCTGACGTGGGGTCCCTCTCCTTTTTTGGGGTCAGTTAGCCAGCGAGTTGATCGAGGAATCGCGTAATGGGTGAGAGCCAGCCTCAATTTGATCGCTGGAGTTTTCGTCTCCTACTCGCCCTCGTGGCAGTGGCGGCGTGTACGTTGCTGTTGGCAACCGACTGGTACGTACCGTCGCTCTCCGACAATAAGTTTTGGAACGCCTTGGTCGCGTTCATGGTCTTGGGCATAGCGAGCGACTCATCCTTCCTGCCCCTCCCTCGTATCTCCCGCGCTGGAGTGGGCTCGTCAGTCGTCTTCATCCCGTTCTTAGCTTCGGTGCTTCTTTTTGCACCCCCGTGGCCCATGGCCATAGCTTGCGTCACCGGACTTGTGGCTCAGCTAGTTGTCCGGCGCAAAACGCTGGTTCGGGCGTCTTTCAACACAGCGCAATACATGCTCTTCGTTGGTTTGGGTGGTTTGGTGTATACCGCTCTGGGCGGACACGTTGGTTTTGACCGAGTCCATGTGAACTTCGTTGCATTTGCTTCGCTGGTCCTTGTGTTTTTCCTGGTTAATCAGATAACGGTTTCATCTGCGGTCTCACTTACCACTGATATCTCGGTACGGGAAGCCTGGACTAGAATTGCGGGCGATTCGCTACTGTACGATCTCGTCTCAAGTTCTCTCGCGATCGTACTCGCGTTTCTGTACATACAGTTCCAAATCGTTGGGCTTGCAGTTCTGGTCCTACCGCTGTTCTTCGTCCGTCACATGTATCAAATGAACCTTCAGGTTGAACGGGCGAATAGGGAGTTGTTGGAATTGATGGTAAAGTCGATCGAAGCTCGTGACCCTTATACTTCGGGACACTCCATCCGTGTTTCGGAATACGCGCGACAGATCGCGCGTGAGGCGGGACTAACATCAAAGCAGGTTGATCAAATCGGGACAGCAGCGCTTCTCCACGATGTTGGCAAGATCTATGAAGAATTTGCGCCCTTGCTGCGCAAGGAAGGGCGGCTAACCCCAGAAGAACGAATGCTGATGCAAGCGCACCCTGTTCGAAGCGCCGATCTCGCAAGCACGATCGCCGAGTTTCGCGGGAAGGTCCAGACAGACATCCGCAACCATCATGAGAACTATGATGGCAGCGGATATCCTGATGGTTTAGCGGGAGAGACCATCCCAATTGGTGCGCGAATAATCATGGTTGCCGACACGCTCGATGCAATGACAACGGATCGTCCGTATAGAAAGGCGTTAAGTCTTCATCGCGCATTGGAAGAGCTAGTGAAACACGCGGGCCGGCAGTTCGACCCCAAGCTTGTAGCGATCGTATCGAAGTCCGCGAGTATTCGGCGTCTACTCGGACCTCAGATTACAACCGACACAACAACACTACTGAGTATGGAGCTCGCATCGCGTGCGCGGAAGACGAGTGTCCGAGCCTGACTGCTGAATGACGTAGTTCGGCAATCTTAATGGTGCCCCTTCGACATCGAATCACTAGCTTCAACCGTTAGACGCTACCAAGAAGCCTTGAAGAGTGAGTAGTTCCCTCCTGCCTCGTAAGCCCAAGGCCTCGAACGCTCCGAGGTCGTGACGTGTTTCCGCGCTCAGCTTGCCTGTTTCGCGTGTTTCGAGCCAGGCGTTGGCCGCCAAGATGTCGAGATAATGGAAAGCCGACCTTCTCTTCCAGGTTGATCCGATCGAGGAAACGGTGTCAAACGCTTCACCCACACGACCAACGTGGGCCATTTTGAACGTTCGCATTTTCCAATAGGCGCCCGGCATTAGAACTGCCTCTTCACGGCCTCGAGCGACGCTCTCCATCTGGCTAATCAAATCAAGTGCGAGGCCGGTGTTACGACGCATGAGGGCAAAAGATGCGGCTTCGAGTAAGAACGTAAGACGAAGCTTCCAGCGCTTCTGAGGAGCCAACCAGCGCCTGGCGCGTTCAAGGCATTCCAGGGCGGCATCGGCCTGTCCCAACAGCATATAGGGATCTATCAGGTTAGTGTAGGAGATTAGCAATCCACTGCTTGATGAAGCCTCACCATAACGGACACTCATCTGTCCGTATCGAATCGATTCGTTGTAATCGCCCCGATTCATGTGCACGGTGCACAGGTTGGCCGCAATTATTGATACTCGTGCATCATCGCCCACTCTTTTGTCGAGCTCTAACGCGAATGAAAGCGCGCGAACAGCGTCATCAGGTCGACCCAAGAAATGACTGGCGATGCCCATTCCTGAGTGAATAAAGGCGAGTTCCGCCGCGTTCGCACTAGCTGAACTCAGTTGTAGATAGTGCTGCAGCTGTTCAAATGCCTCCTTGGGATCCCCCAAGGAGAAGCGGCAAAACGCCTTGGTTGTGATCGCGATGGGGATCTTCGTTATATCCGTTGTTTCTGCGAGCGCATCAATCCCTTCTTCTGCTGCGCGAATCAGATTCGACAGTCCCTCCTCGGTTCCCGCTCGCGCGCACTCGAACAGAGCCTTTGCAACTAGGCGCGGATCAGCCGTATCCATCGCAGCGTCCAAAGCTGCCTTTGCTACTTCGCCGTACCGCTCCCCAGACTCCCGGTTTACTTGGAACTCGGCCGATGCCCGAAGCATGGCAATCTCGGCACGCTCAAGGACGTTCAAATCCTGCTCCGCCGAGAGCTGCTCGATGATTGGAACCGCAGCTCCGCCTTTAGATTGGTCGATCAGCGCCTTTGCCAAAAGAAGACGGAACTGCTTCACGCGAGACCGCTGCTCTAATGCGAGAATAGCTTCGAGAATCTCTTGTGCCCCATGTGGGGCCCCCACCGCCAATACGGCTTCCGCTCCCTCAATAGCGAACGGTCCCGCTCGGGATACGTCATTTCCACGTAGGTAGTGCCAAGCAATCTCAAGGCATATCGTTTTGTCATCCTGAGGGTGACTCTGCACTAATAGATCAGCCACGCGACGGTGTAAATGCTGTCGAGTCGCACCTGCGACACCGTAGTATGCCTGTGCCCTTATCAACTCGTTCCGAAATTCGAGATCCCCGCTTACCTCTCGTAGGTATCCTTCATACGTCAATCGTGATAACGCCTCGGCGGCTTGGCCCGGAGACAGGTCAATCGCAGCATAGAGTGCCACCTCATTAAGACGCCGCCCGAGGATTGCGGCGAGATCAAGAGTTGCTCGGATCGTTGGCTCTAACCGATGAGTCTGTCTTTCGAAGACGACGCCAATTGCTCGCGGTATGCCGATCATTGGCGCTGGTTGAGTGTTGAGTGCCTCCAGATCGTGAAGGAGGGACGCCGAGCCGTGATCAGCCCATTCGCGAGTAATCAATTCGATGGCGAGCGGATTACCGCCACAGACTTGAGCGATCCGCTCAACTGGTGGATCAGATTTCCCCATTGTTCGAGTCAGGCGCTTGACGAGTTCCGCGGTTGCCTCCCCAGGCAGTATCCCAAGCTCGAGAGTGCGCAAGGTCGTAATGGCTTGGTCTGACGCAAATGCCCACGGAGCGCTGGAAAGGCGTAATTCACTTGTACGACCAGTAAGGACGAGCAGAACTCGCGTGTCGCTAAGCTTCCGAGCGACAGAATGGAGAATCGCCGTGCTAGCATTGTCTGCCGCATGTATATCATCTACGACCACCATCACCGGACTATCCGTCGCCGCCGCCGTCACTGTTTTCAGAAACGCATCTGCAATCCTCAATGGCATCAACTCCGGCGACCACTCCACCGGTTTCGGCACACCCGGAAACGCCTTGAGAATCTCCGAACTGATCCTCGTCAACTCGCTCAAAGCTTCCGGGTCCGCGCTGCCAATCGCTCGCTGCGTTGCCAGCTGCTTCACGAGCTCCCCGAGCACCGCAAACGGCAGCTCCCGCTCAGCGTCATATGCCTGCGCGCGCGCAACCACGGCACCTTCCATCTGACAGGTCGACGCGAATGCATTGACCAGCGTCGTCTTGCCGACGCCGGGATCGCTCGTGACGACGACGATTCGCGGCGATTTGCGGCGCGCCTCGAGCCACGCGTCGTACAACACACTGAACTCGCGCTCGCGTCCGATGAGCGTCTCGGGTTCAAAGCGCCGATCGGCACGCTCGGGTGGGTACCCCGGCGTGGTCGCCCGAGTCGGCGAACGGCGGCCATCCCGCAACAGATCCGCCATCCGGACCAACTCCGGCCCAGGCTTGGCGCCCAGCTCCTCGGCAAGCCGCGCCTCATAGCGCCCGAACGCCTTGAGCGCGCCGCTGCGATCGCTTGCCCAGGCGCGCGCTTCCATGATCCCGCGAATCCCCTCCTCAGCGACCGGGTCGAGGTCTTGCAAGCGGGCGGCATGGATTTCGACCGTCGGGAAATCACCGATCCTGCGCGCGGCATCCATCTGGCGCACGAGACAATCGCGAATCTGCGGGATTAGACGCGCGCGATGCTCGTCCTTCCAGTCCTCGAACGGGCGTGCCTCGGGAATCTCGAAACCATCGAGGAAAGGACCGTCGATGCTCACGTTGCCGTTGGTCAAATGGTTGGCGTCGACGTCGATCCACCCCGGTGCCAGACCTACAGTCGACCGCTGAATCACCACCGCCTCGCGCGCGATCTTCGCCTTGATGACCGAGAGACCCTGAGCGAGAGAGTGATTGGCATGGCGCGGCGGTGCTTCGGGCCACAAGAGGTCGGCGAGGTAGTCGCGCCTGAACTGCTTGCCCGGTTCCAACGCGAGACGGACGAGGAGGGCGAGGTGCTTACGCGTGCGAAACCGCACCTGGTCGCCGGCAACGGTGAACAGGGCGGGACCACCAAGGCTGTGGAGTACGAAACTGTGAGTCACATGACGGCACGCGTTTTATTGGTTCACCGCTAAGATTAGGCGGCCGAATCAACGGCCTGTCAACACGTTGATTTACTAGTGGTTGGGTGGCCTCCACAGGGGGGGCTGGAAGCCCATATCAACAGATCACTTGCCCGCCCAACCAAGCGCCGGTTGGCCTTGTCCAACCAGCATGACCATTCGACAGAGTGCGCTGATCCTCACGCTTGTAGTAACAACACCTTGCCACTCCCAAACACCCCAGACGCGCCTCTGGGACGCCGCCATCTCGGGCGACACGTCCGCCCTCGCCGCCGCGCTTAAAGACGGCGCACAGATCGAGGGGCTCGACCGCCGCACCTCGCAAAACGGTCGCCGCGCCCTGAACTGGGCGGCCATCAATAATCGGGTGGACGCCATCCGGTTCCTGCTGGCGCACGGCGCCTCGATCGAAGCGACGAACTTCACCGGCTTCACCGCGCTCCATCACGCGGCGGAATACGGATCGCTCGACGCGACGCGCGTGCTCTTAGCGGCGGGCGCCGATCCGAAGCACACGAATCTCGAGGGCGTCACGCCGCTGGCGCGCGCCCGGCAGGAAGGCCACCTGGATGTTGCGGAGCTCCTGGAAGCCGCGGACCGCGGCGTCAGACCAAAAAACCCGTAGTCCCTACTGCTTCGACCGGGCAGCCTCCGGCACCGACGCCGAGTCGAGCATCATCGCGGCAGCCACCATCCTCGCCCACACCTTGCCGCCGTTCCCGCCCGCCCGGTTGTCGATTCGTAGGCGCCGCAGGATCGACGTGCCATCGTCGTCGTAGCGGACCTCGTCGCCCACAATCACCACCGTGGTCGTCGTGTCCGAGCCGAATAGCATCGCCCGAACCTTGCGGGCCGTCTGGCCACTCATACCCGCCGTCCTGCCCTGATCGGCCTCCACGAACGAGGGCGTGGAATTCGTGACGCCGAGGCCGGTCTGTGTGAACGCGCCGACCACGGCATCCACGGCCTTGTCGCGCGGCAGGTGGAGATGCAGGGCCAGCGAGTCGATCTTCTGTGCCTGCGCCTGAGTACCGAGCGCGCCAACGAGGATGATGGTGGTTACGGCGAGAGAGCGAAGGGTCATGAGAGTCTCCCTTGACGGCGGTGCGGAGAACGCGAGCCTAACCGTAGCACCGAATCTGGTGTTCAGCAACGCGTAACCGCGCCGGCGTCAGCTCGACCGTCGCGAGCCGGCTTCATGCAGCTCGTGGAAGGCGGCCGTGAGCTCCGGCATCTGGTGATTGGCATTCAGCCCACTCGGCTGCGGCAACAGCCACAGCCGCGTCGGCCCGAGCCGTTCTGGCTGCGGTCCGACCAGTGCCCGCGGCCGCCCGAACGCGGTGCGATACGCGCCAATCCCCACCACCGCGAGCCATTCCGGCAGATAG
>Ga0137418_10003926_pt1 | contig 13620 bp, 14 predicted proteins | sample CZODoug3_1_2_16f_FD_122242 | JGI IMG/M metagenome (GOLD analysis project Ga0137418, IMG submission 122242) | Vadose zone soil fungal communities from Angelo Coast Range Reserve, California, USA - CZODoug3_1_2_16fungal (Hybrid Assembly) | ecosystem: Environmental > Terrestrial > Soil > Vadose...
TTGCAGAAGTCGTGGTTAGACTTTTACAGCGGTGACCCATGACACAGCCAGTTCGGCGCTCTCGTAGAGATACGGATAAGGATCGGGAGTTACTGCGCCGTCTCCGAGAGGGTTTACAGCAGATAAAGCGCCGACTGATCGATATAGAAGCCCGGGTCGATGCCCTTCGCACTACGGAGAAGGCTGTGACCCTTCGCGAATTCACGGAAAAGCAGTTGAACGGTGAAAGACCAGATGATCAAGAAACCTACGCCTCGCATCCAAGAACCGCAGCCGAGAACAACGGGCTGATATCGCGCCCGCTAACGGGTATGCAATGGTGGTGGACGGACATTTCAAGACCCAGTTTTCGGAAGAAGATGCTGCCAATACTGCAGCGTCAGAACTGCTCGCGAACTTTCCAATGCTTCAAGTAGAGATTTACAACGCTAAGGAAAAGAGCCGCATGCTCGTGAAGGATCTTGCAAGTCGGTGATTGATTCAACGCAGTGATGACCCGATCGGACGATTAGTTTCTGATCAGTCATGCCCGCTTCCGAGTACGTGCCGCTGCCGGCTTGTCGGATTTTTTGGCGTCTTGTTTAGCGGCTCGCTTACCGCTGATGGGCAATAGCATTTCTTTCTGGCCTGCTGTGGCCTTGCGTGGTTTCTTGCCCTTCGTCGCTTGGGCTTCGTTGCCGATGCTACGTTTCAATGCTTCCATCAGATCGACGACGTTCTCACCGCGTGGTCTTGGTTTCGCACCAACCGTTTTGCCGTTGCGTTTGGCATTGATCAGTTCGGCCAGGGCTGCCTCGTAGTGATCCTCGAATTTCTCAGGTTCGAACTCGCCAGTCTTCTGAGTGACGATGTGCTTCGCCAAGTCGAGCATATCCTTGGTGACTTTCACATCCTGAATGTCGTCAAAATATTCTTTCTCATCCCGAACTTCGTAGGGATATCGCAGCAGTGTCCCCATCAAGCCGTTGTCCAAGGGCTCTAGAGCGATGATGTGCTCCCGGCTCGTTAAAACAACACGGCCGATAGCAACCATGTCCATGTTGCGAATAGTTTCCCGGATAACGGCGAAGGCGTCGTGCCCGACTTTCCCATCCGGAACGAGATAATAGGGCCGGATGAGATAGCGTGGATCGATGTCGCTCTTGGGAACGAACTCGTTGATGTCGATGGTACGGGTGGATTCGAGTGCGATGTTTTCCAGTTCGTCCTTCGACACCTCGATGTAGGTGTCGGTGTCTACCTTGTAGCCCTTCATGATGTCTTCGTTCGAAACTTCCTCGCCGGTATCAGCATCCACCTTCATGTACTTGATGCGGTGACCGGTGTTTCGGTTGATCTGGTTGAAACTGATTTTCTCGGAATCGGAAGTGGCCGGATACAAAGCGACCGGACAAGTAACAAGTGAAAGGCGCAAAAAGCCTTTCCAGTTGGCGCGGGGTGCCATTCAAATACTCCTGACGCTACAGAACCCGGATTCAAGACGATCCTGCCGCATTGGTTCCGACAATTAATCGGGTGTTTCACTGTCGGCACACACCATCGCTAGCGACTTGCTAAGGAGAACATTCAGTGAACAAACTCTGGAATGAACCATCGTCAGACGCGGTTTGAAAGGTCGGCGGAAGGCAGTTTCCCGTATTGGGTCTGCCTCATTGTAGAGAAGTGCACCGGCCCGAATTACGAGAAGGTCCAGGAATTCTGCCGGGCGAACGGGCTGACGCTTTCACGGAACGGACATTCCGTGGTTTGGCAAAAGGAGTGGTACCAAGTTTTCCGTTTGCTGACGAGCAGCACGCCGAAACATTCATGAAAGAGTTTGGCGGCGAGCGGATGCACCCCTCAGAAAGAGGCAAGGGCAAACGCTGGTCTCATTGGAAAAAGGGGACATACCAACCGAAGCCCCGAAGTCCGCATGACTTCAGCTAGCGCCAGTGGCGGCTCTCGTCCTTCGGTCTTCAGAAATTCGTGAAAGATTGGTTCCTGCGGGAACGTGTTCAGAAACGCCGAATTGGTTTGAAGGGCTGTGATTGTACGCATGGCCCGGCACGACCCTTGTCCTAAGACCCATCCAAAAGCCAAGGGCGGGGTCGTGCTTTTAGCATTGGAGGCCGCCGAAAGTTTTCCACCGTCAGAGTCCGGTACCGGACAGACAAATATTTTGATTTGATCCTATTTTTTTCGCCGTTATGGGCAGCTGGAAAAAACCCCACTCAGAGCTGTTGCCAGTCCACCGTCCGCTTTGTCCCAAATGCCAAAGGCGGATGAGAACGACTGCCGTCTCGGACGGCCCGGATGGCTTCGAACACCGCAGGTTCGAGTGTTTGAAGTGTACCGTTACCGAAATCAGAACACTTGCCTCCGACCCAATTAAATCTGATGCGCTGCGTTGGCTCTCAAGCGAACTACGCCGACCCGAATAGGTTCGTTTCGTTATAAGGGGTCTCAAATGAGCTCTCTTCAACGACACATTGCAGTCGTCACCGACACGACTGCCAATCTCATTGCTCAGCTACGCGAATTGGACCTACTCCGCGAGCAGGTCAGGAAAGCTGAAGAGTTTTATGCTGAACAGAGCCAAGTGCTAATCGACGAGAAGGATACAACCACCATCGAGTCCCTACTGCGGATCAGACAAAGGTCGATTTTCAATAGGTTACTGAACGTTAGCTATTTGTTCGACAGGGCTGTCTAATTTTGAACATACCGGCTCAAAGCGGGAACGGTTTGCGGGTTGGCGAGTTACCGAGTCGTGTTGCGAGACATAGGCACTTTCCCTAAACGGCCTCAGCGTTCCCCCGACGCTGGGGCCGTTCTTCTACTCGCGTTTCCGCCGGCTTGTATGGCTAGGGATTGAGGTGAAGGGGAAATGACCGCGTACGTCCTGTCCAGAATTTTCACAATAGGGATCGGCGGCACGCCGACGCTGACGTTCGAGGCTCAAAATCTGCGCGAGGCTCAACAGCTGTGCCACGAGCAATGGCTGAAGGACGAACTGGCAGAGGCCAAGTCCGATGGTGCCTCGCTGTGGGATGGGAAGGCGAATCTACGAGCGCGGATGGCGCTGCCCGATGAGAGTGCCCTGTTTGCCGCGGCAAAAAATAACGGTCAGCCGTCTGACGGACTGATGCTGATCTACCTTGTCAAACTGGATGGCGATGAGTCTGACGAGCAACCTGTCGACCCAGGCAAAAGGACACACATTGGGACCGACACGAGCTAAAGCGGGATACGTGATGACGGACTTGGAAAAGGACGCTCGCAAACGAATCGACAACAGGCTTGGCCCGAGCAAACAATCTCACGAAGCGGAGAGACAACGGGTCGTCGAGGAACACATCATGGACCTGCGAGAAATCCTTAAAAAGCTCCGCAAGCTTTTCAACTTAAGGCCGCCTTTCACCGCAACAGAAGTGCGGAGCTGGGACAATGCCGCCACCTGAGGCGGCCCACTTAGTCCTGACGGCGCCAAGACTTCGCCCGTCTTTCCTCATCAGCCTCGGCAAGCTTGATCCAATCCTCAGCAAGGTGCAGCCCAAGATTTTTCGTAAAATTCATTGGCTGACCTCTCAGCCAGCTTGCGGCCCTCCTCAGCTTGCTTCCGGTAGCGTTCTGCGTCGGTCTCGGTCATGGCGGATAAAGCACAAAAGTGAAATCAGGTTTCAGCAAAACAAGGGGGGCCGACTTGTACGTATGCAAACAAAATCCGCCAGAAAGTCGCCTTCCGGACATAGCCGATTCTAATTCACGTTGCTTCTCTCGGTGACTGAGAATGCTATGCTCCCGTGCAAACGGTGATGAATCACATGCCCGATGTGCCTACTTGGTTGGAAGCGACGACCATATTCAGAATGCGGTCCACTTGAACTGCGCCGATGATGATCAGGCATCATACTTGCCGAGGAGTTCGCGAACGGCCACAACGTTGAACTGTGGCAGCTTGATCGGAAAGTGGCGACGTTTCCCAAGGTGTTGAAGAAGGGTTGAGTCCACCCACTAGTCGGGAGCGGACTTATTGGGACGGCTGCGGCGAGTCCGGTGCTTTATCGCGCCTCAAGGAAAGAGGCCGATTGCAATTGAAGCATTCAAACGTGCGGGATTGATAGCTGCCGGGTGTCACCACCAAGATCAGTTTGTTCCCGCACTTCGGGCAAGGCGCAATGGGGATCAAATTTCCCGTCATTCTGCAGCTTAGTGATAAAGGCGACAACGTGTCAACACGGTGTCGTTCTTAGTCAGCAATATTGACCGCTGTACAGCTCTAACGCCTCTACCGCCGCTCCATCAGCCGGCGATAATACCCGTAACCCAGCAACAGCCCAACGCTGTCGGGTTGAACCCCATCTCAAAGCCCAACGCTGCTCTAAAGTCTGCTTCTAGCTCTGGCTCTTTGATCCGCTCGGCCTCCAGTTGTTCAAGCCATCGATCCAATTTAATCTGTTTTGGCTATCCAACCATCGCAAACGTCGGCCGAACGAGAGCCCCTTCATGGGATTTTCACCCGCTGGTAGTCCTTCGATGTAACGAACCCCGGCCAGATAAACGTAAGTCCAACGTCCTGCGCGATAGACCCGACATAGATAAGCACTGACCTTGGCCGCCCAGCGTCGCCGGTCCGCTATCGGCATGTCGTTCAGCGTCTTGTCGTAAGGCTCAATGACGTCGTCAAACATCACCAACCCATGCTCAGCCGACAACAGCGCGGCCGCATCACAGGTCTGCTCGGCATAACGTAACACTTTGACAAACATTGCTCCGGTGCAGAGGTCGCGGCCTGGTGCCGCCATCATCATCTTTCTCTTACCGCAGGATATCAGGACGACACGTTTCATTTTTTCCAACTCGCAAACCCATACGAAATTCGCTGAACCGCCTGTTGAGCGTGGTCGGCGCATCCAAAGCGACCGGACAAGCAACGAGTGACCTACTGGAAGGTCGCCCATGTCCCCACGCTCCATTTATTTGCGAGATCAGGCCGCCAAATGTAAGTGGCACGCTAACAATATGGGTGACAGCGAAACGCAAGTACGGCTGCGAAAATTGGCCGCCGAATATGTCGCCCAAGCGAACGATATTGAAAGCAACGAGTCTGGCGATCCTAGCACCCCCGTCTGCTAAGGCCGTTCTTTAAAAAATGAGAAGATTTCGACACCCCGGGTTTTCCACAAGCAGAGAACTCCCTAGGTCTATGTCGGATTCAATTTGACGGATGTTGGAACCGGCGGCAAAATCCTAACCATGGGCCAGGCTAAACGACCGACTTGCCCCAACTGCGGGGCATATCTGATTTTGGCGCTCCCTCCCGACGGCAAGGGACAGCGCACGTTCCAGTGCTTTGATTGTGGTCAGCCTGATCCTCTGAAAACCGACAGAGTGTTAGCTTGGCTTAAGAGCGAGCTGCAGCCGCCGAAGTAAGGTCGGAACGTTTGCTAACCTGTAAGTTATGTTGTGCGGGGCAGCAATGAATTGAGAGGCGAGAATGTTCCTGATGGGACTTGGCGCACTGCTCGCTCTCGGCGGAATCCTCTACATGGCACGCAGTGCTATTTGGCGGGGACCGCTTAGTGGCCCGGAATCCTCCCGCCCGGTTCGCGACACTTTGGAGCCGCCACGGCGCAGCATGCGATTCTTAGGACTCGGAACGAACTGGCCGGGCATTCTCCTTATGGCAGTCGGCGCCGTTCTGTTGGTGGCCGGGGCCAGTTTCTAGCCTCAGCCATCCGTGCTGCATGTAAGCAGTGAACGGCGCTGCGCGAGCGGCACTGGCGCTGATCTGTTCCGAGCCCAACCTCTAGGCTGATTTGGCTGCGCCTTCGGTCCGCGCTTTGATAAGGGATGCCATGGACGATCCCGAACCTTGTGCTTCACGACAAGCCCGTGTCGTCTGGTCAACATGCGAAGTCACGGCCGAAACATGTGTTTGTCGTTTGCGGCAATCCGCTGTCATCACAATGGCGTCTAACTGGTCCCGGCCCTTCGATGAACCTATTCAACCACCGAAGGGTAAGAAGCTTGTAACGCTAAGGGACGGCGCGGCGTACATCATGGCGCTGCCCAAGTCGAAACACCAAAGCCCGGAATGGCAGGCAGCGACTGAAGCGCTCTTGATGGCAGCGGAGGGTCGTGGGCCAATCATGCATGCCCACATCGGCACGATGCTGGCGCTGCACGGTGCCAAGCCGATACCCGAATATGATTCTGAAGCGAGATGAATGAATACCCACTGTCCAAACGTACCTTGGATAAATCTCGATATGACGGGCACCGGACAGACGATGCACAGATGGAGGTATAGGGTTGGTAATCACCTCTCCTCAGCCAAGGAACAGGCAAAACAGCTTGTTGACGGCCATGACGTTGAGCTATGGCAACGTGACCGGAAGATAGCGATATTTGAACGCCAGCCAGAATGAACAATTTCGCCGCGCCCTCGTCTAACTAGAGGCAGTATCGCCATGAGCGACCGCGAAGAACTACAGCGGCGATTGGAACAGGCCAAGCGGGCGGCTGCCTTGCTCTCCGATACCGTCACCACAGAGCGCCTTCAGAAGCTGGTCAAAGATTTGGAAGAGCAGTTCAGCGAACCGGAGTAGGCAGCGCCCCGGTCGACAACATCAAATCGTGAGTGAACAACTTGCAAAAAGGCGACTTGGATTACCGGGTCACGCTTTCTAATCGAAGCGCGGCCTGCGGGGCTCCGCCTTAAAGTTCTCCTCGAATGGGGTGAGTCCTGCACATTCCTCTTCAGGAAAGCCCGCCATGGAAAATCCAACTGAAAAACAAATCGTCCGCCGCGCATATGAGTTATGGGAGCAAGCGGGCAAGCCTGAAGGCAGGGACCAGGAGTTTTATCATCTGGCTGAACAAGAATTACGGGACGCGGATAAATCCTCACCATTGCGCACCCCGGATAATTTGTAAGTATGGATAAGAACTGCCCCGTATGTTTCGGCATAGGGTGGGTCTGCGAAAACCATCCCGACGGAGCATGGCACGAAGAACTTGGCTGCATGTGCGGTGCCGGAATGCAATGTAAATGCAACTCTGGCGAAGAGCTGGACGTGAGCCAAGTGCTAGTCGACGAGGATGCAACACGCCATTAGTGCGGGTCAGCGTGAACCGTTGGACGGAGCTGATGCGGCAACGATGACTCGATCACCTCGGCGCCAACATGCGTTGTGATAAATGCGGTAAGTGGCCCTGTTGCTTACAAAATTTAGACCAGTGATTGAAGTTTTAGGATGATCTCCTGAAGCATCTCGAACACTCCCCACAGATCAGAAGCGGCTTCGCTAACATTTTCCTCCTCGATAGCGAGATGCAGTATTTCAGCCTCAGCTGCCATTAGCTTGGAAACGATAACCTCTAGTTCAATTCCAGAAAGAATTGTGGACATGGTCAAGCCCTCTCGAAACTCGCCCCAATGACGCTCGCCTACCGATCATCGCAAAATGGACTCACCACCTGGTCTATATGAGACAGCAACAGCGCAGTATAAGTCGGGAAAGCGGGACGTTGGTAACTATGACGGTCGTGATTGTCCCATTGGCACCTGCGCAATGAACGGCGGTTCGAAGGCGAAAGATATCAAATTCTGGCTTCGAACTGCCGAAAGCAAAAAATAAGGTCGTTAGCCCGATGGGCGCAGAAGGCTTCGCTCGCCCTATGGGGTGGGCCGGTGCTTTTGAGAGGGTCGCCCAGCGACGGGCGTACGTGGGAGATCTCCAAACTCTGACGAATGATAAGTCCGGCCTTCCGGCGTCGTTATTCGAACGTCGTAACATCCGCGCTTAATTAGCTCCCGGGCTTTTCTGAGCGCTACTTCGGGCGTCTTACGATTGAAGGTGTTGACGCCTCTGACATCGTGTCCGCTCACAGAATAGGGCATTTATTTCTTCTTTTTGCGTTTCTTTTTCAGCACTTCTGCCTGTGCTCGAAACGCCATGGCCAAGGTTGTCATCTGGCCGGAAAGGAAGGCGTCTGGCGTCCGACGGGCTGCCGACTGGGCTGTCGCGGCCTGCTTTTTCAGGGCCTTAGTGGTTTTGCTCATGCTCGTTTGGCCCGCTCAAATCCATAACGGCCGCCCCGCGTCCGCGCTGCACTTCATCGCCTGGATCTCGCATTCTCAGTGACAGCTTTAGCTCATGGGCTTTCAAAGTGGTTGCTGCGACAGAGCGTCCAAGCTTGGCGGCGATCTCCGCTCGCGGATGCCTCTGAGCCAGGTTCTTCAGCTTGGCGATATCGTCTGCCGTCCAGCGGCGGAAGGTGGAATTGGGCATGTGTTCCTCAAAACTATGTCCCGATGCGCGCTCCGGGGCATGGCGACCGGGGTTTCCGATTGATGGCGACCAGCATTTCCGATTGATGACGACCACCTGTTCCGGTCCATGGCGACCAGGGCAACAGGGCTGTGGACGGGCGTAATGAACGCCGTTGGGTGATCGGCGAATCAGCCGGACCTCGCTCCTTTTTCCAGAGGAGCGGGAATGGCCCAATCGAGATTACCCATGCGCAAGATCCGCGATGTGCTGCGGCTGTCAGCCGCCGGCCTTTCCAAGCGTCAGATCGCAGCGAGCCTCGGGATCGGCCCGACCGCTGCCGGGGCGTGCCTGCGCCGGGCGCGTGAGGCCGGTATCAGTTGGCCACTGCCCGACGATCTCGGTGACGCCGCGCTGGAATGCCGCCTGTATCCGGCGCCTGCGGCCGCGGCCAAGGACTGGCGGTCGCGGCCGGACTGGCCGGCGGTTCATCGCGAGTTGCGCCGCAAGGGCGTGACGCTGCAATTGGTGTGGGAGGAGTACCGCGCCACCCATCCCGACGGTTACAGCCGCAGCCGGTTTTGCGAACTGTATCGCGCCTGGGAAGGCCGCCTGTCGCCGACGATGCGGCAGGCGCACGTGGCTGGCGAGAAGCTGTTCGTCGATTATGCCGGCACGACGATCGACATTTTTGACGCGACGACCGGCGAGGTGCATGCCTGCCAACTGTTCGTCGCAGCCCTCGGTGCGTCGAGCTACACCTACGCCGAGGCGACGGCCACGCAGTCGCTGCCCGACTGGATCGGATCGCACACGCGCGCGTTCGCCTTTTTCGGCGGCGTGTCGGCGATGGTGGTTTCCGACAATCTGAAGTCCGGCATCACCAAAGCCTGCTTCTACGAGCCCGCCGTCAATCGCGCCTATGCCGAGATGGCGGCGCACTACGGCACGGCGATCGTGCCGGCGCGGCCCAGGAAGCCGCGCGACAAGGCCAAGGTCGAAGTCGCCGTGCAGGTCGCGACGCGCTGGATCATCGCCAAGCTCAGGAACCGCCGGTTCTTCTCGCTGCCGGAGCTGAACGCGGCGATCCGGGAGTGCCTCGTAACACTCAACGACCGAGTGTCGCGGCATCTGGGCGCGAGCCGGCGCACCTTGTTCGACGCGACAGACCGATCGGCCTTGAAGCCGCTCCCAACAGCGCCTTACGTCTACGCCGAATGGAAGCAGTGCAAGGCCGGCCTCGATTATCACGTCGAGGTCGAGAAGCACTACTACTCGGTGCCGCATGCGCTGCTGCGTGAGACGCTGTGGGCGCGGATCACCGCGCGGACCATCGAGCTTTTCCATCAAAGCAATCGCGTCGCCGTCCATGTGCGCTCGTCATCCAACCGCCGCCACACGACCGTGCGCGAACATATGCCGTCCAGCCACCGGCGCTATGCCGACTGGACGCCGGAACGCATCCAGCGACGGGCGAACGAGATCGGGCCGAAGACATCGGCGTTGATCGAGATCATTCTGCGCGAGCGAACGCATCCGGAGCAAGGCTTCCGCGCTTCGATCGGTATCCTGCGGCACGCCTCCAACTTCGGCCATGAACGGCTCGAAGCCGCTTGCGGTCGCGCCCTCGACATCGGCGCGCGCTCCTACACGTCGGTGACGTCCATCTTGAAGAACAATCTGGATCGCCAAAGGCCCGCCACCGCCACGGACGGGCCTGCGATAGTTCATTCCAACATCCGTGGCCCCCGCTACTTCCACTGAGGAGACGACACGCAATGCTGACCCATCCTACCATCGACCAGCTTCGAGCCCTCAGGCTCGACGGCATGGCGGACGCCTTTATCGAGTTGCAAACACAGGATCACGCGAAGGACCTTGGCCCTGCCGAATGGCTGGCGCTGATGCTCGATCGCGAAGCGGCGCACCGCGGTACGCAGCGGTTCAAAAGCCGGCTGCGCCATGCGAAGCTGCGCCACGGCCAGGCCTCGATCGAGGATGTCGACTACCGCACGCCACGGCGGCTCGACAAGGCACTGTTCCAGCAGCTGGCCGCCTGCCGCTGGATCGCCGAGCATCGCAACCTGCTCGTCACCGGCCCGTGCGGCGTCGGCAAGTCATGGCTCAGTTGCGCGCTGGCACAGAAAGCCTGCCGTGACGGCTACACCGTGCATTACGCGCGCGTGCCACGCTTGTTCGCTGATCTCGAACTGGCGCACGGTGACGGCCGCTTCGCACGCCTGTTCCGCCTGCTCACCAAGGCCGACCTGCTGATCCTCGACGACTGGGGGCCGGATCGTCTCAATCCGAACCAGCGCCGCGATCTGATGGAGATCGTCGAAGACCGCTACGGCGCGGGATCGACGCTGATCACCAGCCAGTTGCCAGTCGAGGCATGGCATGACGTCATCGACGAGCCAACCTTCGCTGACGCCATCCTCGATCGCCTCGTGCACAATGCCTACCGCCTCGCGCTCGATGGTCCCTCGATGCGCGATCCGAAGACGGCCAAGTCCGACACTACGGGTCCGGTCGTCGAAATGGCGGATGCGACGGCCACAAAGCCGACCAAGGCGATCAAAAAATGACCCCCGTCACTAACCGGCCGCCCGCGCGCGGCGCTGCGTCTGACTCGTGGCGGTCACTCCGCGCCGCGCACGGGCTCCCTGAGGCTTGACCGAAACCACAAATACTGAGATCAAAACCTGCATCCAACGGCGCCATCCAGCTCATGCGCCGCCCTGGTCGTCATCGACCGGATCAAGTGGTCGCCATGCGTCGGAATCCATGGTCGCCTTCACCGGAATGCGCATCCCGACGAGGAAAACAGGAAACTCAGGAAAGGTTCCAGTGGCCCAGCCCAAAAAGGGACCTGCCAAAAATGGAATCCAAGTGCGAGGTGTCCTATGAGACCAGTGATAAACTTGGAATCTCCAAAGGGCAGACCGCCATCTGTTAATGTTCGAAATTCGTAAACCTAAACAAAAAACGGATTGAGTGCGTCGGAGATTGCGAAGGCACTCAAAATTAGGGTGGGCGTCGGTTTATCTTGCTATCATTGCACCCGGAGGCACCGCGAGTGAAATGGTGTTTGGCTGGTTTAAATCAGAGCAACGGGAATGGCGGCGGAAAATTAGGCTTGATCGCAAACACCTTAAAGCAAGGTCGCGGCGCTTTCTGAGACGTTATCTGAACGCAGATCAAACGCGAAAGCATCATTTTTATCGGGCGGTCGACGAGATGTCTAAGCAATGCCAGCCAGCGAGATTAGGTTTACTGCCGCCAGAATTAGAAGACGCTCAAATCGCCGAAGCCACTTCCAATGCAGCGATGAAAATAGTTTTGGAGCGGGGTGCAAAGAAAGATGACCGTATTTCCGACTTCGTAACCGATGCTTGCGCTACCGTAGGCATCGCATACCATCGCGCAGCAGGTATTTACACAATGGATAAGGAGATGCAGGAATTAGGCACTGCTGCCGTTCACCTGCTCACAATAGCAGCCTCATACATGAGGGCGCACAGGGAATAAAGGATTCTAGTTGTGCTATCACCGGTGTAGTCGATCAAAGGTGGGAGAACCCCTGTGATCACCGTTACCGATTTAAAATTCAGCCATCGATCCGGTTTCAAAAACCGGATATGGCTTGCCGTTGCCATTTCTTTATTTTCTTCGGCAGCTTCAGCACAGACCTATCCGGTCAGCGGCGTGTGGGTCGCAACAGACGATCGCTTTCCCGGCTCTACTGGCGGGGCGTGCCTGATTCTCAAGCAGTTCGGTGTCGATGCCGTCTTAGCTCAACCCTTCCCACGTTTAATGATTTTTTCAAAGGACAAGCGATTTGAGGTGCGAGGAATATGGATCATCCTGGCCGCGGCCGTCGTATGGGCAATTTATGGGGATGGTGTTCGCTCGATATTAAAACTTCCTCCAGCGCCGGCACATTGGGCGATTACCCAGACTAACCAGAACCAACCCACAGCGACCAACCTCAACGAGGTTGTGGGATTGGTGAAAGATTTGCAAGCCTCACAGCAGCGCACCGCGGACGAAGTGCGTATGACTCTTCAACTTCTGACGTCCGAGCAAGCAGCAACACAAGCGGCAACAAAAACCGTGTCTGATGCTGTGGCGGCGCTCCAAGCCAAGGTTGATGCGCTACAGCGCCCTGTGGTGCCGGCTACGAAAAATCCCGCCCCTGTGGCGGCCCGCAAGCCACCACCTGCCGCTGCACGGCCAGCTCCAGAGCCAGAACAACCGGAATTAGAACCCCCTGGCCCTCCGGCCAGGCTCGTCCCCCGGTAAAGATTTAAAACCCTCCGTCCGAACCGGCGAGAAACAGCAAAAAGCCGCCACCGGGTTCACAACGGTAACGGCTTTCGACTTCTCTCGCACTGATGATCACCAGAAGGTCGCTGGATCGCGACGGTTTGTGGTTAACAAAGATGTAACTGCGGCGGCGTAATATGAGTCACCCAAGGCTGGGCGCCGAGATGACAGAATATGTGATCAAGGAAGTTGGGCGCCATCAATGGCTCGTGTTTGCGAATCGGCAAAGCATCGCTGTGTGCGCCGACGAAAGCGAGGCTCTGAAACTTGTTACCGAACATAGTGCCGCTAGGAGCCGATCACACAATTCTGCAGATGATAATTTGGCGGAACAGAACCCGCCAGCGTGAACCGGCAGGCTTTGAAGGGCGAAGGGCAAGAGTGTCTCCGCCGATGGCCAGGAGCTGAAGCTAATCATCTCGAGTGAACGCGACGCTCTGGCACCGCGCTTACATGGCAAACCCAAGGCTTCCTGGATGCCAGGATCCGCGACGCCGCGAGAGCCTACACAATCACCGAGTTCGCCCTTCGCATCATCAATTCTGTGTCCGTGGAGCGCGGTAAAGCAGATGCGCCGCTCGCCTCAACAAATTGCCGTTGTTGGGAGAACAGCGGAAGTCGTGATTGCGTCGCCCGACTTCCGAGTCTGTTGAGGGTTTCGGATGCCGGCCGATCGCAGCGATGCGGCTTGCACCGTGGCCGGCGTCCGAAAGCCTTCAATGAAGGAACCCGCGGGAAATGGCAGGCGGTGGCGCCGCGAGCGCCGAGCGCTATGGAGGTTTGCGCACGACGGAGGTGCGTGAGGGCAACCGACGCCGATGAGTGTGTTGGCTGACGACGTTGCGGCGCATGATTGGTCCGTCACAGGTGCGGGAATCTGCGGTAAGCCAGGAAGATCGATGGCGACGTTGACGTGGCAAAGGCATATTTGCACGAGCGCCGCCGTGGCGGATCGAGGGCCGGCGAGGAAGAACGGGATTTTGAATCTGTGAGGTGGGGAACGTGATCATGACGTATCGATCCTGATCACGGTTGG
>Ga0137418_10003927_pt1 | contig 13619 bp, 16 predicted proteins | sample CZODoug3_1_2_16f_FD_122242 | JGI IMG/M metagenome (GOLD analysis project Ga0137418, IMG submission 122242) | Vadose zone soil fungal communities from Angelo Coast Range Reserve, California, USA - CZODoug3_1_2_16fungal (Hybrid Assembly) | ecosystem: Environmental > Terrestrial > Soil > Vadose...
TGGGTTCTAGTTTACCTCGGCACCACCGATGCGTGGAAAGACAGGGCCACTGCGGAAGTCCAGAGTCTCATCGCTGCACATACCGATACGGTATCTTCCGAGCCAATACACCGACGGCTCTCTGCGATCCCAATATCCGCATGGGAGGACGAGATGCCTGTCACAGAAAGTATAATCCGCGAGACACTTCGCATTGTCGGCAACCCCACAGTGTTTCGCCGCAACCTTTCTGATGACTTTCGAATCTGTGGCAAGACCGTTGATAAAGGGGCATTCATGATGTATAACCTCGGAGACGTCCATTTGAACGAGAGGTTCTATTCGAACCCACTCAAATTCGACCCGGGCCGGTTCAATGTCACCGTAGAGGATAGTAATGCACCATTTCTGGCATGGGGCACGGGCCGTCATCCTTGTACTGGTCAGTTATATTATGCTCTCTCGCTGAATTCTTCCCATCGTGAGATTAGGGATGAAATTTGCCAAATTGGAGATCAAAATGATCCTAGCACTCGTTCTCTGCCGCTATGACTATAAACTCGTCGATGGCTCTGGAAAACCTGGAAAACAACCACGAGTCAACATGAATGATAATCAGCAGGTCTGGCTGTGGCTTGATCTAATTGTTTGCCACATACTCAACCGGTTGTTCCCGTACTCTAGAGAAGACCTATGGGCGAGCCGTGTTTCATTCAGTACAGGAAAGTCGCGGAATAGTAGGGAGATTATGCTTGCATTAGGGAGTTTAAGTGGGCGAATTGTATACCGTAACTATGAAGGAATAAGAAGTCGCGTTCATGATAAGCGCATCCTAGTTATTAATTGGTAGGCTCCCGCACCTGATCACGAACGTCCAAGCTTTCCTTCCTTGTTGAGTACGGTACCGCACTTGACGAATGTGAATGGCAGGTTGTTCAATGACCAGGGATGGTCAAAGTTCGAGCCAAGGGACTTCGATATCAGGAAAACCCGAATGTGCTTAAAACTTTAGATATTCTCAACGAAATCGCCAATTTGGCCACCGACCCGTCGATGCAACATATTTGGTGGTTCTATGGACTAGCTGGCTTCGGAAAGAGCACAAATTCAACAACTATCGCCGACACCTTGGGGCATTGATTTTCTATAATCGGGGTACCATGGACGGAAACAGTTCAGCTTTTCTGATAACTTGAAGAACTTTGGCGTACCAGTTGGGAACCTTCGACTCGTGAATTGGAGACGCTATCTCCATAGCTATCACGAATAACCACGGCCTCATTCAATCCCCGTTTCGTGTACAATTCTTGAAACTGCTGGTGGACATCCCGAGGAAAATCAAGAAAAAACCTATCATCCTTAGTAGACTTACTACCTTAATTAACTTATTTCAGCGATTTAAGTCGTCTTAAGTGTAAATTAAGCGAATTAAGATGTGAATTAAGCAAAAATTACTTGCCACAAGTAGGGTCTTCAGATGAATTGACTTATTTTTTGACTTATTTGTACTGATTTGGTAATAAGTGCGCCAAGTACCAATTAAGTAAAATTTTGGTTTTCCTGAACCCGTCTCCTCGGTGCAGATTGGCCGGGAGATGAAGTCATTCGCAAACTTACCGATCGTGCTTCAGGTCTTTTTATATGGGCATCAATGGGCACAATGGGCTAGAGAAACGCCTGCATTTGCCATTGCTGAATGACTCGATGGCACTTCTGAAGCTGAGTCCTCTCTAGATACACTGTATGAGACGGCTCTGGTGTCCGTGGGAATGTGGGACGATTCCGATTTTGTCACAGACTTCCAAGCCATTCTGGGAACTATGCTGGCCGCTCGTATCCCTCTATCTGGCGCCGCCATTGACAAACTACTGGGTGCCAATGAGAGCCGACCCTCTATACATACAACGTCCTTATTGGGCTGCATCATTCGTCAGCAGCCAAATCTTCGGCTCCTCCATCCTTCGTTTGCCGATTTTCTCTCTGACCAACTCCGGTGTCGCCGAGATGCATGGTTCATCGACGTACAATCACACAATCGCGGTCTGGCGATTCGATGTCTGGTATTTTTGGAGACCGTTTTGAAGAGAAACATTTGTAGGCTGGCCCTCTCGCCTGCTACAGTCGACGAAAGTCTCCCGTAAGAGGTGTCCTATGCCTGCACCTTCTGGCTCGACCACGTATGTATGGTTCAAGATGACGTTGCAGTGGTTGGGCAAACTGTGGAACGCTTTCTCTTCCGGCATCTTCTGCATTGGATAGAGGTCATGAGTATTCTAAAACAGTCGAGGTCATTGATAGTAAATATGCCTCGTCTCCTCAGTTGGACCAGGGTATGTGGTCGTTTGTCACACCAAAATATTGACGTTTTTATTGGATATCAGGTCTATCTTCCGGACCGCAGCAGGCTATCTGCGCTGATTGATGATACATGTCGATTTGTTCAACTTTTCGCAAATATTATCGAAGACCATCCCTTACTCGTTTACACAAGTGCCGTGCCTTTTACACCACAACAAACAATATTCTATCAGGAATTTGCCAGACGGGACACTGACATGCCTTGGGTCGTTGGCGGCCACCAGCTTTGGCCTCCACAAATACAGACTCTTGCGCACAGCGGCATTGTTACCTCCGTTACATTTTCTCCCAATGGAAATCGGATTGCATCTGGCTCAAGCGATGGTACCATTCGGGTCTGCGATGCAGCGTCGGGTACAGAGCATATGTCAGCGTCACGTCAAGACCTCGATCTCACCAACCATGCAGAACTCGGTGCCTCTGGAGCACCGCAAACAGTCAGTTCAACCCCAGGCACTCCTGCTGTGTGGCATGATGGTGGCCGCATTGCCTCTGGCTCCCATGATGACACCATTCGCTGTTATGATCCCACACATGGTGAGATTTTACCATTGGCTTGGGGAAATATCATTACATCCGTAGCCTTCTCTCCCGATGGCAGACGAGTAGTCTCCGGTTCCAGTGGGGGCTGTCTCTCAGTATGGGACGCTGCGTTAGGAGCTGAAGTATTAACGCTTGTTCCGGGGCCGGGTTCTGCAATATACTCAGTCACATTCTCCCCGAATGGAAGGTGGATAGCGTCCGGCTCAGACGATAAATTAGTCCGCGTGTGGGATGCAGCATTAGGTGCGGAGGTGCTTTCTATGCATGGGCACGAAGGCGGTGTCAATTCAGTAGTGTTTTCCACTGATGGAACACGAATGGTGTCCGGTTCAGCGGACACCACGCTCCGCATATGGGACACACAGACTAGAGCCCAGATCCTTGGGCCATTGAAAGGGCACAATGCTCTTGTATATGTAGTATTCGTCTTTCTAGATGGCCAGCGGATGGCTTCCAGCTTCAAAGATGGAGCTATCCGTATATGGAGTATGACCTCTGGACAGGAGGTTCTTCCACCGCTGTGATTCAAACTCATACTTCTCGACAGAAATGTCTTCATTAACTCTTTGGCAATTTCTCCTGACGGAAGGCGGATCATCTCCGGGTCGAATGAGCAATTCGTTCGCGTGCGGGACGCCACCTGGCCTGGAGGTGCTCACATCCATTGGCAAAACTGTTGGGCTTCATACCAGTATATCTTCGTCGTCCTTGGATTTACCTGTCTTCGCTGGCCAGGGCACAGACTCGGTAGATTCATCTCGAATCGACTTAAATTTACCCTCCAATACGCTTCTGCTCTCTTCGTGTTTCGATGCATTCCATACCGAGCTTTCACAACTCTCTCTCGCCGAGTGTAAGGACTCTGGTATCGATCCGGCCGACTTCAAAAGTCCGGGGGACATCTTGTCACCGCTCCCAGAACACTATAACCGCAACCCCATCATATCAGGCATCCAGCTCTTTTTGCTCCAGTCGACCCGTTATCTCGCATATATAGAGAGCTCAAACAATTCTCAGAACAGATTCACTGACGTTTTAAAAGGAAATGTTGCTAATAATCTGGGCATTCTTGGTTTCTCCTCAGGCATTTTGCCCGCATGTGTGGTGGCTGCCTCGCGGTCTACACTCGCCTATATATCGAACTCTGTGGAGGCGTACCGATTGGCCTTTTGGATTGGGGTTAGGACACTGGGTTATCGAAGGAGCGTGTTGATGGATGGGGAGGATGATTTGCCTTGGAGTGTGGTTTTGGTTGGGATGGATAGGCATGAGGCTCAGGCCGCTATCGACGACTTCCAGTTCAAGGTCGAGAATGTTTTATCGCTATTATTATCTACGACTGACATTTTTTATCCTCATAGAATAATCACGCCTCATCCCTGGGCATCACAGCAATAACCGATGACGAGTGCCTTACTGTCTCCGGCCACCCGACCCACCTCAAAGCTTTCTCGTATACCCTCTCCACCAATATCATAATTCACAAGACAACAATTGATACGCTCTATCATTCCCCTCATCATCTGGAACCTGTACGCGAACTAGTCCTCAAGGACGTCAAGCGTCGTTCAATCAAATTCCCAGAATTCTGTCATCTGATCGCGCCCATTCGATCGACATACACGGGCGAGTTACTTGACAGTCGCACCACCTCGGGGTCGCTCGTTCAAGCTGTCGTTGATATGATCCTCATCCAACCTGTCAACTGGGACCGTGTCGTTTCCTCGCTCGCTACAACATTGTCCACCGCCCCCACCACAAAGCCTGACCTTTCTCCTTCCATTCGTCTGCTCAACTTTGGCCCTGGGACGGGACTGGTGAGGAGTACGCAAAGGGCATTCAAGATTGGTAATACTGTCTACCTCGATTTGACTTCGGGTGACACGTGGGGTAATGGTGGTGAGAGGAAGGCGAAACAAGCGCCAATTGCGATTGTGGGCATGTCGGTAAATATGCCTGGTGCTCCTAATACCGCTGGGTTGTGGGAGGTACTGGAGAGAGGTATCAATACGTGCTCCGAGGTAACCCGTTTCTTATTTCACTTCTACGCTATGCTCACTCCATTTCCTCGGATGTATAGATCCCAGAAAGTCGCCTCAAAGTCACCGACTACACCAATCCGGCCGATCCAAAATCAACTCGCACAGTCAAAGCCCACACCGGCAACTTCATTTCTACCGCTTCCTCCTTCGACCACCAATTTTTTAACATTTCTCCACGCGAAGCACGGAGTATGGATCCTCAACAACGGGTGCTGCTACATACTGCTTACGAGGCGCTTGAGAATGCTGGTTACGTCCCTGATGCTACGCCCACGTTTCGACGAGAGAGTATTGGGTGTTGGGTCGGTGCTGCGACGAGGGATTATGTGCAGAATTTGAGGGAGGATATAGATGTTTATTATAGCACTGGTAAATTTTTGGTTTCGGACCTGCCATCTCTTCAGTGAATGACGCTTAGGGTGTTTTCAGGGACGCTTGCGGCATTCCTTAGTGGGCGTATTTCGTATGCGATGCAACTGGGTGGACCTTCGATCACTGTTGACACCGCCTGCTCATCTTCACTGGTCGCGATATATCAAGCGTGTCGGGCTCTCGGCGACGGAGATTGCAGTGCTGCACTTGCTGGAGGAGTCAACATCATCACCAGTCCTGATGTAAGAACGCCTATACATTCATTTAATGTCGGAACTGACTGTTGGATGTCGACTTGTAGATGATGCTTGGTTTAGATCGTGGTCATTTCTTAAGTCCCACCGGGCAGTGCAAATCGTTTGATGCTTCTGCGGATGGCTATTCTCGTAGCGAAGGTTGTGGTATGTTTGTCCTCAAACGCCTCTCGGACGCAGTTGTCGAAAATGACAATATACTGGGAGTTATTCGCGGCATCGAAGTGAACCAAAGCGGTCTGGCCCACTCCATTACTCATCCTCATGCTCCGACCCAAACGGCTTTATTCAAGAAGGTGTTGGAATGCGCTGATGTGGATCCAAGACGTATCAACATGGTCGAGGCTCATGGGACTGGGACTCAAGCTGGTGACCCTTGTGAGTTGGAAAGTATACGGAACATACTCGCTACGAATCGAACGGCAAATAATCCTCTTCATGTTTCGTCGATTAAGGCCAACGTCGGTCACATGGAAGCTGCTTCTGGGGCAGCCGGATTGGCGAAGTTACTTCTCATGCTGCGGCATCGAACGATTCCACGACAAATCCTATTCAAAAATTTGAATCCAAAAATCGCACCATTGGAATTGGATCACATCATCATCAGTACTCATCAGATTCCATGGCTTCCTTCGGAAGACGGTTGTACAAGAGTAGCGCTACTCAACAACTTTGGTGCTGCTGGCTCCAATGCGGCCCTTATTCTCGAGGAATATTCGAATGCAAGGCCACCAACGCCTACGCCCACAAATGTGGCCTATGTCTTCGGCATCTCTGCGAAGACGGAAAGGTCACTTGGCATATTACGATCTCGATTTCTAACGTGGCTTCAAAGCACTGAAAGCGAAAGCATTGATTTCTGCAATATTGCGTATACATCAACTGCTCGGAGGCAGATATGGCCGTACCGAATTGCTTGCGTTGCGAAAGACAGAGGGGAGCTCGTCGAGAGACTCAGCAAGGCCTTATCTGTGCATGTCACTGGTGAGTCGGGCAAGGTCGTTTTCGTGTTTTCCGGTCAGGGGGGCCAGTATCTTGGGATGGGAGCATCTCTCTACCGAGGATGTCCAATATTCAGGAGGCATATCGATGAATGCCACACATTTCTTATTTCATCTGGCTTCCCTGGCATTCTGCAGATCATCACCGCTGACGTTGCGGTCGTTGGGAGCGAATCAACACAATTAGATACGGTTGAGGCCTTTCAAGCTGCCGTCTTTGCCTTGGAATATGCATTGGCAAAATTGTGGATGTCTTGGGGAATCAAACCCGCGGGGGTGGTGGGATACAGGTTCGTACAGAATGGTCACTGTCTGAGCTATACCTAAAATTACTCACACAAACTCCATCCTAATAGCCTCGGAGAATATGCCGCACTTGTAGTCGCAAAAGTCATCACGCTTCGAGGAGCTCTGACAACGATCGCCAGTCGTTCTCGTTCCATGGTACACAAGTGCACATTACAAGCTTCCGGAATGATTGCAGTCAGCGTCGGATTTGCTGCCGTGGCAGACATTTTGGCATCATCAAATGCGTTCACTAGCCTTTCGATTGCGTGCTATAACAGCACCGCTCAATGCGTTGTCTCAGGTCCTATCGACGGACTTAATGCGTTGAAACAATATTTGCACAATAAACACAACTGTAAAAGCGTTATCCTGGCGGTTCCCTTCGCGTTCCATAGCCCTACAATGCACCCAATACTGGATGACCTCATTACCGTTGCCGGGAGACTCTCATTCTCACCTCCTACCATACCAGTGTTATCCGGTGTCCACGGGACAGTCGTTTTGCCAGGAGACGCGTTGACTTTTAACGCCCACTATATTGCCCGTCATTGTGCAGAGCCTGTTATGTTTGACAAAGGCATATCAGCATCCCTTGGTATTCCAGAGTTTGCGAACGCCACAGCTTGGATAGAAATTGGTCCGGACTCATCGTGTCTTTCTATACTTAAGCAGAACCTGAGATTTCCATCCCACGTTCTACTGCTAGGATCACTGTGGAAACATCAAGACGCCTGGGCGACGCTTTCAGAAACTTCCAAGCAACTCTACTGATGACATACTTTGGCGGCAAGTATTTGGTCATGTGTCGTCCTTGCCATGCCTCGTATTGCCATCCTATCCTTTCTCAACAGCCCAATTTTGGGTAGGCTTCAAAGACATTGCGCCTGATCCACCATTGCGGCTGGATGCCGAATCTGGTCGGTCGGATCTGATTTCAAAATATTTTATGCTCCATTCGTGGTCCCAATTCCCATCTGAGGCGAATGGACGGGTTGCCATCTTCGAGACGCCCATCGAAGATCTGGGCGGATTTATCCAAGAGCATACTGTTGGTGGATTTCACCTGTGCCCAGCATCTGTGTATCTCGAACAAGTTCTTGCCGGAATTGATCTGGCCAAGAATCATTTAATGCTTCCTTTTCCGAACGACCGAGTGACACTTCGAGATACCGAATTCATCAAACCTCTGGTGTATGTCGAACGGATTTCCCGCATTGTGACAAGCAGCATCACTTGTGATATGGATGGCTCGGGTATCTTCACCGTCAGCTCACGAGCAGATGGATATACAGAGGATGTCGTGCATGCTCATGGCAATTTTCGACATCAATCGCACGTGCACACAGAGAAGAAATTCTCTTACTCCCTTCCCTTTGTTATTCGCCAAATCGCCGCTGTCGCTAGGCCCGCCGACGGAACGCCGCCTGAAACCTTCATGGCGCGCACAGTCTACGAACTTATTTTCCCGCGGATTGTGGACTATGGGATGGTTTATCGGACCATCCAATCACTCACTGTCGACACAAATGGCATGGAAGCCCGTGCCATCATTAAACTCCCAAGTAATATTGGTCTCAAGTACAAGTTTATTGCGCATCCAGCATTTATGGATAGCTTATTCCACGTCGCCGGATTCGTTGCGAACCTGCAAGGTGGTCTAGACGATGCCTATATATGCAACGCAGCCGGATCCGTGCGAGTCATCCCTGAACTTATAGACGAAGCAGTCCCGTATTGCATATATTGTTGCAGCGTATGGCTATCCGAAGGTGACATCATGCTAGCTGATACGTACGCTGTGTCAAAGACGGAGCCAAAGAGGATCGTTGCTTGTCTAAAAGGGTTACAATTTCGTCGTGTGCGATTTGACAGCTTCAAACACTCTCGAGCTGCTTTGTTGCCTCAACCCTTCGACACAACAAAAGAATCGAAATGCGCATTCATTATGAAATCCCAAATATCCGCTCAACCATCTTGCCCAAAGAATATCAGAGATTCAACCTTAATAGCCGAAGTAACGCGGATCGTGTCACTTACCTGCGATGTCGACTCGACGACTTTCGATATACACACTGATCTTGCATCATTGGGCGTCGACTCTTTACTGTCCATTGAGATTTTTGCAAAGTTACACGCTCTATTTCCTCACACTCGTCTCAACTGCCAGTCCTTGGCATTTTGTCGTACGATCACCGAGATCGCTGAAAAGTTCAGCCCGCAACATACTCATAAGGTGTATGGAATGTCCCCATCGTCTACCTTGGTTTCAAATATTAGTGGAATTGATTGGACTATCGATGAGCAAGTGACTCTGAACGCAAAGGGTGCTGTTGGATCTATTCTTGGAGTCTGTTCAGGCACCACCGCTGCTGATGCTTCTGCGGACAATTTTCATTTGGATTCTTCGAACACGCTGGAGGCGCTTCGTGTTCCAAAACATAGCCTTGGACACGACTTTACCCTCAAACATTCTACAACACAGACCACTGTAGGAGGGGCCCAGTCATTTCTCTCCCATGATCATGCCAACACTCGCCTTAGTTGTGCCACCGAGGCGGCCAAGGTTCTGCAATCTCGCATCGACCCTGAGTCTATCGTCAAAGCATTCAGGCTTGGGGATGTCCCGGTTTCCATCCAGAGGTCTTCCGCATCGGGTCACTTTCCTTTGTTCTTAATCCACGACGGCAGCGGGCTGATTAGCTATTACGATCGTCTATCACCCATGGGACGTGACGTTTGGGGTATTCACAACCCTCACTTTATGAATGAAATTCCTTGGCCGTAGGACAGCCTTGAATCGATGGCGGCCGAATACGCAGGCTATGTCTTGACAATCAGTTCCGAGGCTGTCTTGATCGGAGGCAAGCCATATCCAACTCTTTCAGTGTTTAGCTACTGACTCATTCGATGATCACCAGGCTGGTCTTTCGGCGGTGTCGTCGCCTTTGAAGTAGCTCGGCAGCTTCTCAAACGAGGAACGAATGCCCGCGTCGTCCTCATCGACTCTCCAAGTCCTGTTAACCATGTTCCTCTACCAGAAGCTCTTCTAGACAGTGTCATCGATCCGAACGCGCACATTGCGAGGTCGAATATTGGTCAATATGTCAAAGCCCAATTTCGCTTGAACTCTAGGGTCCTGGCGGATTATAACCCACTACCAGCTGATGGACCTTTCCCACCCCTTGTTCTTTTGCGCTCGCGTGAAGACTTCCAAGCACCGGGTATTTCAGGTATTCCAACTTGGTTGAAAAATCGTAGCGATGCTCGACAAGCTACTTTTGGTTGGGAAAGTCTAACAGGCTCTCCCGTCCGCGTTTGGGATATTCCCGGTCATCATTTTCAGCCTTTTCTTCATTCACATGCAAGTGACTTCCTCGTTTCTGACAACATTGTGGTACCGAAATAATAGTTACACCCAGATCGGCGATGTCTCCCACCAAATTTCAGAGGGATGCAAGTATTTGGAGTCCTTCGAAATGTTATCACATGTATGATTTTATGGGAAGCCTCAGGTTCATATTGGTGGCGTCACGAGTACTAGTCTTGTGCTTTTTGGGCTGAGTAGAGTGGATGTATGTCAAAGGGGAAATGCCGAGGATGGAGGATCAATACTAATTACATTCTTCCCGGGCACTAGACGCTGCATATATGGGACCGTTCAACACCGAACTGCCAGATGTGTTGGAGCTGGCCTCCGGCTCGTCCCCAAGTGACTCGAAAGTTTAATGTCTAATTCCTCTGCCTCTACAACACGACAGCGTATAGAGGAAATACTAAATACATGCGTAATTTGCAATTACATGCACAGGCAACAAAATCACAAAGACTTCGGGGGCCATGCCAATCTGCCACCCGGACACCAGGTCTTTGCTGAGAATACAGGAGGTTCAAAAACGACACAATGGCGGCGGAGGCGATGACTCTTACTGACCCAACACTCATCTCTGGCATCACCAACCTTTGTCTTAAGTCCACTGTGCAGATTGTCTTTTGGCCTTCCAATGATTGGACGCAACCATTGTCAGGTGTTCTTCCACAAGTGTACGTACTGTATGCCCTATGTCTTACATATTCCATTTCAGGATTAGTCTGACCAGCTTGAGACAGCTGAGATCCGAGAGAGCACCACTATCTATCGATTCCCGAAATTGTATCAAACATTTGCACCCAATGGATGGACAAGATACGGACACTCGTTCACTTGTCATGCTGGCAAGGACTTACCAGACATTATTAGAACCTGTACTGGATTATGAACTTATGAAGTGTGGGTCGTCAATAATATGTTCATCAGGTGCCTTCCGTCCGATGCTTGAAGGCGAAGCCAGTATACCTAGTACTACAACGTTGTAAGCCCAGAATTGTTTCCATCACAGAAAAAGCTATCACTCAACATAAATCGTTTCAGTCAATACTATGGCCGTTGACGTTTGATGACTTCGGCCGGTTGGCTATGCGTGCCGTGTCAAGTGTTTGACTGTCGGGGGGCCAGTCCCGCGTAGTTAACTTTGAGCTATCGCAGACGCTCTTGCGATCAGCACTAACATTACCCCTTCGTCCGAACCTTCTTGAATTAAATTGGAATTTAGAATATCTTGACGATACTTCGCTGCACACAGGACCCTCGATAATAGGTGGGAAACCCTGATGCCCATCTGGACAATTTGAGCCAAATTTTTAGGCCTCTGCCTGATGCCATCCGGACGGGATTGACCAAATTTTGAAAAATGCCTGTTGGATTGTCCGGACGTTTGTGGGTAATAGTGGCACAGCCTGATGTGCTATCCGGACGAAATAGTCTAGCGGTTAAAATTGTCAGCTATTGTGACGTTATGTTCCTCGCGGGTTCGAATCCCAATTGCCTCTTTGGTTAAATTTTTTCTTGATCTGTTTCAATCAGACCTAGCGCAACATTAATATTAGTGGCAAGTGCTGTTTCCTACCTTGCAATGCAAACTTACGAGTACGTGTACTACTGTAACTTTTGTGGTGTTCATCAATCCAATGCAGTACTCCAAGTCTTCAGCTTTGCGCTTGCGCCATTCCTTCGCCAGCTAAATGGAGTCTGCAATCTCTCTCTCAATAGCTGTACCCTGACTTTGCAGGACACCAATACTCAAATATTCCATCAACTCAATGTGACACTTCAAGACATACTCAAGGATGTCAAAGCCTGGCTTCTGCAAGGAGGAAGTCATGAACACAGTGCACCAATGCAAGTCATTGTGGGGGCTCGGAATTTTATTTATTAATGCTAGATCTATAGATATTCATAATTTGACCCTTAGGAGCACTTCAGAGGCTCGCTCATCACTCTATAGTACTGTCTTTCAATCTAGTAAGCTTTTAGGGTGTCATCCAGACTCCTGGGGCCTTTTTTGAGGCCTGATGGGCTGGTCCGGACGATTTTTCGAGTTTTGGTGGCCTGATGCATAGTCCGGACGAAAATTTGGGTTTTGGATGTTGGCCTGATTTCATCCGGATGAATTTGAGGAAAATTTTACGATTTTGTCCGGTCCAAAAGGCCCAAATTTTGACTTTTCGCATCAGGCCTCTGCACCTATTATCAAGGGTCCTGGGTACGGTAGTCGACTTTGACACACCGCAGCATACCGTGTACCCATGCCGCAGTATCACGGGTATTAACGGGTATATGACAACAGTATGTGAATAATTTTTATTGTTTTTTCCCATATTTAGTTTTTTTCAGCGAATTCATCTTGTCACGCCGTGACGCAACCAAATATGGTTCGCCACATCTTCGCCTCTTACCGCCAAACCTCTCTCTCCTCTCACTCCCACTCCTGTCCCTCTTCAAAAACAAAGTAAGTTGTTGTTATATATACCAAAACTAATCAATATATCTTATCTAGGCTCATGATTCATGCTACAAATGTAAGTTTCAGTATCATGTATTTACTAACTTTGTAATGTTTGATGTAGACATAAACAAGAGGCTGGGGAGCACGCAGAGAGACCCACCCATGCCCCAAATAGCATGAACGAGCACGAACGAACCCAAACGAAGGCCAAACAAACCAGCGGGCACAAAACGAGTGCGAACGAAGGCCAAACGAAGGCCCAACCAGCATGACCAGGTAGCGGGGGCCGGCACGAACGAATGCGTGAACGAACGCGTGAACGAGCATGGATGGAGGGGTGGATGAAAGGTGGGGGGTGAAATTGCGGCAGCGGGAGCACGAACGGCCAGGTGCAGACATGAACAAATGATGGCCAGCCAACACAACCGAGGGCTGGGGAGGACAAACGCAGAGGCTGGGAGAGCTGGGAGGGCCAGCTGGCGCCGACGGGGGCTGACGAGGGCCAGGGAGGACAAACACGAGGGCTGGGAGGGCTAGCCAGCATGAGTGGGGGCCCAGGTAAGTGCCTCCCCGCTTTATAGCCCCAACCCCCACCCACTTCCCATCTAATACCTTGCGAAACACATGGGCCACGTCAATTGACATGCGCGCCGACTTCGCGAGGTTTTAGGGAGGGTATAGTGGAAGTACGACCCACGGGTACCAATGGTACCGCGGGTTTCGTATGACACCGTGATGCTTGCGGTGCGGTATGTACCCGCACCCATTGCAGGTATGGTTTTCACGGGTACGGGTGCGGTGTGTGAAATGCCGACCCGCGGTATACCCATGCCAAACGCTACATACCGCCACATAGGCTCTGTGTTTCATTATATACAAAGCCATGTCACCCAATATAGTCATAGCATTCCCATTAATATTTACAGCACGCAAAATAGCCACAAATTGATCATATTTGCC
>Ga0137418_10003928_pt1 | contig 13616 bp, 11 predicted proteins | sample CZODoug3_1_2_16f_FD_122242 | JGI IMG/M metagenome (GOLD analysis project Ga0137418, IMG submission 122242) | Vadose zone soil fungal communities from Angelo Coast Range Reserve, California, USA - CZODoug3_1_2_16fungal (Hybrid Assembly) | ecosystem: Environmental > Terrestrial > Soil > Vadose...
AATAATGAAGATACTCCAGCTAAGTGTAAACTAAAAATAGCTAAATCTACTGAAGCACCTGAATGAGAAACAATACTAGCTAATGGCGGATAAACTGTCCAACCAGTTCCAGCACCATTTTCTACTAAAGCACTTAATAATAATAATACTAATGATGGTGGTAATAACCAAAATGAAACATTATTTAATCTAGGGAATGCCATCAATTGTGTTATCACCTAGGCTCTTTATCCTAGGTTTCCATTTATCACTAAATGGTTCAGACTATGTCATCAAAGGTAAACAATTTTATACCTTTGTCGGGCGTTCGTGGAAAGATTATTGTTTGCATTACTCACTTTCTAGTCGTTGAACGTTATTAATCCACTATATAAAAGAATTTTAAATTTATATAGTTATATGCAGGATTAATCTTCGCTGCAAATTGTCTTTTTATTAAATTTATAATAGGTTTATACTCTCTGTTTTCTTTACCGAATGTAGTGTTGGCTTAAAGATTCGGGGATATTTAATAAAAATAAATAAATAAGCATAAATTCATTACTTTCTAGTAAATTAAATAATTATTTCTCTTTCATTCTCTAATTTATTTAGATTTTGTTCAAGTTTAGATGTTTTATTACCTCTTAATGTATTAAATACACCTATACTAAAGGTAGTTAAACTTAATCCTTGAAAAAATCTAGTAGTTCTCATTAAATTTGAATATTTTTGTTTTAGAGTCAATCGATTGACTTTTTAATAATAGAGCCTAAGCCCACAGAGGTTTTGTTTGTAATATTTGGTTATCTAAAAAACAAAATTGAGTATAAAAAAAATGTATAACCTATTAGAGAATTATTTTACATCAATATATCGTTATTGACACACTACTTCTTTACCCACCCTACCTATTCCATCCAACGCTTCGCGGAAGGAGTCCCTTGTAAAGAATTATTATAAAAAGTATTCCTATTGTTAAAATTAAACTTAAAGAGTTTCTTGCAATTAACCCGATGCTAAATATAGGGTTACTATAATTAGGACTACTGTACTTTATTTAAAAATTTAAATGATCCCAGTTAAATACTCCTCTTTTTCTATTCATATTTGATTTTATCTGTTTAATTAATAATTTACCTGATTCAGTTAAATGATTATTATCAAGCATTAAATTATAAACTTTAACCCAATCATCATAATCATTTCTTTTTGCAGTTAATAAAGGATAAGTTTTTAAATATTGAATAAGTAAATTTAATTTAGTTAAACTAGCCACTTCTACTATGAAAGAAGTTTTATCTACATTGTGTGTTGACAGTCTTAAATTAGTAGAAAGACCAAAAAAAGAATATATTAGTAACATTATAGCTTCATATGAAGAAATATTTTTGTTAACGTCGATTTTTTCACCGTTTAAATTTGTTCTTTGTTCTAAAGCAAATCTGACTTCAATTCTTCTTTTACTTAAAACTTTAGATGTTTTTTCACATATGAGTTTTTCAGAAAATCTAACTTTAAATCCACCATCCGCATCTATAAATCCAGCTAGCCAACCATTTTCATTTAAATCGCTAGTATCTGGTGAATGAATTGGAATATTGTAATTATATTTATTATTTAACCATACTATTAATTCATTAAATTTAATAATTTTTGGTGTTCTTAAATAACCATTCAATAGATTTATCATATTTACTAATTCTTTTTGAGAACCGATTATCCAAACTATAGCATTTTCTTTATCTTTAAATCTTAATCTGCCTCCAAATATTTTTAAAAAATGATTTATTAAAGGTAGATCTTTATTAACAAAAGTTATAGCTATAGAAGGTGAAGTGTTTTTAACTTTTGAATTTACTATTATTGATTTAGATAAAACAATATGACCATCACCTTCAAATAAACCAGCTAAGTAAGGTCCAATAGACTCAGACTTATTACTGTTATTATTTTTGATTGGTTTTTTATCACTCTGATCACTTTCTTGTGAATAAATAGGCAAAGATTCAGATAAATTATTATTTTTATTAGTAAAACAAATAACAGGAGAGGTATTTAACAATAGAGGACTAAGGTTATTTAAATAATTAAAGTAATCTGGTGCTCCTAAATGAATTGGTAGAAAATAATTACCAAATCCACCAACTAAAGCAGGCATAACCATAAAGAAGATCATTAAAAAAGCGTGAGCTGTAATGATTACATTAAATAATTGATGATCTCCTTGTAAGAATTGTACACCTGGTGCAGATAATTCTAATCTGATTAAAACTGAAAAAGCAGTACCTATCATACCAGCAAATGCAGCAAAAATTAGGTATAACGTACCTATTTCTTTAGCATTCGTAGAAAAGAGCCAATACATTTTCATTTTACATTTTACTTTTGTTACTTTTTAGCTCGTTATTTAATTAATTTGATATTAATTAAAATTTTATTGTGTAAATATTTTTATTAAATTTTAATTTTTTAGTGAATGAAAATTTATTAATTTAATAATCAATGTTATCACACTTAATCATTGATTATTTTATAAATATTATTTATATATTTATTATATGCCTGCAAACATACATACATTGTATGCAAGCAGGTTTAGCAATTGCAGGCAAAGCACAGTATATCACGACACTGCTGGAGGTTAGCAAAGGCTGCCTTATTAAAGCGAGACCTCAAGATCAGAGATCGAGAGTGCCTTAACCACAAACAAGGGATAAGTTTTATAATTTTATCACCTTTTTTATATTGCCGGAATAGAGGTGAGTCGAACACCTAAGGGTATCCCCGAACAATTAGCAATCGTTTTAACTTACCAATGTAAACTATTCCTTAATTTTTTTAAGGCTTGATTAAGGTCAATAAATTTTAATTAGTCTTTATCAGAGTCGAACTGACACTAACTACGTGAAGGGTAGTAGTACAACCATTATACTAAAAGACCTTTATATAAATATTATTAAAAACAAAAATAGAGCGACATTAGGAATTGAACCAGTTCTAGCAGATAATGAGACTGCTGTGCTACCTTTACACTATATCGCTTAACAATATGATTATTTTAATTTTTGTCCTAGTCTCCTTATTATATGGCTTTAGCAGGCAAGAGGAAACAAGCTATTATTAGAATTATAGCGAGCCACTATGCTTTATTGCTTTAGCAGGCCTTTTAGATTATAAAGGCTGGAGGCTAGAAAGAATGGATAGATAAGGGGTAATACACTATAGTTGAAATAAATTACGAACAAAGAGACTTGAACTCTTAAGGAATTCCTTCCACTCCTGCTTAAGAGGAGATTGTTTACCATTTCAACATGTTCGCTTTTTATAAGAGACTTTTATTTAATATATATAGAGCTAATGGTGCTTTTTATTTTTTATATTATTTACCTTATTACTTTTAAATAAAAAATATTTTAATATATTTTAATATTTATATAAAGGCATCAAGAGGAATTGAACCTCTGAAAAAGGTATTAACAGTACCCCGCATTTACCACTCTGCCATGAAACCTAACTTTAATTAATTTAAAGGCCTGGTTATTGTTTTAGCCTATAATTATATGATAGGCGCGACTCGAACACGCTATATGTCTCCCACCCAAAGGGAGCGACGAACCAGTTTGTCATCCACCATTATTTATTAGATACTTTTATTAATAATTTTTATTAATTAATTACTTATTTTTATATGAATTAATTTATAATTAAATAATTTTATAAATTATGAGTTTCACTTTGCTTAATCAAAATATTTCTTGCCATTATAAAGTAAATTAGTACAGCAATTGGTAAAGCATTAAAATAAAATTAGACCCTATTCGAATTTTCCTTCTATTTATAAAAAGCATTGATTACCATAGATTTAAGGAGGGCTAGAGCAGGAATAATCAGGGAAAGGGGGGAAATTAAAAAATAAATTATTCTAAATTAGAATAATAAAGTAGATACTGAAATATGTAGTGAATCTAATAAAATATTTGGGAATATTCCTAAAATAATAGTAGGTATTAATAAAGTTATTAATAAAATAAATTCTCTTCTAGATACATCTTTATAAGGTTTTAAGTGAGGAGAATAAGTTCCATAAGAGATTCTATTATAGAAATAAATTGAATAACAACCAGAGAATACAATACCAGTAGCACCTAAAGCAGAAATTATAGGACTTCTTTCCCAGATACCAATTAGAGATAATTGTTCACCTAAAAAGTTTAAACTTAAAGGTATACCACTATTACATAAAGTAAAAATAAAGAATAATATTGTAAATACAGGCATATAAGTCACTAATCCTCTAATATAACTTATTATTCTTGTTCCAGTTCTATCATAAATTACTCCACCAACACAAATAAATAAAGCAGGAGAAACAAAACCATGAGCTAAAGATAATAAAATAGCTCCTTCAATACCTTGAATATTATTAGAAAATAATCCTAATATTACTACAGCCATATGAGCAATACTTGAATAAGCAATTAAAACTTTAGTATCACCTTGAATTATTGTAGCTAAAGAAGCATAAATTAAAGTTACAATAGCAATAGTTTGTAATAAAGGACCAAAATAATTACAAGCATCAGGTAAAATATTTAATAAAACTCTAATATAACCATAAGTAGCAAATTTTAAAACAGTCCCAGCTAATAAAATAGAACCAGCTAAAGGACTATCCGCATGAGCTCTATATAACCAACCTGTAAAAGGCCATAAGGGTGTTTTTATGGCAAATGCTAATAAAAAAGCTAAAAATAAGATTTTTTGATTTTCTAATTTAATTTCATATAATGATATTAATTGGAAATCTGTTGATCCTATATAACTATATATTTGCAGTATAGCTAATAACATAAATAATGATCCTGCAAAAGTATATAAAAAGAATAAATAAGCTGATCTTATTCTAGCTTGACCTGAACCATATACTATTATTATTACAAATAATATTGGTAAAATACTTTCGAAGAAAATATAAAATAAAAATAAATCTAATACAGTAAATAAACAAATTTGTAAACTTTCTAATATTAAGAAAGAAATTACAAATGTTTTAACATTTTCTGTGATATTTTTATAATTAGATAATAAAGCTATAGGTGTTAAAAATGTTGTTAATAATACATAATATAAAGATATACCATCGATTCCTAAATTAAAATGACAAAAACTTAATTGATTATATTCATATACAAATTGTATTTGATTTGTACTTGAATCAAATTTTATCCATAAAATTATAGAAACAAAGAAATTAACTAAAGAAGTAATTAATGCTATATTTCTTATTTGATTTTGACTATTGATTGATATTTCTTTTATAGGTAGTAATAATAAAGAACCTAATATTGGTATTAATATTAGTAATTGAATCATTTTTTTTTTTTAATTCTTTTTTTTTTTTTACCTTATTCCTTAACTTTATTGCTATAATCCTGACATTAAAGCAATAATAAAGCTAATCATATTGATTTTACTTTATACCCAGCAGGGGAATGGAATTTTCTTAAACTAATTTATAAATTATTTTATTAGTATAATTTATAAGGAATTATAACATACTGATTTTAAGAGGCACTGCTATAATTTTAATTAAATATTTAATTAATTTTATAAGTAAATTATTTTAGCCCGATGAGGTTACCTAATCCTTTACTTCTCTTTTATTCAAGGGTCTAAATAATTAAATTCACTGATAATGATAAAGGATATAGAACATTAAGTCATTTAAGAAGCATAAATTTTAGCGATAAAGATGCCTTTTTAAATTACATAGTACAGAGGTTAGGTGTATTAACGGATTCTTATACTATTTTACCAATATCTCAAATAACATTTTCATATATTATTAAAGATGGTCAAGCTAAATAAACAGAAAAATTCTTGCTAAGCAACATTTCAGATAAAGAACTAACATTTCATAATTTCAATAATATGAATTTACCAATAACAATGGATCCTAAAGGATATGGTAATATTGAATTATCAAATTATATGACAAATAATGAAGGAATTACTTTTGAAAGATACATAGTAAATAATGGTAAACATACTTTCAGAATAGATATTTATGAAAATTGAATGAAAAATGTAGTTACAATATTAGGTAATATAGATTTAACATGGACTGATTATAGAATAAATAATGAAAATGTAGAATATTTCAGAAGAGAAATTAAAAAATCAACAATATATTTCTTAGATGGTGTAGTAATCTTAAGAAAACAAGTATTACCAGCTAAACCTTTTAAAAATTTACAAGTTGAAAAATCAATAAAAACCAATTTCATGACTTTAGATATTGAAACAATTAAATTAGATAATGACTATGGTAAACTACAACCTTACTTAATTTGTGCTTACAATGGAAAAGATTCAATTAGTTCATTTAATAACAATGAAGCAGATTTAATTAATACATTCATGGATAAATTATTAAGTGTGATTAAATCTGGTACAACATTAATCTATGCACATAATTTATCAAGTTTTGATGGAATATTTTTATTAAAATATTTATATAATTATGGAACAGTTAAACCTTTATTATTTAATGGTAAATTAATTTCTATTAAACTACAAATTAAAGGTGAAACTAAATCAAAAAATAAAACTATTATATTTAAAGATTCATATTTATTACTTCCACAATCATTAAGAAAATTATGTTTTGCATTTAAAGTTGCTACAATTAAAACATTCTTTCCATTTAATTTAAATAATATCAATTACTCTGGGGTATTACCTAAATATGAATACTGGACAAATATTTCTCCTTCAACATATGAAAATCTTAGAAATGAATTTAAATATAAAATGTGGAACTTCCAAATAGAAGCAACTAAATATTGTTTACTAGATTGTGTATGTTTACACCAAGTATTAACTAAATTTAATGAATTAATATTTGATAAATTTAAAATTAATATTCATTCTGCTTTAACAATACCTGGGTTATCAATGAGAATTTATAAAACACTTTTTATGCCTAAAAATAAAATTTATCAAATATTAGGTAAAGAAGAATTTAACATAAGACAATCATATACAGGAGGTGCAGTAGATGTGTATAAACCTAGTAATAGAACTACTCCTTGGATTAGTAATATTAAAGGTAAATATAAAGTATTATATTACTATGATGTAAATTCATTATACCCTTTTGTAATGGCTAAATTTAAAATGCCAGTAGGTAAACCAATAGTATTTGAAGGTGATATCAGAAAAGTTGATGGTAGTGCATTAGGAATATTCTTCTGTAAAATTACATGTCCTAATAATTTACAGCATCCTATATTACAAAGAAGAATTAAAACTAGTCAAGGTATAAGAACCATTGCTGGTTTAGGATCTTGGGAAAGTTGGATTACTTCAGAAGAAATGGATAATGCAAGTAAATTTGGATATACATTCGAAATAATTAGAGGATATCAATTCGAAAAAGAAAATATCTTTAAAGATTATATTGAAACAATGTATAACTTAAGATTAGAATTTGAAAAAGAACATCCTATGAATTATATTGCAAAACTATTAATGAATAGTCTATACGGAAAATTTGGTATGAAAATTGAAATGACTGAAATAGAAATATTTGATATTTCTACAGAAGAAGGTCAATTAGAAATGAAAGAATACTTAGATATTTGGAATATTAGCATTCAAGATTGTGTTAAAATAGATAATAATAAATACCTTCTAATTAGAAATACAATGTATGCTCTTAATTATGATGAAGAGTTAGAAATGTTCCACGGTTTAGATGTTAATATTGCAATTGCTTCATTTATTACTTCATATTCAAGAAATCATATGTCATATTTTAAAAATAATCCTAATTTCAATTTATATTATTCGGATACAGATAGTATTGTAATTGATGCACCATTACCAGATTTTATGATTGGGAAATCATTAGGTCAAGTGAAATTAGAACACAAAATCAATAAAGCTGTATTTATAGCTCCAAAAGTTTATGGAATTAATTGATTTAATAAAAATACCCCATCAAAATTTTAGAAGTTATGACCATACACTGTTAATATATGACTTTTCTTAATAAAGAATGTTAGTAAACCATCAAAGAAACTCTTGAATAAATCTTTCTGATTTAATGTTACATCAGCGTAAGTAGTAATATAAGATGTACCATTATAGGCGCAGATTAAATAAGGTACTAATTTGTTACCCTTTTTAATTGTTTCAATGTCCAATGTTGTTATATAATTTTTAACTTGTTTTTCAACTTTCAATCCTTTAATTGGTAACACTTGTTTTCTTAAAATTAATTCTCCATCTATAAAATATAAGGTTGATTTATTGATTTCTCTTTTGAAACCTTCAATTAAATGAGTATCAGTCCACTTTAAATCTGATGGGGAAATTAAATATAATTAAGCTTTTTTACTTAATTTTGTAATATACATTCTTATAACTTGTTGAAATGTAAATAAAGGTAAAATGTACTTAGAAAATACATAAATTAAAACTAATAAAGTTAAAAATGAAAATGATAATTGATTTAAAAAATAAAATGGAATTAATTGTGGCATTCTATTTAATTTATTTGATTGCTCTGTTCAGTTATCCCTTAGTAACTGGAGCCTTAAGGCTAGCTAGTCTGGGCCCTAGAATTAAAGCTATCTCTATAATTATTACAAAATTGTAAAAAAGTAATATAATAATTACAATAAATAGAAATTTCTATTTATAAATTGAGATATTAAGGAGTATCTTTAAATATAATATTATTATAATATAAAGAGAACCTTGCCTGGATATTGCATTTTTCCGGCAGGTAAGAAGGGATAAATTTTACAAATTTAAAAAATCGAGATTCTAGTTTTTAAACTAAATACTTGTTTATAGATTTATTTTTATATTATTTATAATAATATTTTTGTTATATTTAAATTTTAATAGCTCCAGTACAAATTTCTAAAACAAATCCAATAGTTAATACAATAAAGAATATTAAAGCTACAGAAAATCCAAACATACTTACTTGATATAAAGTTAAAGCTATAGGGAATAGAAGTAAAATTAAGCCTCTCTACTCTTTTAAATAATGTAGTAATGTGTGACTTTATACTCCTCCACTTAATCTTAATAAAGGAAGGGCGGAGCCAGGTGTGTAAAAATAAGAATGTGTGTAGTAGTATTAAAACATATTATATTATTAATAAAACTATATGTAATTATACCACGAATTATAGTAGGAACTACAATTACAGTAGATAAAATATAGGATCTTCATTTAAAAACAAATTAAATGCTTCATCATTAGTAAAAATTAAAGGTAATAAATAATAATATAAATAGATAGGTCACATTTTAAATTATATTTTTCCTTTAGGCAGCATACTTTATTAAAAAAGTAGGCGACATTGAATATAATGATAAGTACAAAATTACGGGGATAATATATATTTAAAGCATAATCATTAATTAACACTATATAATTAAGTTAACAATAGAAGGATCTACTGATAATAGAACATCAGATATGACATAATGAATGTGATCTGTGTGATCATAATATGAATATACTGTTGAATCATCTAGAAGATCTTTTAATACTTCTGGATCTGTTATATCATAAACTTTATTTTCTACATTATTTGCAGTAGTCTGCGGTTCTACTACTTTAAAATTATTTTAATTCTAAATTTAATCTTTAAATATGATTTAGCAGTGCTAAAGCAAAATACTTAACTTTGTTTTGAATGATTATTATTAATGTAGAAAGACCAATTTTTATATATTTTTCCAGTATCTCTGTACTTAATAAATGTTTTATTAGATATATTAACACCTTTTTCAATTAAAAATCTTTTAGCTTCTGAACTACTACTGAAAGTGTGAATCTTATTACTTGTATGGTCAACAAGAGTTAAATTTACCTTCAATGAAGTTCTTTTACCTACTGTGCAATATTTATTAATTAAATCCTTTAAAGTTTGAATATCTACTTTTTTAATCTTTATATCAGGTGTAGGGCCTATATGCGATATATTAAAGACTTCAAATACTTTTATTGAGGGATCTTTAAGAGATTTAGATACTGTATTAGGGCTTATATTTGTTTCTTTGATTAATTCTGTAGCAGAAGATGCTTCATAAAGCAAAGTTTTGTTTTTATACACGTAGACTGGTTTACTGTTTGCTTTTTTAATACTTGCTATATGTTCTTTAGATAACTCTACTATAGGGTTGGAACCTGCGACTTTTATTGAATTAAGAGAAGGTTTTAAAATGAATATATAATATTGTTCTAAGCAAAGAGTAACTGCTCTAATTTGTGAGTATTCCATTTCTGTGGTGTCTATTATGTAAATATCTAATTTAAATTTATTAATTCCAAATGTTTTCATACTTTGATTAATCAGTCTATTTCCTTCATTAAATATTGAAGGTTTAAAATACGATCTTAATCTTGTATAAAGATTGATAGAACTACCCACATTTTGTTCTCCTGTTTTAAGATTTGTAAAAATATAAACTCCTGCTATGCTTGTACTAGTTCCTCCTATGTATACATTTAGCTTGCTTCTAACTTTTGCATTATACACACTAATACTATTTATTTGTTCGTGTGTATTACTTTGAACTACTAGATCATCAAATAGAATTGATACAGGTTTGAGAGAGCTTAGTTTGTTTAATTCTTCCTGATTTATCGTGTGACCTAGTTGAGATTGTAAAAATTTGATTATTTTAGCATCTGTAAGACCTCCTTTAGTTATATGTCTTCTGGCTATTATATGAGGATTGTTTGTTTCCTGCTCTCTATCTTTTTCATGAATTGTTTCCCAATAAGAGTTTGTTGTAAGATCCTTTAAGTTTTCTTTGAAATTTACAACTGAAGTACTGAAAGTAGCCTTTTGTTGTTTTATTGTCATTACTTTTTTATTTTTGTAAGAATTTTAATTAGAATGGGGGGATAAAGGATTGTTTTTATTTATTGAAATTGTTGTAACTTTAATAGCTCCAGTACCAATTTCTAAAATAAATCCAATAGTTAATACAATAAAGAATATAAGTGCAACAAAGAAACCAAAAAAGCTCACTTTGTACAATGTAACTGCTAAAGGATATAGTAATAGCACTTCAAGATCAAAAACTAAGAATAGAAGTGCAACTAAGAAGAAATGTATTTGGAAAGTAGATCTCGTTTGTCCATAAACAGAATTAAACCCACATTCATATACAGATTCTTTAGCTTCATCAGGTTTATTAATAGCAAATAATAAATTTAATCCTAAAAATAAAACAGCTAAAATAGGTACAAATATAAATAACATTAATAATGTATTCATTAATTTATAAATATGGATAATGATAGTAATTGTGTACTTTTTAATAAGATAGATGGTTTTAAAATGAAGAATAATATTAATAATGTTAAAATTGATATTATTAAACTATGAATATTACTAATTTCGACTTTTGAATTTTCTGGTCCATTTATTGATTTATTTAATACAAGAGGGCCTTCAGTATGTAATATTCTAATTATTCTTAAATAATAGGAAGCACTAATTATACTTACTAATATTCCAGCTATAGACATAAAATAATATCCACTTTCAATAGCAGAATATAATACAAACTGTTTAGAAAAGAATCCTAAAAAAGGAGGAGTTCCAGCCATAGATAATAAACAAATAGTTAAACTAATAGATAAAATAGGATTAGAGAAGAATAATCCTTTTAATTCAGAAATAAAATTAATATCTTTTTCTGAACCTTTATTTATTAAAATATTATTATTTATTATATAACCTATAGCTATTAATATTAAGAATGTATTTAAATTAGTTAAAGTATATTGTAAAATATAGAAAATAAATGAATCAATAGATTGTACACTATTTATAGCTAAAGCTAATAAGATAAATCCTATATGTGAAATTGTACTATAAGCTAATAATCTTTTTATTTTTATTTGAGTTAATCCTACTACTGTACCTATTATTAAAGAAAATAAAGAACTAATTAATAATAAAAATTTTAGAGTATTTATTCCTAAACTTTCTAAAACTGGATTTACTGATGTAATTTTAGTAAATATTTCTAAAATTAAAATTAAAATAGATATTTTAGGCATAATAGTTAACCATATAGTTACTATTGTAGGACTTTCATCATACACATCTGGAGCCCAATTATGTAAAGGTGCTGCTGATACTTTTAATAAATATCCTACAAATATTATAATAAATCCTAATGCTATACCTTGACTTATATTACTATTTAAAGATTCTGTTACTGATATAAAATTATAGATTGACTCTAAATTAGTTAAACCAGTATAAGTATAAATTAATCCTGAACCTAATAATATAAAACAAGAAGCTAAACTTCCTAATAAGAAATATTTTAAACCTGCTTTAGTAGCTAATTCTGAATCTTTATATAAAGTTGGTAAAATATATACTGCAAATGATTGTAATTCTGTACTTAAATACATAGAAATTAAATTTGAAGAAGATATTAATAAACTAGCTCCTAATGTACTAAATATTATTATTAAGCTATATTCTATTGTATTTTTATAATTATTTTCTAATATTTTCGAAATATTATTTTGGCCTGCGGCCACAGAAGGTCTAGCTATTAATATTGCTGCTCCTATAATGTATATAAATATTTCTAATAATTGAGATATAAAGGTTACATGGAATAATCCACTATAAATACCTATACCTGATCCAATTGACTGAATATATAAAGCATTTAATGATAATGCTCCGGCATAAATTAAAATTATAGAAGATATTCTCTGGAATATAATCGGATGAATTTGTTCCTTTAGAGAAGATATGGCCATAACCATAATTAAAATTAAGATACTAATAAATAACATTACTCAAGGTACTTTCTACTTTAGATTTAGGCAGATCTAGCTTTGCTTAAGCATATATAGTATATTAAAATAAGGGTGTGTCCTCATGATAAACTTTACTTGCCTAATTTAAAAAGGCATTTGCTTGCCGACAGGAAGAGACCAAGTACTAAATAAACTAAAGTGTATATTTTTACAAGTAATCAGAATCGAACTGATAATAGCTACTTGGAAGGTAGCAGTTATACCATTTTACTATACTTGTTTTTAGATACTTTTATTGATTATATTTAATTTATATAATTTGTAAAATAATCAGGTCTAGCTATGTCAGGCTTTGCTTCAAGCCTTTCTTTTACTTTTAATATTTAAAAAATATATAAACATATAAAATTATAACCTCTTTTTTTAATGAAAGACAACTAGACTAAAATTTTTTACATACTACTCCTAGGCAGAAGCCTTAGACAAAGGGGGATAATGAAATTATAATATTAAAAGCAATATTTTTATTTTAACAAAATTAGGCTCAGTGCCTAGAAGGTCAGGCTTTAAAAACAAACTATTGAGCATCAACCCAAGCTAAGTAATCTTGTACAGATACAGATTCAATAGCTATAGGCATAAATCCGTGATAAACTCCACAAATTTCAGAACATTGACCATAGAATGTTCCAGTTCTTTCAGCTAATAAAGAAGTTTGATTTAATCTTCCTGGTACAGTATCAATTTTAATTCCTAATGAAGGTACAGTAAATGAATGGATAACATCAGCACCTGTAACAATAAT
>Ga0137418_10003929_pt1 | contig 13616 bp, 11 predicted proteins | sample CZODoug3_1_2_16f_FD_122242 | JGI IMG/M metagenome (GOLD analysis project Ga0137418, IMG submission 122242) | Vadose zone soil fungal communities from Angelo Coast Range Reserve, California, USA - CZODoug3_1_2_16fungal (Hybrid Assembly) | ecosystem: Environmental > Terrestrial > Soil > Vadose...
CCGCGGAGAGGTGGCAGAGCGGCTGAATGCGGCGGTTTGCTAAACCGTTGTAGGGGCTAAAACCTCTACCGGGGGTTCGAATCCCCCCCTCTCCGCCAGATCCTTTGAGATCAACCAGTTAGCCTCCAATACTCCTGTTTCAAGTACTGCCTGACACCCCACAAACACCTAGGTGTAGTAAAAGTGTAGTAGTTTCCAGATTCCTTCTTGCATTGTTTGCTATTAACGCGGCCATCTCTTCAAGTTCAATTCACTGTGCTCGCGAACGCGTCCATAGGAGGGTTTGGGTGCAAGGTCCGGTTAATCAGGTGAAAGCAACCTTTTGTATCATCCTCCCAGTCTCACTGACCGAACTGAGCGGGTGCCTGCCATGAACGCACTGTCCGGCCCCCGAGATCAGTCTTCACCGTCTCGGTGTTAGGATTGCACAGAGCGAATTCTGACTTATGAGGTTTCTTTCCAGCTTGGTTTTCCTGCTTTGCCTCGCCAGTGTGTCCATCGCGCAAGAAAGCGGTACGGGCCAGCCAACGGTGACGGTACATTCCACATTGGTTATGGTCCCGGTCTTTGTGAACACTAAGGCCGGACATGTAGTCTTTGACCTCAAGGCTGACGACTTCCTACTCACCGATAACGGCCTATCGCAACTTCTCACACTAGAACAAGATACTGATTCGCAGCCGCTGGCGTTGGCAATCGTGGTTGAGACGGGCGGTGCCGGTGCAAGCCACCTCGCTGACTACCAAGAACTAGACTCTGTCCTTGACGCGTTGATCGGCAACGTAGAGCACCGCGTCGCCATCATCGGCTTCGACGGTACGCCGCACCTGATAGTCCCTTTCACGACAAAAATAGAGGATGCTTCTAACGCGCTTGCAACCCTTTCCGAGGGCGACCATGATGCGGCCATTTTAGATGCAGTTGCATTCGCTGTCGCGCAGCTCCGGGAGCAGCCCACGCGCTATCGGCGCACCATTCTGTTGCTTAGCGAAACGATCGACCAAGGCAGTAAGACGACACTGAATGACGCCCTGCGCCTTATCAGCGATACGAATACGGCGATATTCAGCTTCGGTTTTTCGAGTACGCGCTCGGCAGTCTCGCACGAAGCATCAAAGTTAAGTAGCAAAGACCCTGGACCGAAGCATGGCTGTTTCAGTCGCAGTGGGGCCGATTCCGAGTATGAAGGTCACTACAGCAAGCAGGTGCTTGACTGCATCAGCCAGCTTGCTCCACCTCTTCGGCTGGCCACCATGACCTTTCTCACTGCTCGCAATGCCCTGCGTACGAACACGGCTGCATCTTTAGCCCAACTCACCGGCGGTGAGTTCTTTCACTTCCATGACGCTAAGAATCTGAAGGCTGGCTTGATCGCGCTGTCGAACGACATACCCAGTTATTATGTTCTAAGCTTCCAACCAACGAATCCTGCGCCCGGCCTGCACGCGCTACATGTGGCTACGAAGGGCCGCCGACAATACGCGACAAAATATAGACGCGAGTATTGGGTTGACGACACCGGGCGCTAGCGAGAATCCACTCGGGTAAATTGTCAGGTCGGATAACCGGAAATTTGATTTCAGTTGTCCGTTTACCAGACCTAGCTAACCGTGAAGGCCGTGAAACTAGAGCTGAGATTTGATGGCTTTTGTGATTTCCTCGTAGGAGATGAGGCCGGTGATGTGCTGGATTTGCTTCCCATCGCGGGAGATGAGCACGCTGCTGGGATACCCTAGCAGGCCTCCGAATTTTTCCTTGGCGGCATCATTGCCAATGAGAATCGGGTAGCTCATCGGAAGTCGATGACCATTGACGTCGAAGCGCTCCTTCGCAACGTAGGATGCGACGACCGATTTGCCTTCCTCGTCCATCGCGAGGCCAAGCACGGTGAAGCCTTTGGCGCCGTACTTCTGTTGCATTTCGATGAGCCAGGGGATTTCCTGGCGGCAAGGAAGGCACCAGGTGGCCCAGAAGTTGACGAGAACGACTTTGCCTTTGTAGTTGGAGAGACTTACGTCCTTGCCGTCGAGGTCTTTGAAGATGAGCTCGGGCATCGGCATGCCGATAGATTTATCGTTCTGTACCGAGGTTGGACCGGCAGGCGATTGCGCAGATTTGCGCGTGGCTTTATCCGCGAAATAGGTGGCAACAATTACTGCTATCACTATGCTGACGACCATTGCAGCTTTCCGCACCGGAAACGAAGTAAGGGTCTTCGACCTCCTGAAGACCACCAACCCGATAAGAATGACAACCAGCAGGCCGAGTAGCGACAAGAATATTGGTCCACCTTTTCCGGTCGTAAGGACATGTTCGAGCCACAAAACAAGGAAGTCCAGGAAACCCAACTTTCCTGTGAGCCAAGTAAGCTTGTTTACAAAAACAAGGCCACCAACAAAGAGCAAAAGTACACCGCTGAAGATTTCAACGGCATGGAGATATTTCCGGATGCTCTTGTAGAACTTGAAAAAGCGGCTAATGCCCAGCGCCGTAAGTAGAAAAGGCATAGCGAGGCCAGCAGAATAAGCCGCCAAAAGCAGGACGCCGCGCCCGATCTTGTCACTCGCGGCGGCGAAGGCGAGCACGGTGGTGAGAATGGGGCCGATGCAGGGTGTCCAGCCAAAGGCGAAGGCGAAGCCCAGCAAGAAACCGCTCCAGGGTCCAGGCTGGGCTGCGGAGCTGCGAAAATGAACATCGCGATTCAGCCAACGGCCGAGAGCAGGGCCGAGGAAACCAATGATGGAGAGGGAAAAGAAATGAAGCGCGTCGAGTCCAGCAAACAACGCAGCGTGACGGAACAGCGAGAGCAGTCCTAGTGCAACCAGCAATACTCCGAGGACCATGCCGGCACGGAAGGTCAACTTGATGAGCAAGCCTAATAGGTGGAGGCCGAACAGCAGAACCAGAGCACCGGCAATAGGTGTCAATGAATTACGATTCTCTTTCAGAAAACTGCCGATGGCGCTGGCGGAGGCACCTAACGAAATGAACACGACCGAGAACCCGGTCACAAACGCGAGCGATGGTGTCAACAAGCTAGACCGAGGGAGCTCACCCTTGCGGAGCTGCTCCATTCCGATACCGGAGAGCATGGAAACGTAACCCGGGACGAGGGGGAGCACGCACGGCGAGAGAAAAGAAACCAGCCCTGCGAGGAACGCTCCACCTAAAGAGACCTCTGCCATCGGGTTCTTCCTGTCCACTAAATCGCGGAGACAACAGTAGGTTGTATCACAACCCTTGTCTAACTCCCGATTTGGGGTTTGCGTCCATTAGACCAGCTCCCCTTCGCGGCGGATTCAGTTGGACGCGAACGCTGTTTATCGGGAGTTGACTCGCACTCACCAACGTCCAACTGCTTTCTTTGGTCAGAGGTGCAAATATAAACTTTGTCTAGCGGCGATGCCCGCGTATAAGAATTATCATGCTCCAGCCAGCTTCCCTTGCGAACCTCGCGGCGACAAGCACATTCCCTAACACCGAATGGCGCTGGGCAATTTTTGCCATTGGAATCGGCGCAATTCTCCTGACCATCGGCTTCATCGCCGTGGGTATCTTTCTTTTTCGCAAACAAACCACGGACCGTACTCTTCTCTACTTCGGCATATATGTCATCCTTTACGCCGTGCGCGTATTCCTGCGCGAATCTCCGCTTCTCTCCGTGTTCTCCATCTCGCCCGCCGTGGCCGGTCACATCATTCGTGTTATTACGTTCACCTTCGCGTTGCCGTTGTTGTTCCTGTTTCTCGAAGTGGTGCAAACCCGCTGGCGCCGCGTCATCCTGTGGATGCTCGGCGTGCAATCGGTCTTCGCCACTTTCGCGATTCTTTTCGACCTTTTGGATATCGCCCGCCGAGCCGTTGATATCGGCAACAGCCTGCTCGTCCTGGCCAGCTGGACTCTTCTCATCGTCTTGCTATTTTTTCTCCGCCCGCCCGGCCGCCTCCCGCACGAACTCCGCGTGGTGGCCGTAGGCCTTGTCGTTGACGGTCTCTTCGTTACTCACGCTAATCTCGTTGGCCTTGCCGTGCTTCGCGGACGCGACGTCGAACCAATAGGGTTTCTCGCCTTTGTATTCAGCCTGGGTTACCTCGTTGCTCACCGCACTTTCGCCAGGGAGGAGAGTCTTTTCGCGATTCAAAAGGAACTTGAAATTGCCGAGCAGATTCAAGCATCCATCTTGCCGCGCGAAGTCCCTCGCCTGGCTGGAGTCGAAATCGCCGCGCGTTATCTCCCCATGAGTTCCGTCGCAGGGGATTTCTACGATTTCCTTACGCTCGAAGGCCATAAGCTCGGCATTCTCGTCGCCGACGTCACCGGCCACGGCGTTCCTGCCGCGCTCATCGCTTCCATGCTTAAGGTCGCTTTTGCCGTGCAGACAGCGCACGCTCAAAATCCCGAACGCGTGCTCATTGGCTTGAACCAGGCACTTTGCGGAAAATTCGAAGAGCACTTTGTCACTGCAGCCTATCTGTACGCTGATCTCGATGCAAAGATCGTCCGCTATGCGGGAGCGGGACACCCTCCACTTCTGCTCGCTAGTCGTTCCAACGGCGAGACACGGTCCATCGAACAAAATGGGCTCTTCCTAGGGATGTTTCCCGATGCAGTCTACTCATCGATCGAAATCCCATTGCAACAAGACGATCGCTACGTGCTTTACACAGACGGACTGCCCGAATCCACCAGTGCAAAGGGAGAAGAGTTTGGCCTTGCGCGCTGCAAACAATTTCTGGCATCCCATTCTCGTCTTCCGGCGGCAGCACTTGCGGACGAGCTACTCAGTGAAATCGCCCGATGGTCCGCCCGCTCTTCAGGCCATGCGCAGGAGGATGACATGACCCTCATCGTTGTGGACTGCCAAGGGCAATTCTAAGTTCGTAACTGAATTTCAGAATTAGACGCCCGAGGTCACAACTGACTCTTGAGAAGAGTAATTGTCGCGATTTTCGCCCTAGTGCCCGATAAGTCGCGGATAATCGGAAACTTGAAATCCATATGGACGGCGTTAATTAGGAGTTAGGGTATTCGGTGTCTTTTTCTGATTTTTGAACCACTCGCGAACATCCGCCAGGTTTAGCCAATAAAGTAGAAAGAACCCAACGAGGGCCCACGATATAACAATCGAATCGTAGACAATCACATTTCCGTACGGATGAATCAAAGCGAGTAAATTGATGACGGAGAGCACGGAAGTAACGAGGACAGAAATGCGAGCCCAATTCCTGCCCTTCCAGAAAAACCAAAGGACTAAATAGCCGGCGAGGACAACTAAGATTTCTGCCCAAAGAGTCGCAGCAAAGTAGCGAGCCCTCTTCGGACTAAGGAAGCATGTCAGGTTTAGGATTCCCATTGCTACGGTGATCGCCAACATATGTCGAGGACGCATAATCGTGGAGTCTATAAGATTTCCCATTCATGGCAAATAGAGACGAATCCTTCAAGTGCCCGGTTAGTGGGGTTCCCGTCCATTTGAGCGGCATCCTCCGCGGCGGATTCCATACCTACGTGAAGCGCTGTTTATCAGGACTTTGCCGCTTTTCGATTCACTTCGTAGTCGTTTATTGCGGCAGCTCTCCGCCAGCCTGCTCCGCCACCATGTACGCGGCGTACCAGTCGGGCCAGTTCGCGTCGCGCTGCCCGGTGCGCTTTTCGTGCTCTCCGTGGGCGGCCTCCGCGCGCCGAAACGCGCTCGCCAGATCGTTCGCCGACGCGAAGGTCGTCGTCGCAGGGTCGATGCGACCCGGCAGCCGCGTGGTGATTTCCTGGAACAGCCAGCCGTTGCCGTCTGGATCGCGGAACGAAGCGAACGACCGGTAGCTGCGATGCTCGGCATCCGGACCGCTGACCCGGACCCGTCCAAACAGGTAGGGCTCGTCCGTGCCCGCGTACACGCCGCCCGAGTCGTGGAACACTTCGGTGATCTCGACGCCGCGATCGAGCAGCGCTTTGCGGGCGGCCTGGATGTCGGAGACAATGAGGTACAGGCCCTGCGCGGAGCCGGGTGCCGCCGGGGTGACGTTCTTGCCGAAGATGATCGAGCACCCCGAGCCCGGCGGCGTGAACTGGATCACGCGGAAGTCTTTACCGTTGTCGTAGTCGGCGTCGAGCCGCCACCCGAGCCTCCCGTAGAACTCCTTCGCGCGGTCGACATCCGAGACAGGGATGACGACTATTTCGAACTTCATGTCAACTCTCGCGACGCCCGCGTCGCTGGTCGGGTCATTCGCACGGACTGGCTTGGTGCTCATGGCTGCCTCCTTCGTTGTGTAGGATGACTGTTGGGCTTTTCACCATCCGTCGCGGATCACGCTACGTATGTGGCGGCTCGGGTCGGCCAGGAGGTCGATGTTCGAGCCACGGTTTGCCGTAGTTCGGTCGCGTCAGCCAGTGAAGGGCAAAGAGACTAGCACGGTTGTTGGTTCGGTACAATAAATCCTGGTAAGTCACCAGATAAGTGCTTTTGAAGTATGATAGCGGCTCGGAGTGACTTGGATGACCTTTCTCCAATTGGCTCAGTTCACCGATTTCGCGCTTCTGTTCTTGCGCCTCATGGTTGGCATTGTGTTCATCACGAGTGGCTATAAACATCTCAAAGACCCGGAAGCGCGCAGCAAGGACATTGGAATGAGCAAGAGGTTTACAGTTGTCTTGGCCGCGGCTGAGTTAGCGGGTGGACTCGGAGTAATTTCGGGCGTTTTCGCGCAACTCGCCGCCATCGGTTTGATTCTGGTTATGCTCGGCGCGATCCAGAAGAAAATATTCGTTTGGCACACGGGCTTCTGGGGCAAATCAGGGACCAATGGCTGGAGCTACGACACGATGCTTGTCGTAATGAATCTGGTCATCGTCACCACGGGCGGTGGAAACCTCACCCTCACTAGCCTATTCAAGTAAAAACCGGCTCATGCGCTGAGGCTATCCACTTCTTTGGTTAAAATCTGAAGTCCCATCGGATTCGGCAAACTCCTGGTAAGTTATATTGCGTCGGGTAACCGGTAAAGTTCCTTTTCGCCGATATAACTTACTCCGGGTTGTCCAATTCAGAGGGTTCTCGAAAATGACTCTGTCGTCGTTACAGGCACAGGCACCGCGCGTGATTTTATCCGGCTTCTCACTGTCGAACTGCATTGAAAAGACAAAGAGAAAACCGGTTTGCCAGGTTTGCCAATTAAGGGCCTCATGAAAACAGCTAAGTGATTGTGGCGCCTTGCCTTAGCTTATTTTCCCCATCGTTCGCAATGAGGAGGCCGGGGGTTCGAATCCCCTCTCGTCCACCATCTTTCAAAAACGACCTCGAGCGTGCCAAACAGTCCTACCGCGGCATGCTCGGACTAAGTTCGCTACCGGATAGCTTCCGGTACCTCGTCATCCACCCGGAACGACATTGCCTAAGCGCCGCCGCATCGGTAAACACTAGCGGATCTGGCTCCATTGCCGATCGGATTGATTGCGGGTTGCCGACAACTCACTAAGTTGGATTCTGGGGTTGTGAGTGTAATGGCGAGCTTACGCCAGTTGTCCTTAGCGACTTGCCCACAGCACCGGAAAAGCTCGTGTTCGGCCACGGGTTACAGCTGAATCGGCAACCGTGCGGAGGAAGCTATCGGTGTTCCGAGTTTAGACTCTTCGTAGACTGCTTACTGTCAACATAAAAGCTATTCACCAAATGAGCGTGGCGAAAAACGTAGACCCACTTTCCGTTTTCCTTGCGCCGGAAATCGGTCCACACAACGACGCGCTGGTCGGGCTCGTAGCCTTTTAGTTGGCGGTAGTAGGTAACTTGCCCAACTGCAATCACTCCATCGCCAGCGGGAAGATATTTAATATGGTCGATCTCTCCATGGATCGACTGCAAGGTTGCGAAGAACTGTTCCCAGGACCGGCGGACTTCGTCGCGGCCCCTAAACAAGTCGGCACGGCCCGGAGAAATGAAGAAAACTTCGGGGCTGCTTGTAAACAGGCCCATTACTTTTGCCGTGTCGAGCAGCCTATGCCCTTCAAGAAGTTGGTGGTCCAGTTCCTGATTTGCGGCAAGCACATCACCGGGCAAAGCATTCGTGGTCTGCGCGACAGCCACGGTCCCGGCTAACAAAAACGACAAAACGAGCAATGGCAGGAAGCGTTTGTGCATCAGGGCTCTCCTTCTGCCTCTAGCGGTAGTGTTGATGCTAGTCCTAGCATGCGGGGAATACTAGCCAAAATCGCGCTCAACGGCGTTCTGCAATTTGCCTTCGGGATCGCGGCGATAGATATTTTTAACAGGCGTTCATACTCACGACAGGGTTTAGCACGTATGGCGATCTCTGGCCCGGTGAATTCGGAAGTGATCCCAGGCGACCCGCTCACGCCATTACTTCCGGGTAGCCGACGATCCTCTCGGCACAACGTTCGACCTGCTTCGCTGGTTCAACAGTCAAGTGGCCGCACTCCTCGCAATTGCTAAACGGTAGGCGACTACTCAGGACTATCCGCCGGTGCAGTGCCCGCGAGGGTGCATCAACGGTAGCCGAACAGAGGCGGGAACACGACAACCACCAGCGTCGCCCATGCGGAGAACACGGGCAGGTACGCGATCTGCCATCCCTCCAGAACGGCAAACGAGCTCCGGTGGCGCAGGAAGCGCGCATAGAGCCACGCCGACCATGTCAGGTTGACGAGCAGAATGAGGTTCTCGCCAAGAGCCGCCACCCGGTTGGGAGTGAAGCCAAACTCGGAGATGCGGGCTGCAATCGCCGCGAGCGCCACCCCATCAACTACGAGTGCGCTGAGCACGAGCAGCAGTTGCAGGCGGTCGAAGAAGTCGGGCGGTGCCTGCGGGTCGCGCGCGGACGCCGCGTACAGGACAAGCCCGACGACGACCGCCAGCAGCAGATCGAAGCCGATTAGCACTTCCCGCTTCACGTTGATGGGGCTGCCCGTCCACGCCATCGTCGCCAGAAACACCAGCAGCAGCACGGTGAAGAGCGGCGTGAAGAGCCTGGTCAGCACCGGCGCCATGTTCTCGATGACGCTTTGCTTCGCCTCGACCAGCCAGGATCCGATGAGGACGGCCCCTGCCGCCCCGCACGGGATCAGCCAGCCTGCGACGAACCAGTCAGGGTTCATCTCGATGGCGCGGAACATCATGAACGTAAAGAGCATGAGGACGAACCCGCCGAGCGCGATGAGCACGTAGTAGATCGCCAGCTCGCCCGAGAACCGGACGAAGTTCATGCGCCCACCGTCGGCAAACCAGCGGCCTCGGACGTACGCGAAGCCCACGGCCAACCATAGGGCGATTGGCAGGTGCAGCACGGTCAGCACCTGAGTGTCACTGCGCGTGGGGAAGGGGAAGACGTTGGCGAACACAGCCCCGGCCGCGAAGGGCAGCGCGAGCCAGAGACCGCTCGCAACGTTCGACTTGCGCTTCCACACGAAGTAGATCGCAAGCAGCGGGAAGGCGAACAGGCTGGCGTTCCTGGCGTAGAACAGCGGCAGCTCGTCATTGGGGTTGATCGGATGGCCGAACAGCGCCGGCACCTTGATGGCAACCCCTGCGGCGATGGCAAGGATCAGGACGACGGGCGTCTCAGCGTATGAGGTGTTCGCCGGCTCATCACCGTCGGGCGCAATGACCAACTGTTTCCACAGCCGCTCGGAATGCGCGCGTGCGAACTCGCGTGACAGCGCATCGAGGCTGCCCATGCGCTTGACCGCGACCAGGAACGCTTCATCCCCGGCGAGGCCCGCCTCGGTGAGCGCCGACAGCTGGTCGCGCAGATGTCCCTCGAGCTCCTCCACGTCGGGACCGTGAACGGCCTGCCGGCGACGTAAGTACGTCCGCCACTTGGCGATTTGCTCCTCGAGCGGTTGATCGGCGAAGGTGGTCATGCTGTGCACGCCTGCATCCAGATACCCCGCAGGGTACCGTCCACGGCCTTCCACTGCTGCCGCTGCGCTGCGAGCTGCGCCCGGCCTTCTTTCGTGATCCGGTAGTACTTGCGCCTGCGGCCGTTCTCGGACGCGGCCCACTTCGCCGCGACATGACCTTGACGCTCGAGCCGGTGCAGCACGGGATAGAGCATGCCGTCGGTCCACTGGAGGTGCCCGCCTGACAACTCGGCCACCCGCTTGATGATGGCGTAGCCGTAACTGTCGCCTTCGGCAAGGATGGCGAGCACGAGCGGCGTGGCGGAAGCAGCAACCAGGTCCTTACTCATGTCCATACGTAGAAGTCTTATACATTGTTGTTCTATGTATGTCAATAACCTACGGTCAAGCGCCTCGATTGATGGACGCAGGAGGAGGTTGGACAACCGCGCTGCAGTTGAAGTCGACACCGGCGCGAACATCGGTCCTGTGTTACGCCGCAGGATTTACCAACGGCGTCAGCAGCGTTTTGCGGACAGCTTGCCATGTTCGCGGCCTCTTCGGCGATCTCCCCAGATCGACTTCCCGATCGCGTTCACACGTTGGAGCGCACCTAGAGGGTGCGCCTCCCGCACATCCTCGAACTTCTTGAAACCGTCATTCTCCTAACGGGTTTCGACAATCCCGCAGGCGATGTCCATCAGATGAATTGGTTGGTCTGCTGGAACGGCGAGAGTTTGACGCGGCTCGTTCCAATGTTCAGCGTACCGCGTAAGCAAAATGCCGCGATGCAACAACCTCAATGTTGCATCGCGGCAAATTGGCCTTAATCGGACTGCCTTGTTCTGGCAGACTTAGTTCCCGGGCGGCTGGCCGGTCTGGAAATAATGGACCTGGCCTTCCTTGCTCCGCGGTGTCATCGCCATGCGTATGCTTTTGCCGGTGTTGGGGCAGCTGGTGGCACGGTGCCAACGTTCTTCATTGGCATTGATCACGTCGCCCAGTTCGCCATGGACCACTCCGACGCCGGAGATCAGCGCACAGACATTGCCGTAAACATTGACCCAGAGCTCCACCATGTTGGCGTGCCAGTGGCCCCAGTTGGTGGGGGGCGGCAGTTCCGTGAGGTTCATCCCGACGTTCAGGTTGGAGGAGGTATGGCCATCATAGAGGAAGCGCCCACCCGTGCGTGTCGAATCGCCATATTCCGTAACATTGAAGAACGGCACGTTGAATGAGTCATAGCCGCCGGTCGAGGTGATCTTTGTCTTGATATACGTGTAGCCGGGAACGGGCGTCGGCGTTTCGCTTTCCGGATAAGACGGCACTTGCCCGGCGGGCGTCGTGCGGTAATACACAACCGGCTCGGTGCCGACATTCTCCATGCAGTAGGACAGGCGTGGCGCTACATTGAACGCCCAGCCCTTGGGCAAGACCTTGGGCTCCTGGCCGTCGATGGTGATCTTCACAGCGCCGCTATAGACCCAGCCGAAGACGCGGTCGTCGGCGTAGAAGATGCACTTGGCCTTGTCGCCCGGCGCCATCTGGACGTAACGACCGTCGAAGTCGCGTGTCAGAACCACTTTCTGTTCCCAGCGCGCCTGTCCGTGATGCGACTTGAGAATGTCGGCGATATGCCAGATCGGCTTGTTGACTCCGGTGTAGGGCGTCTCCGGCGTCTTCTGCCCCGCCCAGACAGTGCGTTCCGGCCCGCTTTCGCCGCCAGCCTGAGACCACCAATTCGTCGGAGGGACACGGGCGGGCGCCGCTGCCGGGGCAGCAGGGGCCGGGGTCTGCGCCAAGGCGGGCGCCGCGCCCAAAGCCATGGCCAGTATGATCACCGTGTTGAGTGATTTCACGAAAGCCTCCCTGTTGTTTTTTTCAGTATATACCGCCGACGCAGCGGCACAATTGGCCCGTTCAAAAATGGTCGGGCGGGCGAGACGCTTTGGATGGTCGGTGTGCACTGCGGCAAAGCGTGAGCAGCATTCACAGTCACTCCCCGTGTCGGCTGTGACGCCCTGCTCGAATTGAAGGCCGTACTGCAAGCGGCGCAGCGGCCGGACCGCGACGGTGTCTTACCACCGGTTATGCCGCGACAAACAGAGGGCTGATCCCGCGTGGCGATTCAGACGGGAGTTTTACACTCGATCACCCGCACTACACGGGGCCCTACACAGCCAGCCCGGAGAGCTCCTTGAACTGTCCAGTGCTGTCGCCCAGCTTCTCCGTCGGCACGCCGAGGAGGTTGAGCATCGTGAGCTGCAGGTTCGTCAGCGGCGTGTGCTCCGGATATACGAGATGGCGGCCGCCCTTGAGAGTGCCCGCGCCTCCGCCGACCAGCAGCGTCGGAAGCGGACCGTGGGTATGGCGATCGCTGTTGCTGATTGCAGCGCCGTAAAGAATCATCACGTGATCGAGCAGGGATCCGTCGCCGTCTGGCGTATTCCGGAGCTTCTCCAGGTAATCGGCGAATAGTTTCAGGTGGTACTGCTGAATTTTGGCGCACTTTGCCATTTTTTCCGGATCGTTCTGGTGATGTGTCACCGGGTGATGCGGCTCTGGAACGCCGATCTGTGGGTAGGGCCGCGGACTCTGCTCACGGCCGTACATGAACGTGCTGACACGCGTGATGTCTGACTGATACGCCAGAAGCTGCAGGTCGTAGAGCAGATGCGCGTGGTCGTCGAAGCTCTCCGGAATGCCCGCAGGCCGCGCCACGTCAGGAACTTCTTTGGCGCTCTGTTCCTCCGTCTTCTGGATCCGCCGCTCAACGTCGCGCAGCGAGGTCAGATAGTCGTTCACTCTCCTGTTGTCCGCCGCACCGAGTCGCCGCTGCAACTCCTTCACGCGATCCATCACTGAATCGAGGATGCTGCGGTCCTGATGCAGACGCGCCGCGCGCACCTTCGGGTCTGTGCTGTCGCTTGCACCGAACAGCCGCTCGAACACGACGCGCGGGTTGTTTTCGGCCATCAAGGGCAGCGTCGGCGTGAGCCACGAGATCGTGCTGCTGTACGCGCAGCTGTAACCAACGTCGCACGAGCCGATGATGCTGTTCTCGTCCATTTGCAGCTGGAGTGACGAGAGCTGGGTTTCGCGCTCGAAAGCCCTGGCCGCAATCTGGTCCATCGACATCCCGGCCTCGACGACGGTATCCGATTTCCTGACGTGTACGCCGTTCAGATACCCACCGCACGCGCGGGAATGATCGCCGCCGCCGTCGCCCAGGGCCTCTGCCTGGTCCATGGAGAGGCCCGTCACAACGATCAGCTTGTCTCGAAACGGCTGCAGTCCGGCAAGTGTGGGAGACAACTCGAAATCGGCGCCCACGCCCTTCGGCAGCCATTTGTCATAAATGACGCCGTTTGGATGGTAGACGACGCCCAGGCGGCGGATCGGTTTCGCCGGCGTATTGACTGCAGCCGTCAGCGCCGGAATCATGGCGTCGAGCAGCGGCAACGCCACGGTCGCGCCCAACCCGTGAAGAATGGTTCGGCGCGAGATCGCCTTCTTGGTCACGATCATGAGCCTGTCCTCCTCATCCGAAACGGGGCGCTTTTCACAAGCGCCAGAATCGTCGATGACCAGCGATAGTCGTCAGCGGCGGCCGCCCGGACGATTCCGCGTATCGCCGGCGCGTCGTAGTGTTCCAGCCCGCGGCCGACCGCATACGTCAGCAGTTTGCCGGTCACGGTTCTCACGAACTGCTCTTTTTGAGCCACAAGAGCACGGCGCAGCGCCGCAGGGCCATCGACCCTCGT
>Ga0137418_10003930_pt1 | contig 13615 bp, 11 predicted proteins | sample CZODoug3_1_2_16f_FD_122242 | JGI IMG/M metagenome (GOLD analysis project Ga0137418, IMG submission 122242) | Vadose zone soil fungal communities from Angelo Coast Range Reserve, California, USA - CZODoug3_1_2_16fungal (Hybrid Assembly) | ecosystem: Environmental > Terrestrial > Soil > Vadose...
TGCGGCAGCGCGGCCCGGAAGCAGCGCCAGACGCCGAGCAGGTTAACGTCGACGACTATGTTCCATGCCTCATCCGTCAGCTGCAGGGCGGGGACTGTGCGGGCGATGCCCGCATTGGCGACGACGATGTCGACCCGGCCGAAAGCCTTGAAAGCCTCCGCCACGAAGGAGTCGACCGACTCGGTGGAGGTCACGTTGAGCTCACTGACAATTGCCCGGCGACCGGCGGCTTTGACGGCGTCCCGGACGGACCCAACGTCGTGCGGATCGGTGGGCAGCCAACCGAGTGCGACGTCGGCGCCAGCTCGCGCAAAGGCGATGGCGGTCGCCGCGCCGATGCCCGATGCGGCGCCCGTGACCAGGGCGGTACGGCCCTTCAGGTCACACACCGCTTCAGAGCATCACGTCGCCGCCGTTGGGCCCGAGCGTCTGGCCAACGTAGTACGTGGAGTCGTCGGAGGCGAGGAAGACCGCGGTCGGCGCCACCTCGTGCGCCTGGCCGAACCGGCCGATCGGGAGCTCGCCAAGCTTCTTGTCGCGCCACTCGTCGGTTTCCTCTTTCATCATGTCGGTGAGGATCGGCCCAGGCGCGATCGCGTTGACGCGCACGCCTTTGGTCGAGACCTCACGCGCCAGGGCCTTCGTGAAGGCGAGCACCCCGCCCTTGCTGGCGCTGTAGTGGACCATCTCGTGGCCGCCGATCTGACCAAGCTGAGAGCCGATGTTGATAATTTTTCCGCTGCCGCGCTCGAGCATCTGCGGGAGCACGTAGCGCGTGCACAGGAAGGTGCCGCGGAGGTTGACGTTGACGACCCTGTCCCACTGCTCGGACGACATCTCGTGCAGGAGCACCTGCGAGAAGATGCCCGCGTCGTTGACCAGGATCTCGACCGGGCCAAGCTCGCCGATGACCCGCTCGACCATGGCCTTGACCTCGGATTCCTTGGAGACGTCGGTCTGGACGTAGATCGCCCGGCGGCCGCCTTTGCGCAGGGCGGACAGGAGCTCGCCCGCTCGATTCTCCGGCGCCTGGTCGGCGATGGCCACGTCGGCCCCCTCCGCCACGAACGCCTCGGCGATCGCACGGCCGATGCCGCGGGCGCCACCGGTGATGATCGCCACCTGGTTTTCGAGCTTTCCCATGTTCCCTCAGGCGCTCGCCGCGCCAGACCACATTTCCAGAATTTCCGATGAGGGCACCACGTCGAAGCGATGGCGCATCAGGAGCAGCGACGCGTCGTGCTGGGCAGGGTCGTCGCTGGCGACGCAGTCCTCGGGCACGATCACGTAGTAGTCATTGAAGAGACCGTCGCGCGCGGTGGACTCGACGCACCCTTCAGTGGTCGCCCCGGTCACGACGATGCTCTTGATGGCGTTGCTGCGCAGAAGCATGTCGAGGTTGGTCCCCCAGAATCCGCTGGATCGGTACTTGCGCACAATCACGTCGCCGGGTTTGGGAGCGAGCTCCGGGATGATCTGCTGGCCCTCGGTGCCCTCCACCGTGTACTTGAGCGGCTGGAGCGGGCCTCGGGTCGCGAAGTGGAGACGCATGGTGAATCGCAGCTGTGCCGGCGACTCGATCTTTGAATCGGGAAGCCTCGTCATCATGATGTAGATCACGGGCACGGACGCCGCACGCGCGCTCTCGACCAGGCGCGCGAGCTTCGGCACCATCGCCGGGTACATCGAGAGGTCGATCCCCTGCTGCGCGAAGTTGTAGCCCGCCCTGCAGAAATCGTTCTGCATGTCCACGATCACGAGCGCGGTGTAGCTCGGATTCACAAGCTCCTCGAGCGTCGAGAAGACCTGCTTACCGTCGACCTCGACCATGGGCTACTTGATTGGGGCGTGGGCCGACCTGTCGTCGAAGAGCCCGCCCTCCTCGGCATGCGTGATGGGTTCGTCCGCCACGATCGAGCCGAACGCGGCCAGCTTCCGCGGAGAACGGCCTCGGAGGTAGAAGTAAGCCACGAGCCCGGCGATCACGTACACGCCGACGATGTAAGGAACCATGCTGTAAGGGTAGGCCTGGCCCGGCGCCACGACGACCCAGAGCGGGTACAGGAGGCCCAGGCATCCGAGAATCGGCGCGATCACGTGCAACCCGATGTTTCGATCCTCTCGCTTCGCGAAGTATCGGATGAGGGCGATGTTGCACAGGATGTAGACGAGGACGACTCCGACGGTGCCGATCGTGCCCGTGAAACCGTAGAGGCCGGTCGCGCCAGGTCCCAGCCACGCGCCGCCAGCCAGGCCGACGACTACGGTGAAGACCGTCAGGGTGTAGATGGCAATGTGCGGTGAGTGGAAGCGCGCGTGCACCCGACCCAGGGCCGCAGGCAACGCGCCTTCGCGACCCATCGAGAAGAGCACGCGAACCGTCGTGTTCTGCAGGGCGAGGAAGGCCGAGAACAAGCCTGCGATCGCGCACAGGTCGACCAGCTGCTCGAGCCAGGGCGCGTACTGGTGGGCAAGCGTGACAAACGGCGTGCTGTCCTTGACGAAGGCGGCCATTTGAGTCGGGTCGTTGAGGTGGTAGCCGGCGGTGAGGCCGTACATCACGTAGACGTAGAAGACTCCGACGCCGATCACCGAGCCGGCCACCGCGAGCGGAATGATCCGTCGAGGCTCCCGCGATTCCTCTCCAAGCACTGCCGCGGCGTCGAAGCCGATGAAGGAAAGGATCCCGAACACGACACCCAGGCCCACACCTGAGAGGCCGTTGGGCGCTGAGCTCGGCGAGAAGGCTGCCCAGGTGTTGCCATTCCCGGCATTTGCGATGGCGATGGTCGCCAGGAGAAAGAACACGATCACCTCGACGGTGAGCAGAGTGAGGTCGACCCGGACCGAGGTCCTGATGCTGCGGACCGAGAGCACTGCCACGATCCCCATGAAGACCCCCGCGTAGATCCACCATGGGATCTCGGCGTTGAACGTGAGCTTCACGTAGTCATGGGCGAAGGCCGCCACTGCTCCGAACAGGCCAGGCATCAGCAGGGCGTACGCGACAAAGAACATCCAGCCAGTGAAGAAGCCGGCGCCTCCACCGAGGCCTCGCGCGGTGAACGTGTAGAAGGAGCCCGACGACGGCAGCACCCTCGAGAACTGGACGACGGTGTTGCCCACGAAAATGATGACGATCAGGGCGATTAGGAAGGCGAGGGGCATGGCTGCGCCCGTCGAAGGACCCGCGGCGGGGGCATTGAGGACGACCGCGAGCACAGGACCCATGAGGGCCACGGAGAGTGCGATGCAGTTCCAAACGCTGAGTACGTTCTTCTGTAGGCGTGCGCTCTCGGCGCCCGTGGGTGCGCTAGACATGTGCTCCCCCTCTAATTTCCCCGCCGAAAACCGGCCCAGTATATTTGATCAGGAATCGTTGTCAACTTCCATTTCAGCCCGGTGCCCCCACTGGAGAAGAGATGAGCGCAAATAAAGCAAGGACCATCGGCCGGGCAGGCGCAGGGCGCACCATAAAAGGCCGGCTCGACCGCCTCGAGTCCGAGCGCGAGATCCAGGCCCTTGTCCACCGCTACGCGGAGCTGTGTGATGCGGCCTACGATGCGGACGGCCTGGCCGCCCTTTTCACCGAGGACGCCACCTGGTCGTCTCGGACGCGCGATGGCTCGGTCGATTTCGGACGCTATGAAGGCCGCGAGGCTATCCGCGCCTTTTTCGCCAGGGCATCCAGCGAACTCGGGCCCATGACCCTGCACTATCTGCTCGCGCCGCGAGTGGAGCTCGCGGACGATGGGCTTTCGGCGACCGGTGTCTGCTACCTGCTGGCCATCCTCGACCAGCGGCCTGCCTCGTCGCCGCCAGGGTCAGCCGATCGTGAGCGCGTCCTGTTGGGAGGCGTCTACTCCCAACGGTTCCGTCGCGTGGACGGGCGCTGGCTCATCAGCGGCTCTGCCTGCGACCTCAGCCTCGAGGAGCCGCTCAGGAGTGCGACTTCACCGAAGCTCTGAACGCATTGAGCAGGAAGACCGAGTCACTGCCGCCGGTGAGAAACCAGGCGCCCTGTTCGCGCAGCTCGGCCGCCGAAAGCTTGTAGGCGGCGTGGTCGACCGGCATCCCGAACTTCACGCCCGCCTCGCGGCACGCTTTGAACACCCTGGCGACGGCGGCCGCGAGCCGCGGATCCTTCGGATCGCCGATCACGCCCAGAGACGCTGAGAGGTCGCTCGGCCCGACGACGACAAGGTCGACCCCGGGCGTGGCGGCGATCGCATCGATCTGGTCGACGGCGGATGACTCCTCGATCATGAAGGCCAGCACCGTGTTTCGGTTGAGAGCTTGAGTGAGCTCGCTCACGCCCGGGAGTCCGTGCGCACCGAAGTCCGCCGCGGCCGAGCTGGGATACATCCCACGGTGGCCATCCGGTGGGAAGCGCACGCCGCTCACGGCGCGGGCGGCAGCGTTGGTGTCCGAGATGTGCGGGACCAGCACGCCGTCAGCACCGATGTCGAGGACGCGCTGTACGAAACCATGATCGTCGGCAGGCACCCGGACCAGCGTGCCGAGCTCGCGGGCGCGCGCCGCCCGGAGGTGGTTCTGGACCGTCTCGAGACTCAGTCCTGCGTGCTCGCACTCGATCACAACGAACTCGAACCCCGCCAGGCCGGCCAGCTCTACAGCGACAGGGTCGCCGAGGCTGATGAAGGTGCCGAGCGCGCTCGGCTTTTCGTCGATCAGGTCCCGCAGCCGGTTGCGAAGCATCCTAGCCACGGTCCGCACGGTCCTGGCCCGCCCGCAGCAGCTGCTTCGCGCGCTCGGCCACCGGCCTGTCGACGAACTCGCCGTCAGCGGTCTTGGTCGCCGCGCCGCCTGACTGCTCGAATGCCCGCAGCACCTGCTTCGCCCAGACCAGCTCTTCGGGCGTGGGGGTGAAAACCGCGTGGATGATCGGCACCTGGCGCGGGTGGATGGCGGACTTGCCGAAGAAACCGATCCGCCTGGCCGCTTCGGCCTCCTTGCGCAGGCCTTCATCATCGTCGAGCAGCGGGTGCACGCCGTCGCTCGGGCTGGGCTTGCCCGCGGAACGTGCCGCAATGACCAGGTGTGAGCGCGCATAGAGCGTCTCTTGCTGGCCGGCCGAGCTTCCGAGATCAGCCGCCAGGTCGAGAGCGCCGAACGAGAGCAGCGTGCAGGCCCGCGCAGAGGCAATCTCGAAAGCCATAAGCACGCCGCGCGCAGACTCGACGGTGCAATCCAGTTGGATGCCCGGCGCGCGCTCCGCGACCCACGCGACCTCGGCGGCCGATTCCACCTTGGGGAGGCGCAAGCCGGCAACTCTGCCGGCGACGGCCGCAAGGTCGCGCTCGCATTCTTCTGTCTGAGCTCGGTTGACACGGACCCAGCAGCGCGTGCTCGCCGCGACCTCGGCCACCATCTCTCGCGCTCGGTCTTTCAGGTCGGCAGGCACCGCGTCCTCCAGGTCGAGCAGCACCGCGTCCGCACCCACGTCAAAGACCTTGCCAAGAAGCTTCTCGTCGTGGCCGGGAGCGAAGAGCCAGCTCCGCGGCAGCTCTATGTCAGGCACGCGCTTTGACCGGCGGAGCGAAATCGAGGCGTGAGCAAATCCTCCACCTGGTCCCTCCTGTCAGGATCGGTCGTCACTGACGAGCTGGCGGGCGATCACAGTCCGGAGGATGTCGTTCGTGCCCTCGCCGATCGCCATCAACGGCGCGTCGCGGTAAAACCTCTCGACCTCGTATTCGGTGGAGTAGCCGTATCCGCCGTGGATCCGCATGGCCTCGAGAGCGGCGGTGATGCAGACCTCGGACGCGTAGAGCTTCGCCATCCCGGTCTCGAGGTCGGCCCGCCGGCCGGAGTCGAGCGCGGAGGCCGCCCACCACGTGAGCAGCCGCGCCGCCTGGACTTCGGTCGCCATGTCCGCCAGCTTTAGCTGGATCGCCTGGAACTCCGCGATAGGCCGGCCGAAAGCATGGCGCTCGCGCGCATAGGCGAGCGAGCGGTCGAGGCTTGCCTGCGCCACGCCCACGGCCCTGCCGGCGATGTTCACACGGCCGAACTCGAGCGCAGACAGCGCCTGCTGCAGCCCATGGCCCTCCTCCCCGCCCAGCACGTTCTCGACCGGCACGTGACAGTCGCTCAAGAAAACTTCCGACGACTCCGGTCCTTTGTAGCCCAGCTTGTCCAGGTCATTGCCGACCGTGAAGCCCGGCGTTCCCTGCTCGATCATCAACAGGGTCATGCCCCGATGGCGCGGCTGCGCGTTGGGATCTGTCTTGACCAGGACCGGAAGTGGGTCGGCGTGGCGCGCGTTGGTGATCCAGGTCTTGGAACCGTTGACGACGTAGTGGTCGCCCTCGCGCTTCGCCACTGTGGCGATGCCCTGGAGGTCGCTGCCCGCCTGGGGTTCGGTCAGCGCGATGCCCGACCGCCGCTTGCCGGTGGCGAGGTCCGGCAGCCAGCGGGCACGCTGCTCAAGGGTGCCGAACTTTGACAGCATCAGCGTGGCCAGCGAGTGCGAGCCGAGGATACCGGCGACGCCCATCCAGGCCTTCGAGATCTCTTCGAAGACCACGGAGTACGAGACCGCATCGATGGCGATGCCCCCGTACTCTTCCGGCACCAGCATCCCGAACAGGCCCATTGCCTTCATCTCTTCGACGATCTCTTCCGGGTAGCGGCCGGCCAGCTCCCACTCGCGGGCGACCGGGCTGATGCTCTTGCGGGCGAACTCACGCATCAGATCGCGGAAGGCGGCCTGCTGTTCGGAAAGCTCGAAATCCATCGGCTAGCGCTTCGGCGCTTTCGCGCCCGGTTTCGGGTCGCGCCGGTAAATGAGGGCCGTGCGCTTGAAGGAGATCACTTCCGTGCCGTCCTGGTTGAAGCCGGTCGTGCGCACGGTCACGATGCCGACGTTCGGTCGCGAGCGGGACTCGCGGATCTCGAGCACCTCCGAGCGCGAGTGAATGGTGTCCCCCTCGAACACCGGGTGAGGCAGGTGCACCTCGTCCCATCCGAGATTCGCCATCACGTTCTGCGAAACGTCGCTGACGCTCTGCCCCGTCACGAGCGAGAGCGTGAGGCAGCTGTTGACCAGGGGTTTACCGAACTCGGTCCGCGCGGCGTACTGATGGTCGAAGTGAATCGGCGCGGTGTTCTGGGTGAGCAGCGTGAACCAGATGTTGTCAGTGGTCGTAATCGTCCGGCCGAGCGCGTGCTCGTACACGTCCCCGACCTCGAAGTCCTCGAAGAACCGCCCCCGCCATCCCTCTTTGACCGTCATCCGTTTCCGCCGAGATCATGGCACGCAACGATTGGCGCATGCGGTACAACCCGGCGCGGGCGAAGCGGGAGCTGCTTGCGATCGGACTTCAAGCACATCGCGGGCGCCCGGATCAAGTGAGACGATCAACCGAGGCACGCGGTAGTCGAGCGGGCCAGGTCCGAAATTCACGGCAATCGGCCAGCGCTGTCCGACCAACAGCACCGTGATTCACAGCGACCAGGGCAGTCCCCAGTCGACGGCTCGACGATTGAATGCCTCTACAGGTGAACTGGGTGTGGCCGCGGCGAGGCCGCGGCCACTGTGTGTTCGCTAGGGAGCGTAGACGTACAGGTCCTCCAGGGCAGTGGATGTTGGACTGATCCCGGCACTGGTGTGTACGGATACATAGACGGGACCGCTTCCCGGTGGACTCACCGCGATGAGGAACCCCGAGGATATGAACTGGACGTTCGTCGCCGCAGCCTGGCCGAAGAACACAGTGCTGGTGGGTGTAAAACCACTTCCGCCGATGAGCACCTTAGTACCGCCGGTAGTCGGGCCACCCGCCGGCCCGACATAGCTGACCTGCGGTTGGGCGCTGGTAGTCAGTCCTCTGAACGCTGGTTCCAGGCCAGCGCTCGCCAGCAGAGTCACCGGAATATCGTTGGGTCCAGGAACGGCCGGCAACACGTGATGATTCGTCACCGCGATATCGACAGGTGGTGGTGGACAGATGTAGCCGAGAAACGGTTGTGCCCAATAGTTTTGGTCAATGACGATGTGACCCAATGTGTTGCAGCCGCCATTTGCGTACAAGGCGCCGTACCACTCAACGTTCTGCGAGATAGTGATATACGAACTCCCCTCGTCGTTGTAGAAGACGAAGTCAGAATTGTGCGGTTGGTAGGCGACGTTGCCCTCCTCCTTGAGACCACTGGGAATGGTCGTTCCCTGGAAGCCATTGGTGTAAATGGCACCGCCGTCAGAGAGATAGTTCATCACCTCAAATATGAGGTTGTCCTGAACGGTGTTATCGGCGTTGATATTCGGGTTGTCGAGATGCAATGTGTCAGTGTGCCACCCTCCCCAGCCAACATTGATACCCGTGTAGGGCATGTTATTGATCTGGTTGTGCGCGACCAGCGAGTGCTGGGTGTATCCAAGCCATATGCCCACGCCGTCGTGGTACTCGACTGTGCTGTCATGAATCCAATTGTTGACGATGGTGTTGTACGAATTGATCTCCCGGTTGTCAGCTCCCACCCAAGAGGGCAGCGGATCATTGACATTGCCCAAATCGACGGCATTGCCCGAGATATCGGTGAAGTCGTTGCCCTGGATTAGATTGTTCTGACTGCCGTACTCAAAGTTCAGGCCGGTGGCGCCGAGGTGGGTGAAGACATCTCCGATGAAGGCGATGTTGTGGGCGGCCTGGAAGGTAACGGCCGCGGGAGTCTTCGTCCATGACGCAAACGGGCATGTGCCAGGCGGATCCGAGTACTGACACGTACCCTGCTGATACGAAGCATTGGTCCCCGTCAACGTGAACGTTGCCTGCATGTCGGCATAGCCGTCATCGCCACTCGGTCGCATCCAGGTGGCAAAGGAGAATTGGATGCCCCGGAATTGAATGTTGTGTATCGGCTGGTCGAGGGTGCCGATGCCCTGCAGCAGTGTCTGTGCCACCGGCGCTACAAACGCGGAGGTGTTCGGGTCGTGTCCAGCCGGGGGGATGTAATAGACGACGCGCGCGGTCTGATCGAGGTACCACTGCTTCGGCTGCGAGAGCAGCTCATACGCATTCTCGATGGAGCTGGGCGTGGCCGTGGAGGAGAGACCATTGAACCCCCCCATTGGATTGTCCGTTGGATCTGGCGCCAGCAGAGGGAGGTTGTTCGGAATGTGGAGGTTCGACCAGCAGGGCTGCCGCATCACGATGCTCGTTCCGCTGATGCTCGCGACGTCGCAGCGGTCCTCTGACCACCCGCCATTGCCTCCCATGAAGACGAACTCGATGTTGCTGGGGTTGCGCCAGCCGGCCATCTTCGTACCGGTGGCAGTGAAGCCGTTGGTCGTCTGCAGCAGCGTGTCCGGCGGCTGTCCAGAAGCCCGCGAGGCGCGGACACCGTCGACGTATAGCTGGCGCGTCACCAGCCCGGAAGGCACCGAGGCTTGCCAGATGTTCTTGCTCGCATCATGCAGCGTCCAACCGGTGACGGCAACGCCGCCACTGAAAATCGGATGTGCGCCGGGAGCCGCCTTCCAGACCACGTCGTAGCCATTGATGCCGGAGTCCTGTGGACCGAAGCTGAGGGGTTGGGCAAGTGCGTAGGAGCCTGATGCGACCTGCACGATGATGTCCCCCGCCATGTGGCCCGTACTGATGAGGTTGCGCACCTTCGTTTGGACGCCTGTCAGGGAGCAGGGGCTTGTGGACGAGCATCCGTTACCCGCCCCGACCGGGGAGGCGAAGAGAGTCATCGTCGCTCCTGGCGACGCGAGCGCGCGCACGACGAAAGCCGAGCCAAGCAGTTGCACAAGTAACGCGGCCAGCACAAACCCGGCCCAACCGATCACTCGCCCACGAGCCTCGGGGACAGATCTCATCAGCTACCCTCCTACCGAACTCATTTTTCCCGGAGCTTTCACGGCTCCTTCAGCGTTTCATAGATCCTATAGGATCTGTAATCCTGAGAGCAAGGAGTGGTCCGCTCTCGAACTAATCTCCTCGCTGCTATCCCGGAACTACGGGAAGTTCCGAAGTTCGCTGCATTTATCGAAAGCTCGGCCCATTCGGTTGGTGCCTACCGCGCCTTATTGAAAGCATCAAGCCACATGACTCTCGCCGTCACGCTAATAGAGGACGCGCGCGCGAGAGCCGCTGCTCGCAGACGCTCTTCGAACTCGGTTGCTGGCGCCGGCTCCCGACATGGTCGAGACCCTCGACGGTTTGCGATTTCTGCGAGCTTTCGGGGCAGGATGGCCACAGTGTGATCACCGTGCGTAAGAGCCGGAACACAACCTCCCGACCAGAATTGAGGTGATGAGCGCTCCCGCCGTTGTCCCATTGCGGATTTCCAGCTTCATCGGACGCAGGAAGGAAATGGGTGAGCTGCGCCGCCTGCTGGCTCACACCCGTCTTCTGACCATGTTGGGGCCGGGAGGCGCCGGAAAGACGCGCTTGGCCACGGAGTTTGCTCGTGCGCAGGGCCACCGGTTCGCCGACGGCCAGGTCACGGTCGAGCTCGTCGAGGTTCGCGACCCGGCGCTCGTACCCGACGCATTCGCGCGTGCCGCCGGGATCCGGCTCCAGGCTGAAGATACGGTTGGCACTCTGGTCCGTCGACTTATCTCGAGCGAGATGCTCGTCGTGGTTGACAACTGCGAGCACCTGACAGAGGCGGCGGCGGCCGTCGTGGCGCGGCTGCTCTCCGCTTGTCCGCGCCTGGCGGTCCTGGCCACGAGCCGCGAGCGGCTCAACCTCGACGGCGAGGTTGTCTGGCGCCTATCACCACTCGCGCTGCCACAGACAGCGGATACATTTGCGATGGCTTCCGCCGCCGAGGCCGTCCGACTCTTCGTGGATCGCGCGCGAAATGTAAGTCCCGGTTTTGATATCAGACCCGACAACCTGGCCGCAGTCGTGGCGATCTGCCGCCGACTCGACGGGATGCCACTGGCCATCGAGCTGGCTGCGGCAAGAGCGTCCACCCTTTCGCCCGCCGAGATCATGGCGCGTCTCGACGACCGTCTGCGCCTATTGACTGGGGGGCCCCGCGACGCCGATGCGCGCCACCGCACCCTTCGCGCGACCATCGACTGGAGCTATGAGCTGCTCGATCCGTCGGAGCGAATGCTGCTGCAACAGCTCTCAATATTTGCAGGGCCCGTTCGAGCCGACGCTGTCGCGCATATTTGCGGCGATGCTCCGCTGGCGCAGGCGGATGTGACCGACGGCCTTCAAAAGCTGGCGGATAAGTCGGTCCTCCAAGTCGAACCTGGGGTCGATGGCGACACCCGATACCGGCTCCTGGAAACCATCCGCGACTACGCGGGCGGAAAGTTAGCCGCGACCGGCGAGGAGAAACACCTTCGCGAGCTGCACCTGGCGTTTTACATGCGCCTGGCCGACGAGGCGTTCGAGGCCAGGATGCACCGGGGCGCAATGTCCGAGCACCGGCGCCTCTGGGATGAGATGGCCGATGTGCGCGCCGCGCTGGACCTGGCCAAGCGCGACCGCGACACTGAGGTGGGTCTGCTTGGCAACCTCAGAAAGTTGTGGGGAATCTTTGCTCCGCAGGAGGGGCTTCGCCGGCTCCTCGGCGCTCTCTCCGCTACGACGGTCAAACCCACACGACGATATGTTCGCGCCGTGTGGGCCCTGCAGGCGCTAGTCGGTCAAACGGGCCAGCGGGAGAAGTCCCTTTTCACACCTCAGCAGCTCACTGAGCTGGTTCGCGAGTCCGGGGAAGAGTCTCTTGTCGGCGCAGGATACCTGGGCATCGCTTACACGTCTGAGCGCATACGCCGAGACCTCGACATGGCGCGCGAGTACCTGGAGAAAGCGGTGGCGGAATTCAGGAGGTTCGACAACCTGCCAGATCTCGCGATGGCCCTGGCGTCGATTGGCGGTGTCGAGCTCCAGCTGGGCCACATCGACGCGGCGCGCCCCTGGGTCCAGCAAGCGCTCGAGCTGGCCATCGAGGCGGAGGACGACTACGGCGCAGTCGGTGCCCTCTACACGTTCGGCTGGTTGGAGTTTCTTTCCGGTGATGTCGAGGCTTCGCGTCGGCGATTTATCGAGGCGCTGGACCTGGTCGCGGAAAGCGATGCGCTCTCGGTGGCCCAGCAGGTGGAGGGCATTGCAGTGACCGGAGCGGCCGCCGACCCGCGTCGAGCGGTCACCCTTTTCGGCGCAGCGTCAAGGCTCAGGGAGGAGGTCGAAACACCCATACAGCTTCCGTGGTCGATATGGCTCGAGCCCGCACTGGCCAAGGCCCGCACCGTTCTGCCGGAGAGAATCGCTGAGAAGGCGTGGGAAAGGGGACGGGCGATGTCGTCGGCTCATCTCCTCGCGTTGGCACGCCAGGCGCCCGCCGGTGCAGGCAGCGGCAAAGTGGCCGGCAGCGCCGGCGGCTTGAGCAAGCGCGAGCTGGAAGTGGCCCGGTTGGTTGCCTCCGGGATGACGAGCCGCGCCATCGCTGAGCGTCTGTTCCTGTCGGAACGGACGGTCGAGAGCCACCTCGAACACATCCTGACCAAACTGGGCTTCAGCTCGCGAACGCAGGTGGCGGGTTGGGTCGCCGAGCATCCTGGAGGCGCGAACCGGGACGGCTAGTGCCACGAGTTTCGGTACTTTCCACGATGTTCGGTACCTGGGGCGGTTCATACCCTACAGGCAGGGAAAGAAACGGTTCGGTCACCAACCATCTGACCCTCGCCCCGCCGCACGTTAGCCGCCGATCGATCGCCAGGACCTGTGGCAGTTTCACCCTCCTGTGTCTCAAGGCCATCGGCGAGAGCTACATCCAGTCGAGCGCATACAACCCCTACTGGCTCGGCGCCGGCCCACTGCCGAAGTCGCATGGATGCGAGGCACGCGAGGGATGAGCATCGCCATAGACCGCATGCCCGTCCTGGAGAACAAGTTGGTTGGCCCGGCGCCCAAAGTGATCACGGTCCGCATAGAGCCGATCGCCAAGCGGGTGCGTGCCTTCGTTGGTGGCGTGGCCATCGCCGACAGCTGCCGCGTGATGATGATGTTCGAGACCGCGCGCCTGGGCGTTTACTACTTCCCCATCGAAGACGTGCGCACGGACCTGCTCGTCGCCACATCCGCGGTCGTGAAATCGCACGCCAAGGGCGACGCGACCTATTACTCAATCACCGTCGATGGCAGGACAGTCGACAACCCAGCCTGGCGATACCTCGATCCACCGGCCGGGTGCCCTGAGATCGCGGACTTGATCGCTTTCCACTGGAGTCTCATGGACGCTTGGTTCGAGGAGGATACCCAGGTGTTGGTCCACGCCCGCGACCCCTACCACCGCATCGATGTGCTCGACAGCTCGCGCGAGGTGCGTGTGGTGGTCGGCGGCCAAACTTCTGCGGTGACGCGGCGGGCGCGATGGGGGGATTATCTGATGATTTTGAAGACGCCGTCGTATCTGTTCAATACGACGGGGATGACGGCGATGACGTTTGCCATCGGCGGGGTGGCCTGGTGGATGCCGGATTATTTGTTGACGCGGGGAGTGAGGCCGGTTTTTGGGATTGAGCCGCGGACTTTTTTTGGGGGATTGACGGCGCTGGCCGGATTGTTCGCGACGATTGGGGGAGGGATTATCGGGGATGCGCTGAGGAGCAGGTTTTCGG
>Ga0137418_10003931_pt1 | contig 13612 bp, 13 predicted proteins | sample CZODoug3_1_2_16f_FD_122242 | JGI IMG/M metagenome (GOLD analysis project Ga0137418, IMG submission 122242) | Vadose zone soil fungal communities from Angelo Coast Range Reserve, California, USA - CZODoug3_1_2_16fungal (Hybrid Assembly) | ecosystem: Environmental > Terrestrial > Soil > Vadose...
GCCTCGCGCAGCGCGCGGTTGGAGCGGACGAGGAGGCGCGGGCCACCGGCGGCGCGCTCGCGCACCGCGGCGACCAGCGCGTTCACGTCGACGCCGGGCGCCGCCTCCAGCGCCAGGCCGGAGATCCGCCGATCGTTCCACGCGCCGTCGTAGGTGCGGCGGCTCATGACCACGACGCCGGCGCTGGAGCCGTAGTCGTAGAAGACGCCGGCCACACGGAAGTCGCGCTCGCCGTGGTCCGTGCTCAGCCGCACGGTGGCCCGCACGCCGTGGCGGTTGGCGAACGGCTCGGAGACGATGACGGCATCGCCGTCCCAGACGCCGGCATCACCGCCGGAACGGAAGCGCCACCGCGGTGGCCGTGACGGATCGACGTCGAGCGCGACCACCTGCGCCGGGCCGCGCGGGCTCTGCACCACCACGCCGCGCGAGGTGCTGGCGCGCGCGACGCCCGGCGTCGCGGCCAGGCGCGCGACGAGCTCGGGATCCAGCGTGGCGTCGGGGCGGCTGCCGACCAGGCTCGGCGCGGAGATATAGACGTCGGCGCGCAGCGTCCCTTCGAGCCAGGCCGTGACGGCCTCGCGGAAGCTCGCGATCATCACGCCGACGCCGATGGCGGCCGCGACGGCGATCATCAGCGCCGCCATCGCGACGGAGGTGCGGGACAGCGCCGCGACGATGCTGCGGGTGGCGAGGCGGCCGAGCAGGCCGAAGGCGGCGCCGGCGACGCGATGCAGCGGGCGCAGCAGGCCGAGCGCCGCGGCCGGCGTGACGAGCGCGCAGCCCACCATCAGCACGAGGAGCCCGACGAAGCCGACGACGATGCCGGCTGGAACAGCGAGCACGATCCCTCCGGCGGCAAGGACGAGCAGCCCCAGCCAGCCGGCACGCCGCGCGCGACGGCGGGCGCTGCTCTCGAGCGAGGCGCGGCTCATCACGACGCGCGGCGGCGCGGCGGTGGCCTCGAGCGCGGGCGGCAGCGCGGCCAGCGCGGTGGCCCCGATGCCGAGCAGCACGCTCTTCGCGAGCGTCAGCGGATCCAGCACCACCTCGCGGACGGAGAGGACGAAGTACAGATCGTTGATCGTGCGCGTGACGAGCCGCAGCAGGCCCTGCGCCATGCCGAAGCCGAGCCCAACGCCCAGGACGGTGCCGACGACGCCGATGACCAGCGCCTCGCTCATGACGAGCGCGAATATCTCTCCGCGCGTGACGCCGAGCGCGCGCAGCGAGCCGATGAGCGGCCGCCGCTGCACCACCGAGAACGTCATCGTCTGGTAGATCAAGAACATGCCGACGACCAGCGCCAGCAGCGAGAGCGCGGCGAGGTTCCACTGGAAGGCGAGGATCATGCGCGCCGTCGCGCCCGCCTGCGAGCCGGCGGTGACAAGATCGGTGCCGGCGGGCAGCGCCTGCCCGATGCGGGCCAGCAGCGCGCGCCCCGGCGCGTCGTCGCCGACGATGAGGTCGATGCGCGTGAGGCGGCCGACGGCGCCGAGTGTCTCCTGGGCGGTGGCGATGTCGGTGACGAGCAGGCCGTCGAGCGCGCGGGCGCTGGCGGGATCGGCCGGCTGGAGCAGGCCGACGAGCGTCAGCGTGCGGCGGTGGCCGGCCACTTCGATCGGCAACTCGCTGCCGATCGACAGGCCGAGCTCGCGCGCGGTCGAGGCCGCGATCAGCGCCGTCCCGCTCTGTCCGACGAGATCGGCGGCGCGGGAGAGCGCATCGCGGGCGCGCGACTCACGACGATTGCCGCTCGAAAGATAGGGGCGGAAGTCGTTGTCGACGAACGGATCGATCCCGAGGAGGTGAAGACTGCGCCCCGCACGATCCGGCGCGTCGCCGCCACGGCCCCAGAGCGCCACGTCGCCCTCGACGATCGGCGCCGCGCGGCGCACGCCGACGTCGAGCCGGACGCGACGATAGAGGTCGTCGGGCAGCCCGGAGGGTCCGCCGAGGATCTGGTGCGTCGCCCGGCCGCTGACGGCCTCGGTGGCCAGCCCGAACGCGCGGAGCGCGCTACCGTTGGCGAGGTCGATGGACACGGCGACGGCCACGCCGAGCGCGATGCCCAGGATGGTCAGCCCGAGCTGCCACGGGTGCGATCGCAGCTGCCGCGCGGCCAGGCGCGCGAGCATCACCGCGGGCGCTCCACCAGCGCCCCGCGCTGAATCGCGAAGATGCGATCGGCCACGCCCACCACCTCGCGGCTGTGGGTCACCATCAGCACGGTCCGGCCGGCCTCGCGCGCGAGCGTGTCCAGCAGGTCGAGCACACTCGTCGCCGTCTCCGCGTCGAGGTTGCCCGTCGGCTCGTCGGCCAGGATGAGCGCGGGGTCGTGGATCAGCGCCCGCGCGATGGCGACGCGCTGCTGCTCGCCGCCCGACAGCCGCTCGGGATAGCTGTCACCGCGTCCGCCGAGGCCGACGCGCTCCAGCAGCTCACGCGCGCGCGCGATCCCTTTCGCATCCGCGCGGCCGTTGAGGTCGAGCGGCAACATCAGATTCTCCTCGACGGTGAGCAGCGGGATGAGGTTGTAGAACTGGAAGACGAAGCCGATGTGCCGGCGGCGGAAGCGCGTGCGCGCCTGCTCGTCGAGCGCGATGAGGTCCGTGCCGTCGACGAGCACGGCTCCCGCCGTGGGCCGGTCGATGCCCGCGATCACGTTGAGCAGCGTGGACTTGCCGGAGCCGCTGCGCCCGACCAGCACGATGATCTCGCCGCGCGCGATCGTCACCGACACGTCGCGCAGCACCTCGCGCTCGGCCTCGCCTTCGCGATACGACTTGCTGACCTTCCGGAGCTCCAGGGCGGGCGGCGGCATGCCCGCTCATTCTACGTTGCGCGGCGCTCACTCCACGTACAGCTGCCCGGCGACCGCGTGCGCGCCGTCGGCGCCGCGTCGCAACACGACGAGCTCGCCCATCTTGACGGTGAGCCCGGTGAGATCGCTGACCACGCTGCCGTGGGTCACCAGCACCAGCGGCGGGCCGTCGCGGTGCGCGGCGACTCCGGTCTTGATCTCGGCCACGAGGCGCTGCCGCAGCTCGGCGTCCCTGAGCGCGCCTTGCAGCGGGAGCCACGGCTGCGCCTGTCCGAAGGCCAGGCGGGCGGTGTCCAGGCAACGGCAGCGCGGGCTGGCGAGCACTCGACCGACGGCGATGCCGTGCTGGCGGAATGCCTCGCCGATCCGCCCGGCCTGCGCGCGGCCGTTGTCGTCGAGATTGCGCTGCGTCGAGCAGTCGTCCAGGCGGGCGTCGGGAGGATCGAAGCCGCCCGGCGCGTAGCTATGGCGCAGCACGACGACGGCGCCCGGTGTTCGCAGTGCCTCCCAGACCGGCTCCGCACCCTGCGCGAACCCGAGGGTCGCCGCCGATGCGACGACGACCGTCGCGCACACGACGGCGGCGGCGAGCGCGCGAATCACGTGCGCGCTCATGACCTGATCGCGTCGATCAGTCCGTATTCGAGCGCCTCTCGCGCATCGAGGTAGCGGTCGCGCCGCATGTCGTCGGCGACGTCCTCGGCCGGCCGGCCGGTGACCTTCGCCAGCCGAGCCTGGAACCTCCAGAGCGTGTGCCGGCGCTGCTCGCTCTGCGCGGCGATCTGATCGGCAGTGCCGGACAGCTGCGAGGCCGGAGCCGAGAGCCGAAACGTGGTGTGCGGGGAGGCGGAGCGCTGATCGGCGGAGGCCGCGACGCCGATGGCGGGACCACCCACCTGCCCCTGGCAGTGGACGCGCACCGCGGCGTGGGCTGCGTCGAGGACGTCGATGAGCACGAAGGCCGCCTCGAGCGTGCCGTCGGCGCTGCTCAGGACGACATCGATCGGATCGTCACCGGTGGCGTCCAGCGTCATGATCTGCGCTGCGGCCTGACCCGCGAGCGCGTCGTCGAGCCGGCCCGTCACGAAGACGATGCGGCGCTCGAAGAGCTTCTCCTGCAGCCAGCCCGGTGTGGGCGTCATCACCGGACGATATATCACTCAGGCGGAAACAGGGTCACGCCGCCGGATCGAGGCGACCGCTGCAGGGTGGAGAGATGCGTGGTTTCCTCCATGGACGTCTGGCGGATCGTGCGGCGTCCGAGTCGCTTCACGTACGCGGCCCCGGTGTCCGTGTAGAAATGGACGCGCCTCGGCAGATATCCCCCCAGGTCCCAGCCGAGCACGAGAATGCGTTCGGTCGCGAGGAACTGCTGGACGAATCTGATGTTCTGGGCGGGCACGCTGTCGGTCTGCGCGCTGAAGGCGAGCACGTGACCGCCGCCGAAGACCTTCGCTTGCAGGCGGCGCCGGTCGCCACCGCTCTTTTGCATGGCCCCGATGAGCAGCTCCATGGCGTGAATGCCGAATCGCGCGGGTTCGGCAGGCCGATCGCCGTTGCAGGGCGTCGGGAGAAGAAAGTGATTCATCCCCCCCAGCCGCAGAACCGGATCGAACAGGCAGACGGCGATGCACGATCCCACGACCGTCTTGATCACGGTGGGTTCCTTGGCGACGTGAATCTGGCCGATGTGAATCGTGACGCCCGGGCGAGGGGTCATGGGGCGGGCGGCCGGTCAGTGTGACGCGCCCGGTTTCGGTAAACGGAATTGGCGACGTGCTCGAGGCCCGCCTGAAGACCGAGCAGCGACTCGGAATGTCCCAGAAACAGCAGACCGCCGGGCCGCAGGAACTGGACCAGCCGTTGCAGCATCGACCGCTGGCCCGGCTTGTCGAAGTAGATCGTGACGTTGCGGCAGAAGATCGCGTCGAACTGGGTACGGATCGGCCAGCCCTCGTGCACCAGATTGATGCGCCGAACCTTCACGAGCTCTCGCACCTCGGAGGCGATCTGGACGAGATGTCGACCGTGAATCGAGAGCCGGGTGAAGTAGGGGTCGCGCAGCCGCGGCGGGACGGACCGCAGGGACTCCTCGGGGTACAGACCCGCCTCGGCGACCGACAGCATGTCGGTATCGATGTCCGAGGCGAGGATTTTCACGTCCCAGCGCGCCGGAGCGAGCGCCGCCAGCACGGTCATGGCGATGCTGTACGCCTCTTCCCCACTGGAGCACCCTGCGCTCCACAGCCGGAGCCGTCGCCCACCCTCGCCGGGATCGGCCGCTCGTGCCCGCTGCTCCGTCACGTAGCCTCGAAGGACGTCGAAGTGATGGAGCTCGCGAAAAAACTCGGTCTTGTTGGTCGTGATGGCGTTGATCAGCGCTTGCCGCTCGGCGCCGGCAGGATCGCCCTCGCGCAGATGCTCGTGATACTGCTGGAATGTCCGGTAGCCGTAATGCCGCAAGCGCTTTCCGAGTCTCGCGCACACCAGCTCCCGCTTGGTGTCGCCGATGGTGATGCCGGTGAACTCGCGCACCAGCGCCTGGAACAATTTGAACTCGGCCTCGGTGATCCGCGCCGAGGCGGCGGAGGCGTCGCCGTCGAGTCGCCCGTGTCCGGCCATCTCGTGACGCATACGCCCTCCTGGGGCTTACGCCGGGCTCGGTAGCAGCGCGGACGGCTCGTCCCGCAGGATCGTGTCGAGGCTCAACAGCACGATCAACCGCTCGCCGACATGCACCAGGCCGGCGATGAATCGGGTCTCGGCGGGGGCGCCGAACTCGGGTGGCGCCTGGACCGCGGCGTCCTGGATGTCGACGACATCCGAGACCTCGTCGACGAAGAGCCCGACGATCTTCGTTCCGACGGTGACGACGACGATCGCCGAAAACTTCATGTCCGACGTGTCCGGCATGCCGAGGCGGCGTCGGAGATCGACCACCGGCACCACGGTGCCCCGCAGGTTGATCACGCCCTTGACGTGGGCGGGGGTGTTGGGAATCGGCGTGATCCTCGAATGGCCCCTGATTTCCTGGACCCTCAGGATCTCGATCGCGTACTCCTCGCGCCCGAGCTTGAACGTCAGATACTGTCCCATCAAAACTCCTCGAAGGTTTCGTCGCCCCGGAGCGCCGCCCCGTTCGTGCTCGGCGCGGTGGTCATCACGGCGGTTGACCGCCGGGACGAGCGACGCACGGTGGCCCGGACGTGCCGTCCGAGCGGCGCGGCCGCCGGCAGCGCCGGCGCGGCCTGCCGGCCGCCGTCGTCGAGGCGGAAGCGACCGACCAGGTCCTGCAGCTCGCCCGACTGGGCCGCGAGTGTTTCCGCCGTCGACGTGAGCTCCTCCGTCTGGGCGGCGACGCCCTGGACCACCTGGTCCATCTGCGTGACGGCCCGGTTCACCTGCTCGATCCCGACCGCCTGCTCGCGTGAGGCGCTCGCGATGTCCGTCACGATGGTCGTCACCTGTTTCACCGATCCCACGATGTCGTGCAGCGTCTGCCCGGACTTGTTGACGAGCCCGGCCCCGTCGTCGATCTTCGTCACGGAGTCCTGGATCAGCGCCTTGATCTCCTTGGCCGCTTCGGCGCTTCGCTGCGCGAGGCTGCGGACTTCCGCGGCGACCACCGCGAAGCCGCGACCTTGCTCGCCCGCGCGCGCCGCCTCGACGGCGGCGTTGAGGGCGAGCAGATTCGTCTGGAACGCGATGTCGTCGATCACGGCGATGATCTCGGCGATCTTCCGCGCCGCCCGCGTGATTTCCTGCATCGCGCTCACCGCCTCGGACACGACCTGACCACCCGCCTCGGCCGTGTCCCGCGAGCCGATGGCGAGCCGACTGGCCTCCTGCGCGTTGGCCGCGTTCTGTCGCACCGTCCCCGTGAGCTCCTCCAGCGAGGCCGCGGTCTCCTCCAGGGAGGACGCCTGCTGCTGCGAGCCCGTCGACAGCTGCTGGGACGCCTCGGACAGCTGCTCGGCGGCGATGCCGACCTGCGCCGAGGCCTCGCGAATCTGGCGGACGAGCCGCTGCATGTTGTCGAGGAAGGTGTTGAGCGAGCGCGCGAGCTGTCCGGTTTCATCCTGCGAACGGGCGTCCAGCCGGACGGTCAGGTCGGCCTCGCCGGCCGCCAGCTCCTGGAGCCGCTGCGCGGCCTGCCGCAGCGGACGCACCATCAAGCGGGCGACATACACGTAGACGCCCACGCCGAGCACCAGCGCCAGCAGCCCGACGCCGCTGAAGGTCCACGCCGCCGACTGCGCCATGGCCGTGATCTCCTCGGTCGAGACGCCGATGCGCAGGACGCCGAGCCGGTTGGACTGCGCTTTCACGGGCACCGCCACCTCGTACACGCCGGTCGACGGGGTCGGGCGCCGGACGAGGCTGTGAATTCTCAAGGCCGCGGCCTCGAACTCCGTCCGGGTGAGCGTCTGGTTGCGCAGCGTGACGTCGGTGCTCGCGACACCGCGGCCGTCGTTGCCGACGAGGATGGCGTAGGCGATGTCGCGATCCGCGCTCTTGGCCGCTTCGAGGATCTGCTGAAGCTGGTCGTATTCGCCCATCGCGAACGGATCGCCGGCCGCGGTGGCGAGGTTACGCGCCAGACTCTCGGACTTCCGCTCCAGCGAGCGCGACAGCGAGGCGTTCTGCGCCTGCACGAACATGATCCCGAGCGCCACGATGGCGCCCACGAAGATGCTGATGAAGGGCACCAGCAGCTTCACGGTCAAGCTCCAGCGTCGAAGACCTGATTCGGCCACCATGGAACGCTCCTCCTTGCTCACCGCGTCTTCTGGAGTTCCTTCCAGTCGGTGAAGACCGTGGCCCGGCCGTCCCGCACCAGGGTGTAGTACACGCTGCTGAATCCCTTGTGATTGCGGGGGCCGTAGCTGAGCTTGAGCTGGGGACCGAGTCCGATGTCCAGGTCCCGGATGGATTCGATCGCGTCCACGAGCCGCTCGCGCGTGAGGTCTCGGCCCGCGCGCTTGAGCCCCTCGACCAGGACCACCGCGTCGACGTAGCCCTCGAGGCTGACGAAGTTCGGCTGGGCCTCGGGGAAGTATTTCTTGAGCGCCTTCTGATAGAGGGCGACGGTCGGGATGTCGGCGCGTGTGGGCGGCGGCACGACCTGGGTGATCACGACGCCCTCGCCGTCCTTGCCGGCGGCCTTGATGAACGCCTCGGTCCCGACGAACGAGACGGTGAGATACAGGGGATTCCACCCCGCGGCCCGGCCCCGCTTCACCATCTCGGCGAGTGGCGCATACGGTCCCACCATGACCACCGCGTCCGGGGCCCCCGCCCGCACCAGCTCGAGGCCACGACCGACGTCGAGCGTGTTGCGAGGAAACGAGCCGAGGGCGACGGGCGCGGCGTTGTATTTCGCGAGGGCGAGCTTCACGCCCTCCAGCACCGCGACGCCGAACGCGTCGTCCTGGTAGAAGACGGCGATCTTGCGCATCCCCAGGGCGTTCCACAAGTTGTCGACCTGCTCGCGCGCCTCGTCGTAATAGGACGCCCGGACGTTGACGACGTAGCGCTTGAACGGCTCGTGGAGCAGCTGCGCGCCGGTGAACAGGCCGACGATCGGGATCTTGCTGCTTTCGGCCATGGGCGCGTGCTTGGCGCCGGTCGGGGTTCCGACGAAGAATCCCGCCGCGAACACGTGCTCCTGCTTCAGGCGGTTGAAGCACTCGATCGCCTTGGCCGGCTCGTAGCTGTCGTCCAGGGACAACAGCTTGAGCTTTCGGCCGTGGATGCCGCCCTGGTCATTGACGGTCTGCAGATACGCCCGGGCCCCGAGCACCGTTTGCTGACCCAGGAAGTTCGCGGGACCGTCCAGGGCGGCGCACGACCCGATGAGCACTTCGGTGTCGGTCACGCCCGGCTCCGCCATCGCGCGCGCGGCCATCGTCAGGCTCGCGAGCAGCACTGCGATCGTCACCACCGTGCTGACCTTCATGGGTTCCCTCCGCTCGTTGTCGACGGCGCCATGGCCAGACGGTCCGGTCTCGCACGGCTCGACGCCAGCAAGCCCGGCACGTCGACGATCAGCGCCACGCTGCCGTCCCCGAGAATCGTGGCGCCAGCCAAACCCTCGATCTTCCGGTAATTGGTCTCCAGGCTGCGGATCACCACCTGCTGCTGGGCGAGCAGCTCGTCCACGAGCAGCGCGACTTTCTCGCCGTCGCGCTCGACGATGACGACGAGGCCGTCCGTCGCCTCCAGCGAGGAGGGCTCGATTCTGAAGAGCCGGTGCAGCCGGATCAGGGGCAGCACTTCGCCTCGCAGCGTGAAGGTCTCGACGCCGTGCAGCAGGACGTGGAGATCGCTCGCCCGTGGCCGGACACACTCGACAATCGACAACAGCGGGACGATGTAGACGCCGCCGCCGACCCGCAGGCATTGGGCTTCCAGGATCACGAGGGTCAGGGGCAGCGTGAGGTGAAACGTCGTCCCGCGGCCGCGCTCGGTTCGGATAGCGATCGAGCCGCCGAGCGCCTCGATATTGCGGGCCACGATATCCATTCCGACCCCGCGGCCGGAAATCTCGGAGACGCGGTCGGCGGTCGAGAATCCCGGCCGGAAGATGAAGGCGAACAGCTCGCGGTCGCCGAGGACGTCCGTGGCGGCGACCAGGCCGCCGGCCACCGCCTGCGCGCGGATGCGGTCGCGGTCCAGGCCCCGGCCATCGTCCGAGACCTCGATGTGGATGTTGCCGCTCTGCTGATACGCGCTGACCTCGACGCGACCGGCGGGATCCTTGCCCGCGCGCTGACGCTCGTCCGGCGCCTCGATCCCGTGATCGATGGCGTTGCGAACGAGGTGAGTCAGCGGATCCACGATGTACTCACTGACACTCTTGTCGACCTCGGTGGTTTCGCCTCGCGTCTGCAGCACGACGTGCCGGCCGGCGGCGTGCGCGAGATCCCGCACGAGCCGCGGCAGGCGGGCGAACACGTGCTGGATCGGGACCACGCGGACGTTCATGACACGCTCCTGGAGCTCACGCACGTGCCGATCCATGCGTGTCACCGCCTCCTGGAGCGGGCCGTGCGCCGGCCCGATCCGGGCCACGAGCTCCGCGACCATGGACTGCGAGACGGCCAGCTCGCCGACGAGGTCGACGAGGCGGTCGACTTTTTCCGTCGCCACGCGCAGCGTGCCGCCGTCGGCCGCCGCGTCACTCGCGCGCGCGGCCGGCGACACGCGGCGGGTGCCGGCGACGTCATGAAGCAGGCCGAGGGATTCGTCGAGGTCGACGGCGCTGGTCGGGGACGCCTCGCCCGCCTCTCTGACGAGCGTGCCGAGCGCGTCGGCGGCCGCGAGCAGCTTGTCGGTCACGGCCGCGGTGACGGCCAGATCCCCCTTGCGCAGGCGCGTCAGAAAATCCTCCAGGCCGTGCGTGAAGCGCGCGATGCGGTCATAGCGCAGCATCCCGCTGAGGCCCTTCAGCGTGTGCGCGCCCCGGAAGATACGGTCGAGCGTCTCGCGGTCCGTGGGCTCGTGCTCGAGCCGCAAAACGCCTTGCTCGAAGTGACGCACGAGGTCGGCGGCTTCCACGAAGAACATCCGCCGGATGTCCTCGCTCACTGGGGCGCCTTCACGCGCAGGACTTCGCCGACGACGTCCCGCAGCTGCGCGGGGTCGAAGGGCTTGGTGATCCATCCGGTGGCGCCGGCGGCCCGGCCCCGTTGCTTGGCCTCGTCGCTCGACTCCGTCGTGAGTATGAGAATCGGCACCGAACGGAAGGCCGGGAATGCCCGCATCCGCCTCACCAGGGTGATGCCATCCAGCTCGGGCATGTTGACGTCGGCGATCACGAGGTCGGGGGCGACCTCCTGCACGACGGCCAGGGCCTGCAGCGCATCCTCGCTCTCCGCCACCCGATACCCGCCCTCTTCGAGCGCGGAGCGAATCAGCATCCGCATCGTGGGCGAGTCTTCGACGATCAGGATCCTGGCGCTCATGCCTGGGACGCCTTCGCCGCACCGTCCGCGTTGCGCTCCTCCGTCAGGTGGTCGGCCAGCTCCTGGCGCCACGGCGCCACCATCGCCGGCGAACCCAGCTTGGCGGCCAGCCGGCCGGGAGCTGCCTGCTCGTCAGCGACGCCGGATGGCAGGATCATCAGGACCTGTGACAGCTGCTCCTGCAGCGTCTCGATCGTATCGATGGCCGCCCGCAGATATTGGGCCGTGAGGTCCTGGAACTGCATGTCGTCGCCGATCCGGGCGATCGCCGTCGCCAGCACGTCGAGCGACTCGGAGACGTCATCCCACGCCTCCTGGGTTTCCGGGATCTCGCGGGACGCGGCGCTCGAGAGCACCGCGACGCCGTCTCGCAGTCGGGCAACAGCGGCGGACGAGCGATCGGCCGCGTCGAGTACGTGCTGAGCCGCCGTCTCCGTCGATTGGATGATTCCCTGCAGCGTCACGATCACAGAGGGCAGCGTCGTGCCGCATGCCGGTCGAATCGTGGCGAGCGCCGCCCCGGCGAATTCGGCCGCCACCTGCAGCGCGCGGTCGTCGGCGCCCGCGTTGACCGTCACGGCCGTCCTCCTGGTGCCGTCGCGCGCGGGCCGACGAGATCGTTGACCTTCTCGGCCAGCGTGGCGGCGTCGAATGGCTTGATGATGTAGGCATTGACGCCCGCCTCGAGGGCTTCGCGAATATCCTCCTCCGCGCCCACGCCCGTGATCATGAGCACCGGGACATCGCGCAGCGATGGCGCGCTTCGGAGGGCACGCAGCAGCTCGAGGCCCGTCATTTCCGGCATCGCCCAGTCGACGATGAGCAGATCGACCGTGTTCCTGAGCATCTTGATGAGGGCGAGGCGCCCATCGGCAGCCTCGTCGATGTCGTCGAAGCCGGCGCTCTTCAGATTCGTCGCGATGATTCGCCGCATGGTCGGCGAGTCGTCGACCACCAGGATTCGGGTCATGGCTCGTAACCCTCCCGCCCCGACGGGCCGCCTGATAACAGCAACGTCGATACCAAACGGTCATTGAGGGCTGTAAACGACTACGGGGATTGACGTTTCGACGCCACAGCCGAAGCACAGATGGGCCTGGGACGAACCAGCCCGCCGGCGCGGGATCATCCGATCTGATCAGAGACTGCTCGGCCTCCGACCAGTCGTCCGGACGCCCAACCGCCTCGAAGTTCGTGATCTTGCGACGCTCTCGATTCGGTACCGAATTTGCGCTCCGATCCCCTGACGGGTGCAGTCATCGGGCGATCGCGGGTGCCAGCCGAGGGCCAACTCGGCCATTTCAGCCTCAGGAGATCGACCATGGTGCCGTCTCGACACGCGCTCGACACGCGCCGCGCAAGGCTCCGGCGCCGGCTCGGCCTTGGGCTTCTTCTGCTGACCATCGTCGCGGCGTATGCGGCGTCTCACCAGGAACGTCCCCGCGCCTACTCGTCGACCATCGACTCGCATATCACGGAGGCGGCAACCCGGTATGCCGTGTCCAAGGACCTCGTCGTGGCGGTCATCGAAGTCGAATCCCAGTTCAACACGCGCGCCGTGTCGCACCGCGGCGCCCAGGGCCTCATGCAACTCATGCCGGCGACGGCGGCATCGCTCGGGGTGCGGGATGCCTTCGATCCGCGCGACAACATCGAGGGCGGAGTTCGGCATCTTCGCTGGCTGATGGACCGATTCGACCACGACGTGCCGACCGTTCTCGCCGCCTACAACGCCGGCGAGAAAGTGGTACTGAAAAATCAGCGGGTGCCGCGAGAAACGCGCGAGTACGTGAAGCGCGTCATGCGGCGGATGAACCGCGAGCACGTGAAGAGCTGAGAGCGCTCACGCGGGGCCGCTCGGCTCCTCCTCTGCCGCGCCAGCCGCCGGGTCCTCGCCTCCCCGCCACGCCACCGGCCTGCGCCGGGTGCGATCGACCGTCAAATTGAACACGTCGAATCGGTTGTAGTAGCCGACCACGTCGTGGAACTGCTTGGGCTCAACGCACGCGCGCGTGTCGATCGACGCGTACAGCAACCCCTCGCGGTCCGATAGCACGTCGCTCACCGGCTCCCCGGTCGGCCCGATCACCATCGAGACCGCGCGCGGGCTCTCCTCGAGCACACGCATGGCGTCCTTGCCCAGCGTGGCCAGCTCCTCGCGCATGGCGGCGTCCATGAAGCCGGAGGCGACGATGTTGAAGGCCTTGGCCTCGAAGGAATGGGCGCCGGCGCGGATGCGGATGGCGCCGGCCAGGTCGTAGTTCGCACCACCGCCGCCGCGCGGGTCGCGCGTGGGCCATACGGGCGGATACGTGGACACGTGGACCTGCTCGCCCTGCGCCATCAGCGCGAACCGCGCGAGCGGGTTGGTGTTCTCACCGCAGATGAGCATGCCGATGCGGCCCAGGCGCGTCTCGACGACGCGCAGGCCGGAGCCGTCGCCGTTGGCCCAGGTGAGCTTTTCCCAGAACGTGGGCACGAGCTTTCTGTGATGGTTCAGGATCGCGCCGTCCTCGCCGATCAACACGTTGCTGTTCCAGAGGCAGCCGACGCTGTCCGCCGTGCCCTCGTTGAAGCCGAGCGACACCACCACCCCGTGGCGGCGCGCGGCGCCGGCGATGCGCTCCAGCTCGGGGCCGGGACAGCGGATGCTGCTGGCGGCCAGGCGCTTGAACCATTCGTGGTTGTGGATGGGCGCGACGACGGCGGACCAGAGCGGGAAGGCGGGGATGTACGTCTCGGGGAACGCGATCAGCGCGGCGCCGTTGCGCGCGGCCTCCTCGATGAGGCTGCACGCCTTCGCCACCGTCTTCGGCGCGTC
>Ga0137418_10003932_pt1 | contig 13610 bp, 12 predicted proteins | sample CZODoug3_1_2_16f_FD_122242 | JGI IMG/M metagenome (GOLD analysis project Ga0137418, IMG submission 122242) | Vadose zone soil fungal communities from Angelo Coast Range Reserve, California, USA - CZODoug3_1_2_16fungal (Hybrid Assembly) | ecosystem: Environmental > Terrestrial > Soil > Vadose...
TTTACATCGACATTCGTTCGGCAGACGCGCATGATGATCTACCGACAGCCAACGCAAGGCGGCGGCCCTTCAAAAAACTCGTTAAGTCGGCATCCATCTGGGTGTCCGCCGGGCTTTGACCGTTTGACGGAAGGACAACTCATGCCACTATCCTCAATTTTACAGGACCATTCGTTCAAGCGTCTTGTCCAAGGCGCAGCCGTTGGCGCGGTGGTAACCATGATCATTGGCTTCAACTGGGGCGGCTGGTCGATTGAAAGCACAGCTGCAAAGCGGGCTGATGAAGCTTCAAAGAGTGCCGTAGTTGCAGTCCTTGCGCCCATTTGTGTAGACAAATTTCAACACTCATCGGACGCGGCCAATAATTTTGTCGAACTCAAGAAAGTGTCGGCGTATATGCAAGGCAGTTTCGTGGAAAAAGGCGGCTGGGCGACTACGCCTGGTGGCGACAAGGCCAACTCGGCGGTCGCCCAAGCGTGCGCCACTATGCTGGGAAATCTGAAATAAGGTTTGGCGGAATCATTGTGGCTGCATTTCACAAGAAAAGCCCGCCCTGAACGCGACGAGACCCTGCAATCGGCAGTGAGTGAGCAGACCGCTGCTATCAAAGTTATACCGCAGAAGCAATTGCGCGACGGCTGGAGATTTCGGCACTGATCCGCGTTGCTCGCGCCTTGGAGGCGAGCAAGCTGTAAGGTTGATGGCGAGCACAGCTGGTGACCGGCCGCGCGGACTACACCGGCCGAGCGCATACAAGGTCGAGTTCGAGCCCCGAAGCCGCAGCAGCGGGTTTTCCCCATTTTCCCCGCTGGTGGTGCCGGGCGTGGTCCGAGGCTTCACCTCACCTCGGCGACCGCTTGCATGATGCCGGGCAATATCCGGTTCCGGGTCGCACGTCAGAACGAAATCGGCTCATTGCGGGACATGAGATCGGGCACGCGTTTCTGACGCGCGCTCTCGGCAGCACCGTTCACTCGTGCTCGATTATTCCCGGCGATGGTCGAGGGCCGAGTCATTCGGTCTGGAAAGTCGCAGCTCGATTTTACCGAATATCCGAGAGCAGGGACCGAGGAGGTCCTCGACGGCTGTGAACGACTGGAACGCTTGGCTCCGGAGGTTGGCTCTGGGCGGGTCGGGACAGCGAAATGTATATTCGCTGAATTGGCGGCAAGCCCGATCAACTGATGATCGACGCCAACCATTTGAAGGCGCATCGAACGGCCGCAAGCCTGCTTAAAAAGGACCTGTTCCCCGACGTATCGGGCGAACCAAGGGCGGCCCAAGCCCCTGCTACTGCCTCAGACGCAACATCGCGACGCTGCGGCGGCATCCTGCGAACCAACCGCAGCGGCACCGGCAAGCCTGTCAACCGAAGAAACCATGTCGCACCAACTCGGCGCCTGCGACAATGACCGCGATCAACACCAGTTTCCCGAATGTCTCAGGTGCAATTTTATCGATTCGTGGCAGGCGACCGCCTTCTCGAAGCTCGGGAACTCGATGACGATGAAGCGGTGGAATTTCTCCGGGCCCTCGAGGATCTTGAACTTGCCGCCGCGCGCCAGGATCTTGCCGCCGAACTTTTGGAGGATGCCTGGTACCAGGTCGGTGTACTTCTTGTACTGATCGGGATTGTTGACCTTCGAGCGCGCGACCCAATAGGCGACCATCTCATCCTCCATGCCAACTGTGAGCGCCCTTGCTAGACCAGGACCACCAGCGCATTCTTGGCTCGGAGGTTCGCAATTGTCTCGCGCGAACAGTTCGGCCCATGCCGAACTGTTTTCCATTGATATACTTCTGGTATCGGCGATAGGGTTTGCGGATGGTCGCGGCGGCAAATCTCGTGGAGGTGGCCGCTCTCGTGGGTGACACTGCGCGAGCGACGATGCTTAACGCCCTTATGGGCGGACAGTCGCTGACGGCCACCGAGCTTGCCTACTGCGCCAATATCTCTCGCTCGACGGCGAGCGACCACCTGAGCAAGCTGGTCGCCGCGCGGCTTTTGACTGTCACTCGGGAACGGCGCTTCAGCTATTATCGGATTGCGTCCCCGCTGGTCGCGACAATGCTGGAGAGCATCAAGGTCGTCGCCGCGATAGAGGTGCCACCCCGCCGTAAGCCGAGGTCGGCAAATGACGATGCACTCCTTTTTGCCCGAAGTTGCTACGATCACCTGGCTGGCCAGGTAGGCGTCGCTGTTACCGATGCACTTGTGGCCAACGGGCACATCCTACTCACCGATGAAGGCGGCGAGGTAACGCCTTCGGGCGAGCGTTTCCTTTTCGCGTTCGGCGTTGATCTGAGGCCGCGGACTCGGCGGATTTTCTGTCAGCCTTGTCTCGATTGGAGCGAGCGTCGTTATCACCTCAAGGGACTCGTCGGGGCTCGGATTCTGGATCGTCTATTAGAGCTCGGGTGGCTCAAGAGTGCGTCAGGCAGCCGTGCACTCCAGCTAACGTCGTCTGGACGGACGGGCTTGTCCGAAATCTTCCAGATCGAGATCAACAACGAGGGTGTGCCAACCTGTGGATTATGCGCTCCACGACGGCTAACAGCTTAGGCTTTAGCGAAGCGTCATCTCGCCCGAATGTTGCAGGTCACCGTTTCCACTTTTCGACGATTCAAGATGGCCGCTGTTGAGGGGTATCGCTCTGCCGGAATCGGCCATGACGGTTGCGCGAGAAGGTGGAGTGGTCCGGCACTCTGCAGTCAAGTCCCAAGCGACAAAACCAGCGATAGGCGAGGTTTAGGTGGATTTCATCGCACAGTCGCCGTTCGGATCGGATACCCATGCAGTAGCCGACAATCAGCATCCGCATCATCAGTTCGGGATCAATTGAGGGGCGGCCGATGCTGCTGTAGAACGGCTTCAGTTCTGTGCGCACCTTCTCGAGATCGAGAAATCGGTCGATGCGTCGAAGCAAGTGATCTTCGGGGACGTGGTCATCGAGGCAGAAATCGTAAAACAGCTGCGCCGGCGCCGCCTGCATCCCCATCATCGTCCCGCTCCTCCGCAAAGCAACACGAGGATGGAATCACGCCCGCCAACGCCAATCAACGGCAGACTAAATCAACAGTATCCGCCAAAAGTGGTCGCTCAGTCATCGTCGCTTTGGCCCAAACGAGACATACCGGTTGGCAGGTCTGGCCAGCAAGGTGACGCCGCGCGCTTTGCGACACGCGCGGCGAGCTGGCTTATGCAGTGCGGCATGCCTGTGTGGGACGCCGCGGACTTCGTGGGATACCGAGTCCGGTCGATCGATGCGGGTAACAGCAGCGCCGTCAGGCCCTTCGCATTCTCATCGCCGCTGCCGGCTTCGGGCGGCAGGATCCGCCCGCTTCCCGGTGATCCTGGCTATTGCACGACTACAATCTTCTAGTTGGTTGGACCGCTGGATCGTGAAGCCCGAAGGCGCTAGCCTATCGTTCCACGGATGAATCCGCGCTCGACAACGCTTTCGCCGCAAAAAGAAGTGGTCCGAGTTTTCTGCAAGGAATTGCAGAACCACGCAAATAAGCGACTCATACCGGTCATCTTCCACGAAGGTTTCACTTTCGTGGCTCGCTTGGGCCGACGCTCGTCGGCCATGACCAATTTGCCGGCTATGTCGACTTCGTAACAGAAACGTTCGGCCAATATACAACGGACATTTTGGCGATGATCGAGAAAGGCATCGCGTCGGCGGCAAAATGCGTTTCTACGGTTTTCATCGTAAGGAATTGTTCGAGTGCCACCGAGCGGCCGCCATGTGTGGTGGACAGGCATGCGGAGAGCCGCAACAATCCATCCCCGACACGAAAAGACAACGACCAGTTCTCGCATTTGGCAGGCTAATTCACTGCCTTTCTCGCGAAGCATAAGCTGGTGGCTCCCCAAAAGTGTCTTCCGACATCTCCACGGAAAGACAAATCTCCGCAAGTATGGCCGTATTGACAGCGCGCCGTCAGGGCGACTACCATTGGTATACTAGGTATACCAGATGAGTTTTCAGCTCAAACGATCGCGCCTTTTTGAGCAGGTCGCCGATGTCCTCGAGCAGAGGATACGCGACCGGGAATTGGTGGCTGGTGCCGAGCTGCCATCAGAACGTCAGCTCATGGCGGAGTTTGGCGTGGGCCGGACGGCGATCCGCGAGGCGCTGTTTCATCTGCAGCGGGCGGGGCTCGTCGATCTCCGGGCGGGTTCGCGAGCACGGGTCACAGCCCCGAACGCTGAGGCCGTCATGACCTCGCTGTCGAGCAGTGCCAAATATCTGCTCTCCGATGACAACGGAATCCGCCATTTCCAGGATGCGCGCGCCCTCTTTGAAACCGGCCTGGCGCGCGATGCAGCACGCAACGCCACAACGAAGGACATCCGCCACCTGAGCGATGCGCTCGATGCGAACTACAAGACCATCGGCGACATCCGACGTTTTGAGGGCTCGGATGTCGCGTTTCACTACGCCATCGCTACGATCCCCAAGAATCCCATCTATGTGGTCATGCACCGGGCCATCATCGATTGGCTGGTCGACCAGAGGCGTATGACGCTCAGTTATCCCGGCCAGAACCGGGTCGCCTTCGATGCGCATGTCGCGATCTTCGAGGCGATCAAGGCGCACGATCCAGAACTTGCCGATGCCCGCATGCGCTCTCACCTCGACCAGGTTGCCAAGCTCTACTGGAAAGCCCGGAGGGCGGCCAAATGAACAGCTTCGTGGTCACCGTCGACTTCAAGCCAAAGTCGGGGCGATGGCGGCATCCCGCAAGCTCATCGATGAGAATGCGCAAATGTCATGCGAGCGCAAACCGGGGTGCCGGCGCTTCGCCGTACTCCTATCCTAGGGGGCGAACGACCGCATCTTTCTTTATGAGATCTGTGATAGCCGCGCGGCCTTCGGTACTCGCTTGCCGTCGCCGCACCTCGCCACATTCAACACGACCGGAGCCGACCTGGTCATGAACGAGAACGTCGCTAAGCTTCATATCGTCTTCGAGGGTCCAAACAACAAACGTTAAAACGGGAGGATGAACGATGGCTCGTGCCGGCCTCAAGCAAATGACCCGGACGCCAGAAGCCAAGCTTGGTCATTTCATCGTCGAGTTTGCCACTCCGGGAATCGGCCATATCCTCAAACAGGCGGGTTGCGATTTCGCCCTTTTCGACCTGGAACATTCAGGTTTCGGCTTCGAAACCGTCAAAAGTGCTGCGCGCTATTTTGAAGCCGCGGGGCTGCCGGCCATCGTCCGCGTGCCTTCAAAGGAATATCACCACATCGCGCGGGCCTGCGACATGGGTGCGGAAGGGATCATGATCCCGATGGTCAGCACTGCCGCAGAAGCAAAGGCCGTCGTCAATTGCACGAAATATTATCCGGATGGGCGACGTGGCGTTGCCTTGGGCGTTGCGCATGATGCCTATGGGCAGGGCCCGGTGCACGAGAAGCTTGCGGCTGCCAACGAGCGGACAACGCTGTTCTGCCAGATCGAGACCGCCGAAGGTGTCGAAAATGCCGACAAGATTGCCGCTGTCGATGGCATCGACTGCCTGTGGATCGGCCATTTCGACTTGTCAGTGTCGCTTGGCATTCCGGGCCAGTTCGACCATCCGAAATTTCTGAAGGCGGTTGAGCGCACGATTGCCGCCACCAAGAAGCACAAAAAAGCACTGGGCCGCCTTGTGCCTACCACCGAGGTTGGCATCGCGCTCTACAAACAGGGCTTCGATTTTTGCTGCTATTCGGGCGACGTGTGGGTGCTTCGGGATGCGCTGGCCGCCGCAATCACCACGTTGCGGAAGGGATGCATGAAATGAGCGCCCCATTCCGTGTTGCCCTTTCAGGCGATTTCCGGAAAGCCGACGGCTCAGCCGTCTACCCCGATTTCGATCTAAAGCCTCTGCTAGAGGCCTCCGGCGTGGAGACGGCCTTTTTGGACAACGCCAATCCTCTGCGCAGCAGCGATCTTGAAGACTTCGACGCGCTTATCCTGCTGGCTCACCGTTTTGCGCCCGAAAGCGCACCCAAAAGCGGAAGGCTCAGTATCATCGCCCGCTTTGGCGTCGGTTATGACACGGTGGATGTGCCCACCTGTACCGCCGCGGACATCGCGTTGGCGATCACGCCCGATGGCGTGCGCCGCCCTGTCGCCGTGTCGATCATGACTTTCATTCTGGCACTCACCGGAAGGCTGATGGTGAAGGACAAGCTTACCCGGCAAGGCCCATCGGGTTTTGCCGCCCGCGGCGAGCATATGGGCATTGGCCTCGTCGGCAGGGTGCTGGGCTCGATCGGTATCGGCAATATCGGCGCTGAGCTATTCCGCCTCGCCAAGCCGTTCGACATGAGATTCATCGCCCATGATCCATTTGCGGATACCAAGTTGGCGGCCGGGCTCGGTGTCGAACTCGTTAGTCTCGACGACGTCTTCGCCCGCGCCGACATCGTTACGGTGAACTGCCCGCTGACGGCCGAGACCCGCCACCTCGTGAATGCTGAGCGCCTCGCCCTGATGAAGAAGACCGCTTTTTTCATCAATACTGCGCGCGGACCTATCGTCGATCAAAAGGCGCTCACGGACGTTCTGGCAAGCGGGCGGATCGCTGGCGCGGCCCTCGATGTGTTCGAGCAGGAACCAACCGATCCGGCCGATCCTCTTTTCGCGCTCGACAACGTCATCGTGACGCCTCACGGACTTTGCTGGACCGATCAGTGCTTCGCCGGAAACGGCGCAGCCGATATCAGGGCTGTGCTCGACATTCAGCACGGGCGAACCCCACGCGGTATTGTCAATCGCGCAGTACTCGAAAAGCCGAATTTCCGACGCAAACTGGAGGAGTACAGCCGCCAATTCGCCAGTTGAGAATTCCTCGCCGCAACGAGCGAGGGACATCTGAATGGCTTCTGCTATTCAAAAACGGGAGGACACAATAGTCAATAGACGTGATTTCGGAAAGATCAGCCTGGCCGTAGGCCTCGCCGCAACAATGGGAGGGCCGGCATGGGCCGCATTGGCCGCCGATACCGCCGTCAAGGCCGCAGAGCAATACAAGGGACGCACGATCACCATTGTCTGGGAGGCCGGTCTTCAGTCGCTCGATCCCACCCACTTCTCCGGCCCGAAATGGAAAGAGCTGACCGGGATGGATGTGAAGGTGATCGAGGTCGCGACCGCCGAGATGTTCACCAAGATCATGCAGGACTACAAGTCGGGAGCCGGCGCCTATGACGCGCTCAACGTCATTCCTGCCTGGATGCCCGATCTTGCCCAGGCCGGCGCGCTTGAGGTGCTCGACCCCTATGTCGAGAAGTACGGCTACACCCCAGAGCTCCAGACGATTGCGTCGACATTCCGCGACAACCAGATGAAAGTGGGGGGCAAGATCTACGGCTTCCCAGATGATGGCGACGTTTTCCTGATGTACTATCGGCGCGACATCTTCGAGGATCCAACCATACAAAAAGCCTTCAAGGACAAGACTGGCAAGGACCTCGCAGTGCCCAAGACCTGGGCAGATTTCGATGTCGTCGGAGCTGGTCTTACGGATATCCTCAAGGACAAAGGTATCTACGGCGCCGCCTTCTTTCGACAGCCTCCTTACGCGATGTACATGTTCGAGGAACGCTTCCGCAATGAGGGCGGCAAGTTCTTCGACGCTGACACCATGAAGGCCACGATCAACTCCGATGTCGGCGTCAAGGTCTTCGCCGGCATGCGCAAAGAGAACAGATTCATGCCGCCCGGCGTGGAGCAGTTCGGCTTCGTGGAGAATCTCGCAACTTTCCTGCAAGGCCAATCAGCTATGACGATCTCCTGGCCACCCTATGGGCGTTGGGCCGAGGGTTATGGTACCGACCAGGAGGCGCTGAACTGGGTCCCGAAAACGGCGATAGCGGGCAAGGTGGGCTACGCCTTACCTCCGGGAGGACATCCCGAGCTCGCCGCGGGCTTTGCGTTGTCAATTTCGTCCACCTCGAAAAACAAGGACGCCGCCTATCTGTTCATCCAGTGGCTCAACAGCACAGATGTGAGCCGTCAGCGCGTTCAGCTTCCCTATACGCTGCGCGATCCGTTCCGCGACTCGCACTACACGGACCCTGGCTATCTGGCCCTTTGGCCAAACGCTAAGGACTATCTGGCGGCCCTGAAGCAGGCCTCGGAGACGGGCCTTCTCGATCTGTCGCTCTTGCAAACCGACAAGTACGAGGAGGTCATGCGCCAGGCGATTTCAAAGCTCTGGGCAGGCGATGATCCAAAGACGATCCTCAATGCGGCGGCAGCTCAGTGGGACGACATCACGCAGAAGATCGGGGTCGAGAAGCAGAAGGTAGTCTATGCAGGCTGGGCCGCCAAGTCCGGTGCCTATCCGAAAATGTAAGCAGGCCTCTCCCCTCTCCCGCTATCCCGCGGGAGAGGCTCCGCCTGCCGTTTACGACGGCACGAGACCTACGGAACACACCCCGACTATCAGCCATGGCCGCCACCGCCCATCCCGACCGCAACTTCAAATACTGGCTGATCTCGCCGGCCATCTTCCTGCTGTTGCTGATCGGCCTGTTCCCACTGATCTTCTCGCTGGTGGTGAGCTTCATGCGCGTCACCATGCTGGAGACCGACACATCCTTTGCCGGATTAGTGAACTTCGTTCAACTCTTTCATGACGCGAGGCTATGGCAGTCGTTTGTACATACGGCGCTTGTCATCGTCATAGCCCTGCCCATCGAGCTGCTGCTCGGCCTCGCCATCGCCTATCTGTTCCTCGACCGCATGCCGGGGCGGCAGATTCTGGTTTCGCTGCTGATGCTGCCAACGATTATCTCACCGATTGTCGCCGGCGCCACATGGCGGCTCCTGTTCGATAATCGTTATGGTCCGATCAACCAGATGATTGGCTGGTTCGCCGGCCACCCGGTGCCGGCCTTGTGGACGGTTAATCCCCAACTCGTCTATCCCGCCATCATCTTCTGTGAGATCTGGCAGTGGACACCCTTCATGTTCCTGATCCTGCTGGCCGCTCTTTCCAATGTCGACCGCTCACTTACCGAGGCCGCAGAGATTGACGGAGCGCGGTTCTGGCGCAGTTTCCGCTATATTGTTCTCCCCGCAATCTGGCCCGTCATGTCGATCGCCATTCTGATCCGCGGCCTCGACCTCTTCCGCATCTTCGATATCATCTGGGCGCTCACGGCGGGCGGCCCCGGCACTATGACCGAAACTGTTTCAGTATATGCCTATGTCCAGGGATTCCGGCAGTTCGAGTCAAGCTACACAGCAGCGATCGCCTTCCTTGTCATCGCGCTTCTCACCGTCATCGTGACCTGGGCCATCCGGCGCATGGGGCTGGCAAAATGACAACCGTTCCATTTCATCGCCGCAAGGAAACGAAGCTCGTCTTCCGCTATCTCACCGCGGCGTCGCTCGTCGTCATCTTCGTATTTCCGATCTACTGGCTGTTAGCTATTTCCTTCAAAACGCCAGGCGAGATCTTCGCTTTTCCACCGGTGTGGTATCCGAAGAGCATCCAGTTCAACAATTATGCGGTGCTGTTCAAGGATGGCGATGCCAAAACCGTCGGCAACAGTCTGGTGCTTGCTTCGGTATCAACCTTCTTCGCCATGATCTTCGGCACCATCGCCGCCTACTCACTGGTGCGATTCAGGACAGGTGGCGAAAACCTCGCAGTGTGGATCATCTCGCAACGTATGATGCCCCCCGTGGCCATTGTATTCCCGGTGTTCCTCTTCTATGTCTGGCTCGGCTGGGTTGATACTTACATCGGGCTCATCATTCTCTACACCGCATTTAGCTTGCCCTATGTGATCTGGATGATGCGCGGCTATATCGAGGATATTCCGCTAGAACTCGAAGAGAGTGCCTTGATCGACGGCTGCAGCCGCTGGGAGGTCCTATGGAAAGTCGTGTTTCCCATGGCGCGCTCGGGGCTCTTTGCCACCGCTGTCTTCACCTTTGTCTTCTCCTGGAACGACTTTCTGTTTGCACTGGTGCTCACCCGCACCGAGGTCACAACCTACACTGTCCAAGTCACGCATTACTTTGGCGGCCAGTCGAATTTCTGGTCCAAGATCGCCGCTATGTCGGTGCTTGGAACCATTCCGGTGTTCATCACCGTTGCAACGCTGCAGCGCTACCTTGTGCGCGGCATATCCATGGGCGCAGTCAAGGGTTAAGTCGTGTCGGACCTGAAGATCACCGGACTTCACAAGCACTACGGCGCATACCACGCCGTCAAAGGAATCGATCTCGAGGTGCCCTCGGGCGAATTCACAGTCCTCGTAGGCCCATCGGGATGCGGCAAATCAACCCTGCTCCGCACCATCGCAGGGCTCGAGGAAGCCAGCGGCGGCACGATTGAAATCGGCGGAAAAGATGTTACGTGGGCACGCCCACGCGATCGCGACATCGCGATGGTTTTCCAGAATTACGCGCTCTATCCCTATCTCAATGTCTATGAAAACATTGCATTCGGCCTGCGGGCGAGGAGAGTTGCATCCGCCGAGGTCGACAAACGCGTGAAGCGTGCCGCCGAAATGCTCGGCATTGCGCAACTTCTCGAACGATTTCCACGTGAGCTTTCCGGCGGTCAGCGCCAGCGCGTCGCGATCGGCCGCGCGATCGTGCGCGATGCGCTGCTCTTCCTGTTCGATGAACCGCTCAGCAATCTCGATGCTCAGCTTCGCGACGACATGCGGGTTGAAATCAAGCGGCTCCATCAGGAGCTCGGCCGCACCATGATCTACGTGACTCACGACCAGATTGAGGCGATGACGCTCGCCGACCGCATTGCGCTGCTGCGGGACGGCAAGATTGAACAGCTCGGCGCGCCGCTTGATCTGTTTGAGCGGCCGGCAACGCGCTTCGTGGCCGGTTTCCTCGGCAGCCCGAAGATGAACTTCCTTCCCGCCGCCATCGAAAACGGCGAAGTGATCCTTCGCGACGGAACCAAGCTCACCCTGCCCCCCGGGCGCAAGGCGCCGAACGGCCAAGCCGTTGTTTTGGGGCTCAGGCCCCAGCATATTGCCAAAGCCGGCGCGAGCGCTGCGCTAGGTCACGTGCAGTTGCCGTCAACCATAGAGCTCGTCCAACCGACAGGCTCGCGGGTGCAGGTCAGCATGCCGCTCGGGGGAATCAGCATCACCGCAGAATTCGCGGCTCACGAGGTCACCGCTCCGGGCGAACTGGTCCTTATCGACATCGATATGACCCGCGCCGTTCTGATCGATCCACAAACTGACAAGGTCATTTGAGGAGGCCGCCATGGCCCAGAAGAAGCCGAGCCGTGCAATCAAGTTCTTCGGAACCGAAGTTCCTAACGGCAAACGCCGCGAATTGAGAGCAGGTCCCATCTCGGCAGTCTTCGACAGCGGCGCCTTACGCTACATCCGCTATCACGGTGAAGAGGTCTTGCGTGGAATTGCCTATATCGTCCGCGACAAGGACTGGGGCACGTATGCTCCGGCAATCGAGAACCTGAACATCCGCCAAAGCAAGGATGGCTTTGCCATTGGCTATGAGGCCATCTGCGACGACAAGGATCAGGCGATCCGCTATTCCGCCAAAATCGACGCAAGGAGCGATGGAACACTGAAGTTTTCGGCCGAAGGAACGCCACTTTCTGACTTCCTCACCAATCGGACCGGCTTTGTGGTGCTGCATCCGCTCGCAGGAACGGTGGGGCGCCCACTTGAAGTCGTCCACACGGATGGAAAGAAAGAGAAGCGCAAGTTCCCAAAATTCATCAGCCCCGGTCAGCCCATTTTCGAAATCCGGTCACTTAAGCACGAGCCGTTTTCGGGAGTTGCGGTGACTGTTCTGATGGAGGGAAACAAGTTCGAGATGGAGGACCATCGAAACTGGATGGATGCCTCCTACAAGACCTATGTGTGCTCCCTGCTCGATCCCTGGCCCTACACCCTGGAGAAAGGCAAGAGCTTCAGCCAGTCAGTAACCCTCACCGTCTCTGGCAAACTGCCGAAATCAAGGCCAACGCGCGCTGCCGCCGATACAACCGTAACCCTTGCAGGCACGAAGGGCCGTATTCCGCAAATCGGCCTCGGCGTACCCATGATGGAAGCCGCGGCGGCTCTCCAGGCCGCGGAACTTATCGCTGCGGCGAAGCCTCAGGCGCTCGTTTGTCAGATCGATGGACGCGAGCGAGGGCAAGAAGAGGCCGCTGCAAGCTTCCGCGATCTGTCAAAGCAAACGGGGGCCCCGGTTACACTTGAGATCATTTTGCCGGCCAAGGAGCCGGCCGATAATGAAGTGGCTGCAATCGCTAGCGTCGTGAATGCTGCGGGGCTCACACCTGCATCCGTTGTCGTCACCCAGATGCACGATCTCAAATCGTTTCAGCCCAACACACCGAGGCCTTGGGGGCCCACCTACGAGGAAATGGCGGCCGCGGCACGAGCCTCCTTCCCGGATGCCGTGCTCGGCGGCGGCATGCTCTCCCATTTCACCGAATTGAACCGCAAGCCCGCCCCCAAGGGCGTATTTGACTTCATCACCCACACGGGCTGCCCCATAGTTCATGCGGCAGATGACATCTCGATCATGGAAACGCTCGAGACCCTTCCGTGGATCTTCGCCTCTGCACGCGCCATGATTGGCAAAGTGCCCTATCACATCGGCCCGACAAGTATTCCATGTCGCGACAACCCTTATGGCGCAGCGGTTGCGCCAAACCCCGATAATGGGCGAGTCTGTCTCTCCGATATCGATCCACGCCAGCGCGGTCTCTTCGCCGCCGCATGGAACCTTGGCTATCTGTCGGCTGCCGCAACAACCGGTGTCGACACCCTGGCCCTTGGCTCTGCCACTGGCTCGCAAGGAATGATCTATCGCAAATTGGCGCATGCCCAGCCGTGGTTCGACCGCGGTGGAGCCAGGGTCTATCCCACCTACCATGTGATTGCGGGTCTTGCTGCTGCGAGCGGCGCAAGACGCATCAATACGGACTCGTCTGCGCCTTCAAAGGTCGCCGCCCTTGCCCATCGCAGCAAGGGCGGCCAAGTGCTTTGGCTCGCCAACCTGTCAGGCGAAACCCAGCGCCTGAAGGTCAACGGCTTCGAAGGCCCTGCCAGACTGCTTATTCTCGACGAAAGAAGCTTTGAAGCAGCGGTGCGCGATCCCGCCTGGCTCGACAGCGGCGACACTTTCATCCGCAAGGTGGGAAGCCTTGAGCTTCCGTCCTATGGGGTTGCCCGAATCCAGGGCCGCTGATGTCCGGTTTGCGCCGTGTCCAGCCAATAGCAACTCCAAGCCGTCTGCCATTCCAAGAGGCGTTGGGAGCGCGTATGGTGCACGGACCATCCGCTGAACCTGGGAGGCGCTCATGCAGTTCAGACAACCGAACTACTACTGCTGCTCGGAGCGGCACTTCCCGCCTCCGGTGTCGCACAAACCACCCCCGCTCCACAGGCAATTACGCGAACGGTGGTCGCCGCAACCAAACTGCCAACCGTCACAGACGCGCCGCATGTGTCTGCCGTGCTTCCGGGCGCACCAGCTATGAATCAATAGCTAATGGCAGGCGGCCCACCGCATCCAGAGGACCGTTCGATTGTTCAGGAAGTCGGTGGGCTTGCCGAGACAGAAGTCCATCACCC
>Ga0137418_10003933_pt1 | contig 13610 bp, 6 predicted proteins | sample CZODoug3_1_2_16f_FD_122242 | JGI IMG/M metagenome (GOLD analysis project Ga0137418, IMG submission 122242) | Vadose zone soil fungal communities from Angelo Coast Range Reserve, California, USA - CZODoug3_1_2_16fungal (Hybrid Assembly) | ecosystem: Environmental > Terrestrial > Soil > Vadose...
TTACCTTGTTGACTCGATTTACGAGGACAATAAGAATCAATTGTGGATCGGTCTTTTAACTGGGCTGCATTTGTTCAAGGACGGGAAACTAATACCGTCCAGTCTGTTTGAATCAACCGTGGGGAAAAGAGACGCCTGGGCTATCTATGGGGACAGCGCTGAGAATCTGTGGGTAGGCACTGATAGAGGACTGTTGAGGATAAAGATGACCAGGTCAAACTCTTCACCGTTGATCTGGGTCTACCCAGCAATGAAGTCCGATGCATCTATAAAGATCGAAAAGGTAATCTTTGGTTTGGAACAAACGGGGGCGTAGCCCTGTTGAAGGATGATGGCTTCACGGTCTATTCGTTACGCGAAGGTCTTGGCAGCAATCACATCCGGACGATCCATGAAGACGACGAAGGCGTTTTGTGGTTTGGTTCCTACGATGGCGGATTGAGCCGTTTCAAAGACGGAAAGTTCGTCGGCTCGACGCTTCTGCCTTACAGCCCGTCCGACTCGAGCCGGATCCTGTCTCTCTACGCTAGTCCAGCCGGACAGGTCTGGCTCGGGGGAAGTTTCACGCTGGCCAAGGAGGGTCACGGGACGTTTTCATTCGTAGATATCCCAGGCGTCGAAAGCGGAGCGATGGTCGAGGCAGTCGCCGAGGACAAGGCCGGCGATCTGTGGGTGACGATATCGACCGGCAGCGTGATCGGGCGAATCCTGCGGCGGCACAGCGGAGAGTGGGCGGACCTGCGCGCGCAAACGGCTCTCCCGCCGTACCGCAGCCGGATCCTGCATGCAGACGCTGTCGGGCGCATGTGGCTGGGCTTCGAGAACGGCGACGTGGTCGTCTTCGACCGCGAGGCGTCGCGCCTGTACTCGACGAAGGACGGCCTGCGAAGCGGCAGGGTTCTCGTGATTGCGGAGGACCGCGAACGCCATGTCTGGATCGGAGGCGAGAGCGGTTTGAGCCGATTGGGTCAGGACCGTTTCGTCACGCTGACGGAGGACAACGGCCTTCCGGGCAGCTCCGTCTCGGGAATCCTGGAGGACGACGACGGCAACTTGTGGCTCGCCGGGGCGCTCGGAATCCTCCGGGTGAAGCCGCAGGAGTTGGACAAAGCGTTCGCGTCTGCGGCTTATCGGGTCGAGGGGGTGACCTTCGACGCCACGGACGGATTGCCCGGTCTTCCGCGACAAAAGACACCGTTTCCGACCGCCACACGGGCGGCCGATGGGCGGCTCTGGTTTGCCACCACTGGCGGCGTCGCCGTCATCGACCCGCGCCGATACCCTCGCAACGCGCTGGCGCCGCCGGTCAAGATAGAGAGAGTCATCGCGGACGATCGCAATCTGGAGGCCTCGGCCGGCCTGCGCCTGCGGCCAAACACGAAGCGTCTCGAGCTCCATTACGCAGCCCTGAGCCTGACGGCCCCGGAACGCGTGCGCTTCCGTTACAAGCTCGAGGGCTACGACGCCGACTGGCAGGGACCGGTCAGCGCCCGGACCGCCACGTATACGAACCTGCCGCCCCGGAACTACCGGTTTCACGTCATCGCCTGCAACAACGACGGCATCTGGAACGAGGAGGGAGCGGCGCTCGAGTTCGCCATTCTTCCCGCCCTTTATCAAACGAGAGCTTTCCTTCTTCTCTGCGCTGTGGCCGCCGCCTGCCTCGTCGGGGCGGGCTTCCGGTTGCGCCTGCGGCAAGTGAGGTCCCGGCTGCAGCTTCAATTCCGGGAACGGCTGGCGGAGCGAACTCGCATCGCGCAGGAGCTGCACGACACGCTGTTGCAGGGCTTCTTGAGCGCGTCGATGCAGCTCCACGTCGTCGCGGACCATGTTCCCGCCGAATCGGCGGAGAAACCGCGCCTGAATCGGGTGCTCGAGCTGATGAGGAGCGTGATCGAAGAGGGGCGCAACGCCGTCAAAGGGCTGCGTTCTCCCACGGCGGGCAACCAGGACGATCTCGAGCAGGCGTTCTCCCGGGTCCGCGAGGAATTGGACGCGAAGGAAGGAATCGATTTCCGCGTCATCGGTGAAGGCCAGGCGCGCCCGCTCGATGCCCTCATCCGGGACGAGGTCTACCGGATCGGCCGCGAAGCGGTCGTCAATGCGTTCCAGCATTCGGGAGCGAAGGGGATCGAGGTGGAGGTCGAGTTCGCCGCGAAGGGACTCCGGATCGCCGTCCGCGACGATGGCCGGGGGATCGATCCGCAGCTTCTCCAGTCCGGACGGGAGGGACACTGGGGGCTCGCCGGGATGCGCGAGCGCGCGAAGAGGATCGGGGGGCAACTCCAGGTCTGGAGCGGGGCAGACACCGGCACGGAAGTCGAGCTGTCCGTGCCGAGCCGCATCGCTTTTCGGGCGCAGGCCCGCGGGCGGCCCTGGCGATGGCTGGCGAGACTGTATCCGGGAAGACTCGACGCCAGGAAGTGAGCGAGCTGAATGGCCGAACAGGACCCGATCCGCGTTCTCTGCGTAGACGACCACCCCTTGCTTCGGGAGGGCATTGCCGCCCTGATCCAGAACGAGCGGGACATGAAGCTCGTAGCCAGGGTTGGGAGCGGCCGCGAAGGCCTCCTCGGCTTTCGCGAGCACCGCCCGGACGTGACCCTGATGGATCTGAGGCTTCGCGACATGAGCGGCATCGATGCGATGGTCGCGATCCGCTCGGAGTTCCCCGATGCGCGCATCATCGTGCTGACGACATTCGAAGGCGACGTCGAGATGCGCCGCGCCCTCGAGGCGGGCGCACGGGGGTACATGTTGAAGAGCATGCCTCCGCAAGACCTGATCGAGGGGATCCGGGAAGTGCACGCGGGGAAGAAGCGCATTCCGCCTGAGGTCGGGTCCCAACTCGCGGAGCATATGGGCGACGAAGGCCTGACGGCTCGCGAGGTCGAGGTTTTGCAGCAGATCGCGGGCGGGAACCGGAACCAGGACATCGCGCAACGGCTCTTCATCTCGGAAGAGACCGTCAAGGTTCACGTCAAGCACATCATGGAGAAGCTCGGAGCACGTGACCGGACTCAAGCCGTTGCGATCGGTATCCGGCGCGGGATCATCCAGCTCTAGAGAGCGACTGTCCGGCCCCGCCGGCGTTCGGCGGCTTGCCGCCCGGGTACCACTATCGAGGGATTCGCCTCCCCGCAGAACTTGCTAGGTTCGGTCTGCTTAACATGCAGCGGCTATTCTCGACTTTTCCGGATGGACGGCCCGGAGCAGGCTTGCTGCTCTTGCGTGGGGCCGTCGGCGGCTGGTTCGTCGTCGTCAGCGGAACTTACTTCGCGCATGGGGGACAAGGCGGCTGGTGGAGGTTGGCCGCCGGACTCCTTGCCGGCATGAGCGGCGCCTCGGTGCTGATCGGATTCCTGACGCCGCTGGGCGTCCTCGCCGGCCTGCTGGCCGTCGGCTTCGCGCTGTCGTGGCCGCCCCTCGGCACTCCGGTTTTCCTCAACGGATTGTTCGCCGCGCTCCTGGCCGTCATCGCGGCGGTTGCGGTCTTCCTCCTTGGTCCTGGGGCGTTCTCCCTCGATGCTCGACTGTTCGGACGCCGCGAGATCAGCATCCCCCCCGACCCGAACCGCCAATCTCCCAAAGACTGAGAGATAACGCGATCGTGTTAGGTCGAGTTACCCAGGACGGGGCAGGAAAAAAACCTGAGATCTGGTGACGCGGTCAAGTCAACCAGATCCTAGCCTGGCCAGCAACCAGGAGCCCCGGCAATGGCGCCACCATCGGGAAACAGTCCGCAGACACGGTGGGAAGACGATGAGTACGTGCTATCGCGCATCCATCGCGACGGAGAGGCTTGTCTGCTGGTGCGGAGTCGCTTCGGCGAACGGCCGGAAACCCTTGCGCGCCTCGAGCGCGTGTACGCAATGCGCGACGTTCTCGACTCCTCCTGGGCGACTCGTCCGCTGTCAATGGTGCGGCACGACGGCAGCGACGCACTGCTGTTCGAGGATCCGGGCGGAGAGATCCTGGCCTCGCTGGTCGGACGTCCCTGGGAACTGAGAGACTTCCTGCGCGTGGCCATCGGCATCGCCGCCGCGCTTCGCCAACTCCACAAGCAAGGCATCGTGCACAAGGACGTCAAGCCGGCGCACATCCTGGCCGACGTCGGCACGGGCAAGGCCTGGCTGACCGGCTTCGGCATCGCCTCGAAAATCGTCCGGGAGCGGCGGGGCCCAAGCATCGTTTCGGGCTCGCTCGCCTACATGGCGCCCGAGCAGACCGGCCAGATGAACCGGTCGGTCGACTCGCGAAGCGACCTCTACGCCTTCGGCGTCACGCTCTACCAGATGCTCACCGGCGACCTTCCCTTCGCGGCCGCGGATGCCACGGAATGGATCCACTCCCACGTCGCGAGAGCGCCCCAGCCGCCCGGCGAGCGCGTGCAGGGCATTCCCGCCCCGGTCGAAGAGATCGTTTTGAAGCTGCTTTCCAAGAGTGCCGACCACCGCTTCCAGACCGCCGCGGGCGTGGAAGCGGACCTGCGAAGGTGCCTGAGCGAGCTCGAGTCGTCCGGCCGCATCGATTCCTTCGCCGTTGCATCGCAAGACGTCTCTGACCGACTCTTGATTCCGGAGCGGCTGTACGGCCGCGAGCGCGACGTCGAGATGCTGCTCGCGGCTTTCCAGACGTTCGCGGCCAACGGCGCGCCGGAGCTGTTCCTCGTCTCGGGAGCTCCGGGCGTCGGCAAGTCGTCGGTGGTGAACGAGCTTCACAAGTCGTTGACCGTTGCGGGCTGCCTGTTCGCGAGCGGCAAGTTCGACCAATACAAGCGTGACATCCCTTATGCGACCTTCGCGCAGGCCCTGGGGAGCGTCGTCCGCACGATCCTGAGCCAGAGCGACGCCGAGCTCCAACAATGGCGCGATTCCATCGGACGCGCCGTCGGACCGAATGGACAGCTCATTGCGAGCCTCATTCCGGAGATCGAGCTCATCGTCGGCAAGCAGCCTCCCGTGCCAGACCTCCCGCCGAAAGAGGCGAAGAACCGATTCGAGATGGTCTTCCGGCGGCTGCTCGGCGCCGTCGCCACGCAGGAGCATCCGCTCGCGCTCTTCCTCGATGACCTGCAATGGCTCGACGCGGCGACCCTCGACCTTCTCGAGCACCTCCTCACGCATGCGGAGGTCCGGCATCTTCTCATCATCGGCGCCTACCGCGACAACGAGGTCGGAGAGACCCACGCGCTCTCGAAGACGCTCGAGCGCATCAAGGCGGCCGGCGCGAGGGTGAGCGAGATGGCCCTCGCGCCGCTCGGCGTCCACGACGTCGGGAGGCTGCTTGCCGACGCGCTCGTCTGCGACCCAGAGAGGGTTGCGCCCCTTTCGCACCTGGTCCACGAGAAGACCGGCGGTAATCCCTTCTTCACCATCCAATTCGTCGCTACGCTTTCCGAGGGAGAGCTCGTCACGTTCGATCTGACCCTTGGGCGCTGGATCTGGGACTTGCCTGGCATTCGCGCGAGGAACTTCACCGACAACATCGCGGACCTCATGGTCGGCAGGCTCGCCCGCCTCTCGCCCACGACGCGCGATGCCTTGAAGGACCTCGCCTGCCTGGGAAACAGCGCGCCGACGTGGATGCTCGGCGTGGCTCGTTTGCCTGATCTGCGAGGTGCCCCAGGGTGTCGGGCGATTGCCGAGACGGCCGTCCGTGCAGCTCTCTCGGAGGCCGTCTCGGCGGGGCTCGTCGTCGATCAGGGCGGCACCTATTCGTTCCTGCACGATCGGATTCAGGAGGCCTCTTACGCGCTCATCCCGGAGGGCGAGCGCGCACGCGTTCATCTGAGCATCGGCCGGGCCCTCGTCGCGCGTACGCCCGCAGAAGAGCGCGACGAAGCGATCTTCGACATCGTCCACCTTCTCAATCGTGGGGCCGCGCTGCTCGTGTCGCCGGAGGAGCGCCGTGACGTCGCCGGACTCAATCTCATCGCCGGCAAACGCGCCAGGTCGGCAGCCGCCTACGTCTCGGCGCTCGGTTATTTCAACTGCGGCGCTGCGCTGCTTCCGGCGGATTCCTGGGAGCGCTGCTACGAGCTCGTCTTCGGCATCGAGCTCGCTCGCGCCGACTGCGAGTACATGAGCGGTGCAACCGAGGCCGCCGAAGATCGGCTCTCGATGCTGTCGCGCCGCGCGCGAGACCGGATTGACCTCGCCAGTGTCGTCTGCGCCCAGACCAATCTCTTTGGGATGACGGAACGCTTCCAGCGCACGGTGGAGACTTGCCTCGACTACATGCGCCAGGTCGGAATCGAATGGTCCCTCCGGACGACGGACGACGAGGTGCGGCGCGAGTACGAGCGTCTGTGGAACGAGGTCGGAGATCGCCCGATCGAGACGTTCCTGGACCTGCCGCGGATGAGCGATCCCGAGTGTCGAGCGACGATGGACGTGCTCGCCGGCCTTCTCGGCGTTGCCTACGCGGTGAACGCGAATCTACTGGTCCTCGCAGTCCTTCACATGACGCGTCTCAGTCTCGAGCGCGGGAACACCGACGCCTCGGCGATCGCTTACTCGTTTCTCGGTGGGACGATCCTGGGGCCTCGTTTCGGAAGGCACCAGGATGGTTTCCGCTTCGGACAGCTCGGCGTCGATCTGGTCGAGAAGCGCGGGCTGGACCGTTTCCGGGCGCGCGTATGGATGGTCTTCGCCATGAGCGTGATTCCCTGGACACGCCATCTCCGGGCGAGCCGCGAGATCTTCCAGCGCGCGTTCCAGGCGAGCCTCGATGCAGGAGATGTCGGATACGCCATCTACAGCAGCTTTCTTGCGATCACCGCCCGTCTCGGCAGCGGAGATCCCCTTGATGACGTGCAGCGTGAGGCGGAGAGCGCCCTCAGCTTCGCCCGGAATGCGCGATGGGTCGGATACATCGACTACGTCACGACCCAGCTCGCGCTCACCCGGACGTTGCGTGGGCTGACGCCAAGGTTCGGAGTCTTTGACGACGAAGCGAGCGGCGAGAGTGGGTTCGAGGCGGTGCGCCTCGCCCAGAACCCGACCTCAGGCGCAGGGTGGACCCGAGGTCCCTGGTGGTATTGGATTCGCAAGCTGCAAGCGCGCTTTCACGCAGGCGAAACCGCGGATGCTCTCGAGGCCGCCTCCAGAGCGCGCGAGCTTCTGCCGGCCACGCCGAACCACTTCGAGCTGGCCGAGTTCCACTTCTATTCGGCGCTGTCGCATGCCGCCGCGTCGACTGGCCTGGAAGTGATCCGCGAGCATCATGAGCAGCTCGAGCGGTGGGCGGAGAATTGTCCGGAAAATTTCGACTGCCGCGCGGCGACGGTCGCTGCGGAGATCGCACGGCTCGAAGGCAGGGAGCTCGATGCCGAGCGGCTCTACGAGAACGCCATTCGTCTCGCACGGGAGCAGGACTTCGTTCACATCGAGGCGATCGGCAACGAGCTCGCGGCACGCTTTCATCTCGACCGCGGCTACCAGACCATCGCCCACGCTTACCTTCGCGCGGCGCGCCGGTGTTACCTCCGCTGGGGAGCGCTGGGGAAGGTCGCACAGCTCGACGAGCGTCATCCGGGGCTCGAGGAGCCGGCGTCTCCGGGACCCACGACTACGGTTGAGCAGCTGGATCTCGCCACGGTGATCGAGGTGTCGCAGGTGGCGTCCGGCGAGATCCTCCTGGAAAAGTTGATCGAGACGGTGATGGTGCACGCGGTCGAGCGCGCAGGCGCCGGAAGAGGGCTCCTGATCCTCCTGCGAAACGACGAACCCTGGATCGAAGCGGAAGCCACCACCGGCCAGGACAGGGTCACGGTGAGCCTCCGCCATGCGGCCGCGGGCTCCGACGACCTTCCCGAGACGATGCTCCGCTACGTCATCCGCACGCGCGAGAGCCTGATTCTCGACGACGCCTCAGCCGAAAACCTGTTCTCACTGGATTCCTACATCCGTCAGAAGCACTGCCGGTCGATCCTCTGTTTGCCTCTGAAGATCGTCAAGCCGGGCGACCGCGCCGAGAAGCGGGCCACGCTGTGTGGCGTGCTCTATCTGGAAAACAATCTCGCCTCTCACGTATTCACCCCGGCGCGAACGGCGGTCCTCAAGGTTCTGGCGTCGCAGGCCGCGATCTCGCTGGACAACGCGCACCTCTATGCAGATCTCAAGGCTGCCGAGGAGAAAACCCGGCAAGCCGAGCGGCAAGTTCGACGCGTCGTCGACAACATTCCCGCGCTGGTCTGGACCGCATCGGCCGACGGACTGAGCAATTTCTTCGGCCAACGTTGGCTGGAGTATACGGGCCTGTCTCCGGAAGAGACACTGGGCTCGGGCTGGACGGCGGCGATTCATCCGGACGATCTCGAGCAGTTGCAAGCCAACTTTCAAAGAGCGAAGGCCGAGGGCAAGCCAGCTGAGGCCGAAGCGCGGATGCGGCGCGCCGACGGAGTGTACCGCTGGTTCCTGGGCAGATGCGTGCCGCTGCGCGACGGCTCCGGGCAGGTCGCGGGCTGGTACGGATCTGCCACCGACATCGAGGACCGAAAGCAGGCGGAGCAGTCCTTGCGACGAAGCGAGGCGTACCTGGCCCAGGCCCAACGCCTGAGCCACACCGGCAGCTTCGGGCTGCGCCTTTCGGGTGGGGAGATCGTCTGGTCGAGGGAGACGTTTCGCCTCCTCGGCGTGGACGAGCGGACCACACCGAGCCTGGAAACGGTGTTTCAACACACTCACCCGGATGATCTCCCTCTCGTCCGACACGCGGTGGAGCAAGCCACGCAAAACGGAGCGGGGATGGACTTCGAGCATCGTCTGGTGATGTGCGACGGCTCCATCAAGCACGTCCACGTGGTGGCGGACGCAGTGAGAGACGACTCTGGAAACCTCGAGCTCGTAGGGGCGGTCCAGGACATCACTTCTTCCAAGACAGCGTTCGAGGAGATTCGGACGCTGCGCGACCAGCTCTACCAGGAGAATGTCGCGCTCCGCGAAGAGGTGGACAAGGCGTCGATGTTCGAGGACATCGTCGGCAGCTCGCCGGCCTTGCGGACGGTGCTTTCGCGAGTGAGCAGGGTTGCTCCGACGGATTCGACGGCATTCATCACCGGAGAAACGGGCACCGGCAAGGAGCTCATCGCCCGCGCCATCCATCGCCGGTCACCGAGATCTTCGCGGGCATTCGTGGCCGTGAACTGTGCGGCCGTCGCCAAGGACCTGATCGCCTCCGAGCTGTTTGGTCACGAGAAGGGCGCGTTTACCGGGGCGCTGGATCGCCGCGTGGGGCGATTCGAGCTTGCGCATGGCGGCACGCTGTTCCTCGACGAGGTGGGGGAGATCCCGCCCCATACTCAAGTCGCGTTGTTGCGCGTTCTGCAGGAGCGCCGATTCGAGCGGGTCGGCGGCAGCCAATCGATCCAGGTCGACGTCCGGGTGATCGCGGCCACCAACAAGGAACTGGAAGCCACGATGAACGACGGCTCGTTCCGACGCGACTTGTTCTACCGCCTGAACGTCTTTCCCATCCAGGTGCCTTCCTTGTGGGAGCGCCGCGAAGACATTCCGCTTCTGGTCGAGTACTTCATCGACCGCTTCGCGAGCAAGGCCGGGAAACGCCTCAGCCGTATCAGCAAGAACAGCCTCGATCTACTGCAGTCGTATGACTGGCCCGGAAACATCCGCGAGCTGCAAAACGTGATCGAGCGGTCGGTCATCCTTTGTGACACGAACGAATTCTCCGTCGACGCGAACTGGCTCGCTTCCGGGCCGGCCCGAAAGGAGCCGAAGAGGCGAACGCTCCACGAGCACCTGCACGGCGAGGAGAGACAGGTCATCGAAGCCGCATTGGCCGAAGCGGGCGGCAAAGTCTGGGGACCGTCGGGCGCCGCGGCGATGCTGGGAATGCCGGCGACGACGCTCTACTCGAAGATCCAAAGCCTGAAGATTGACAAAAGCCGCTTCAAGCGGGATTGAGACGCCTCCCGCTGTACTAAATAGCGACACTCATCTACTACCGTTCGTAGGGGTTTTGCTTCGAGGGCGAGCTCGACGCCGGCAGGCTCCTGCTCAACGCGAAAACGAATGGCACGTCGGTTGCTCTATCGATCCCCGCAGCTCTTGAAGTTCACCGAGGCGAGCGGGGAGAACCGATGCGGATCCTGGAACGAGTGGAAATGCCACCGGTCGCGCCGGGGCCAGAAATCGTTGCCGAGTCGCCCGCGATGCGCAAGCTCCTCGAGATGGTCGCGCGAGTGGGACCGAAAGATGTCACGGTCCTGTTGCGAGGCGAGACCGGCACCGGGAAAGAGCTGATCGCATCCTTGCTGCACGCGCAGAGCGCCCGCTCTTCGGTGCCGCTGGTCAGGTTCAACTGTGCTGCGATTCCGGATGAGCTGGCCGAGGCCGAACTGTTCGGGCACACCCGGGGGGCATTCAGCGGCGCCGACAAAACGCGCTCGGGCTTCTTCTCGCTCGCGAACGGGGGGACCATCGTGCTCGACGAGGTCGGCGAGCTTTCGCCGGCTGTCCAGGCGAAGCTGCTGCGCGTCCTGCAAGAGGGCGAAATCCAGCAGGTCGGCGCCGGCCGAATGGAGCACGTGGACGTGCGCGTGATCGCCTGTACCAACCGCGACCTGGCTGCCGAAGCCCGTCGCGCGCGTTTCCGCATGGACTTGTTCTACCGGCTCGCGGTGGTGGAGATCGTCGTGCCCGCGCTGCGCGATCACCGCCAGGACATCCCAGCGATGGCACGTGAATTCGCGCAGCGCTACGGGCAACGGTTCGGAAACCCGGATGTCCGGCTGTCTCCGGCTCTCCTCGATGCGCTCGCTGAAGAGGACTGGCCTGGAAACGTTCGCGAGCTCGAGAACACCATCGCGCGAATGGTGGTTGTCTCGAGTTCCCGCGAGATCAGCGTCGACGCGCTGGAAGGCAGCCGGGTCTCGGTCGCCCAGGGCACGGCTGAGGCGCCCCGACGCAGGGAGCCTCTTTCGTTGCGCGATCAGCTCGCGTGGTTCGAACGGAGGATCATCGCCCGGGCGATGACGGCGGCAATGGGCAACCAATCCCGCGCCGCGCGGCTGCTTGGACTCAGCCGCACCTCTCTCTTCGAGCGATTGAGGAAGTACAAGCTCGCGACCGCGGTTGCCGTACCGGACCTGTGATCCCTTCTCGCACCGCAGTGGATACTCCGTCGATCTGGAAGCAGGGCAGCACAAAGCATCAGCCGGAGCTCGGAAGATGAAGACACAATCGAAGTGGGCAGGGCGCAGGAAGAGCAGAAGTCCTCTATGCCGAGCAGGAACCCACGGCCGCCTCTCTGTTCGGCGGACGAACCACAAGAGATCTCGGATCTGATCTTGGCCGCTGCCTGTCCCACCGTCCCTCACTGCGGCCGGTTCGGGAAAGATGGATTGACTTCTTCATGGCGGTTCTTCCTATTCCCCTCGCCCACGACCTCAGCGCGCGGCCAGGCCGATCTGCTGCAGGAAAGTCAGATTGTCTTCCAGATGCCAGTTGTCGGTAATCTTGCCGGCACGGATGGCCAGGATATCCGTGGCAATGAATTCGATTGGCTGGCCCGTTCCCTTATTCCCCTTGAACACGCCGGTGAAATGACCGGTGAAACGCAGATGAGATACCACCCGGTCGCCGGCCAGGATCTGCTGAGCGACGGCCACCTTCAGGTCCGGGACGGCAGCGAGGAACGCTTTGGAGGCAGCGGCAGGTCCCGCCGGTCCCTGCGGGCGACCGGGCGGCAAAGTATGGTCTACGAAGCCGTCGGAGATCGCCTGACGGAGAAGGTCTTCGTCTCCCGTGTTCCAGAATTGATAAAACTTCGCCGCGCTGGCCAGCATCGCGGCGCGACGGGCCGGGGGAATGTCACCGGCGGCGATCAGGGTTTCGGGGCGCGTCGATCTGGCGAGATCACCATCCGCGGTTTTCGCCGGCGTCGGATCGGCGAGCGCGGTGCCCGCGGCCAGCACGATCATCGGCAGTGCGAAGAAGACCAGCTCGAAGACGTGCTGTCCGGCAAGCCGCACGATGTCCGGGTCGTCTTTAGCCATTCGAAGCCTGCGCCGGGTCCTCCGGAATGCGGAACCACGCCACGTACAACGCGGGGAGAAACACGAGGGTGAGCGCAGTCGCCACCGCCAGCCCGCCCATGATCGCGTATGCCATGGGTCCCCAGAACACCGTGGGAGCGATGGGGATCATGCCGAGGATGGCCGCGGTCGCGGTCAATAGAATTGGACGGAAACGGTGCGAAGTCGCTTCGACCACCGCATCCCACTGGGAGCGTCCATGAGCGATCTCGGTTTCGATCTGGTCGACGAGGATGACCGAGTTGCGCACGATCATGCCGACCAGGGCCATGACGCCGAGCAGGGCGACGAATCCAAGCGGCTTGTGCGCGACGAGTAGCGCCAGGACGACGCCGATCAGGCCGAACGGCGCCACGCTCAACACCAGAAAGAGACGGCTCACGCTCTGAAGTTGGATCATCAGGATGATCAGCATCAGCAGTCCCGCGACCGGAAGCACGGCAGCCACGGAGGCTTGCGATTTCGCGCTTTCCTCCACCGTGCCCCCGACCGCGACCTCATAGCCCAGCGGCAGCCCGGCATTCAGCTCGGCGATCTTCTTTTTCAGGGCAGCGATGACCGTCGCCGGCTGCACGCCCTGCGTGAGGTCAGCTTGCACAGTGATGGTGGCAAGTCGGTCCCGCCGCCAGATCAGCGGCCAGTCGAGGCTGTACTCCACGGTGGCTACTTGCGGAAGCGGCACCGTCTTGCCGTTGGGCAGCGGAATCTCAAGAGTCTTCACAGTCGACGCGGAGAGCCGGTCCTCCGCGCCGGCCCAGGCATTCGTATCAATCAAGTAGATGTCATCGCGGATCTGCGTCACCGTGACGCCGGAGACGACGGTGTTCACAGACTGCGCGAGCGCCTGCGAGCTGACGCCGAGCAGTCGCGCCTGGTCCTGATTGACGCGGATGCGCAGCGTGCGCATCGGCTCGATCCAGTTGAAATTGATTGACTGAGTACGCTGGTCCGTGGCGACGAGGCCGGCCACCCGGTAGGCGATATCGCTCACCTTCTGGGGGTCCGGTCCCCGCACACGATATTGCAGCGGCCAACCGACAGGAGGGCCCAGCTCCAGGGGCGAAATCCGCGACACCACTTCAGGGAAGTTGTTGGTGAGTGCCTTCTCGAGCCGTGCTCGCACGCGCTCGCGCGCATCCAGACTCTTGGTCACGATGACGGTCTGGGAGAAGAAGTCGTTCGGGAGCTGCACGTCCAGCGGCAGGTAGAATCGCACCGCGCCCTGGCCGACGTACGTCGTCCAGTGGTCGACATCTGAATCGCCCTTCAAGAGCGCCTCGAAACGGGACGCCGTGCGGTCGCTCGCGTAAATCGACGCACTTCGCGAGAGGGTCAGGTCGACCAACAGCTCCGGCCGGTCCGAAGCGGGAAAGAACTGCTGCGGAACGAACCTCAGCGCCAGCGCGGACAACGCCAACAAGGCGAGCGTAGCGCCGATCGTGATCCAACGCGCGCGCATCGCCTTGACGAGCAGGGACCGGAACCGGCGCCTGATCACTCCCGTCTCGGTGTGGGCTTTGTGCTTCATGGTCGCCGGCAAGATCGCGACGCC
>Ga0137418_10003934_pt1 | contig 13609 bp, 11 predicted proteins | sample CZODoug3_1_2_16f_FD_122242 | JGI IMG/M metagenome (GOLD analysis project Ga0137418, IMG submission 122242) | Vadose zone soil fungal communities from Angelo Coast Range Reserve, California, USA - CZODoug3_1_2_16fungal (Hybrid Assembly) | ecosystem: Environmental > Terrestrial > Soil > Vadose...
ACCCTTCTACCCACTTGGGCTCATTCTTTGGCAACGCCATTGCGGACTGGACAGGTGTCCTGGTCACAGTTGTGATGACCAAACACCTCTACGAAAAGGGCTCAGCCGAGAGTAAGAAGGCAAAGGGCACAGAGAAGTCAGCGGCGCTGGAGTTGCTGCGCGAGCACTCGCTCACCATTTTTCTCGTGATCACGGGCGTCGCCTGGGTGGTGGCATTCAAAACGGTGGACCCAAACAGCAAGTGGGGACAAGTCGTCGGCAACATCGTGTCGGAGTGGACGCAGATTCTGGGGCTGGTCCTGATGACCAAGCGCCTGATGGAGGTTGGTTCCAAGGAAGGCCATTGACCGGGATGTCTAAAACGCCTTCCCCGAGTCCAGCAGAATCGTCACCGGTCCCTCGTTCACCAGTTCCACCGTCATCATTTCCTGAAAGCGCCCGGTCTCGCAGCGCAATCCGGCAGCGCCGCGTCTCGCGGTCAGCGTCAACTTCGGCACCAGCACGCGCTCCGACGGCGTCGCCGCAGGCGCGGGGACCATCATCGCCGAGGTGGTGCAGGGGCGCGGTGGGCGAGGAGGGGCGATCGGCGTGGGGCCTTCGACCGGAGTCATCGAAGGGGAGCGCGGCGTCGGCGCGTTGCACCTGCGCGCTCGGGGCTGGTGGCTGACGGAGCCCGCCCAACTCTCGCTGAGCGTCGAGCCGATCCATTTCGCCGGCGCGTGGTACACGGACGTCGCGGCCGGCGCCACGATGGACCGCGGGCGAATCGTCGGATCGGTCTGGCTCAGCGGTCGCCTCAGCGCCGCCTACGGCTCGAAGGGCGGCGCGAGCGCGGCGCTCCAGTACTTCGTCTCACCCACGGTGTCGCTCGAGGGGAGCGTCGGCACCTATCTCTCCGACCCGTTTCAAGGGCTGCCGCGAGCCGGGTTCGTCAGCGCGGGCGTGCGGGTTCAGACCAAACGGCGCGTGCTCGCGCCGATCCGCCCGGTCCTGCCGCGCCTCGCGCCGCTCATCGCGCAGCACCGGGCGGGGGCGGGCGGCGACAGCGTCGTCGTGCGGTTCCGGATGGACGCGCAGCGCTCGGTCGCGATCGCCGGGGACTGGAACTCCTGGCAACCGATCCCCCTGCGTTCGCTGGGCGGAGACATCTGGGAGGGCGCGCTCATCCTCGCGCCTGGGACCTACCACTTCAATCTTCTTGTCGATGGCAAGGAGTGGGTGGTGCCCGGAGGCGTGGCGACGGTGCCGGACGGCATGGGAGGGCTCGTCGCGGTGCTGACGGTCCTGTGAGTCTTGACGGAACCGGGACGATCCCCTACCGTGGCGGCGGCTGTCCACGCTGATCGTCCTCTACCTCGAGGTGCCCGATGGGGAAGATCAACCTGAAGGGCGTCATCATCGGTGGGCTGGTGGCAGGCGTGGTACTGAACGTCTTCGACTCCGTCCTGTTCGGCGTCGTACTGAGGAGCGACATGGCCACGGCGATGCAAGCGCTCAACCTGCCGGCCATGTCCAATAGTGTCATCCCGTGGTATGTGTTCGTGGACTTCCTGTTCGGGATCGCCCTCGTTTGGGTGTACGCGGCGATCCGTCCGCGCTTTGGCGCCGGGCCGGCGACCGCGGTCAAAGCCGGGCTGATCAGCTGGCTCATCTTCAACGTCATACGCGCGTTGTTCGATTGGCCGAGCGGGATGATGCCGCACAACCTGATGGTGATCGTGACGGCGGTGGCGCTGGTGAAACAGCCGCTCGCGGTGGTCGTGGGAGCCAAGTTCTACACGGAAATGTGAGCGACTCCGGGTGACCTTCGGCTCACACATCACCCGGCGGGATTTCTTGAACGGCGCGCTGCTCGGTGTGGGCAGCGCGCTGCTGTCTTGTAAGCCCCCCCCCCGCCCGGCGACCCGCTCGTCCCTCGGCCCCGAGTGGTACGGCTACGGCGGCGTCGGCGACTATGCCGCCTCGCACGGCAACACCCCAGAGGTCGTCGAGACCGCGCATCGCCTCCGCGACGGCGGCTTCGCGCTCGACCGGGTGGAGAGCGTCGAGGATGTCGACCTCGTCATCGTCGGTGCCGGCATCGCCGGGTTGGCGGCCGCGCTCGAGTTCTCGAAACACCGCCGCCCCGGCCAGACGTGCTTGATGCTCGACAACCACCCGATCTTCGGCGGCGAAGCCAAGGAAAACGAGTTTGACGTCGGTGGGGTCCGCCTCATCGGTCCGCAGGGATCGAACGGCTTCTTCATGCCCGGCGCCGTGCGCGATCCGCAGACCGCCTCAGGAGATGCGCGCTACTACGCGGAGCTGGGCGTGCCACGGGCGCTTCACTACCGCGACTGGCCCGCAAGCGAGAAGCCTTTGCGCTTCAGCCCCGACAACTACGAATACCTGGTGCGTGGCCTCGAGCAGCACACGAGCGTGGGCCACTTCTTCGGCAGCGGGTGGGCGATCGACGTCTGGGGCCGGCGGCTCGCCAACACACCCCTCTCCGAATCTGTGCGCGCGGCGCTGCTGCAATGGCACGCGGCCGGAGCGACGCGGCGCTTCGCGTCGAACGAGGAGGCCGTGCGCGCGCTCGACGTCATGACGTACGAGCAGTTCCTGACGAAGGAGCTGCATATGGGCCCCGAGGGCGCCCGCTACGCCGATCAGTTTCTGGCCTCGGCGTGCGGTTTGGGGAGCGACGTCATCTCCGCGTACTGCGCCTCGCAGCTCCCCATGCCGGGCCTCACGGACCCCGTGCCGCCAGACCTCCGCCGCGAGTCGTTCCCGGGGGGCAATTCCGGATTCGCGCGCTACTTCGTCAAACGGCTGGTGCCGGACGCCATCGCGGGGAGCGACCGGTTCGAGGACATCATCACGGGGCGCATCAACCTCGGTGCGCTCGATCGCCCGGGGCAGCCGCTGCGTCTGCGCCTCAAGTCGACCGCACTCAGCGTGGCGCACGAAGGCGACCCCGCGTCCGCGGGCACGGTCCGGATCGTCTATGTGCGCGACGGCCGGCTCTACGGCGTCCGCGCGAAGGCCGTGATCATGGCGACGGGTGGCTGGATGAACCTGCACGTGGTACGCGATCTGCCGGCGGCGTACCGCGATGCGTACGGGCAGTTCATTCACGCGCCCTTCCTCGTGGCGAACGTCGCGCTCACCAACTGGCGCTTCCTGCACCGCCTGGGCATCACCGCCGCGATCTGGGACCGGAGTGACGCGGACTTCGGCTACACCTGCAACATCCGCAACCCGATGCGGGTCGGCGCGTATCAGCCGCCGCTCGACCCCGACCACCCGGCGATCCTCACGTTCTACACGCCGTTCCATCGTCCAGGACTCCCGGCGCGGGCGCAGGTGACGCAAGGCCGCACGGAGCTCTTGAGCACGTCGTATCCAGAGTATGAGCGCCGCATCGCGGCGCAGATGACGAAACTTTTCTCCGCCTCGGGGTTTCGCGCCGATCGCGACGTGGCTGGCCTGATCTTGAACCGCTGGGGACACGCGTTCTCCGTCCCGTTCGCCGGGTTCTTTGGCGGTGCGTCCGGGAAGGCGCCGCGTGACGTCATCCGTCAGCCCTACGGGCGCATCGGATTTGCGCACTCAGAGCTGAACGGCTGGCAGCATTGGGGTCCCGCGGCGGACGAGGGGCGGCGGGCCTTCACCCAGCTCGTGGACGCCATCTAGAAAACGACCGAGCCCCGGAGGTCCGGGGCTCGGTGTGTTGCAACAGCAACCGGCTGCGACTCAGTAGTTGAAGCGCAGCGTCACGCCCAGCGTGCGCGGCTGGTTGGTCAAGTAGCCGACCCGGGCGCGCGTCCCCCGTTCCCGGTCCAGCCCCAGGAAGGCGATCTCATCAAGAGCGTTATTGAGGTAAACCGACAGCTCCCAACCCGGACGCCGCACGCCCGCGCGCACATTCACGAGACTGTACGCCGGTAACAGGGGCTTGAATGTGAATAGTGTGTCGGTCAAGGGACCGCCGATCGTCGCTCCATTGGTTGGCGGCCTCTCAAAACTCTTCAGATCAACGGTGCCGAAGGGGCACGAGGGATCGCCCGGCGGACACTGTCCGCCTCCCTGATCGTCGATCAAGGTGTAGCGCGAGCCAACGTGCTGCAGGCTGGCGGAAAGGAACGGACGTGAGTTCCCGACATTCCACCCGTACGTGGCGGCGATGCTCGCCTGGAACTTCGGGACGCTCGGGAGACGGTTACCGCTCGCGATGCCCGCTACTACATTGCCGCCCTGGCTGAACGTCGTAAGCAGTTTCGCGTCGTTGACCGCCGCGGAGACTGAGAAGTCGAGATTGTCGGTTGGGCTCGCGGTCAGCTCCACCTCGGTTCCGATCGACCGTGCTTTGTCCGCGTTGAGGATCAACCGCGAAGAGCACGTACCCGCAGTCACGGTGAGCTGCAGGTCGCGGATGTCCATATAGAACGCCGAAACATTGAGCGAACCGCGACCGCCGGCGAATTGTGTCTTGACTCCCGCCTCGTAGTTCCAGGCCTTCTCGTCTTTCCAAGAACCGGCGAGCGGACCGAACGTCGTGAGATCCGCCGCTTGGCAGAGTGCAGTGTTCAACGGATCGTTGATGCCGCCCAATCGGAACCCGCGCGACACCTGCGCATTGAGCGTGAGCGCATCCGAAGCCTTGTAGCTCAGCATGAAGCGCGGCGCGATGCCGCTCGCGTCGGTGGTGCCCGCAGTATCCGTCGGGACCGCGAATGCCCCATCAAAAACTAGCGACCGGTCTTCGCTGAACTTGTAGTAACGCAGGCCCGCGGTCAGGTTCAGCTTGTCCGTCGCTGCGAGCGTTGCCTCACCGAACAGTGCAGACTGATTCAGGTTGTAATGCAAGTCGGAAAAGAACAGCACATCGATACCGGCACCGAGCGACCCTTGACTCCAACCTTGCGGAGCAAAGCCCTCTAACGCCGCCATCGAATCGACGCCCAAGGGCTTCACGCTCTGTCCGTAGTCGCGTTTGCTGTGGGCGTAGAACCCACCAACGAGCCACCGCAGCTGTGGGGTGCCGCCCGCCAAACGGAGTTCCTGCGTCCACACCTTGCTCTTCGTCTTGTCGTCCAGCGGCGAGTCGAGCGTATACACCCGGTCTGAAAGACCGAGGGTGCCGCCCATGACGCTGGCAGTCAGGGCAGTCGCATCGCGCACCACCAAGATGTCGCGGAACGTGTACGACGTGATGGACGTGAGGGTGACCTTCCCGAACTCGTATTGCCAGTTCACGTCGCCCAGCAGGAAGGTGTCTGTGTAGGGCTCGTTGATCTGCGCAAACAGCTGCCGCTTGCCCAACGTTACCGCACGACGCGTCGTAGTAAACGGATTGGCGAGAATGTTGTAGGCATCGAAGCGATTCCACCCGTCCATCTGCACGCGCTGGTAAGCAATCCTTGGCGTGATGCTGAAATGCGGGTTGGGCTCAAAGCGGAGGGCCAGCCGCCCGCCGGTGCGATCCCCACCATTGACGTCGTGATTGACCGTGAGATCCGGCTGCACGGCATCCACCCAGCCACCCAACCGGTTGCCGTAGGCAATTGCCCGCATAGCGGCCCGTGCCCCCAGTGGCACGTTGACACCGATTTTGGCGGTGCTGCCCGGTGAGCCGTCGCCGACCCAGTTACTTCCCACCTCGCCGAACGTGCTGCTCGCGCCGATTTGCGGCTGATTGCTGATGTAGCGCACCGTACCGGATAACGACCCCGCACCGAACAACGTGCCTTGGGGACCGCGCAACACTTCCACTCGCTTCACGTCGAACAGATCGAGATCCGGTGTGAAGAGAGAGAGTGACACCGGGGAGTCGTCGAAGTAGGCACCGACCTGTTCCTTCACGCCAGGCTGGTCGCGCGCAATCTGCCCGGACGATACGCCGCGCATGGCTACCTGGCTCTGGCCGGGACCCAGGTTCTGTACGCTGAACCCGGCGACGTTGGCCGCGATCTGCTCGATATTCTCCGCGCCCCGCAGCCGCAGCGCCTGATCGGTCGGCGCCGCGATGGAGAACGGGATGGACGCGAGCTCCTGCTCGCGCAACATGGCGGTGACGGTGACCGCCTGCAGCTGCAGCGCCTGCATGACGAAGTCCACCGTAGCCTCGCCGGACGCGGTCACTTCCACGTTTTGCTGCGACTGTGTGCGCAACCCGGGCAACGAGGCGGACACGGTGTACGTGCCCAGCGCCAGGTTCGCAATGCTATAGGTCCCGTCGGCACTCGAGGTCGTGCGCTTGGCACCCCCCGCGCCTGCCGCCCTGACTATCGCGCCCGACAACGGGCCGCCGCTGCCGTCGCGCACCGTGCCCCTGATACGCCCGTTTTGCGCCGCCGCCGGAACGCTGAAGAGCGCGGCGGCCAGTGCGATGAGACTGAGAACTCGGGTTCCAGACCTGACCATACTGCCCTCCTTTCGTTATTGGAGTAGGCGCATCTCGACCCGCGCGTACAAGAACCGCCCGTTGTATCCGAACGGCGACGCCGCGGCCCAGGGGAACGTGTTGTCGTTGTTGTTGAACTCCGCCTTGGCTCGATCCGGATACGTGTCGAACAGGTTCCGGGCGCCGACCGACACGTTCACGTCGTTGAAGTGATAGCCGACCTCGGCGTCGAACAGCGCCTTGGCGCTGTACTTCTCCCGGTCCGTAAAGCTCGGCTGCGCGGAGGCGAAGCCGCCATAGTACGACGCGCGGCCCAGGGCGTGGAACCGCCCCACTGAGTACTGGCCCGTGAACGTGCCTCGCCAATCGGGCCGTTCTTCTTCGATGCCCACCTTCGTCACGAGATCGAGGATGCTCGTCAGCGTGGTCGGGGTCCCCTGGAGAATCAGCGGCAGCGTATCGACGTGCGTGATCTTGTTCTTCGTGTAATTGATCGCGGCGGTGAAGTCGAGGCTTCCCCGGCCCGCGGGCACACGCAAATCGCCAGTCATGTCGATGCCATTCGTCCTCGTATCGAGCCCGTTGGTGAAGAATTGCACGGCCCCGATCCCCGCGAAACCAGAGTCGGCGAGAATCGCCTGCGACACACTGTCGCCGAACGTGGCGCCCAGCAGGATCCGGTCGTTGATCTTGATGTTGAAGACGTCGACGGTGAGCGTGAAGTTGTCGTTCGGTGTGAACGCGAAGCCCGCGCTCAGGTTGACCGACGTTTCTTCCTTCAGCGGCTTGGCGCCGAAGATCTGCGAGGCGCGGTTGTTCACGGGAAAGTTGCCAACCTGAATGAACTGACCGCCGATCACGTTCGTCGTCGTATGGCTGAAGTAGCTCTGCGCCAAACCCGGTGCGCGGAACCCGGTGCTGGCCGCGGCGCGCAACACCATGCGCTGCGTCGGCTGGAAGCGCAACGCGAGTTTGCCCGTCAGCCGCTGGCCGAAGTCGCTGTAACTCTCGAAACGCCCGGCGACGTTGGCTAAGACTTGGGGACTGAGTTTGCTCTCCAAGTCGAGATAAGCGCCGATGTTGGACCGGCTGTGGTCGCTGGCGTCGCTCGGCGCGAAGCCCGGGAAGACCGACGAGCCCGCCGGCGCAGGGAGACTGTCGTCGCCCGCATTGCCCCAGACGCCGTCGATTCCGGCGCTGTCCTGCGCCAAATGCCCGCCGTTGACCCACGACGCGGGTTCGCCCGCCGTGATCTTGAAACTCTCGCGCCGATACTGCGCGCCGAGGGCGACGTTGACCGGTGAGGGCAGGCCCATCTCGACCGACTTCGCGAGGTTGACGCCGGCGACGATTTCCTGACGCTCCAGCCGGCCCGCGAAGAACGACAGCTTATTGGCGATCCCCGGATCGTCGGCGGCCCCCGCTCCGCCCAGGACCCCGTCTGCTCCCGGTGCGCACGCCACGTCGAGACAGGGGCCCAGTGACGGGTTGTTGGTGTGGTCCAGGTTGTAGTCGAAGCGATTCTTGCCCAGCTCGGCGCCCACATCCAGCGACCAGCCGCTGACGTTGGCGCGGATCCCCGCCGCGCCGGAATAATCCCCGACATCGGGGTGGAATTGCGGGAGGAATCCCTGCGGGTACAGCTCCTGCCAGTTCTTGACGTTGTCGAAGTAACGGAAGAACCCGTTGCCGGTGCCGACGCGGTGACTGTAGCCGCCGAACGCGTACAGCTCGCTCGTCCCGGCCGGATTCAGGGGCAGGCGGAAGTTCGCAAAGGTCATTGCGTCCTTCTCGAGTCCGTCGCCCCAGTGGTAGTTGGGCTGCGTGAGCGAATTGCGCTTCTGGACAATCCGGCCCGTCAGCGTGTCGACCACGTCCCTCACGCCATTGACGTCCGCCAGGAAGAAGTCGGGCCAGGCGCGGTTGGTCGGATCGCGGCGCAGGTACTCGCCGAACAGGGTGAGCGAGCCACGGCCCACGCCGAAGCCCCACCCGCCGTTGATGTCGGTGGTGGCCCCGTCGTCCGGGTAGTCCTTCGTCGAGTATCCGCCCGTCTCGACGTTCAGGAAGGGCGCGAAGGCGCCTTCCTTCATGACGACGTTGACCACGCCGGCGATGGCGTCGGAGCCGTACTGCGCCGACGCGCCGTCGCGCAGGACTTCGACGCGATCGACGGCGCCGCTAGGGATGGCGTTCAGATCCACGCCGCTCGAACCGGCACCCATGCCGTACGCGAACGTGTTCATCACCGCCATCTGGTGGCGGCGCCACCCGTTCACGAGCACCAGGGTGTGGTCGGGGGAGAGACCGCGCAGCGTGAAAGGCCGGACGATGTCGTTGGCGTCGGTCACGCTCTGGCGCGGGAAGTTCACCGACGGCGCCAGCGCCTGCAGGATCTGACTCGTCTCACTGGTCCCCTGCTGCGCCATCTGCTCCGCGGAGAAGACGTCGACGGGCACCGCCAGCTCCTCGGCCGCGGTGTGCCGTGCGCGTGAGCCGACGGTCACGTCCACCGGTGACAGCGCGATCGGCTGTACTGCCATCGCGAAGTTCTGCTCCGCGGAGCCGCCCGTGCCCACGGTGACCCGCGTCGACTGCGGCACGTAGCCGAGCAGGCGCGCCCGAACGGTGTAGGTGCCGGCCCCCACGCCGCGAATGTCGTAACGGCCTTGCTCATCGCTCGTCGCGCGCAGTCCCGTGCCCTCGACGGAGACCTGCGTCCGCGGCAGGGCCGCGCCGGCGGCGTCGGTGACGCGGCCGCGGATCGACCCACCTTGTGCGAGGAGCGCGGCTGGTGCGAGCGCAAGCAACAGAGATGCGAATAAAGTTGCGGCACGGCGCATAATCATGACTCCCGGGGTAGCCAACGTTGCCATAGTGCTACCGCGCATCGCGGGAGGCGTCAAGCGACGCTAGTGGTGGTGCTCCATTGACTCGTCGCCCACGAACATCACGTGCACCATCCAGCCGAGCAGGCGGGGCCTGAAGCGGCCGTCCACGGCGTCGCAGGCTTCGCGCGTCGCAATCGGCGAGCGCGGCCCGAACACCGGGTGCCCGTCCTTCGTCTCCCGCCACCGTTCCCGCATCCCCGGACCGATTCGCGGCGTGCACCAATTCACGTGCTGGTGCCAGCGCGTGATGCTGAGCGGGAGGCGCGCGTTCAGCTCGTCCTCAGTGGTCCCCGGCGGCGCGGTGAACATCGCCCCGATGAGCTCGAGTTTGCCGGCTGTCCCTCGGCGATAGAGCAGCGAACTCGGCCGCGACGCATCGAGCCCAGCACGCGCCTGAATCCACCAGCGCAGCTTCGTGTAGTGCTGCACCGGCGCCGCCGCGCCGGCGACGAACTGGCGGAACCCGTCCGCCTCGGCGACGCGCACGTCGCCGTAGCGCCCCAGCTCGCGGCGCATCACTTCGCGCACCGAGTCGGCGCGAGCCAAGTCGCCGGGCGCGCGCGGGCGCAATGTGGTGAGCCGCATGTGCAGGCTCTCGACCATCGCGTCACTCATCGCGTGCTCCGCGGCCGCTGTCGTCTGGTCGTCGGGTGGCTCCACGGGTCTGACGCCGTGTTCCCCGCGCACCCACGCGCCAAGAGCAACGTGCTCACGGCGATCGCGAGCAGGCGCACCTAGTAGTGCCCCTCCATGACCGTGCGCAGGGCGGTGAGCCGTTCGGCGATCTTCTCATGGGGCAACGCGGCCAGATCGGCCGGCAGCAGCTGCCGGCTCGTGCACTCGAACGCCGCGATCAGCCGCTAATACTCGATCTCCACCGGGTACGCGGGCGGCTGGAAGTCGGCAATCAATTCGTGAAGCAGAGACGCGCTGAGCGCCGCCCGATTCTCGATCGCCATCCGACGGCTGGCGCGCACCAGGACCGCCTCGATGTCCGCGGCCGACATGGGATGCGGCACTTCGGCGAAGAGCGCCGCCGCCTGGACGTCCGCCTCGAGCGGAATGTTCAGGCGCGCGCGCAGTGCCTCAAACACGAGAGCCCGCTCCTCGGGCGTGGCGGGCGGAAACAGCGCGATGTGCTCCTCGGCGCGCCCCTGGCGCTTCAGGTCGACGGGGACCAGGTCGGGCCGGCTCGTCATCAGGAACCAGATCACTTTGCCGCGGCGGCGGGTATCGCCCATGAACGCAGCGAGCGACGCAAACACCCGTTCCGAGACGCCCGAGTCGGCGCCGCGCCGCTCGCGATTGCCGAGGGCGGCGTCGGCTTCATCCACGACCACTGCGACGGGTCCCAACGCGTCGAGGAGGCCGAGGATCCGCTCGAGATTCGCCTCCGTTTGTCCCTGCCACATCGACCGGAAGTTGAGCAGCTCCACAACGGGAATGCCGATCTCCGCGGCAAAGCACCGCACGATGAAGCTCTTGCCGGTGCCCACCGGCCCGCACAGCAGGAAGCCCATCGGCACCACGTCGAGCCGGCCCGCGCGCAGCGCGGCCGCAGTCTGGCGCAGCAGGGTCTTCGCGCCGGTGTGACCCGCCACGGCATCGAGGCCGATGCTGCTCGTCAGAAACGACAGGAACCCACCGCTCGCCTCTTCGATGAGGCGCTTCTTTTCGCGGCTCAACGCGTCGGCGTCGAGCGGCGCGCCGCCGGTCTCGGCCTCGCCGAGCAGGAACTCAAGGTGGAGCCGGTTCAGACCCCCCGTGAGTACGGCGACTTTGCGCTGGTCGATGCGCGAGAACGTGGCCGGCGTGCTGCCGCGACTCACCAAGAACCTGTATCGCTCCGTCTCGTCGGGGACCGGGACCAGGATCTCGAATGTGCGCGCATCTGCGACCAGCGACGCGTTGAGCGTCGTCGTGCTTTCCGAGACCAGGCAGAACGTGACCTGCCGCCTGAGGAACAGCGGATCGGCGGCCCAGCGCCGCAACGTCACGATCGAGTTCCGGTCCTCCACGGGGAGTTGCCCGGAATCCCCCGCTGGGGCCACCGTCTCGGTGTAGTCGACGATCAGTGCGGCCGAGAAGCGCGGGTTCTCATTGAGCTGGTACAACAGGTAGGTCTCGAGCAGCTGCAGCGCGCGATCGGGGTCGCGCGGTTGCGTTTGCGCCAGGTTCGTGCCGCCGACCTTGTCATACGCCTTGAGCACCGTGCGGAAATCCTGCTCGGCCTGCGGATCGGTGAAGTGAATGCCGGCGCCGCGGTCATAGTGGACGATGACCGTGCGGTCCGCGAACATGACCTCGGAGAGAAACTCGCCGATCGTGCCATGGCGCTTGGGGCCGAGCGGATGAATGTCTCGCACGCCGGGCCCGTATAAGATGAAAGAGTTCGTGCCGCGCTGGCGGAGGCGCCGCTGTAAGGTGCGCGCCCATTCCGGGAGGGGAGGCTGCTCGTCGCGGCTAGAGCCGAGACCCATTGAGGCGCTGGAAGTGGGGCTTCTCGACCGCGAAGTAGAAGGCGAGGATCGCGAAATGGATGAACGCCGCCGCGAACAGCCCCGGCAGGGATCCGGTGACGAGCGCCCAGCCGTACGCCTGGAGATAACCGACCGTGTACATCGGGTTCTCGAGGAACTTGTACGGGCCGGCGAGGACGACGCGGTGGAGACGGGGGGGCGCGAAGAAATTGTACCAGTAATAGGCGTCACTGCCGAGTGTGTTGGCGGCCCACACCTTGACCGAGATGCCCACCGCGACGAGCGCGGCGCCGATGACGATCACCACCGTGCGCGCCACGGAGACTTCGAGCGTGTCGTGCGTCACGACGCACAGCAGGCCGAAGGCGATGACGTCGTTCACCATCAGCGCCTGCACGATGCGCCGGAACCGCTGGAACCCGCCCTCCAGCCCCCAGGAGCGGGTGAAAAACGCGTCTCGGTCTTGCCGCCGCAACGCGATCCCTGTGTACAGGACGTACGCGAGGCGGGCCGCGAGGCAGTAGGCGACAGCGAGGGCGGTCATCGACGGCCGTACACGTGCACGATGGCTCGCCCCGGCGCTCCGAACAGGGCGCTACGATAGAAAAAGTCGATCCGGCGGATGATGCGCGCGGCGCCCGGCAAATCGATTTCTCGGCTGCGCGTACCTTCGCGGAAGTAGAGCCGCGTATTGGGCGAGAACGCCTCGCCGTTCCCGAAGGTCACCTTCACATCGAACATCTCGAGGTCGCCGCCTTCGACGTCGATGCGAATCGTGCGGAACGTGCCTTCACCCACCGCGGTGATGGCATCGTGATCCACGCGGAAGTCCACCGGGCGCGTCCCGATCTGATCCCAGGTCCCGGCGGGGGCCGCAAGCGCCGTCGTTGGTACTGGAGTCGCCGCCGGAGGAGCATCGTTAGGTGTTACCACACCGAGCGCGCCGGCCGACCGGCCGTAGACTCGCACCGTCGCCTGCCCACGGCGCAGGCGGCTGCGGTACAAGAACTCGATCTTGCGGATGAACCGCGCCGGGCCGGGAAGGTCGATTAGACGGCTCCAGGAGCCCTGCCGGAACAGCACGCGCGTGTTCGGCGACCAGGTGTCGCCGTTCCCGAAGGTGAGCACGATGTTGTACATCTCGAGCGTCCCGCCCTCGACTTCGATCCGGATGCCATTGAAGGTCCCCTCGCGCGCGCCCACATCGATCACGTCACGATCGACCGCGAAGCTGACGCGGCGCGAGCCGAGCAGGTCCCATTCCGCGGCTGGGCGAGCGGGGACCTGGAATAAGACAATTGCAGCGAGCGCGACTGCCAGCATCCAGCCTCCTTCAATCTGCTTCTGGGGACATCGGGCGCCGCCATGATGTAAGCACCTGCGGGGCCGTTCGGCAACGGAGCGAACCCGCCTGGGCGACCGGGGTACTCTACCCCAGCCGAAACCGGGAGGCTCCCGTGAGTCGCTTCGTGCTCGCTTCCATCTGCATTATCGCTGCTTTCTCACCTGTCGCAACTGCGCAGCAGCCCGCTGCGCCCGCCGCGCCCAGCCACAACGTACAGGGCGCCGTGCGCGTCGTCGATGTGCGCGGCCGCGCCCTGGAAGTGACGACGGGGGTCGGCATGGCCCTGCGCGTGGTGCGCATTCAGGTCCCGGCAAACGTGCGCGTCACGGCGGGGGGGGGCGCTGTCCTGACGCTCAGCCAACTCGGCGCCGGAGACATCGTCCGCGTCTCCTACGGCGGAGCGCCGGGGGGGGGCGGTTATCTCGCCTACACGATCGAGCGCGTCGGGCGCATGGAGACCGGCGCAGGAGGGACGCCATGAACGGGCGTCTCGCAGTGTGTGTCGTTC
>Ga0137418_10003935_pt1 | contig 13608 bp, 13 predicted proteins | sample CZODoug3_1_2_16f_FD_122242 | JGI IMG/M metagenome (GOLD analysis project Ga0137418, IMG submission 122242) | Vadose zone soil fungal communities from Angelo Coast Range Reserve, California, USA - CZODoug3_1_2_16fungal (Hybrid Assembly) | ecosystem: Environmental > Terrestrial > Soil > Vadose...
GGATTCGGGTACGGATTGCGAGTGTATGGATCGAGTACCTAATGGCGGAGGAGAACCTGATCTTGTACCCACACCCCCGACACGCACAGCAGCCTCTAATACGGTCTCCTCCTCCTCCCCCTTTACTCCGGCAGAAGGAGTAACATGAGCCTTCAGCGCACTCTCATACGCTCGCTCGAGGATCATCAATACGTCCAAGCCTTCCTCCAGCTCTTCCATCTCTACATCTCTCTCTTCGTCTTCCATGTCCATGTCCATCTCGTTGTATTGATATGCAGGGGTATATTTTTGGGTGTTGGTAGGGGAGTGGTGGGACCATGACCAGGGCGTGCGCGTGGGGATGGAGAAGGAAGTGGATGATGGGTGGGTGGTGGCAGCTTCGGTCTCTGCTGAACAGAAATTCATGAGTCTGCGAGCGAAGAGGGCGCTTGGGGAAGGGTCGGGGTGTTTTGAGGGTGTTGATACTATACCAATGTCAGTATAAAGCCAAGGTTAATTTAGGAAAAGACACGCACCACGTCTAGCCCACCCACCAACGCCATCGGCCACACCCATAGCATTATCCCTAATAAAATAAGCATCTTCGCCCACCTGAACCGCCAAACCCAGACCATCATCGGCCTCTTCCCTGCCCATCCACACGCCCGTGCCTCTCCTACTCCTCTTCGCTATGCCATAAGCGCCCACATCTAGCTGATACCTCCCCCCTGCTCCGGTCGGCAGCCGTTTCTTCTCTTCCCGCTCTTTTTCTGCGCGGGTGCTGTAGAAGGGCACAGGGAGACCGGTGTTGTATGGGAAGAAAGGGTAGCCTGGGGTGTAGTAGTATGTGGATGAACCGGGTGGGTTGTAGGACGAAGAGGAAGAAGAGGAGGGGTTTGGTTGTGGAGAGGTGAGTGCTAGAGAGAAGGGAGGATGTGGACCTGTGTTTGTGTTTTCACCTGCGCCTCCCCCACCACCTGTGCCAGACGCATCTCCTTTGACGGGTAACCTGGAAGTACTGAGGACATGTGGATTGCCCGGACGACTAGAAGGAGGGGGAGGCGGGGGAGAGTCAAAGAAGGGGGACGGTGCGGTGTAGAGGGAGCGGGATGCAGAGTTGGAGCGGACACGGGGAAGGGCAGCAGCTGGGGCGACGACGGTGTAGATTCGCTTCTGGATGGTCTTGATCGTTCCCGGGCTGGTCATCGTGTGCAGCAGCAAAAGTCAAGGCAGAGAATCTCCATATATACACGTGACATCCCGTTCCGACCGTCTCCGATAGACAAATCTCCACATAGGATCCTAAACTTCAGTTCCAATGTCAGTGGCTCAGGGACTCTATTATAGTTGATTGGGTCATCTTCCCCGGCGCAGATATTGAACAAGGGCTCAAAACCACCATTTGGAACAATTACATCACCAATTCTGATATCCGTCCAAAATCGCCAAAATCACCCTAAAATACGCTATAATTTGGGCCTGGAATACGCTATCTTGGAGAGGGCTTGACCACGTGCACATCCAAAAAGGAAATTTTAAGCGCCAGGTTATGCTCACCATTTGTGAATTGCTCAATAGACCCGAAGCTGTAGGTGCTAAGATCTCTGACCCCGACGCAATACGTACTAAAAAATGTCCATTGGCAAGTGGTGGGAACCAGCCCTGAACAAGAGCCGAAGCGGCCTAAAATACCTTATATCCGGAGAGGGTTCCTCAAAAGCTCCGGGGCGCTGCCTGTGGCAGCCTAAAATATGCTATTCCGGAGAGCAAAAGGGCCAATTTCAGGCCCTAAAATATGTTATTTCCAGAGAGACCTCCGCAGGAGCTTCCCAGGTCCTCACTGCACATGCAAACTCCGACCAAGTTATTTTGACCATCTTCAGCATGTAACACTTCATAGTCTCCCCGCTTGATAAAGTTGATTCTGGTCTGACCTTTGCAATGGATCTGAAGAACGTGGTCAAAATCCTGGGCAGCAGGGATCAGTGAATAAAAGAATACAACAAGACATAAATTGTACCGTCCATGCAGAACAAAATATCATTGGGATTGGTATGTGTTTCCCCCAAGTGAGTCACTAAGTCAACCGTGATCAGTTTGATATGATACAAAGAGGGGAGACACCAGTAATGAAGATCATGAAACCTCCCAAGTGTTGCAAGGCCAGCACGTAATTCATTCCCAAGCTCCACCCATTCAACCCTTCATTTTGATCATCAAGATTCAGATGCAAAGTGATTTCAGCTAATGGTGAAATGTGTGAGAAAGAGGAAAATGTACAAGTACAAAGTTACTAAAAATTCCTGCAACATTTGTCGACTATGAGATAGCTTCTTTCTCAATGGAGGAAATTGATCCTCATCCCACTCGCCACACCAGATCTGGTGACACAAACCACCAACTGTTGAGATACCGAAAACCAGCCAAACACCATTGACACAGTCAAGTAATTTTTGCAGTGTTGCAAGGCATTGTTTAATCTCTGGGGTAATCAAGTTGACCAAACTTTGGCTCAGTGATGTGTCGCTGTACCTCTGAATTGTAAGTTTGGTCAAGATTAATGTTTGGTGCAATGATTCCAACTCAATCACAAAGTTGCGATGGGTGCCGGAATATTTTTGGAGCTCAAGTAGGACAGGCATTAGGGGTATCACAGTGGACGATTTGACGTCCACTTTGATAAATGATTCCAATTCCAATTTGAATGGATTTTCCAAAACACCTCTGGAGGCATTTTGGAATTTCATGTCAATTTTGATTCACTTTTGCCAAGCACAGCATGTGTGGCAGACTTGCAAATAAGTGTTATTATCACAGATGGTATGACATTTCATTTTCTCTAGGCAATAGTTTTGGAATCGGTGCCTTGCCACACATCATTCTAAATGCCTGAGCCCATTGTTGACAACAATGATCTCAGCTATTTCAACAAATCTTTACACCACATTTGGGTTGTATTGTAGTAGCAGATCACAAATTCTTAAATAGAATGCTTGACTACCAAAGGTTTCAACACTGGAAGACTTGAATATTGTGAGTTAATAGAGCTCGTTGTTGACAATGACAAACATGGACACTCAGGACAATGAGGCCATGAATCTGTCACAACACCAAACTAAATATGGCATCCTGGGCTCAGTACACAATAAGCAGCTGCCATCAAAGCAGCATCCAAAATGTTTTTCAAAGGGGGGTATCATAGTTAAAGCTGATTCACAGCCCGATTTAGACAAAAAATAGAAATGAATCTTGGAGCAAATCAACCTTCAAATTGACATCAAATCATCCACTGTGATACCCCCTATTGAGTGATCTGGCAAATTTGAAACTCCAACATGAGTTCGGAAAATAAATATCCCAGCAATTACAGCACCAATTAGCTCATGTTACTGATAAAATTTACTCTGAATAAGTGTAACTACAATATAAAAATACAAAAGTCCAGGAGGGAATCCATGTTGAAGCCAGGCAGGGGTGTTTCAATGATTGGGGGTGTTTCATTGACACATCCATAACTGTATAACGATTACAATGCACATTTTTTGGAATTTTTACATGGTGTGTGAGCCATGCTATTTGCAAGGGATCCCCAAACTGCCATTTCTGGTTCCTTGCAACAAGCGTGGGAAATTACCTTGTTCAGCCTCAACCACCTCTTGACAACCAATGGGCTTGTTGGAGTGCAACAAAGGTGATAGAGGATACTAATACATGCTACATATTGTATATAAGCCAAAACAAATGAAAACTGGGGTTTGAAAGCTGAGCAACAGAGCAAAAATCACAGAAGACAGGCATACCTTTGACAATTTCCACGAAAAAATAGATAAAAAACCCAACTGCTAGCCACTATCCCTCAAACTCATCATCTTCAAGCTCATCTGATTCCTCAATCTCCTCTCCCTCTTCATCCTGATCAACTAGCTCCTTTTCTACATCACTTTTCAGTGGACAGGTGGGCTTCTTTGGCAGATCTTTCTTCTTGACTCCATCAGTAGCCAGTCTCTTGCACTCATCAGTCCACTCCATAACAGCTTTCTCATGCTCCTCCTTGTGCCTCTTCCACAAGCTCTCTAGTGCATCCTTCTGGCTCTTCTTTGCAGTTCCAGCTGTCTGTTTTGCAGTGTGTGCAGCAGCCTTGTTCTGCTTGTCCTGTGCAATCTGTTGCTTCTGTCCAATAAATTCTTTGTCTGTCAAATGCCGACCCTTCCCTCCAGGAAACAGCTTTGTACGATCATCCTCCTTCTCCTTCTCAGTCTCCTTAACATTTAGTGCTTCATCAAGTTTGATAGCAAACATATCTTGTACAATAAGCTGTGCATGTGCACCTTCAATGATACTCTCCTGTGCTTGGTGATGAATGTGTGCAAGATGTAGACTCTCTGTGAGAGCTTTGATCTCATCCTCCAGGCCCCTTTGAGACTTTCCCTGAAGGTGAGATAGACTTCTGATCAGGGTCCAGTCTGGTTTCAAAATAGGGGGAGACCCTTCAAATACTGGAGGTGCAATTGTGTGAGCTGATGTGATTTTTGAAGTCCCAACTAAGAATGCAGCTGATTCACTTGCTGCCATTGTACCAGCAAGGATCTGACCACATTTTGATGGTGTAAAAAGTGCAGGGTCAATCATAGAGTCAGGGATTGGTGCAGGATGTAAGGGTGTCTGTGGCTTTGAAGCAGAGTCATTCTCTGGAACAGGTGGAGTGTGGGGGCCTGATGCAGAACCACCTGCTTGGGGCTGTACAGCTGTATGGGTGTCAATAGACACATCAAATACTGTTCAGTGATGATGAATCTGCCAAGGACAAGCATGGAAACTAAACACAGCCTCCACTTGGCTTTGGACCTCCTCATCACTGTCAGGCATAGTATGTGTGGGTCCAGACATGGCAAAGAGCTACAGAAGGGAAATTATGAGTGCAAGAGGACAGACATGATGAACAAGATGCAACAAGACACATTTATGAAAGACACGATCCTTATGGTGCCCAAATTTGGGATGTGAAATGCTCCCACAGCCAAACATGTGCATACTGCCACAAGAGGTGTCAAATACCTTAAATTTGGATGGTATACTCTCTTGATGCCCACCCAAAATAGAGTGGGTCACTAGTGAGTGCCAGGGGTCCAGATAATTTTTGACAAAGTTCGCCATTCATTGAACTTTGCAACAAGCCTCATGTAATGAAATAACTTGTTAGCTATATGGATATTTGGTTATTGTAAAGCAGTGGGACTCTGCAAATGCAATTTTTTTTGGCAATAATTGACTAGGAACTGCTGAAATCATGAGCGGGTTCAAAAATAATTGATTTATTCATAATTTATTACTGAATTATTTGGATTGACACATGACTAACACGACAAACTTTTGACAACTTTGCAACCAGTTTTGAGATTATGGGGTCAGATAAGTGTCAACCTCTCACAGAAGCATGCCATCCAGATCTCCAATCTTTGATGCCTCTTGTACTGCCACTGCAATTTATGCCAGTTGCTAGAGAAAATAAGAAAAAAATTAAGGTTAGGATCAACAACAGCAAACAAAGATAAGATAAGATGTGGTATGGGATTCAGCATTGTTTTTTCTTCTATTTTCCCTGGCAAATGGAAAGGAGTCTGACCTTTTCTTGATTTTACAGTCATACATAGCTAAAATATTGGAGGGTCAGAAAAGAATTGGTGTTTGTGGCTGTTTGAGTTGCTGTTTTTGTGCTTCATGAACCAAGAGGCACACAATCTCACAGATCTGGACACAAGGTCCCCCTGATGGTGATGATGGTCCCCTGCACCTGGGGTCCTGGTCCAATTTTTCAGTCCCTTAAATGACTCCCTGGTTTTTGGTGTCATCTATCTTGTCAAATATTATTATTATTACTATTTTACTTCTCACACTATATTGATTTTTCACAAAAACATCGGTTTGAACTGTGGCAACACTATCCAGAACTCTGAGGTCAAGGAGTCAGCACTGGTCTCGAGCTCCAAAATGGTCCAGTCTTTGCAGAGACACCAACCACACCTGTCAACACAAGAACCCAACATGCTGGAGCACTGGGGAATCACTCTGAAGCCAATGGAGATGATGAGGAGATGGATACCCAAAGAGATGCGAGTGGATTTTTAGAGAAGTGGTGTGAAAACTGTGAAAGATGGGTCAGTCTTGGTGCAAGCAGAGGATCAGAATATGCATTTCATTTGCATTATTTCAGCCTCACATGCCAAAAATGATGCATGGATCCTAAGAAATGCTTGAGAATGTGAGGCCTAGACCCAGCATCTGGCAAAGATATCACAAAATGATGGGTTGAGACGCATCCAAACACATGCATTTTCTGCTTTGCTGTCTTCTCCAGTCCAATCCCATCAGGGAAAACCTCAAACGCGGATTTAGTGTTATCGCAAACAATCTTCAATAATTTCAGTAATGACACTTATTTTTGAGAAATTATATCAAATCTGAGGAATTTTCCTGAAAAGAAATTATATTTGGCAATAGGTGCTTGTGCTATGAAAACGTGATATAGGCGTGTCTATCTGTCCATGGATTGGTGTAAAATTGAGTACACCGTTCCAGTACATTGCTACTGGTCCAATCGCGAGGAGCTACCGGTCCAAACTTGGGATACAGATGGACACTCCGATGTATCTCATCAACTGGTATGATGAGAACTAAGCGTTCACCAGCTGCGTTGAGAGACCGTGAGACCTTGTACATGCCATGGTCGACATCGGGAGCTGGTGTGAAGGGCTGAAAGAGTTCTACATACGTGAGGTGTGTTGGTGGGTTGACATCAGGTGGTAGGTTCTTGATGACGTTTCGAGGTGGTGCGAATATAAAACGAATTTGCGCAACACGAAATCCTACTCAATACTATGTAAGCAGACAATTACAAAAGCGAACATACGAACATGAAACACATACCATCACCATCTTTCAGAAGCGCCGTGTCAAAACGTCCGGGTATTTCCTTATTGCGTTTGTCTCGACGTGCAGGCTGAGCGTGAATTGCATCTTGTACTTCTGAAGAGCCAGTGTAGCCTTCAGGATCGGTGTGAAAGAACTTGATTTTGTGAAAGGCGGACACCTTTTGGAAAGGCAAAACGTAGTCATCCGCAGCTTGTTGAACATCTCGTGGTCGAGCATCTGGTTTGCTGCATAGCTGTGCCCAGTAGGTTGCAAAAGCATCACGGAAATATGTGGCACCATAGTTATTAACGATGTCGCTTAATGGAACGGAGTACCATGATGGGTGCTTGGTCATCTGAAGCCTTGGTCGTCAGAAAAGGTCAGGAGGATGCCACTCCATAGGCGGAGGCTTTCCAGCGCGAAGCCACGAGATGTAGTCATGATGCCGGTAAATTTTCTCCCGCCATTCAAGCCAAAGGGTCATTTGTGTGTACTCATCAACATGATTAGTCGCCCGATAAGCATCCTTGGCTAGATCAATATGTAGTCGTTCGGTGTATTCCATATTATAGTTATCAGTGGTTCCGAAGAGGGTAACCGAGAGGAGGTAGTGGCGAAGAAAATGGAGCTTGGGAATGTTGTCAAAATGTTTTCGTACGTCTAAGTCAATGAAGATCTGCTTGTTCTCATCCCAAAGAGCTAATGCATCTTTGAGCAGATCAAGGGTTTCGGTAGAGTGCAGCGGGTACTGTGCTAAATACAGAAAATTGAGTAGGCCACGAACTGCCCGAATGAGCCGAACTGGAGATTGTCCATTGGGGAGTGGAAGGTCAACAATTAACCCGAGTAGGATACAGCATATTTGGTTATGTTCCTGGCCACTGACTCGCGAGAGGCAGGATATCCCTTTCATAAACAGCCGTATGTTGTGATTGGGAGGTAACCTACGGCAGCGGGCATCTATTTCAATGACACCAAATACAGACTTCACCCATTTGAGTAGGTGTTTCAACACACCTTGATACAGTTGATGAAGGATATCAGGCATGATGGAATGGAATATGTGTATGTAAGGTAGATCTTGCCAAAAAGGATGATGGATGGGTTTGACACTGGCATCTCGACAAGCGTTGGTGTAATCATGGGGATCGGAATCCTCAAAGGAGTCGAGGGCAGCTAGAACTGCATCGAGGTCACGATAATTGTAATCTCGACCATCTCCGAGACTATTACGTGGTACAGAACAAGAGGGACACTCGCCGTTCTTGACACCTGTCACAAGAAGCTGTTCTGGGTAGTCACCGACATAAACTGCAAGTATTGGGTGGGTTCGGCGGACAACGCCATCCCCACTTGCCATTGGCAGTCCATCCGTCCCTGCGGTCTCCAGAGGTTCCACTATCTGCGACATGCATGCATGGAAAAGATTCGCTAAGGTTCGGCGGCGAGAAGCCTTGTTGGTAATATGTTCCAACTTCGTCATGGGTAGGTAGCCAAGCAGGATGTGGGCATGGCGAGAAGGCTTCCTGCGTATATCTTTTGGAATGTTGCCGATAGTCATGTAAACAGGTAGGCTGATTTGTTACGGAAAAGTGTAAGTTGGGTCTTGTCAGAGGAGATGGTGATGGGAATAATTGTCGCCCCTGGATGTTTGGCCTCGAGAACTTTCTAAATAATATCTCTTGATAAGACGAGAAGGACTTAATAATAAATTGAGAAAATGAAAGCTAACCTGAGTTTCCCACCACCATTTACCGGTATGCATATCATGATACAACCGAATAGTCTGATCAGCATCAAGGTAGTGACGCTCGGGAACAAAAACCAGAACAGAAGAAAATTCCGGGTCGCCATACAGAGACCGAACGCACTGGATGATGTCACGGAAGTAGACATTGAAGGCCTCGCCTGCAACAACTATCTCCTGGCGTTCAAAGTGCGGCCGAGAGGGTAGATTTTCATCTATAATCCTGTTGAGCTCGTTTGCAGAGCTGTATGAAAGGCCCAAGGTATTGTGCAGCTAGTAGAGAGTTAGTGTCACGCTGCACTAACACAGAAAATAAAACACTAACCCCTTCAACTTTCAGCAGCTCAGATATGGCCGTTGAGCTTGGGCCTCTGAGCTTCGCCCACATAGCAATCTCCCAGTCAATTTTAGAGGCAAAGGGTGCCCAGACGTTAGGAATGGCATTAGCCTTCGGTAAGGCATCCTGATAAGTCTCGTAACTTGTCTTGGTCACATTTTCCAATGGAGCACCTGCGTTACGATCCGGGCGATCATTAAAAAGTTGAATGGTGGGTTTCCGGCTGAGTCTGTTATGACTCTCGTGCCGATTTGAAGGAACGGGGTTGAGAATGACAGGCGGCGGAATGTCTCCGATGCCACCAGCTGGCTGGTTGAGTGGCTCAGGCTCCCATCCATCCTCATCATCACCTACTGCATCTTCATCATCATCTGAGCTGTCTGCAGGTAAGTGTGGTGTGTCATCGAAGCCAGGAAAGTCTTCTTCCTCGTAGTCGTTACCATAAAGATCCCCTTTGAAGTCCTGAGGGGGCTCGTCATTGTCTAAATGTTCGTCAACTTGTGGCAAATATTCACGATGCCAATTCCGGCAGTTATTATTGTGAGTTTGACGGATATGGCTATTCAAGCCTGTAGGGGTAAAATAGAGGCCACAACCTTCGCATTTATGAGATGCTAAAGACATATAGTTGTAGTTATAGGTGGGTAACCAATGCGGTGTAGCCTGCGGAAGGTGAAATTATTATGAGAGAATTATTATTAAAGATGAAACTTGGATGAAACATAAAAAGTGGGTCAGAATAAAAAGTGGGCCGGCATAAAAAGTAGAGAATTATTATTAGAGATGAAACTTGGATGAAACATAAAAAGTGGGTCAGCAACGTACCTTCGTTCATTCAAATTCCTTTCTACCTTTCACTCCAAGTCCAACCACATTCTTTTTCCATCATCTCCATACCTTCATTTACTACCCTTTGTAAACTCCCTAATAGTACTCCCAATGGCCACCTGCGCATCTGAATCAAAGTTCGATCAGCATCGTTTATTGCCAGCTGGCACCAACAGAGCTCCCAGCGACATCACTAATAAAAAATCAGGTTTGTCAGCACTTTTCAGTATACACTCATTTAATAACTTGATACTTACCATTTACTCGCAGGTGCTCGTGGCGTTCCGTCACGGAAGTCAGCACAGATGGCCCTGTCGGAAAAGGGTAAGCTGAGCAGCTAGGACTCTATTTAATACCTGCATGAAACTTACAATTAATAGTGTGGGTTGGCGCAGCTCCTACCGGTAAGAAAGCGGTGGCCATGTTGAAGAGAAAACCATCTTCGGATGAGGTTTCAACTCCAAAGGGCAAGAAGGCGAAGGGTGGACCTGTTGTAGCACGTAAGTATCTTGGTCATCATTTTTGGGGGCAAAATATTGATGTATGTGCAGCCCCATCTTCGAAAGCCCAGTTTGTTGTGCCAAGCAAGTCGAAATCGAGGTCCAAAGGTTCGTTGATCAACTCGATCGAACTTACTAGATGCCAAATTTGGACACTCACTTAGCGCCTGCCATTGACATGGACATGACAAGCTCCGCTGACGAGTACCAGGTGCCGGCCATGTCCAAGGTTAAGAGTGAGTCAACTACAGCTTCGCTATTTCATTGTTAATCCTCTTTGATGTTGAAGCTAAGGCCAACGACGTGGTATTGGTGCCCGACACGGAAGATTCCGCCACAGAGTCATCTTCAGATGACGAATCAAAGAGTGGCAGCTCGGTCACCGAGTCGGCGTCTGAAGATGAGGATCTCGGAGGTGATTACGGGTCTTTGAGCGAGCAGTTTCAATCTGAGGTACAATTCATCTAAGCTTGCTTAGCTTATGTCAATGCTGACTTTTATGCAGCGGACTGCATGGACTGTCAAGGACGATAAGGCAAGTATCGCAAGTCATCACATATTGTTACATGTTTAACTCATCATAATCATACTTCTCTAGCCAAAACTCGGTCGCGTACCTACTGCTGAGGTGTCTACTAAGCCCAGGGTGAGGAATGCCTAACGACATATTTTGTCACTACTAACCTGATCATTAGAAGAATTCTCATCGCGAGAAGGTTCAGATAGCTGAGGTTTGTTACTATCTATTGCGATGTAATTTATTAACTGAATATGGTCTTATGAATTGTCCCAGACTCCAAAGTTTGCCCCAGTCAACATCAAGGCTGAAGCTCGGGAGCACGCTAGCTTAACGGGTACGCCTCCGGTTAAATTTTCGACAAACACAGACCTGTTTGAGCAGGTAGGAAAGCCTCTTGCTCTCCTTTCTCAATCCGGGCCTGTGAAGGACATTATCCACGAGACCATCAATCGAACACTTGAAGGAATTGTTTTTGTTGCTGGTTTCCCACCTGCGGCTGACAGGACTAAGAATGGCTGTCTCATTGTGGCGGCAGCAGCAGCTCGTCTCAGCTACAAGGAAATCCGGGACCGCTGCAATATTGATACTCACTATGTCGATGAGATAGCAAAAGTGGTCCGTCAATTATTTTCATCTTATCTACCAGTGATAACTCATCCCTCACAGGGCGAGGCGAGGATTTGCTCCTTGCGAAAGATTTTGAAGGAGAAAGCTACCACTCACGTTGTCACTCAATACAAACTCCATGCAGGATGTAAACCCCTTGTCACGGCTCTTCTAGCGGGCCGAAGCTATATCTTTCCTGGCGACGTGATGAATGTATGTGACTTTACAGATATACGAATTATTGCTAACTCCTACTTGCTATGCACATTATTTGTAGCCATCTACGGTACAAAAGGGTGCACCATACCGTCACCCAATCTTTGCGGCTCTCCATGCTGAAGTGTTCTTCAAAACTAAGCTGTCTCTCGGGAACATATATCCTCATCACTTCACCAACTCGGTTGAGGGTGGCGACCCTTGCGAACGCGAAATCCCCCCGGCGATGTTGGAGTTGGTTGCTACCGCAGTGAGCTCCTACATTCATTTGCAGCTTATTGAATTCTAACAATACTACACAGGTTCATGCAGCCCTTTTGGAGTGGGCTGATGGTTACTATCAACCCACCGAGTTTTCGTACAATAGGTGCTCCGATATCTATGATCTTCACCTCAAGACTCTCAAATCCATATTTGAGTTCAATATCCATGCCTTCCACCGCACTCTCTCCGACCTCTACCAAGACACAACGTGAGTAATATCCCAACCTCCTTTTCCCATCAGTTGCTCAAAATATTTGATATACCAGTGGTCACGCTTTCATTGCGCCCATAGATGATTGCGATGTCGACTTCTCCGCTATGCAGACCTAGTTACTTCAACAAGCCTCGAGGAGTGGATGTCAACCTTAATTTTGCTTGCTTCCTTAATTACTTAATTCGTCATGTGACGAGACCATACATTACTTATTTCATATCGCAGTTACATCCCTCCGTTTATACCATATTCCGTTTGTTTTAATACAATCATTATTTTGCTCTATTCCGTGCTTGCAGCTTGAGATCCAGTCAACATTCAATGAGAACCAATGCAGAAAAGATACTTATACTGAGTTATCTGTGAGAATCTAGAGAAATCATAACGAATAATTAGGGGACCTAATTATTTTAGAGTAATTCGGATATGACCAAATCTCTTCAGATTTTCAATTATTCTTCCTAATTACCAAAAATTCGCGTTTGAGGTTTTCCCTGATGACTAACCGGGAATGGATACATATGCTGCGAACAGCCGCAGCATTGGAGGCTCTCAAAGCAATTAACCGGCAGCGCTTCATTGTTTGCGACGGTGATCGTAGAGCTATATATCGGTACACGTATTGGGTGGAAAGGACCTGAAAATCCCTCGACACTCGACATAATGCTGTCTGGTCTGTTCGCAAACACAGACCTATGATTTGGTCCCAAAGCTCCGCAGGGAGGCGTTCCATTGCAAAGTATATGCTCGCAAGAGTGACTAAGTCGAGACCCACCAAAATGTCTGGAACGACTACTTATCCGAGAAATGAGTTGTCGGTATCGGAGACGCGAAGTTCGGATGAATTACCAGTCGCCGCATCAGGAAACACTGACAATACTACCTAGGTAAATGTTGTCCCAGTTGTTGATGTTGTGGGGTAGCAAAGTCCCCATAAATTGAGTCAACATTGTCACCACTGGCGGCTCTGCAGTGCCACATTGTGATCCATTGTCATCACCCAGTGTCACATACACTACATATCTGTGTTGTGACATTGTGCTATTGTGCCACATTGTGCCCCATTCTCATCACCCAGTGTTGTGTACCACTATATCCCTATGTTGTGACATTGTGGTATTGTGTCCCAGAGGTGCAATTTGTAATACATTGGTGCAAGCAGAAATGGTTTCAGTATCATGTAACTTAATTGTGATGTGGATTCAGAAGACCATAAATAAGAAATAAAATAATACTATTGGATTGCTATCTGTATATGTGAAACGGAAGGGTATATATATCTACACCTCCTCGTCATCATCATCAGCTTCACTGTCTGTTTTGCCAGTCCTCCCCTCAAGCTCCTGCTGTGGTGGTGGTTGGGTCACCACTGTTGGTGCCCCACTGCCGTTGCTGTCACGGTGGTGGGTAGGTGGTGCCCTCTGGTGCTGTTGTCGCCACTGTTGGGGCCCCCGCTGCTGTCATTGTCGCAGTGGTGGGTGGGTCACC
>Ga0137418_10003938_pt1 | contig 13603 bp, 9 predicted proteins | sample CZODoug3_1_2_16f_FD_122242 | JGI IMG/M metagenome (GOLD analysis project Ga0137418, IMG submission 122242) | Vadose zone soil fungal communities from Angelo Coast Range Reserve, California, USA - CZODoug3_1_2_16fungal (Hybrid Assembly) | ecosystem: Environmental > Terrestrial > Soil > Vadose...
TTATGGGCCTGGGTAGAGTTGAACTACCGACCTCACGCTTATCAGGCGTGCGCTCTAACCACCTGAGCTACAGGCCCCTCGCCACTGGCTAACCGCCTGTGGCGCAGAGTCTTGCAAATTAGCCGCGTACTGGAGCACGGTCAATCGGCGGAACACGACGATGGTGACGAAACGGTCATGCTGTTTTCACGATTGAGTTATACTCCGGGATGAGTATTTAAGGCGGGAAAATCTCCCGTCGCGCGTCGCGGACTCAATCCGTCGAGCATCGAATGGCTGAAAATCGAAATGGCTTCACCCTAATCGAAGTCGTGATGGTCGCTGCGATAATCGGTACTCTCGCCGCCGTCGCGGTGCCGCGCTTTCTCGGCAGCAAGGACAAGGCATACATCGCCGCGATGAAGGCCGACCTGCACACCATCGCGCTCTACGAAGAGCAGTATGCCGCCGACAACCACGGCCAGTACTTTGGTGGCACGGCGACGCCCGACACCCCGCTGAACGGATTCACGCCATCAAAAGACGTGACCGTGACTTTGACCGCGTTCAACATCCTCGGCAGCCAGCTCGCCGACTGGACTGCCACCGTCACACACGCGCAAACGTCGCAAAGCTGCGAAATGCGCGCGGGTGCGATCAGGTGCACGACGGGAAATGTGCTGACGACGGGTATATTTCCCCCGAGCTGAAGCACCAGCAGCCGCTCTTTCCCACCCATTGAAAGACGAAATGCCCCGCAATCGCGGGGCATTTTTTGTTCGCCGATCAGAACGATAGCGTTCAGTTTTCTCGACTGCGATCAAAACGAGAACCGTTCAGTTTTCTTGACGGCTTTGAGAACGAAAACCGCGCTCAGTCCTCGTACTTCCGCGGATGCGCGGGGTGCGGCTTCTCGATCTCTTCCGTGTCGAACTCGTCGTCCAGATCTATGAGGTCGTCGTCGAGATCATCGTCGAGATCGTCATCCTCTTCGTCGTCGAGATCATCGTCATCCAGGTCCGCGTCGTCGACGTCTTCCACCTCGTCGTCCCACTCGTCCTCGATGTCATCCTCATCATCATCCTCCAGATCGTCCTCGAGATCCTCGTCCTCGGGGTCACCTTCTGGGGCCTTCTTCGCCAGCCACGCTTCGGTTTCCCCCTCGTTCAGGAAACCGCCCGCGGACTCCAGCATGGCGCACATTACCGTAATCTCCCTGGTTGTTAGACCGAAGCGCGCTCGCGCTTCGCCTCGCGTGACAGCTTCTTGCGATCGTTCGAGTTGAGGAAGCGCTTCCGCAGTCGGATCGACTTCGGCGTAACCTCGATCAGCTCGTCTTCCTCGATATACTCCAGCGCACCTTCCAGCGTCAACTCCCGCGGCGGCTCGAGCTGAATGTTTTCATCGCTCGACTTCGACCGCATGTTGGTGAGCTTCTTCTCCCTGGTCGGATTGACATCCATATCGCCAGGCCTCGAATTCTCGCCAACCAGCATGCCCTCATATACGGCGTCACCGGGGGCAACGAATAGGGTAGCTCTCTCCGCGAGATTTGCAAGCGCAAAAGCAACTATGACGCCGCCCTCCATGGACACGAGAGTGCCACGCATACGTCCGGCCAACGGACCCGCCCACGGCCCGTACTCGAGAAACCGATGGTGCATGATACCAGTACCGCGCGTGTCGGTGAGAAATTCCGACCGGTAGCCGAAAAGTCCGCGCGCGGGGATTTTGTAAAGAAGTCGTACCATTCCCTGCCCCGGGTTCTTCATCTCGAGCATCCCCGCCCGCCGCGGCCCCAGCTTCTCGATCACGACGCCGAGGAATTCTTCCGGTACGTCGATGGCCAGCTCTTCGTATGGCTCGAGTCGCTCACCCTGCGGCCCTTCACGCGTGATCACCCGGGGACGCGAGACCTGGAACTCATAACCTTCGCGCCGCATGGTCTCCATCAGGATTGTGAGATGCAGCTCGCCGCGGCCCGATACGGTCCACGTGTCGGTGGAATCAGTGTCTTCCACCCTGAGCGCGACGTTCCGCTCCAGCTCCTTGAACAGCCGCTCCCGGATCTGGCGGGATGTGACGAACTTCCCTTCCTTGCCGGCGAACGGTGAGTTGTTGACCAGATAGTCCACCGAGATCGTCGGCTCCTCGACCGAGATTCCGGCCAGTCGCTCGGGATGCTCGAGGTCGGTCACGGTCAGACCGATCTCGACCCCCTCGAGTCCCGCCAGAGCCACGATCTCGCCAGCGGAGGCCTGCGGAACCTCGATGCGATCGAGTCCCTCGAACGTGAACAGCCGCGTCACGCGGGACTGCTCCGCCTTCTGCGAACCGTCGAGCGGCAATAGAGCAACCGGATCTCCAACATGAATGGTCCCCCGCTCGATGCGGCCGATTCCCAAACGTCCGAGATACGGTGAATGATCGATCGTCGAAATCAGCATCTGAAACGGACCGGCATCATCATGTGGCGGCGCGGGGACGTGCTCGATGATCGCGTCGAAGAGCGGCGAGAGATCGACAGGTGTGACTTCCATATCCATCGTCGCCACACCTTCGCGAGCCGACGCGTACACGACGGTCGCGTTGAGCTGCGCCTCGTTCGCCTCGAGCTCGATCAGCAGGTCGAGCACCTCGTCGTGGACGCGCATCGGATCAGAACCCGGCCGATCGATCTTGTTGATCACGACGATCGGCGTGCGATTCAGCGCCAGCGCCTTCCGGAGGACAAAACGCGTCTGCGGCATCGGACCATCGAAAGCATCGACGACGAGCAGCACACCATCCACCATGCGGAGGATGCGCTCCACCTCTCCACCAAAATCGGCGTGGCCTGGCGTGTCGACGATGTTGATCTTCGTCCCCTTCCACCTGATCGAGGTGTTCTTCGCCAGAATGGTGATACCACGCTCGCGCTCGAGAGGATTCGAATCCATGACGCGCTCCATCACGACCTGATTCTCGCGGAACGCTCCTGCCTGCCGGAGCATTTTGTCCACGAGCGTGGTCTTGCCGTGATCGACGTGCGCGATGATCGCAATGTTACGAAATTGCTGCTTTGCCATAGCCCTATAAGTTAGCTAGGCGTGCAAGTGCCTCTCGCGATCGAGCATATCGTCTCTTTCGAGCTGGATCGTCACGTGCTGGATGCCGAACAGGCGCATCGCGTCGTGGATATGCCCCAGGACGTGCTGGTGCCGTTCGGGCTCGCGCACAATGGCGTGGGCGCTCATCGCCACCACCGCCGGCGTGACCGCCCAGACGTGCAGATCGTGCACCGATTCGATCCCGGGGATCGCCTCAAGCTGCAGTCGCACCGCCCCAACGGGAATGTGTGCCGGGGTGGACTCGAGCAGGATGTCCACCGACTCCCGCACCAGACGCCAGGCGCCACCCATGATGAGAACCGTTGTGAGTATGGACGCGATCGGATCGGCCGTGAGCCACCCCGTGTAGCGGATCGCAACGGCAGCGGCGAGCGTCCCGATCGTCGCGAGCAGATCTCCCAGCACGTGCAGATACGCGCCGCGGGTATTGAGATTGTGCGAGGAGCTGCCCACGAGCACGCGGGCCGCGACGATGTTGACGGCGAGCCCCAGAGCGGCGACCGAAAGCATCAGCCCACCCGCGACTTGCTCGGGCGCGCGTAGCCGCATGATGGCCGTCCAGAGAATCCATGCCGAGATGAGGAGCAGCGTCGAGCCATTCACGAACGCGGCCAGAATCTCCCAGCGCAGATATCCATAGGTCTTTTGCGGATTGCCCGGCTGCTTGCTGAACCACGCCACGAATAGCGCGAGGCCGAGCGCCGCGACATCTGTCAGCATGTGACCAGCATCGGCCAGCAGCGCGATTGAATTCGACAGCAGCCCGCCAATCACCTCGACGATCAGCAGCAACGCCGTGAGCGCCAGTGCAATGCGCAGGCTCCGCACCGGCGCGTCGCTCACGTGTGAGTGGGCTCCGCGGGGGTGCGCTCGGTCGTGCTGGTGTCCCTGACCGGAGTTGTGGTAAGTTGTATCCGTGCTCGGTCGGCTGCTCGCCATAATTCTGCTCGTGCTCCTCAACGCGTTTTTCGTTGGCGCCGAGTTCGCTCTTGTCCGCTCCAGACGGACGCGTCTGGAGGCGATGGTCCGAAGTGGTGACCGACTCGCCCGCTTCGCTGTTCGCGCCACTTCAAATATCTCCCGCATCCTGTCTGCCAGCCAGCTAGGCGTAACCCTCGCGAGCCTCGGACTGGGCTGGGTCGCGGAGTCGACCGTCGGCGGGGTGTTCGAGCAGCTGTTTGCCAACCTTCCGTTCGCCATCGAGCTATCGTTGCGGCTCACTCTGGCGGCCACCGTCGCGTTGATCATCGTCACGTACCTGCACGTCGTTTTCGGCGAGCTCGTGCCCAAAGCCGCCGCACTGAATCATCCCGAGGCGTTGGCCCGGTGGCTCGCGCCGCCGCTCCTGTTCTTCGCGTGGGTCACGACACCGTTCACCTTTTTCCTCAACAGGTCGTCGCTGGTGATTCTGCACGCGCTCGGTCAGGAAAAGGCCGGCTCGGAGGAAGCGGTGCATTCGCCCGAAGAGATCCGGCTTCTCGTCGAGCAATCGCAGGAAAGCGGACAGATGCAGGCCCACGATGCCGATCTGATCGACGCCGTGTTCGAGTTCTCGGAGAAGAACGCGCGCGAGGTCATGACGCCGAGAACAGAGCTGGTGGCGCTACCGGTCGAGGCGACGTTGTCGGAAGTGCTGGAGGTGGTTCAGGAAAGCGGGTTGTCCCGCTACCCGATATACGACGAGTCGATCGACAACATCATCGGCGTGGTGCTGGCAAAGGATCTTCTCAAGCTCCTCGCTCCCCGCGCCAACACGGAGGCGTTCGACCTTCCGTCCATCATGCGCCCGGTGCACGTGATTCCCGGCTCGCGCGAAGTCGAAGAAGTTCTCGCCGATTTCAAGCGACTCAAGGAGCACATGGCGGTGGTGCTCGACGAATACGGCGGCACGGCGGGTGTCGTGACGATGGAGGATCTGCTCGAGGAGATAGTCGGCGAGATCCTGGACGAGTACGACACGCCCGAAGATGCGGAAGCTCCGCTTCATACGCACGCCGGAGAAACGCTGGTTCCGGGAAGCACGCACATCGGCGAGCTGAACGAGCACTTCAGTCTCACCGTCCCCGACGAGGACTACACGACTATCGGCGGTTACGTGTTCGGAGTGCTGGGCCGGCTGCCCGTGGTCGGCGATCGTGTGATTGCCGGTGGCGGAATCTTCACTGTGCGCGAGATGACCGGCCGGAGGATCGAGACTCTTTCAGTCGATCTGCATTCGCTCGGCGACCGCCGCGCGACGGACCGCGAGCCACAATCGACGCACACAGAAGCGTAGCGGCGACCATGCTTGAGGGGTCGGCGCGATTCTGACCCGCAATATCGAGCGCCGTGCCGTGATCCGGCGACGTTCGCGGAAATGGAAGTCCCAGCGTGACGTTTACGGCGCTGCCGAATGACGCCACCTTGATCGCCGTCATGCCGACGTCGTGGTAGGGCGCGATCACGGCATCGAACTCACCGCGCATCGCTCGCACGAAAACCGTGTCAGCGGGGAACGGCCCATCGATTCCCGCGGCGCGTGCGGCAGGAGCGAGAAGCTTCGAGTCTTCGCCCCCGAATCTCCCGGCATCGCCCGCATGCGGATTCAGCGCGCACAGCGCGATCCGCGGCTCCGCAATGCCGAACCATTCCTGTAGTCCTTTGCGCGCGATCCGTGCCGCCTCGATTATCAACTCAGCGGTCAGTCTCTCGGCCACCTCGCGGAGGGGGATGTGTGTTGTTGCCAGCACCACGCGGAGCTTGTCCGACGCGAGCATCATCGCGACGCGCGCGCCTGTGAGGTGCCCCAGCATTTCCGTGTGTCCGGGATAGTCGTAGCCGCCAGCGTGCAGCGCGGACTTGTCGATGGGAGCGGTCACGATGCCATCGACATCGCCCGCCATTGCCATCTGGACAGCCCGTTCGATTGCGAGACCGCTCAGCATTCCCGCCAGCGTGGCGCCGCCCTCGGGCTTCCAGCGTCCCACCGATTCGTCGACCTGCACTCCTGACTCCTGCGGACCGACGACCACAATGTCACAGCGCTCGCCGACCCGTGAGTCAGCGAGCGCTTTGGCGACGATCTCCGGGCCAATCCCGCGGGGATCCCCGACGGTCATGGCAAGACGCGCTTTCACTCTCTACATCCTGAGCGACACGTAAGTCTGCTTCCGCATGTCGTCGAGCAGCTGCCTGATCGAGCGCTCGTCGGAGAGCTGGGCGCGGATCTGATCGCGGATCTCGCTCTCCTTGAACTCACCGGCATCGTTCGCAGTGACCACCTGGAGAACGGCGTACTTGGGTTGGCCGCGCGGATTCGCCAACTGGAACGGGGCGGTGATGGTGCCAGCCTTGGCGCCCGCGAGAGCCGCAACATAGGAAGGCGGCAAAGAATCGCGGGGGAACGGCTGCAGCATTCCCTTCTCTTCCGTCGCATCGTGGTGCTTCGCGACGAGCGTATCGTACGAAACGCCGCGACGCCATTGCGCCGCCACCGTGTCCGCCTCGACCTTGGCGGCGGCGATATCCGCGGAGTCGATCACCGGCGCGATGAGAATGTGCCTCGCTTTCACCTCGGCCGCCTGTACGCGATCAACCTTGATGATGTGATAACCGAACGCCGTCTCGATTACCGGACTCACTTCTCCCGGGCGCAGCGCGAACATCATCGCTTCGAACTCCGGAACCAGACCGCCGCCGCGACGATTCCAGCCAAGGTCGCCGCCGAGCTGCTTGGTACCGGGGTCCATCGATTCGCGCTTGGCGATCTGTTCGAAGTCGCCGCCTTTCCTGATTTCTACGAGCAGCGAGTCGATGTGCGCCTTAGCCTTCGCCTTCGCCGGCGGTGAGGCATGAGGCGCTACGATGATTTGTCTGAACGTCACAGTCGCGGGGCGCTTCTGCAAGTCGGAGCGGCTGCGCTCGAACGCCGCCGTCACTTCTTCGTCGGTGACGTTGACCGGCTTGGCCTTCTTCTTCAGCTCGGCGAACGCCTTCTGCTGGAGATTTTGGCGCCTGTACTGTTCGATGAGTGACTTGCGATACTCATCGGGCGATCCGAGCCCTGCTTTCTTGAGCTCGTTTCGATACTCGTCGTCCGAGGTGAACTGGGACCGGACCTGCTTGATTTGACGGTCAGCTCCGGCAGTGATCTCGGCCTCCGTCACCTCGAGTTTCATTTCCTTCGCTTTCTGAACGAGCATCTCTTCGTCCACCAGCTCGCCCAGCACTGTGTGCGCAAGAGCGGTCTGCCCGGCGGAATCGGTGGGGAGCTGCAATCCCTGGGCGCGACGCTGATTGATAGAGGTGAGCACGTAGCTCCAGAGAAGCGGCTGATCACCTACGATTGCGACGACGCGATCGATGGGCAGAGCCGGTGGCACCGCCCGGGCGACGGTGGCTGGGGTCTGCGCCCAGAGCCCTATCGGCGCAACTATTCCGGCAACGATGAATTGCTTGATCATCGATGATCCTACCCCGCGATTGAATCGTGGTTCGATCACTTCTTGCCGCCGGGCGGAGTGGATGACGCAGTCGGAGGCAGCGAAGGATTCAATGGCACCGCAGTCGGCGGCTGCTGAGCGGAGTGCGCCGAGTCAGCCGAGCTGCGGATCTTCGCTGCCTCCTGCACCGCACGGTCGAACCCCGCGTCATTGAAAGAATACCTGTACTTCTCTCGCAGGATCTTGGAAAGCGGAGTCGGCACGGAAACGAACGCTGCCTGCTCCTGCACCATGCGCGTGAAATAGACGTCGATCCGTTTGGCGGCGAGCTTCTCGCGATCGCCCTCGCTCTTCGCGCTGTCCGTCAGCGACGCCGGCAGGACTCCGAGCTGCGCCCACGCCGTGCGCACCGCGTTGGTAAAGCTCGCGTGCAGCTGGGCCATTTCGGCTGGATCGATTTGTACTTTGGCGCTGTCGGCCTGCTTCAGCACCAGCTCGTTCTTGACGAAGTTGCGAACCAGTTGTACGAGGAGCGAATCGGGCGATTGTTTGATCTGATCGAGCACACGGGCTTGCGGCGGAAGCGTCTCCAGCCAGCCGACCAGGCGGGACGTCGTGAATTTTCCGGCGGTCGAGGTGGCCAACACGGTCTTGTCGCGCCGGTATGCGTCCGGATCGTTGCCCACCGCTCTTACAATCGTAGGCGCGTCTTTCTTCACCTCGATCTTGCCATTCTGTTCGAGCTTGGCGAGGTAGGTGCTCTCCGCCACAGCGACGCTTCGTCCCTTCGACGCCGCCAGGAGCTGGGTCTTGACCTGATCGTACGTCGGACGGTGGATGATGTGGTACCCGTACTGGGTCTGAATGACCGGGGAAATCTCGCCCGGCTTGAGTGCGACGAGCGCTTTCTCGAATTCGGGAACCATCGAGCCCTTCGAAAAAATTCCGAGCGAGCCTCCCTGTTTCGCCGATTGCTGATCCTGGCTGTTCTTGGTGGCGGTGGCCGCGAAGTTGGCGGGCGTCACTTTCGCCCGAAGCGCATCGGCTTTCTTCTTCACATCCGCCTTCTGCGTGTCGTTCATCCCCTGCGTGAGCAGAAGGATGTGGTCAGCCGCGAGCACCTGCCCGCTGTCCCACTGGCGCCTGGCGGCGGCGGTGTCTTCCACGCCCCAGCCCTTCGACACGATCTCATACCACTTCCTCGCCTTCATATTCGCGATCGCCGGCCACATCGCTTCGTCGATCAGCTTGGTATCGTTGAGCGAATCGCCGTGCGCCGCGGCCATGCCGAGCAGCTGGTAATCGGACCAGACATTGGCGATCGACTTGGCGATGTCTTTACGGACCGGCGCGCGCGATTTCCCGAGGAGATTTGCGAGCTTGGTCACCGAGAGCTCGGCGCTCCCGGCGCGGGCGACCCAGTCGGTGTGCGCGTTGAGGGCATCCTTCAACCCGGAACAGGCCGAGAGTGTAAAAGCCGCTACCGCGGCGAGAGCGATATTGCGTTTCATGTTTGCGTCGTACGGGTTAGCTGTCAGGTGGGACGCAGTGTAGTCAGGGCACGGACAAGTCCATCGAGCATCTCAGCTCCTCCAAGACGGGTGAGCTTGAGTGAGAGCGGATGCGCGCGTCGCACTTCCGCCTGGAACTGTACCTCGTGGAACGCCGCCGAAATCCCCTTCATACGGGGCACCGCGTGCTCGCGAAAGGTAATACGGGCCTCGTTTCCGCGCACCAGCACGGACTCGACGTCGGAAGCACCGCCGAGGATTCGGAGCAGAGCAGTTGCAAAGAAAGTTCGGGCGGGTTCCGGTAGAACTCCGAACCGGTCCCGTACTTCCTCTCGCAGGGCCTCGATCTCGGCGACATCCGTCATGTGCGTGAGGCGTCTGTAGATGTCGAGCTTGGCGTCCTGGGAGTTGATGTATTCGTCCGGCAGGTAGGACGGGACATCGAGGGAGATCTCCGATGGCTGGAGCCTGGGTGCGTCGTCTCCCCGCATTAAACGTTTCACTGTCTCGTCGAGCATGCGGAGATACATGTCGAAGCCAACCGCGTGCACGAACCCGGATTGCTCGGGACCAAGAAGGTTGCCGGCGCCCCGCAGCTCGAGGTCCTTGAGCGCGATCTGATAACCAGCCCCCAGTTGCGTATGGTGTTCCAGAATGGTGAGACGTCGGTTTGCATCTTCGTCGATCGAGTCCGGCACCAGCAGATAGCAGCTCGCCCTGCGGTGTGAGCGGCCGACGCGTCCCCGTAGTTGATAGAGCTGCGCCAGACCGAAAGTGTCGGCACGGTTGACGAACATCGTGTTGGCGTTGGGTACGTCCAGCCCGGACTCCACGATCATGGTCGAGACGAGCACGTCGATCTCGCCGTCGACGAATCTGCGCATCACTTCTTCGAGCTCGCGCTCACGCATCTGCCCGTGCCCCACGCCGATGCGCGCGCGCGGCACGACGTGGCGGATGTGTTCGGCCATACCATCGATCGTCTCGATCCGGTTGTGGACGAAGAACACCTGCCCGCCACGATCGAGCTCGCGAGAGATGCCTTCGTCGATCAGACCATCGTCCCAGGGCTCGACGTACGTGAGCACCGGTGAGCGATCGCGCGGAGGGGTCTGCATCAAAGTCATGTCACGCAGCCCGGCCAGGGAGAGATGGAGCGTCCGCGGGATCGGCGTGGCCGTCAGTGTGAGCACATCGGTGTCGAGTCTGAGCCTCTTGAGGCGTTCCTTGTGTTTGACACCGAAGCGATGCTCCTCGTCAACGACGATCAGTCCGAGCTCCGAGAACGCGACGTCGGGGCTCAGAAGGCGATGAGTGCCGATGACGACGTCAACCTTTCCGGCCTTGAGCCCCGCGAGCACCGCCGCCTGCTCCTTCGGCGTTTGAAATCGACTAAGCGTTTCCACGTTGACCGGAAAATCAGCCAACCGCTCGCCGAATGTACGCGCGTGCTGGTCGGCGAGAATCGTCGTCGGCACCAGCACCACCACCTGGCGGCCAGACTGCACTGCCTTGAACGCCGCCCGCACGGCGATTTCCGTCTTGCCGTAGCCCACATCTCCGACCAGAAGGCGATCCATCGGTCGAGGACGCTCCATGTCGCCCTTCACATCGGTGGTAGCCGTGCGCTGGTCGGGAGTATCCTCGAATAGAAAGGAGGATTCGAGCTGACGCTGCCAAACGGTATCCGGCAAGTGTGGCGGTCTCGTCGCGACTTTGCGGCGAGCGTACAGATCGAGGAGCTCGACCGTCATCTCCTGAATCGCGGCGCGAGTTTTGTCCCGCTGGGATGCCCATCGCTTTCCGCCCAGGGCGTGCAATCGAGGCGGCGGCGCATCGGAAGTGATGTCGGCGGCGGAGCGGTATCGCTCGATCTGGTCGATGCGGTAGAGGGGGACGTTGAGGCGGTCGCCTCCCTCGTATTCGATCACGGCGACTTCAACCGTGCTCTCGCGCACAAACATCGTTTCCATACCGCGGTAAATCCCTACCCCGTGCTCGAGATGCACGACGTAGTCGCCAGGCTTGAGCGCGGTCAGACTCTCTAGAGCGGCGCCTGTCGCGTAGCGCCGCGCTCGCCGAAAGCGTCGCTCGCGGCGAAAGATCTCATGGTCGGTGAGGAGCCGGTATCCGGCGAAGTCACTGCCCCGCGGCGGAATCACGAATCCGCCGTCGAGTACTCCGATCGCGAGAGTGGCCGGCGAGATACGGTCGTCGTTCAGGAGCTCGTCGAGACGCTCGGCCTGACCGGCGTTGTCACAGAGGATTGTCGTCGGGATTCCGTCGGCGACGATCTCCTTCAGACGCTTCATGTCGCGCAGAATCTCTTCGGGCTCCCTGAACGGGAATACTATCCGCGCATCATCACCCGAGAGATCGATCGTTCCGTATGCGCTGAGAGCATGGAGCGCGGTCTCCGGAGACTCGAACAACTCGTCGCGGCTTGGCGTGTCTTCCCCGCGTCGCCGGGCGAGGTCGATGTGGTGCTGTGCCTCCGACCAGGTTCGCTCCAGCTCTGGCTTGACGTGAGTTCCACGCGGGATCACGAACAGAGTGTCCGGCGGAAAAAGCGCGCGAATTGACGAGCGCTCCGGCTCACTGTCACCGACGCTGATCTGCCCGTCGACCGGAAGGACGAGCGCGACTTCAGCGTCGCGGGTCGACCTCTGGGTGAGAAGATCGAAATGACGGAGCTCGGTGATGTCGTCACCCCAGAACTCGAAACGCACCGGCTCCGCCATACCGAAGCTGTAGATATCGAAGATGCCGCCGCGCACGCTGAACTGCGCGACGTCCTCCACCATGGGCACGCGCTCAAAGCCGATGGCTTCGAGATGCGCGGCCAGCTCTTCGGGGCGCCGAGTGTCTCCCTTTCTGAGCTCGAGTCGCGCGGAAGCAAGCGCCCGCGGGAGCTGGGTCCGCTCGAGCAAGGCCCGGCTCGTTGTGACGACGATTCGAAGATCGCCGCGTCCGATTCGCTCCAGCGTCTCGACTCTTTCGCCGGCGACTTCCGCGTGCGCCTCCGCCTCCCCGAAGCTCTCGCGCGGGGGGTAGAATGCGACGCCATCCGGCTCCACGAGCGTGCTCAGATCGGCGAGCCAGCGCTCGGCGCCGGCGACGTCGTCGTTCAACACCACGAAGAAGCGGTGCGTAAGATTCTTGGAGAGCGACGCGACGACCACCGCGTCGCTGGATCCACGGAGGCCACCTAGCCCGCGGCGGGAAGCTGGCCCGGGAAGGTCGCTCAGCAGCTCCCGGAATTCATCCAGAGATTCGAGGATCGAGAGCAGTTGTGGGAGCGGCATGGCGCAAAGTAAATGCGACTCCGAGCTACAGGTAGCCGCAGGCGCCGTCAGAGTCCGCCGCGGGTTAGAGAAGAGGGACCGATTCCCGCCCCAACTCTGGCATTGACTCCGCCTGTGCATTCTGGCAAATTTGTATACAAACCGGGGGAGGTCGACATGCGGACGGCGAAATTTGCGGCGGCGGTGGGTGGCTCGGCCTTCCTTCTTTGTGCTCTCGCTTCAGCCTCAGGAGCCCAGGAGCGAGCGAAGCAGCGAGCGCCGATCATCAGGATCTATTCTTCGAATGGCTCCTACGCTCTCGAAACCACGAGCTACGTGAGTCCAGTCATCGAAGTGGCCGAGAACGCCTACGTATTCGCGGTCTCGATGGATGTCGATGGACAGATACAGGTACTGCACCCCGATTTCCCAGGCATCTCAGTCCGGATGCTCGCTCACAAGGAGATCAGACTTCCCAACTTCTTCGCCGGCTTCGCGCAGCAACGAGGCGGCAGTTACTACTCGGGATCGTCTTACGCCGGCTACAGCACCTACGACGATGGATACACCGGCTACAGCACCTACGACGACGGATACATGGACTCGCGGGGCACGGTGATAGCGCTGGCGTCGCGAGCTGCGTTTAACCTCGAGCGGATCGAGAGCGGCGGCGACTGGAACATTTCGGCGATCAGAATGCTGATCGAAAACCGGAGTCCGCAGCTTGCTGCGCAATCTCTGGCGAACTATCTGGGCGCCAAGGGGGAACCGATCGGACACGATATTCTGCGTTTCGCCGGGTTCCGCAACTACAACAGCTACTACGCGTACAATCCTTACTCTGCCTGCAACTCTTTCTATGGGTTCGGACTTGGGCAAATCCGTCAGGCGCAGATCTTCAGCCAGATCAGCTACTTTCGCCAGCGCGGACAGTCCGCGAGAATCGTAGGCTTCGACCTGTGCGGGGTCCCGATCATCGTCCCATCGGGCACCTTCGCCGGAGGGCGCCTCCCGCAACCGAGACGTCCGCACCTCCCCGGCGACACGACCGTGTTCCCAAAGGGTCGATTCCCGGTGGAAGGCGTACCGCACCACCCGCCGCGCTCCAGCGCGCAGGCTGCTCCAGAGGGAATCTTTCCGCTTACGCGCTCCGGTCTTCCTCAGATGGGCGACGTGACGATCACGGCTCCGCGAGGGCATCGTGCGGAGCCTGGCCTGAATCTGCGCGGTTACACCTCACAGCCGATGTCGGCCCCTCAAGGGCGAGTTCCCATAGAGCGTGTTACAACGCCTCGCCT
>Ga0137418_10003939_pt1 | contig 13602 bp, 9 predicted proteins | sample CZODoug3_1_2_16f_FD_122242 | JGI IMG/M metagenome (GOLD analysis project Ga0137418, IMG submission 122242) | Vadose zone soil fungal communities from Angelo Coast Range Reserve, California, USA - CZODoug3_1_2_16fungal (Hybrid Assembly) | ecosystem: Environmental > Terrestrial > Soil > Vadose...
CACGGTCGCTAATGACGTAGCAAACAGGGGCGTTACCTGGACGGTAGCCGCCGCGGGTGGGACCCTTTGCACTGGTACCGCGTGCGGCACGGTGTCTGCAACGAGCACGGCCAGTGGTGCTCCGACAACTTATGAGGCGCCACCGGCGGTACCAACAGGGGGCGCGATCATAGTGACGGCCACTTCGGTGACGGATCCCACGAAGTCAGCCAGCTCTACCGTTACCATCACTTCGGGAGTCAACAACACCGGGCTGAATGGCGACTATGCATTTACCTTCACCGGAGTGAACACGAGCGGCTCCTTTGCTTTCGCCGGTGTGGGAAGATTCACGGCGGATGGGGCCGGGAATGTGACAAAAGGTGAAGTGGACGTCAACGCAAGCCAGTATCCTGGCCCCGTCGTAGTCCAAGAATCACTTACCGGGACCTATGCCATCGGTGCGGACAACAGGGGTGTGATGAACTGGGATATCCCGGCCGGCGGTTCGTCGGGTGGAACTCAACGATTCGCGAAGATCACATTTGCGTTGATGGCCGACGGCAGTGCCGTGTTCAGCGTGTTCGATACTCTCGGAGGTAGGACCGAGCTCGCTTCGGGAACCATGGAAAAGGCGGACACTACTGTCAATAGCGTGGCCAAAATAACGGGTGATTATGCATTTGGAGTAGCGGGCGTGGACCACTCGAACAATCGCGTGGCATTCGCGGGCCGTCTCACCGCCGACGGAGCGGGTAATTTCAGTAATGTGGCTGCGGACATCAACGCCTCAGGGAGCAATAGTTCGGCGATCGTTACGCTGGCAACTTACAGCATATCCGATAGCTCAACTGGCCGGGGCTCAATAAACATGACGGCGCTGCTCGGTGTAGTGCCGACAAGCTTTAATTTCGTCTTTTACGTCGTGAACAGCGGAAAGATCTTCGCCATGGAAACACACCCTTACACAGTCTCGGCTCCCCTGCTGAACGGCGTCATGCTACAGCAGCAAACTCCCGCAGGAGGATTCTCCAATGCCTCGCTGAACGGCGGAATGGTGATTTACCTCACAGGACGCTCCGTTTGCGGCAGTGGAACCGGCCCTGCGCCCATTGGGCCTGGAGGCTTGCTCCCTATCGGCGGTGGTGGAACCAGCCCTGCGCCCATTGTTCGCGCAGGCTTGCTCACTGCCGACAGCAACAGTACGCTCACGCTAACTTACGACCAGAACTGCGGCGGGACACCCAACTTCAGCAGTAGTCACATGGGGACGTACCGCGTCGCAGGCAATGGCCGCTCATCGATCACCGCTGGAACGGATGCTGGGGTTGCCTACCTAGTGAGCTCAAACCAGGCCTTCCTCCTGGGCACGGATAGTTCTGCTTTGTTAGGGTTCGGCGAGGCCCAGGCAGCGGGCGCTCTCGGAAATAACGCGGTGATGGGTACCTATGCCGGCTTCACGACCAGTATAGCGACGTTTAGTGCTGGTACTTTTTCCGGCGAGTTCACGGCGGATGGAGCCAGCCCGACGGGCAATGTTACCGGCATCGAGGATATCGGCAACCTAAGTGGACCAAACTCGGGCGTGGCGTTCAATGCTACCTACTCCTTGTCGGCATCGCCAACAAATGGACGGGGAACCATGTCGGTCACTTCCCCGTCAGGAGGGAGCGCCATCCTGTATGTCGTCTCCGGATCGAAGTTCGTGGTGGTCTCGTTGAACGATCCGAATCCCGCAGTCTTTGTCTTCCAGCACTAGCTTGGCTACTCGTCCACCTTCATGCTACTAAATCTCTAATCAAATAATGTCATTGCACGTTCACGAAAGCAGTGAGGCCGGACAGGTCGTTTACCACAGCATCCAGTTTGGATCAGACGTGCAGCCCCAAGGTTCTTTCCATACGCCGATGGGAACGTACCTCCAGCGCTGACTCGCAAAAGACGCTCGCGTCACCTTCACCCATGATTCTTTAGCAAGTAGGCGAAACTAACCGCCTTGGAGTCCGAAGCCCAACAAAATTCAAGCATTCGTTGGAGTAGGAGAAGGAACATGCGTAAGCTGAATGCTGTGCTGTTGATTGCCTGTATCTCATCGGTTTTTGCCCCGACGGTCCAAGCCCAAAACATTTCCGTTTCGATTGTACCGACAAAGGCAAGCCTGTTGGTCGGTGCACAGCAGGAGTTCACTGCCACGGTCGCTAATGACGTAGCAAACAGGGGCGTTACCTGGACGGTAGCCCCTGCGAGTGGGACCCTTTGCACTGGTACCGCGTGCGGCATAATGTCTGCAACGAGCACGGCCAGTGGCGCTCCGACAACTTACGAGACACCACCGGCGGTGCCAACAGGGGGGGCAATCATAGTGACGGCCACCTCGGTGACGGATCCCACGAAGTCAGGCAGCGCTACTGTTACGATTACGTCAGGGACGAACAACGCCAAGCTGAATGGCGACTATGCATTTACCTTCAGCGGGGTGAACTCGGGCGGCCTTTTTGTCTTCGTCGGCGTAGGAAGCTTCACGGCGGACGGGGCCGGGAATGTGACAAAAGGCGAAGTGGACGTCAACGCAAGCCAGCAGCCTGGACCCCTGGTACCCGCAGAACCGATGACTGGGACCTATGCGATCGGTGCAGACAACAGGGGTGTGATGATCTGGGATATCCCAGACAGCGCTTCGCCGGGCGGAAAAAAACGATTCGCGAATCTCACATTTGCGTTGATGGCCAACGGCAATGCCGTGTTCAGCGTGTTCGATACCCTCGGAGGTAGGGTAGAGCTCGGGTCCGGGACCATGGAAAAGGTGGACACGACTGCGTACAACACGGCCAAAATAACGGGTGATTATGCATTTGGAGTAGCGGGCTTGGACGGCTCGAACAATCGGGTGGCGTTCGCGGGCCGTCTCACAGCTGACGGGGCGGGTAATTTCACCAACGGGGCCGCGGACATGAACACCTCGGGCACCGTTAGTTCGGCGACCTTTACGATGGCGACTTACGCCGTATCGGATACCTCAAGCGGCCGGGGCGCAATGCACTTGACAGCCCTAGTCGGCTTAGTGCCCAGGAGCTTCAATTTCGTCTTTTACATTGTGAACGCCGGAAAGTTGTTCGCGATGGAATCAGATCCGTACACAACTTCGGCTCCTCTGCTGAATGGCGTCGTGCTGCGCCAGCAAACTCCGGCAGGAGGATTCTCCAATGCCTCGCTGAATAGCGGTATGGTGATTTACCTTACAGGACGCTCCGCGTGCGGCAGTGGAACCGGCCCTGCGCCCATTGGGCCTGGAGGCTTGCTCCCTATCGGCGGTGGTGGAACCAGCCCTGCGCCCATTGTTCGCGCAGGCTTGCTCACTGCCGACAGCAACAGTACGCTCACGCTAACTTACGACCAGAACTGCGGCGGGACACCCAACTTCAGCAGTAGTCACATGGGGACGTACCGCGTCGCAGGCAATGGCCGCTCATCGATCACCGCTGGAACGGATGCTGGGGTTGCCTACCTAGTGAGCTCAAACCAGGCCTTCCTCCTGGGCACGGATAGTTCTGCTTTGTTAGGGTTCGGCGAGGCCCAGGCAGCGGGCGCTCTCGGAAATAACGCGGTGATGGGTACCTATGCCGGCTTCACGACCAGTATAGCGACGTTTAGTGCTGGTACTTTTTCCGGCGAGTTCACGGTGGACGGTGCCAGCCCGACGGGCAATATCACCGGCACCGAGGATATCAGCAACCTAAGTGGACCGAACTCGGGCATGGCGTTCAATGCTACCTACTCTTTGTCGGCATCGCCAACAAATGGACGGGGAACCATGTCGGTCACTTCCCCGTCGGGAGGTAGCGCCATCCTGTATGTCGTCTCCGGATCGAAGTTCGTGGCGGTCTCGTTGAGCGATCCGAATCCCGCAGTCCTTATCTTCGCGAAGTAGCACGGCTTGGGCGAGTAATCCAAATGTCCCTTTTTTCTCGCCTTATTCAGACCCAGGTGTTTCTGTCGAACAAGCTCGACAGCTTATTGCCCGCGCAGTTTATCCTTGACGGCTACCGGAGTTTTCGCTGTGACTTCGCCCCACGGTTTTTGAAACCACACCTTGTTGTGTGGGACATCGGAGGTGGTAAGCGCCCATTGATCGACCTCGAGTTGAAGCGCCGCTTGGGCCTAAAGGTGGTTGGTCTCGATCTAAGCGAATCCGAACTTGCCAGAGCGCCCGAAGGCAGTTACGACGAGGTGGTGGTGGCGGATATCACCACCTTCCGCGGTTGGGGAACTGCAGACACTGTGGTTTGCCAGGCTATCCTGGAGCATGTAAGCGATTCTGAGGCCGCTCTGCAGGCCATCAGCAGTGTTCTAAAGCCGGGAGGATTGGTGCTGTTATTCGCACCCTGTCGCAACGCCGCGTTTGCTTGGCTCAACCGCAAGTTGCCGCCCGCTCTGACAAAGGCACTGTTAAGGACTCTGAATCCTCTCGGCGACGGCGGCCAAGGCTTTCCCGCGTACTATGATCGCTGCACCCCTCGCGACTTTCGCCGAATCGCAGAGCACAGTGGCATGAGCGTGATCGATTGTCGTGCGTATCATGCGAGTACTTATTTCCATGTGTTGTTTCCCGTCTACTTGCTCTGGCGGGCATGGAAATTGATCATTTATCGAATCGCTCCGGAACAATTCGCGGAAACGTTTTCAATGGCGCTGCGGAAGGGAACCGATGCGACACTGGCGGTCACTTCCGCTCCATTTCGTCCCCCACCGGAGCGCATAGCGGCAGAGATTCTAGGAATGGAGCATGAGAGGAAACAATAAAATCGCCAGGACCCTTGCTCGTAAAGTATTCCCAATACTCGCGCCATGCGCCCTTTCAGTGTTACCTCGCCATCAAAGGCGTCGGGCGCGACGACAGAGGCGAGACGAACACGCTGCGGCGGCGAACCGACAGGACCAAGATGAATAGCTACTTCATTGTCGTGGACAGTAATCCCGAAACCGGCGCGCGGATGAAGTACTACTCGCGAGCTGCCGATGTGGAGTACTGGAGCGAGCTGTGGACAAAGGTCGCACCGCACCAACCCTACCACCGCGAGTTGCACGGGCACTTGCCCCATCAGCTTCGAGCCACGTTCTCCAAATGGGTCAGGCCCGGCGCCCGAATTCTCGAGGCAGGCTGCGGGCTGGGACACTTCACGGTAGCAGCCCACGCCCTGGGTTATCGCGCTGAGGGACTGGACTGGTCGGAGAAGACCATCCACAGCCTAAGCCAGCTATTCCCGCACATCCCCTGGCACGTTGGTGACGTGCGCAAGTTCGAGTTTGACGACGGCGCGTTCGATGCCGTCTACTCGCCCGGCGTGTGTGAGCACTTCGAGGAAGGGCCTGCCCAGATTCTTGCCGAGACACGGCGAGTACTCCGGCCACGAGGCATTGCGGTCGTCTCCACTCCGTGTTTTAACCGATGGCTGCAGGTTCGGGCGACACGGTTCTCGGCCCAAGGAGAGCCGAGTGGGCAGTTCTACCAGTACGCGTTCACACCGAAAGGGATGAGCAGGCTCTTGGAGCGTCTCGGGTTCGAGCTGCTGCAGATTCGGCCGTACGCGTCGCTCGCCACGATGGTCGATTTCGCAGGCTGGAAGGTCCCTCGACCGGCGGCGAAGGCGCTCGCAGTTGCGATGGATTACATGCCAGTCAGTCGTGACTGGGGAAGCTGCTGCATCTGGGTCGCACGCCGAACCGCCTGATAGGAATCATTGCGGTCTGCGGAGGGAACCCCGTCGCGCTGTTCGCGATGCGCTCCGTTTGTGACGGAGGTGGCTAGCGCATCTCATAAGCTCCAATGTCGATTCGCCCCCCGAGGATGCGCGGATTGCCCGCGAAGTCCACAGCGCCGACAACGCTCGCGGGTGTGTTCGGATCCCCCGAATTGATGGCCAGCGAGGCGAACTGGAGGGTGAAGTCTCCGGCAAGCGCGTTGTTGAACAACGGATCGAGCGTCAGTACGTGGGCTCCCGGACCTGTGCCACCGCCGAAATATAGGTTGTAGTCCGTGTTTCCTGGGTTCCAGTTCAAGGTGTTCACGTAATTATTGGCGTTATTCGCAGAGATGTTGTTTTCCCAGTTCACCGTCGCGGACTGCATCGGTCTGATAACCACGCCGTTGTTGTTGCCATAAAACGTATTGTTGTAGACGTTGATGTTATAGACGCTGGAACCGTCGGTGTTGCTGTACCAAGTGCCAATCACGATGCCGTGCTGGTTGCAGTTTCGTACAACATTGTTGCGCATAGTTACGTCGTGGGTAGCTGGCTGCCCGGGTTCTGACATAGCTTGCAAGCCTACTCCCGCATGGTCAATGAAATTGCGCTCCATAACGCCGGTGTTGGCGCCGTCATTGTAGATGGCGCTCGCCGCGTTGCCGTACCAGACCGTGCCATCGCGCCTGATACTGATATATTCCAGCTTGTTGCCACGGATCGTGTAGTTGTTCGCTCCTCCGTGAACATCAATGCCGAGGGCATCCGTATCGTGGAGCCAATTGTTCTCGGCAGTGAAGTTACTCTGGGAGGATCCATCGGCAGTTAGTGCCTCGCCGTAGTTAGAGACAATGTCGCCAATCTCATTTCCGTAGATCCAGATGTTGCTCGCCGGACCCTGGACGCGGAAGTGTGCCAGGGCGCAGCAGCCGTTCCAGGGCCCGGTTTCTTTGTTATGCAAAAACTTGCTGTACTTGATCTCGATGTAATTAGCTGCTCCCTCGATGCGAACTCCCCAGTTCAAGAGAAAATTGGTTTCTCGGGTCGTGAAGTTCTGGAAGGTGAGGCCCTGAATACGCACATAAGACTTGCCGTTGATCTCCAAAAACGGAATACCGTCGGTGATCGTTCCTAGGGGCGTGTAGTCGAGGATAACCTGATCGCCTCCGCAGGGGGTGCCGGTATAACCGCCGCAGCCGCTGGCGGGGACGGTGAATCCGTTGGGCTGGAACGTAATGTAATTGCCAGCCGTTCCCGAGACACCCAGGGCGAGCCGCTCATTGTATGTGCCGGCCACGATGTTGACGGTCGAGCCAGGAGTCGCGCTGTTCATGGCCTTCTGAATTGTCCGCCACGGTGTTGACAGGCTAATTCCATTGTTGACGTCGTTGCCCGTGGTAGAGACATAGAACTGGGGTCCGCTAGACACCGGTGGGACGCCGCTCCCAGCGACCGTAATGACGGTCGGGGAGTTTGTGGCGTTGCTGAGCACCGTCACGCTACCCGTCACACTGCCCACAGCCGCCGGCGCAAACGCGACGTTCAGCGTGACTGATTGGTTGGGAGCCAAGATTGTACCGGCAGTAACGCCAGTCGTGCTGAATCCCGTTCCAATGGCGGTCACGCTGGAAATCGTGACATTCGAGTTGCCGGTGTTCGTTAGTGTCGCATTCAAGGAGCCAGTATTCCCTACGTTTATATTCCCAAAGTCGAGGCTGGTAGTGCTGGCGGTGAGCAGGTACGTTGCAGAAATCCCAGTGCCGCTCAGACCCACGGAAGTAGGCGAAGTGGATGCGTTGCTCACAATTGAGACGTTGCCAGATGCGGCGCCAACTGCGGTTGGCAGGAAAGCCACCGTCATCGTGGTTTGCTGCCCCGCGCCCACGTTCAAGGGCAGCGAAAATCCACTGACGGCGAAGGCTGGGCCCGATTCAGTCACTTGGGTAATGCTCAGGGTGGCCGTGCCGGTATTGGTGATGATCAAGACTTGAGACAACGTAGTCCCGACTACGGTGTTTCCAAAGTTGATGGAAGTTGAACTCACCTGAATACCTGGCGCCGCAATTGAATTCACCGTCAGCGACGCCACCGCGCTCGTTACCGTTCCTGCCGTGTTACTAACCAAGACTCGGAACGTTGACCCGCTATCTAACGTCGTCGTCGCCGGAGTCGTGTAGCTCGCCGAGGTTGCTCCCGTGAGGTTCGCCCCGTTTTTCTGCCATTGATAGCTCAGTGGGGCCGTGCCCGTCGCTGCTACGCTGAAGGAAGCCGTCTGCCCTGCCGTCACGGTCTGACTTGCTGGCGGTGTTCTGATCGATGGCGCAACTGGAGCAGCGCTCACGGTGAGGGTGGCAGCGCTGCTAGTCACACTGCCGGCCGTGTTGCTCACCGCCACCGTAAATTGTGCACCGTTGTCAGAACTTGCTGTAGCCGCAGTGGTGTAACTTGAGGACGTCGCCCCGGAAATGGCTGCTCCGTTTCGGTTCCACTGATAGCTCAGCGGCGCCGTCCCGGTAGCCACAACGGTGAAGGCTGCTGTCTGTCCTGCAGTCACCGCCTGATTCGCCGGCTGGGTAGCGATCGTCGGCGCGACCGCTGCCGCATTCACCGTCAGCGTCGCTACCGCGCTCGTCGCTGAGCCAACTGAGTTGCTAACTACGACTCCAAACGTCGATCCGCTGTCGGAGGTCACCGTAGCCCCCGTGGTATAGCTCGCCGCCGTGGCCCCGGCGATGTTTACGCCATTCTTCTGCCATTGGTAGCTCAGCGGCGCCGTCCCGGTAGCCACAACCGTGAAAGCGGCCGTCTGTGCTGCCGTCACCGTCTGATTTCCAGGCTGCGTAGTAATCGTCGGCGCCACGGGCACAGCACTCACCGTCAGTGTCGCTGCCGTGCTCGTCGCTGAACCAACTGAGTTGTTAACCACCACTCGGAATGTCGAGCCGTTATCTGCTGTTGTTGTTACAGGCATGGTGTAGCTCGCCGCTGTGGCTCCGGCGATGTTCGCGCCGTTCTTCTGCCACTGGTAGCTCAGCGGCGCCGTCCCGGTAGCCACAACCGTGAAGCTCGCTGCCTGCCCTGCCGTCACCGTCTGATTCGCAGGCTGCGCAGTGATCGTCGGCGCCACCGCTGCAGCATTCACCGATAGTGTCGCTGCCGCGCTCGTCGCTGAGCCAACTGAGTTGTTAACCACTACTCGGAATGTCGAGCCGTTATCTGCTGTTGCTGTCACAGGAGTGGTATAGCTGGCCGCCGTGGCCCCGGCGATGTTCACGCCATTCTTCTGCCACTGATAGCTCAGCGGCGCCGTCCCGGTTGCCACAACCGTGAAGCCTGCCGTCTGGCCTGCCGTCACCGTCTGATTCGCAGGCTGCGTAGTAATCGTCGGCGCCACGGGTGCAGCATTCACCGTCATCGTGGCTGCCGCACTGGTCACCGAGCCAACTGAGTTACTCACTACGGCTCCAAACGTCGATCCGCTGTCTGAGGTCACCGTAACCGGCGTGGTGTAGCTCGCCGCCGTAGCCCCGGCAATGTTCACTCCATTTTTCCGCCACTGATAATTCAGCGGCGCCGTCCCCGTGGCCATCACCGTGAAGCTTGCCACCTGCCCCGCTGTAACGGTCTGACTTACCGGCTGCGCGCTGATCGTCGGCGCCACCGACACTGCATTGTCCGCGAAATTCACGCCCGTGATATTCGTCGTACTTACGCTTACGCTCTGGCTCGGCGGACTGAACGTGTAGCCCGCGTTGGTGGGCGTCACGGTATAAGATCCGCCCAGCAGACCAAGGAAGGTATAAGCGCCAGAGGCATTCGCGGTTGTCATCGTGCTCGCAGTACCGCTCAGTGTCACGCTCGCTCCGCTTGCTCCTGCGATAGGAGTAATCGTGCCGGAAATGCTGAACGTTTGGGCGGCGCCAGTGAAGTTCACGCCAGTAGCATTGGACCCATTCAAAATCACATTTTGGTTGCTCGGATTGAATAGATATCCCGCATGAGTCGGAGTAACTGAGTACGTTCCGTTGGGTAATCCGGAAAATATGAAGTTCCCCGCACTGTCGGCATTCACTGTACCGGTCCCGGCTCCCGTCAACGTCACGGTTGTTCCACCTCCTCCCGTTGCAGGACTAATCGTGCCCGAGATGCCTAGGCCGTTTGTCTTGAAATTGTGGCCGCCGCTTTGTCCATGGTTGCTTTTCGAGTCTGTGGAACGGACCTGATAGTAGTAGGTGGCGGCGGGCAGCAAACTCGATACAGTCACCACGTGATTGGTGACCATGGTCGGATCCGCGATCGTGCTGGACCCGTACGTTGTACTGGTTCCAAAGTCAACCGCCGAATCGGCCGGGACGTCCGTTGTCCACGCGATTTGGGAGGTGGAAGTAGTCGCGGATTGAACCTGTACATTCGTTATGTTCAGCGGCGACGGCGCACCAGTACTGGTGCCGCTGACCACACCTGCGCACCCGTTCAGCACCAGCATCGCCAAGACCGGAAGCAAAACACAAACATAACCAAACAAATCGCTTAACTGCGAATATTTATTTCCGACCAGCGAACACACCAATCCCGGCCTGTTTATTCGCACGAGCCCCTCCGTGGGCTTAAGCAGCCTGGGGGACGAAAGTGGGGAGTGCCCTGAGGTAGCTGCTCTATCTGGCCCGACTTCTTTACTGCGACGTGGGCAGACTACACGGAGAAGGCTCCTTTAACTACTGGTTAGCAGTTCAGTTTAGGGTCAGTGGGAAAATGGGCACCCCGGAAGATTCAGGACAGGGGAATGACAGAAGAATACTGAACCAAGGTCCATGCTTCCTACCTTATCGCACTTACTGCATTGGGTAACGAATCGGCGCTGTCCTTCTTGCGGCTGCATCGAAGTGCGCCGCTCGGCCAAAAAGACCCTCTTTGAGGCCACACTGTTGCCCTTTTTGCTTGCCCGCCCTTTTCGCTGCGAAAACTGCAATTATCGCTTTTATGGTTCCGTGTTCAGGAAAAGGGTTCAGGTCCAGGGCAATGCAAGGGCGATGTGGGATCTGCAACTAAATTACCCAGTTCTAGTGTACGGACGCGGAGTTGACGAACAGCCTTTCCACGAGGAAACCAATGTCCGTGTGTTGAATCTCCGCGCCGGACTTATCACCCTAGCCACAAGGGTGGAACCTGGCCAACAACTCATTCTGTTGAATGTGACCACTGAGGAAGATCAACGATGCCGCGTGGCATTCGTGGGTGACCAGCATCTTGGTCGGAGCATGATCGGAATTCAATTTAGCCAGCCTCCTTGGGAATTGTGGCGCATTACGGCCGCACCCTGATGGCTACAAACGGGCAGCGCTTTCGGCTGCTCCCGCGCCCGTGTCCACTTTCCTGCTCTCCAAGGACCGCCTGATTACGTGGTCGTTAGGCATCTTGCTGCGCGAAGCGCGAGATTTTAGGCCGCGCCCCCCAATTGCTCCGAAGTAGTCCATGGAAGCGCCCTTGTGCATCTCACAGGCTGTCCTTCCTGAAGTCTTTCTCCTTCACATGGACCTTTACTAGCTGCGAGACATGCCGGGCGCGCTACCGGGAGAGCTTGCATGGCAACATTGCGAGTTGCTTGGCACGCACCCGTATCAAGCAGTTAGAAATCGACCGCGCAATTATGGCTCGTACATGAGCCAGTACTATGCTAAATACGGCAAGGACACCGGAGACATGCAGAACCGCATCAAGAACAGTGGTTGGCCGCCCGATCCAAACGTATCACCAGCCCTTGGGGCGCTTCGCTGGTATAACCGCCCATCCTCAGGGGCTAGCCCGCGATTGGCTGAACTCTACGCACCCATACTCGAAGCCTATATCAAGTAGGTGCATATTAGTGCCCGTGGATGATTCACGTTACAGTCAAGGCTCGTGCGCTTCATTGCCGGCCTTCCGCCGGTTTCCCGATGCCTAGTGCTTGTCTCGACTCGGCTCCCACATAAGAGACACAACGTCCCGCCCAAGCCCTATGTCTTCGTACCTGATGGGAGTGCCCTCATCACCCCGGAACTCAACCCGCGCTTCGACTTGGCCCGCCTCGATCATTCTCCCTAGCTTGTCCTGCCGGACGTGCGCGAACAAGTCCTTCCGCATCTGGAAGTGCCCGTAGATTTCCTTCAGGTTGGACTGTTTGGCGTACTTCATGGCTTTTTCCGAAAAACGAAGATCGGCTCCCTCTTGTGCGTGTGCTCCGGGCACTTCTTCCATTTACCGCCAAAAGTTGGGACGACGGGATCGGTTCCGTTCATCTCTCCGGTAAGGCGCTGGCATTCCCGGCAGTTCTTGTACTTTGTGCGGCCCACCATGCTGCTGAGATTTAGCTTCATCGTTTTAACCAGCCTCCATCCGTGGCCCTCTGCGTACTCGACAAACTCTTGGGCAAGGGTCGTATGGGAGCTTACGTCCGCGATGTTCACAGCGAGGAAGCCGTCCGGCTTGAGGCAGTATGCGCAGTTGTCGAGCGTCGAACCCATGAAACCTGTTAGCCACGCTTTCTTGGTGGGGAACTTTTTGTAGCTCTGCGTCTCTTCTTGCGAGTACTCCTCTTGTGCAAAGTAGGGTGGGCTAGTGAAACACAAGTCAACGGAGTTCGGCTCCAGCTTGGGGCGCATCATCTCGCTCCCCAGCATGTGCATTTCGACCTCCAGATCGCGGCCCATCGCCCGCGCCAGCGGCACGAGTTCGCCGCGCATACGGCACAGCCCCTTGAATGTTTCGACGCCCGGATCGCAGCCGATGTACTTTGTCACCCGGTCGCAGGCGAGAGCGCCTAGCAGGCGTCCGCCCCAGCCCATGCTCGGGTCGAACACCACGCCGCCTTCGGGAAGGAGCCTGTGGTAGATTGCGCCTGCTGCAACTGGGCTGAAGTTGCTGACGCCCTGCGTGCCCGAATAGGTGCGCAGGGCCTTCTGCATGCTGGATCGGGTAAGCACTGCTGGTGTCAGGTAAGCGCCAAAAATGTTTGGCAGGTTCTTTTCCTCTCCCCGTTCTTGCTTACTGCGTTCGCGCAGCTTTCCCCGCTTTCCCATCGCTTTTGGGAACTCGCTGTTGTCGGCGAAAAGTTCACGCGGTGTGCGCTTGTCTCCGGCACGAACTCCCCACATGTGGGGAAAGTAGGAGGACGCAAGCGGGTTAAAATACGTCACCTGCTTGACGACATTGCGTCGAATCATGCGGGAATAGTTATAGTCGAGCAGCTTGCGGAGCTTGTCTTTTTTCTCCTCTCGGCTGAGGTCATAGTGCGGAAAGCCTCTTACTCTGGAAATCTTCGCAGCGGCTTCGGGCGAAACTCGGACGGTTGTAAGTTTGTTGCCCTCGACGTTGATGCAAATGCTGATCGGAAGTGCGGGAGCGGTTTCCTGACTTTCGCCCCGTAGGTGCTTGTGCTTCCTCTTGACGCTCATACTGCCTCCTTTGCGTTCCCCAACTGCTGGCATTCGAAGGAGAAGTCGGAGCCGTGCGTGGCTACGTTGTCGCACTGCTCGAACGTGCCGTCGATTCTCTCCAAGGCTCCCTCGCAGCGTTTCACGGTCATTGCTTCACCTCTCCAAGTGTCACCGTTCCAATCAACGCCAGTTCAGCGCCAATGTAGTCGATCAGTTTTTCGTTGTGGCTCCAGCCGATTCTGCCGTTGCCGAAGCGTGACGGGATGGCTTCGGCGGGACATTGACGCCGCACTGCTTGCGTTCAATCGTGTCCATATTCACCTCAGTAGCCGAAGCCCGGAAATTCGATGTCGAAGTCGATGTTGTTGAGTTCGCCTTTCAGTTGTTCCAGCAAGTCCACTGCCGACTCGACCGTTTCGTACGTCTCACCACCTTGGAAGTTCTCCGGTGTGTTGTCGCGGCGCTCTTCC
>Ga0137418_10003941_pt1 | contig 13596 bp, 8 predicted proteins | sample CZODoug3_1_2_16f_FD_122242 | JGI IMG/M metagenome (GOLD analysis project Ga0137418, IMG submission 122242) | Vadose zone soil fungal communities from Angelo Coast Range Reserve, California, USA - CZODoug3_1_2_16fungal (Hybrid Assembly) | ecosystem: Environmental > Terrestrial > Soil > Vadose...
ACGCCAGTCATCCACAACAGCTTCGCGCCATCCACACTTCACTGCTTATGCTGCTCCCTCTCGAACGCGGCCTTCTGTTTGCCCGTGACCCGCAGAACGTGCCCGGTGCCACCCCTGACCGCCACAACTCTCCGAAGCCCGCCCAGGTCCGATGTCAGATAGTAGGTTTGTTCGTTCGCGGCCTCATTCGTCACGAAAAGCACAATGTTGTTCTTGTCCGTAACTGAAACGTTAAACCCCCGCACCACCTTCCCGTTCCGCTCGAACCGCTGCGAGACCAGACATTCTTTTCCATCGCCAGAAATGCCCAGCATTTCAGACACATGAGGCGGAATTGTCGCCTGCAGACCTCCCATTCGGACTCCGTCCGCCGCGCGCGCAATCCGCTCGCGAGCGCCGAAACCAGGTGCAGATGGTGCCTGACCCGCTGCCAGAAAGGTCACGACCGGTAGTAGGAAAGCCACGACCCGCACCAACCCACTCGAAAGACGTCTGGCGAATTTCGACACGCGCCCTCCAATCCAACCAACCAAAACAAATCCTAACCAGATCCAGCATACCCCGTGTGGACCAGGCATTGGTGCCAATCGACCCTTGGCTGGCGATAAAATTACAGTGTCATCAACTACGGCGTCGGGGCGTCAATGGACGCCTGTTTTCAACATCAGTTATTTCCGAGTACCCCGTGATGCGACGCGGAACGTCCCTGCGATAGGTGGGAATGGGATGTCCGAAAGGCGGGGTCACGAAACAGAATCGCGTTTCGATTTCTGATTCGCTGGTTACGTTGATATTCTCGCCGACTTGGCCCCCTTGCTGCGCAGCCACTGCACCACTTCCGTCGCGCCGCTTCGGTTCGCGGCGTCGAGCGGCGAATGGGCGTCGTGTCCAACCCGGTTCAAGTCCGCACCGCGTTCGAGTAGGTACTCAGCTGTTCCCCGCTGACCACCATGGCATGCGCACCAGAACGCATTGGTGATTTCAGCCGCCGTGGGTGGTGGCACAACTCCGAAACATTCCTGGACCCTGTCCATCAATCCTAAAGCAGCGGCCTGCCAGAGCGTGGTTCGCGCTCCGCGCTCGACTAGCCGATGCGCTGCGTTCCATTGCCCAAAAGCTACTGCGTCAGAGAGGGGCGCGCCACCGTCGATAACTCCGCCGGGCGCTTCGATGTTGGCACCATGATTGAGGAGAACGTCGATCACAGCAACGTCATCGCTGCTCGCAGCCCAGTGGAGCGGGGTTTCGGAATGACGGCCAGCGAACTTCGCATTGACATCGGCGCCATATGCAACCAGGGTGGCCACAGTTTCCGTATTATTCGGGAAATGGCCGGGCCAGTCCGTAGCTACGTGAAGCAAGGTGCGCTCACGGTCGACCCTTGCTTTCACAAGATTGGAGTTCTCGCCAAGTAGCCGTGCCAATGATTTAGCATCGCCGCTGTGGATTGCCTCCACGGCTGCGGACGCGAGAGGATCGTCGAGGGGTATATCCATGTGGTTGTCCCTTGCTAAAGTAGAAAGCGTGGCCCCAGTCTCTTTTCAATGAAATTATTGCACTCGCCTGGCAATCGTGAAAAGTTGAACTGAAATCGCTCAACTCCGCAGCTGTTGGCCAACCAGAAACTATTCGTTGTTGGCGAAAAATCTTAGTGCGCTATCGACAAGTGCGCCGGCGCCGAGGGTTCGGGTGGACCGGAAAGTTTCCCGCCGGGGCACTTGCGATAGGGGGATTTGGAGGAAGCCGCTGGCGTTTGCGGCGGACGCGGGGGAACTTATCTTTCTCTATGGGTTTTCAATGCCCGTTTCGCCATTTGATCGCCTCGGGAGTTCCAGAAGCCGGATCGTTGCGGGCGGCGGGCTGGCACGATGAAGCGTATTATCGCTCAAATCGGGAATCTCGCAGCTAAGAAAAAAGCCCACTAACTTCGAGCACGCGATAGCGTCCGTCGCGCCAGCGACTTCGTCCAAATCGCATTTTCACCAACTAAAGGGGGTTCTGAGTGCCGCCAAGGGGGGATAGGCCGGACCTCGCCCTGCCAACTACCTTCGGACTTCTCGTCCAAACTTTTTTTGCGGTATTCACCCAGAACTGCCGGCAGCTCAGTATTTTGCGGTAGTGTCGGAGAAATTTGCAGTTGGGCGAAACTTGCGTTTCTCGCCAGTGTTTCCGCCAGCAGAACCATGAGTTCGACCCCAGGTTGGGTGTTTGCTCTCGGAATCACTCAACGACGTAGACGGGGTGACTCATCAATAGAAGCATCTCAAAGACCTCCCGTCTCCCAGTCGCCGCTCTGCTGGCCCTCTTGTTTCTTCCGGGCTGCAACAACACTCTGAACCCGTTCTGCGGCAGTGCCAGACCCGCGCCGCTCATCGGCTCACTCTCGCCCAGCACAATGAGTTTCGCCGCGTTGCAGCAGGCTTTGTGCTCATCGTGAATGGTAGCCAGTTTGTTTCGTCGTCCGAAGCTGTGATCAACGGGAAGGCCCTGAGCACAACCGTTGCCAGCAGCCAGCAGTTGAAAGTCACCCTGACGACCGGTGTGATCTCCGGTCCTGGACCTGTGAACGTCACTGTGCACACTCCGAGCGGGAATTCCGCAGACCTGGGTTGCACAAGCGGAGGTAACAGCAGCGTACTTGTATTGACCGTCAACTGAGGCTAGACGGCGGTCGAGAACCGCGCAAGCGGATGCTCGGTATCATCGCCGGAATCCGGGTAGCGCAGCATCTGAGAGCGACCGACAACCGTCGAGTCCGCGCGCCGGAAGCGATGGTTGCTTCTGCTGCAATGGGCGAGGCGGGTCCTGCGGAAGATTGACGGCGTTTCCTCGGGCCGGTGACCACGTTGTAATCGAGAGTTTACTTGCCCTTTATGACGGCGGGGGTATAGTAGCGCGCGGATTTGGCCGAGCCGCGAATGTGTCGTTTGGGGGAAGGCGACGCATTCGTTATAGACTGCGCTCGGCCTTCTTCTTCTTTCTTTCTTTCTTTCTTCGCCTGAGGGCACTGCTGAACAATTGCTTGTACCAGCCCGCTGCTAGAATTCCCTTATGGCTAATTTCACCTCGGTACTCAGCAAACTGGAGCAGGAACGGCGCCGCCTAACATCGCAACTCGCCGGTCTCAATAACGCACTCTCAGCACTGAACCAGACAGGCGAGAACGGACCCCGGAGAGGAACAATGTCGTCGGCAGGTCGCGCCAGGGTTGCCGCCGCTCAACGCGCTCGCTGGGCGAAGGGTAAGGGACCAAAGGTTGTCTCCATCACTAGAGGACGATGTCACCCGCCGCCCGCAGAAAGATCGCGGCCGCGCAGAGGTTTAGATGGGCCAAATGGAGGCGGGGACGGAAGGCGTCGTGATCCTCTTCGTCCGCGACTGACGATCTGATGAGAGTGTCCGATGATCCGACTGTTGACAATTCTTGCTTTGCTGAGTTCCGTGTCCGCGTCATCACCGGCATGCAAGCCTGTAAAACACTATGGTGTCAGCGGATGTGAGCTTCTACCGCATGGCGCTTGTCCGCCAGGCTATCGCGTCCAATCGGTTAACCCTCCGAACCCAATGATGAAAGCTCCTTCGTACTTGATGTGTGTCGCTGTCAAAGCAAGGTCCGAAAAGGACCAGCCACCAAATGCTAGTCAAAGGTCCCATCGCTAAATCCAGGACCACCATGGAGTCCGGACCGCCAACCCTGCCGACACCGGCTCAAGCGCCTGCCAGACCCTTTCACGGACGCTACAGGCCCTTTCCTTCTTGATCTCGCATCCCAGGCGACACTATCGGCGATTCTTGATTTCTTTCGCACTACTCCCCACGTTCCAGAAAAAGCCATCGCTTAGCCGGTGGAGTCTTTACTTCAGTTGTACCGGCACGACCGTGAGGTCGTAAGTAACGTCAACAGAACCTTGGCTTTCGCTATGAATGTGAAGAGTGTGACGCCCCACGCTCAGCGGCTTCAGGAGCACATAAAAGCCATCATCCACCGACGGCGAATACACACCCGCGGGCACCGTGCCCGGGCCCCCGCACGGAGCATTAAATATATTGTCCACCGGAAACGTGGTCGCGAAGACTTTGGATTTGACACGGAACAAGTCTTCAATCGGCTGGCCATCGACCTGGACCGACAGGTTGGTCGCGGCGTCGATAACTGCTGCGGCTCCGGCGCGCAAGTCAGCGACACTAACATTGTTGGCATTCTGCCCGCATACGTTCGGAGCGTTAATGTTCACGTAGTTGACAACCGGAAAGAACAACGCTTCGTCTGCGGGAATGGAACACGCGCGGGTGGCTGTTCCTCCAAAAAAGGTTCCCGCCAGGAACCAGACTCGGCCGCGTTGGCCTGCCATGCAGTCCGCTCCCGTTGAATCCAGCAGGGGGTTAACTGTGGTAGGTATCGAGAGGGCAAATTGCCACCATTGTGCAGTCAGGGCCGGGAACTGCTCGTCAGGCCCGTCGGCGAACGCAGCGCCCACTCCCCACACCAGTCCGAGCATGACCCCCACTGTTACGATTTTCTTAATTATCATGGAATGCCTCCTGAAATTTTCTTCCATCGCAACTCGCTCCAAAGTCCAAGGCACAATATCCGCCGCGCGGGCGTTGACCCCGATTTTGCTGAGTCAGGTAGCATCGGGTGCCAAATCACGTCGTAGTACGAACCGTTGGGCAGGAGCTTGGCCTTGCTAACGTCCACACGCGCGTACTGAGAATTTCTCATCAGTAGCGCCGGGGCAGGCCTGGCTACAAACAGAACGACCCGCGTAGCCGATACGAGTTATGGATTTTTCCCGAGGAAAGGGCCGGTTACATCGCCGACACGCAAACACCTATTATGGGGAAGCGAACGCTAATAGGCCAAGAAGATAGGTATACCAAATGCCGCGCCCATTCTGGTGTTTCAGGGCACGGTTGTCAAGGCAATAGTTCTGTGGCAATAGTTCTGTGGAGGGCGCCAGGCTTCCGAGCCGATTCGAGGTGGAAAAAACCGAGCGCACCTGCGGACGGATCGCCGGAGAGGTGTTGTGAGAGCCTCTTTAAGCACGCGCCAGAGATTCGCTGCGAGCTGATGAAACATCCAAGTCGTTCTCCACCGCCAACTCAACACGCGATGAGAAGCTAGTAGGCCAGCACGTCTGCCCCACTTTGCGGCGTGGTTCCGTCGAGCACTTTCCGGTCGCGCAACCTTTGAAGAGAGTTCGGCCACTCTGATTTTCAGAACGGAACAGAGGGACGGATGCCCGATTTGGAGGCGCTCATCGAAATACGCAACCAAGTCGCGTCGCAGTTCATCCGGTGGCGGATACGGCTTCAGCACTTACACCAGCCATCTGAGTCGGCAGACCCGCATAAACCCAGATGGCCGAATCAGCAACCCCGTTTCTAGGGATCATCCGCGCGACCTGAAGCCATGATCCACCGGGTTGACAACGGGGATGAAAGTCAGAGCCCGGATTTGGCTTAGCTTCAGACCCGCGCGCATGATCCACAAAAACGGGGTTCCTCAAGCGACGCTCAATCAGCTTAGATGCTGCTACGGGCGCGCGGGTCGGACTAATGACACGTATTTCTCAGTTATTAAGCTAGTCTAGCTCTAGTCTAGATACGAGCTGTAGCTAGTCTAAGTACTACCATAACGCTACTTATCAGTAACTTGCTATAACCTCTCCCAGACTTTGCAAACAGAAGCCCGCTTTGAGGGGTGATCGGCGTGCGCTGGAAGCCTTTGCTGGGCGCGGCATCTGCTACCAAAGCGAGGCATTCACATCAATATAAGAGCGCGGCTCTCGATTCAACACCAGGCGCTAGGAGTCAGGACCGTGGAAACGATCAAGGCGGGCTTACAGTCGTGCGATGAACTGAACATCGCCATGAAAGAGGGCGATCTGGAATTATCCTCAAGGATTGCTGCTCAGTTGAGCGAGTTGTCTAAAGAGCTTCCCCAGTCAGGCGATCCTGAGGCTTTCGTTATGTTCACTCTCAGCGAGGCACTGCGGGAGGGCAATCTCCACACCGCTGGGCTTGCTGTACATGCTTTTGAGATTATGCTCGCGGGAAGAGGCTGAAGCTTCGCCTCCCAAGATGACTCGGCTCTTCAGCGCCCTAACTGAAGCGGTGTCTCATTCGATGTCTCCGACCATGCCCGCGTCAAGGCCCCGGTCGAGCCATCTATCTAGCTTATTCTTAGTTAGTTACAGCCCACCCAGAGTAGTCATGGTGATGGCGGTAGCTTTCTCACGGAGGAACAGAGATGCCCAACGAGACCACGATCACGGCGAGCGAGGCGGCTCGAAGGCTCGGAGTTGAGCTGAATTAGCTCTACAACCTTGTTCTCACAGGAAGGTTGGAGGCACGTAAGCAAAACGGCGCATGGGTCGTTTCGGCCAAGGCCGTGGAAGAGCGGCGACAGCGCACAGCTGAGCGCAGCAAGAGCGTTTGAAATATCGAATCGTCACCGAAGTAGCGACGGCGAAACTTGAAGTGAAGGAAAAAGAACCATGCCCGTACCAGAAAACAGTATTCCAGCTCCCAACCTAAGCGACATGGCCCGAAGAACCGAGCCAGGTTCGCATCACCCTCAAACCCAGCCACCGGCCGAACGTCCTTGCAACAGTCTCAGTAAGCATAGAGACTGATCTCGGCACTATCACAATCAACGATGGGCGCATCCTAAAGAACAAAACGGGTGCTTTGTGGTTCGCGCTCCCGACGTTTTCCGTAACCAGCGGCAAGCAATATGAATATTTTCCCAGCGTGGAGCTTCCCCCGGCTCTTCTCAGGAAGTGTCGATGCGGCGCTCGCGGAGTTTGAGCGGTGGGAGCGTGCGCGGTGAGCACTCAATCGATCAATCCACAAGGGCGCGAAGTCGATCTTTCGACCCTTGATTCGAGCGACGCTGATGCAACAAGGCCTCGCGTCGCCACGTACGAAATAGCGGCGAGAGACTGCTGAATCGGGCGCTGCTGTCCGGGGTTTTGGGGCGGCCAATCCGCTCTTTGCTCATTCGATGAGCGAGTCTGTTCACATCGTTCTTGATCTGCTGACTGAGCAGCAAATGGGAAGCCTTACGGCTGACTGGAATCTCGGCATTTGGACGCAAGCATGCGCAGTGGACGACCTTAGGTTGGTCGATGTCATGGCCCCCTTAAGCTGAGCCAATCTGCGCTGCGCCGCGCTATGTCTAAACTATGTCTGTCGGGGCCAGTGCTTGCCTAGGACCGCTGGTGCAGATCCGCCACCAAAGGCTGGGTGGCTCCAGCATCGGTCACGCCGGCGGCTGGGCGTCTCGCCGGCAGATCTTCTTCCAGTTGCTTTAGCGGAACGCGTTCCAGAGTTCCAATGATGGGGACCCGCCCGAGAATCGACGGCAATGAGATGAAGCGTTGCTCTACGCAAAGCGCGTCAATCATGCGCTGCTCCCGTGCGCTCAGCACCTGTTGTGGCAGCTTGTCGAAATGACGGAAGATCCAAAGGAAGTACGCGCGTTGCAGCAAGGTGAGTCGGATATAGCGCGGTCCGATCGGCGTGATGATACGCACCACCCCGTCGACCAACTTGTCGATCCACATAACTGGCCTGCCTGGGTTTCAGATCTATTTGACTACCAGAGCATTTAAAGGGCCGCTCATTATTGCACCCGGGATGAAGCATTGAAAACCAAAATTTTTCGAGACCCGCACTCGGAGGGACAAGCTGCTCCGATGGGGGCCAACCTCTTAAAGATATTGACACAACCGCTCCGGATCACGCCCTGCGGGTGCACAAAGAATGATGCAATTTACGATCAGGCTTACTCGCGTCTGGCTGGCCCCACCCCACTGTCCCACTATCCAAATATTAGACTCAGGTGGGAATTTCAGGCAGTACGTCCAGCCGGTCGATCCGCGCCGCCACTCCAAATTTGCTGCCTCCGTCGTCTTCCACCCGCACGACCGATGCCTGGCAACACGCCCACTGCTTCTCCCCAAACCCCAGCTCTGCGGGCAAGATCAACACAATTTCCAGTTTGCTTCCCTCAGAAATACGTTGCTGGGTATACAAGAAGATGCCGCCCATGCTCAGGTCGCGCGTGACCGCTGCATGCTCCTGCGCGGTCTCGCCATGCTTCACGGTAGCCGGAACCGTCACCGCCAGGCGCGCCCGGGCCCGCTTGTCTGTCTTAGACTCCAACATGGGACCGAGAGACTACCACGAAGCGGGGAGTTTACGAAGGGGAATCAGGAAGTTTACGAAATCAGAATCTAGGACGCCGGTTCCACTGCGAGGTTCAGAGTTCAAGACCCTTCGGACTGGCTCCAGTCGATCCTCGACCGAAGAAACCAAACAGGATCACGATCCCGATGAGAGTGACAAAGACGATGATCAATTTCACGGGCCGAGGCCTGACCTGGGGCTGACCGAGGCGGGTCCGTGCGCCCCGCCCGGTGTCCGCCTGGGTGGTGCTTTGCCTAAAGGGTCGACGGTCTCTGCGCTCTTGCCTCCGGTACTACCACCGCCTGCTCGATGGTTGGCACATTCGTTCCGCGCAAGCGCGCTTCGACTTCATGCATCTTCACGCTGTCTCCGGCCGCATGGTAGGCCCGGGACAGAAGTTGCATCGAGAAGGGGTCGTCTCTGTCCTCCTCAAGATGTGCGATGGCCTCCGACCATTTCTCCTGCCCGGCCAGTAGTGCTCCGGCGGCTCCGTGATACGAACTCTGCAGGGTCGTATCGCGGCTACCCGAGGCCATCGTCTCCAGCCTCTGCAACGCCTTCTGCGCTGCCTCGTTGTTGCCTGCATGCCCTGCCCGTACCGCGCGATGGCGCAAAATGCGCGACAACTCCTCGTCCCGGTCCAGCGGCGAAACATCCTGCCCGTGGGTCAGGGCGTCCTCTGCTGCCTCCAAATGCTTCAATGCGGCAGCATCGTCGCTCTGGTAAGCGGCCATCCGCCGGTGCGCCTCCGCCTCCTCTAAATACAGCCCGAGTTCATGAGCCTTCTGCGCGGTCTCAGCAAACGCCTTGTCGGCTTCGGCGGCATTGGTCTCCCGCACCCACGTCGTTGCCTTTTGCATCATGTAGTCGATGCGGTCTCCATCGTTGTGGGCCTGTGCGATCGCCTTGTCGTATTCCAGCCGGGCTTGTGTCTGGTTCCCCATCAGTGCGTACGTGTCGGCAAGGCCCACCTGCGATGAAGCAAAATTCGGATCGATCTTCAGCGCCATGCGATAGTGCTCGAGCGACTCGTCGAAGTGCCCAGCCATGCGCAACAGTTCACCATAGGAATCATGTGGGTTCGGTTCCTTGGGCAGCACCGCGACGTAGCGATCCATGGTCGCGAACGCCTTCGAAAACTCCCGATTCCGCGCGTACACATAAGCCAGATCGTTCAGGGCCGCAGGGTACTTCTTGTCGAGCGCCAGCGCCTTCTCGAACATCTTCTGCTGCGCGGCACCGTCGCCGTTATCCAGCATGAGCCAGTTTCCGGCCAGGTAAAGAAGATGTTTGTCCCTGGGGAACATCGCCAGCATATCGTTCATGGCCGAGATTCCCGCGAGGAAGTTCCCTTCCTGTACGCCCGCAATCCACTGGATCATCAGCTTTTCGCCGGGAGTCACCTGGGCCAGGAGTGCCTTCGCCTTCTCTCGCGCCACCACCACTTCCGCTGGATTCCGGCTATTGAATGCGATCCATGCCCACGCCAAGGCGAGGCCCGGATCCTCGTTCACCGCTGCCCGCCAATCTTGGTTGCAACGTTCGAGATAGAGGTTCTCGTAGTCCTCCATCCCCTTTTCATAGAGGGCGCGCGCTTTCGCGGACGAGGATGTAACGGGCATCGATCCGGCCACCGGTTTCGTCTTCGGAGTTTTCTGTTTGGCGGACCGATCCCGGGAGAAGGCGGTCACAACCAGGGCAAGGCATACAACGAGCACAGTCAGGACGCGGCGATGCATCGTGGTTTCTCTCAGAAAACAAAGATTTTCCGCACTAAGACGCAAAGCCTAGCACTCGGGGTAACCTCGACCAAGTGACCGAAGCCCTAAGACGGTCGGGGCGTCCGGACCAGCCGTATTGGCCACCGGTGGCCGGACCGAGAGGATCGGAGGGGTGACCGGGGGGCTCAGACTGGAGGCTGTCAAACCTTCACTGATTGAGCTTTTCCATGTGTCGGAAGCCGTCGGTCGCGATGTACTCCGCGATGAAAATGGTGCAGTTATAGGCCATGTGCATCAAGACCGTGGCTGCCACGGACTTCCTGAGTGCGCGCACCGTCGTGAGCACCACACCGACGAGAAAGATGACGAGAACCGGTCCCCATGAAAAATTCAGCTGGGCACCGTGAATCATGGCGAAAGGCAGGGCGGTGAGGAGGATCGACGCTGGAACGCCTGCGCGCCGAGCCAGTACCGGGTACAGAAACCCCCGGAAGAAGAGTTCTTCAAAGAACGGAGCGAACAGAATTCCGAACACCGACAAGATATAGGCGTCGCGAGCGGTCTTAAAAAACTCGTCGATGGGCAGATTTTTGGGCATGGGGAGCAGCAAGGCAAAGGGAAGAAGGCATAGTTCAAGCGCAAGACCGGCCAGCACGTATGCCGTCCAGTTGGGCGGCCAGTTCCAGCGGATGGCTTCCAGAAAGGGGATAGCACTGCGATTCCCCACCATCTTGTACATCAAGGCCAGGACAAGGACGTAGGCCAGCAATTCGCCGCCCACGGTGACTTCGGGACGCGTGGCCAGCGTTCTCCAGGAATCATGTGGGGCCAGATACAGGCGCATTGCGTATGCGGCTGCGACGACGCAAACGAGCATGGCCACGAAGGTCAGAACGCCGAGGGCAACGACATCCCAGCCGTTCCAGGGCGGATTTTCGTCGGTGGGCGGTGCAGCTGGCCGAGATCCTCCCGGGTGCGGCGCGGCAAGACCGGGCAGGGATGGCGCGGAAGTCGGATTCGGTGAAGAGGACAAGGCTCAGGCTTCCGGCTCTTCGGTTGAATGTAGGGGGAAGGCATCGCACAGGGCCGGTGCCATGTCTTTGGAACTCACTCTGAATCTCCACGCATCCAAGGATTTCACCTAGGCCTTTCGGCGGGTTCCGTTGCCGTTGAAGAAGTGCGCCAGCGCTTGTCCCGTGTAAGACTTCTTCACCCGGGCGATCTGTTCCGGAGTGCCTTGCGCCACCAAGCGCCCGCCGTCTTCACCGCCCTCCGGGCCGAGGTCAATGAGCCAGTCGGCGTTGCGGATCACGTCGAGATTGTGCTCGATGATGATGACGGTGTTCCCCAGATCGGTGAGCCGGTGCAGGACGTCGAGAAGCTTCTTGACATCGTCGAAATGCAGGCCGGTGGTTGGCTCGTCGAGCAGGTAAAGCGTCCTGCCCGTCTGGCGCTTGCTGAGCTCGCGGGCCAATTTGATCCGCTGCGCTTCCCCACCCGAGAGAGTGACGGCGGACTGTCCGAGATGCACGTAGCCCAATCCCACGTCGACCAGGGTTTGCAGCTTCTGCTTCACCTGCGGGATGTTCTCGAGAATCTGCAGCGCGTCCGACACCGGTGTTTCCAGCAGGTCAGCGATCGAGCATCCCTGATACTTCACCGACAGCGTTTCGTGGTTGTAGCGACGGCCATTGCAGACTTCGCAAACCACGTAGACATCAGGCAGGAAATTCATCTCGATCCGGCGCTGGCCTTCGCCCTGGCAGGCTTCGCAACGGCCTCCGGTCACATTGAAAGAAAAACGCCCGGGCTTGTAACCGCGCTCTCGGGATTCGGGGAGCATGGCGTAGATGTCGCGGATCTGGCTGAAGACTCCGGTGTACGTTGCCGGATTGGAACGAGGGGTGCGGCCGATGGGAGACTGGTCGATGCGGATGATTTTGTCGACGTGCTCGGAGCCGGTTAGGGTCTTGTGGCTGCCGGGGTCGGTGCGGGAGCGGTAGAGCTTTTTGGCCAGGACGGGGTAGAGGATGTCGTTGACTAGAGTGGACTTTCCGGAGCCGGAAACTCCGGTGACTACCGTCATTACTCCTAGCGGGAAGGTGACGTCGAGATGCTTGAGATTGTTTTCGTGCGCGCCCAGGATGGTGATGGCTTTGCCGTTAGTCTGGCGGCGATGGGCGCGGACGGGTATTCGCTTGCGACCGGACATGTAGGCTCCGGTCAGGGATTCGAGCGAGTCGGTGATTTGTTGCGGGGTGCCGCTGGCGACCAGGTTGCCGCCGTGGCGGCCTGCGCCGGGGCCGAGATCAATTACGTAGTCGGCGCGGCGGATGGTGTCTTCGTCGTGTTCTACGACTAAAACCGTGTTCCCGAGCTTCTTGAGGGAGTCCAGGGCGGCTAGCAGGCGGTCGTTGTCGCGGTGGTGCAGGCCGATGGACGGTTCGTCGAGAACATAGAGGACGCCGCGGAGTTTGGAGCCGATTTGCGTGGCCAAGCGGATACGCTGGCCTTCGCCTCCGGAGAGGGTGGCGGCGGAGCGGTCTAAGCTGAGGTAATTCAGGCCCACTGCGTTCAGGAATTCGAGACGCTCGCGGATTTCGTGCATGACGCGTCCGGCGATGATTTCGTCGCGGCCTTTGAGGGTGATGTTCTTCGCGGTTTCGAGCGAGCGCGAGATGGGTAACGCGGTGAAGTCCGCGATGGACATATTGTGGACTTTTACGGCCAGGCTTTCGGGGCGGAGGCGGCGTCCGTTGCATACTGGGCAGGCCGTGGCGGACATGTGTTCCATTAAAGATTCACGGTAGCGGTCGGAGGTGGATTCCTCGAGGTTGCGTTTGAGGTAGGCGAGGATACCCCGGAATCCGGTTTTGGAACTCTTGGCGGTGGGCTTGCCGTCGACTGGGTGGTCGCCGTAGAGAAACATGTTCTGCGCTTTTTGCGTGAGCTGGTCAAAGGGAAGGCGCAGGTCGATGTTATGGGCTCGGGCGGCGATCTCGATCATATTGAGAAGATTTGCCGAAGCGGAACCGGGGCCGAGGCCGCCTTCGAGCAACGGCTTTGACCAGTCATTGATGACTTTGTCGGGATCGAAATCGTACTTGCTGCCCAAGCCGTGGCACTCGGGACAGGCGCCGTAGAGGCTGTTGAACGAAAAAGACCGGGGCTCGAGTTGGGCGACGCTGATGCCGCAGTCGGGGCAGGCTAATTTCGATGAGTAGAGTTGTTCGTCGCCGCCTACGATGGCGACTTGGACTAGGCCTTCGGCCAGCTTCATGGCGACGGCTACGGAATTTTCTAAGCGGCCTTCGATTCCTGGTTTAACCAAGAGGCGGTCGACTACGACTTCTACGGTGTGATTCTTGCGCTTGTCGAGCTGGAGGTCATCCTCGAGGCTGACGATTTCGCCATCGACGCGAGCTCGGGTGAAGCCCTGCTGGACTAGCTTCTCCATTTCCTTTTTGAACTCGCCCTTACGCCCGCGGACGATGGGGGCAAGGATCATGACGCGGTCCTCGGGCTTAAGAGCCAGGACTCGGCTGACGATCTGGTCGGCGGACTGGCGGGCGATTTCCTTGCCGCAGTTGGGGCAGTGCGGCTTGCCGATGGAGGCGTAGAGAAGGCGAAGATAGTCGTAGATTTCGGTGATGGTGCCGACCGTCGAGCGCGGGCTGCG
>Ga0137418_10003942_pt1 | contig 13593 bp, 13 predicted proteins | sample CZODoug3_1_2_16f_FD_122242 | JGI IMG/M metagenome (GOLD analysis project Ga0137418, IMG submission 122242) | Vadose zone soil fungal communities from Angelo Coast Range Reserve, California, USA - CZODoug3_1_2_16fungal (Hybrid Assembly) | ecosystem: Environmental > Terrestrial > Soil > Vadose...
GTATCATAAGCACCTTAGCAAAAACATATGCCCGCTTGGCTCAGTGGTAGAGCACTCGCTTCACACGCGAGGGGTCAGTAGTTCGAATCTACTAGCGGGCACCAAAAACTTCGTACAAAAAAGGCGGGCGACACGAGTCGCCCGTTTTGCTTCGCATAGCGCAGAGAGTTTGATCGGGAAGAACGATCGTCCCTTGTCCAGGAGAGGCTCAATGAGCACACGGCTAAGCGGGCTGAAACCAAAGCGGCGGCGCCTTCGTCGTGAAAGAATGTTAGTTTGGTCTACTAGTTTTCTGCCAAAGAAAAACCCGCGCACCGGTTAGGTTGCGCGGGCTTTTGATTTGGGGGAACTTTCTCCGAGCTTTAGGGTTTCTTTTTGTCGCCACCCTTGTTTCCCTGGTTATTGCTGTTGCTCGGTGGGGGCTTTTCTCCTTTTGGCTGGACGACCACCTTGTTCTCGTCTTTAGGCGGCCGTTTGTCTCCATTCTTTTGAGCAAAGACACTTCCGCCAGCGGCGAGCATCAACCCACCAATCACCGCCGCCAGGAGTTTTTGTTTTAAGTCGAACATCGAATTTCCGTCCTCCTCATGAACTTCTCAAGCGCGCATGGGAGGGAGAAGAGACGCGCCGCCCACCATCGAGCAAGAACGGTGCCAGAAATTACATCATCAAAATCTTATCTGGAGCTGACATTGAATCAACCCTTGACGCACCGTATCGCACCGTGTCGCACGTTATCGTGCAGCAAAACTCTCTGGTTTCCTTGGCATTTTGAGGCTAACGATGCACGGTCACGCTCAGCGTGCCGACGTTTCCGCTGCTGTCAAAGGCCCTCAAACTTACGGTGTGCTCGCCGCGCGCCAGTGCGGCAAGGGCCACGGAATATCGCTCGTGGCCACTGTCCGCGATGCCATCATCCGGGAACAATGGAGTCCAGGGGCCGCCATCAACGCTGAAATCGGCCCGCTTGATTTTGCCCGTTGTATCGTCAACATCAAAAGCTGTGACCGCGCTGGCGCCCGGCTGTCCAACCGCAGCGCGCACCACTGGGGGTGTGTTATCAATATCAACGGGCTCGCTCAAACGCTCGCCACTCAGGGCTTCTCCCGCCGGATTATCCGGCGCATCCGAAGCAGTAATCTTAATGATGTAACGACCGTCCGCCAGTGTTGCTCCGTCGATGGTGTAAAAGTTGTCGCGCAACTTATCTTTCAGCAGTCGAAACGTCGTTTCGTTCAACGCTCGATAGTAAATTGCGTACTCCAGCGTGTCGTTATTTCGATCCTCGGCCTGCCATTGAAACGAGCGCGCGCCGCGTTGAAAAATGCGGCGCGGCGGCACCTGGGCCACTGCTCCGAATAGAGATGGGTCAAGTCCTGACGATTCGATGTTCGGATCAACTTGAAGCTGGGCCCCCGGTTGCAGGCCTACGCCGAAAGGCAATGAAGTTATTGATAAGACTTCGGGCGCAACGTTTCTTGGTAGATAGGCAATCGTCGCGTCTTCCATCCACGCGGGGCCTCCAGCGCTGCGCAGCGTAGCGCGCCACTGGATGAAGCGGGCGCGCGGGCTCGTCACCTGAGTACCATCGGCATTGCGATACGCAGTACTCCAATCGCTCCAGGTTGTGTCAGGACGCTCGCCATTACCACTGCGCGTTTGTAGTTCCACATTGCCTGCGCCGCGCCACCAAATGCGTCCCCAAGTTGCTGTTAGCTTTGCGTCGCGTACTGCAGATTCATAAGAGCCCTCGGCGAAGGGCTCTTTGCCAAAGCGAAACAACTTTCCCTGATTGCTTGAGGCGGCATAGATCTGCCCGGCTTTTGTCATGAATGACGATATCTGGCCTTCGGTCGATTGCAAGAGAAGCGTGTCGCGGCCATCATTAGTAACTGAATAGATTCGTCCTTTGTCGGCAGTGCCAATCAAAACACTTCCCTGCTCCAGCGCAGGCGCGACTGCGAACGCAGTGATTGAAGACGAACTCCACACCACGTCCGTCGCGCCATCCGGCAAGATGCGAAAGACCACGCTGCGAGCATTTGTAATGTCTGTACGACTCCGCGATGCCGCTACTGCTGTTTGAATCGGATTGCCGGTTTCGTCAATTGCCGTGATGGTTACCGAGGTTACCGGTGTGCCGCCGCTAACGCCATCGCTCGGTTGCGGTACAGGAACGGTAGTCGATTGCTGCCGGCTGGTGGCGGCGCTCTCGCTAAGCGCGAGCGCATAGATCGATCCATCAGCCGCCGGCGCCAGCGCATGAATCTCGCGCAAAGGTGCGTCAAACAAAGCGAATGCTTTTCCCTCGGGAGAAATACGCAACACCAGGCCGCCCGGATCGGTTCCGGCAATCAAATCTCCCTGCGGCGTCACCGCCAGTGACATCACATGCGTTTGATTGGTTGAGAGCAACAGAGACGATTCCGGTTTGGCGCCCGCAACACGCACTCGATAAAGTTTGCCGCTGTCTCCGGTGCCAACGGCCAGCGATCCGTCATTTAAGATCGCCAGCGACCAGATGTACTTGTCGGGCGGATCGAAGAACACTTCTGCATGTCCGTCCGTCGTGATGCGATAGACTTTGCCGTCGGGAGAACTGCCGGCGTAGATCGAACCGTCACGCGCGATAGCCAGAGCAGTGATGTCGAGTTCCGCTGCGTCGTACAACAATGAACCGCGACCGTCTGCGCCCACGCGAAAAATCTTTCCATCATGTCCAGTGCCCAGGTAGATGTTGCCCTGGCTATCGATGGCACTTGACCAAACAAACGCCTGTTCGGTGTTGAAAACTTCGGCGACGTTCGGCGCCAGTCTCAGGACACCCGTATCGCTAATTGATATGCCACGGGCATCGCCTTTCAAAAGTTCAGCGCGACTGCCCGTTTCCCAAATTACGGGTTGACCGGCATAACCAAGTTGGGCGGATATGACGATCAATAACGAAATTGCGGCCGGGGCCAATTGAGTTTTTATTTTTGCTGTCAACATATATGCGTGTTAGTTTCCGATGTACTTTGCGTAGAGCGAGCGAGCAGTTTTCACTTCGCTGGTGCCGCGAATGATCGATCGCGCGTCCTGGAATACCGTCATTTCAAAGTCGCCGGTGCGGAAGCGCAAAAGGTAGTCATTAAATTTCACCTCGCCCGTGGCCTCGAGTCGAGCGGCGAGTTGCGCAAAATCAAGCTGCGTCGCTTTTGCCGGGGAAATCTGCACGGCATTGCGTCCACACAAAACGGCCGCAAGATCACCGGCAGAAGTTTCAAGCGTTTCAAATTGACCAAGCGAACAGGTGACACAGTCCGGCAAGGGTGGTCCGGGATTGATCTTTCGCCACTCGTTTCGCCAGACGTCAAACTGCATCAACGATCGATGCAAACTTTCGTTTTGGCCTGTCAATAGTTTCAGCGCCTCCGCAACCTGAATGGCAGCGACAACGCTGATTATCGGCATGATAACGCCGGCGGTATCGCAAGTCGGCGCGCTGGCGGCGGGCGGCGCCTCTTCAAAAACACAGCGCAGGCAAGCGGTTTGATGCGGCTGGATAGTCATCGTAACGCCGTAAGAACCAACTGCTGCTCCATAGATCCAGTCGACTCCATGCTTGACGCAGGCGTCGTTGATCAAATAGCGCGTGGCAAAGTTATCGGTGCCATCAAGAACGACGTCACAGTTCTTGATCAACCGTTCAATATTCGAGTTGTTAACGTCTGCAATTTCCGGCTCAACGTTAATGCCCGCAGCGAATTCGCGAATATGATTGGCGGCTGCGATTGCTTTTGGCGTTCGCTCGGTTGCGTCGCGCTCAGTAAACATTGTCTGCCGCTGCAAATTTGAAGCTTCAACGAAATCACGATCGACAATCCTCAGATTGCCGACACCCGCGCGTGCGAGACTTTCCGCTTGCGCCGAGCCGAGCGCACCACAGCCCACAATCAGAACCCGCGATTGCAACAGGCGAGCCTGCCCTTCCTTGCCGATGCCACTAAACAAGATTTGTCTGCTGTAACGCTCGTCCATGAAGCAGATGTCAGATGTCAGATATCAGATGTCAGATGTCAGAATTAAGCGCCTTGATCGCGGCAGCTTGCATCACGTCGCTGTTCGCAGTCCGTCCAGTCCATAGTTGGAATTGTTGGGCTGCCTGAGTCAAAAGCATCGGCAAGCCAGCAAGCGTTTCGCAACCGGCCGCCTGTGCCTCGAGAAGAAATTGGGTCACCGGTGGATTGTAAACTAATTCGTAAGCCAGGCGCGCACCGCGAAGTTGGCGCGCGTGCGCGGGTGTCTCATTTTCAAGTTCACCACTTGTGCCCAAAGGCGTCGCGTTAACCACTACATCAAACTCGGCGAAGACAGCATGCTCCAGATCCCGAGATTCAATTGCCCAGCGGTCGGCGAACTGCTTCGCCTTCTTCATATCGCGTACAAAAATGATGGCGCTCGCGTTTTCCTGTTTCAAGCTGAACAAGGCAGCGCTCGCCGCTCCTCCCGCGCCAATGATCGCGATACGGGCGTTGCCGAGCGAGCCCAGGCGATTTTTTAACACCTCGACAAACGCGCTCGCATCGGTGTTGTAGCCGCACAGACGATTGTCTTCAACAACTACCGTGTTGACGGCGCCTATCTCCTGAGCGGCCGGTTCAATCCAATCGAGCTCAGCGAGAACTGCGGTTTTGTGGGGTGCAGTGATGCTCAACCCGCGCAGGCGCCAATCGATCTCGCGGGTGCGCGGATGGACCATGCGTTTGAAAAATGCTTTGAGATCGCGAACTTCAAAAGGAATGTAAACAGCATCGGTTTGCGAACTTGAGAACGCGGCATTATGAATCTGCGGAGAGATGGAATGGCCAACCGGGCGGCCGACCAAACCAGTGATGACTGTTTCGCTGCTAATCTTCTCAACTCGATAGACATCAGTTAATTCCTCAATGCTTATCTGGCCCGCGGCCGTAGCGTGCCGGTCCCCCAGTGAAGCGTAAGTTAAGAAAGCGCCGCGCGCCGGTCCCAGAATCCGAGTCGTTACGCCCGCGGCTCCCATGCCGATGGCGATGATTTCGCGCCCGGCCCGCTTTGCCGGCTCCAGCAAATCGAAGATCTGCAGACAGTCAACTGCGTCGTTAACTCGCACAGCGACTTTCAGCACACGCGCGGGAGTTGCCGCCAACCGCTCAAATATTTGTTTAAGATCCGCCGGCACTTCTACCTGATTGTGATAGGAACAAATTACGCGAGACCAATCTACAGAACCCGCTCCATGAATTAGTTGTTCCGCAATATCGAGCTCAAGATCCACAAACTTTGCAGGCAGTTCCAGGCCTTCGTCGCGCCAAAATCGCAAGCGCGTTTCATAGTCGGCGTCACATCTTCCGCCCTCAGCGGCCGCGCGGAAGGTAACGATAGTTGGCTGCTGGCAAGCGCCGAGTAGCGCGCGCAATGGGTCGAGATTCTTCAAGGCGTCCGGGGCCCAACAATCAAGTCGAATCTCAAACAGACCATCATGTTTGCCGGCGCCGCGCATGGCTCGTGCGACAGATTCGCAGTTGCTTTCGCAAATGGAGATGCAGACTTGTGCGTAGGTTGAAACCATCAGACAAAACTTTAGGCGATGCCATTACCGTGTCTCGCATGACAGGGAGCATCGCCCACCTAAAAAAGAGAGTTTTCCAAACTCGTAATACTATTTGGAGGCGTCGCTTGAAGCGTCGAGGTGTTTGGTGGGGGCCTCAGCGCCCAGGTGCCTGGTCGTTCCTTCTGTAACGCTGGGCGGCGTTGCCATCAGTTCACCAGTGCTGCGGGCCGCAAAAACCTCGGCACGCGGTGCCGCCGGCATCGCAGATCGATTCAAATTTGTTCCGCGCAGCGCTTGCCGTTCACGCTCCTTGACGCGCACATATTGCGCGACACCACTACCCATCATTGAAAATGCGGGAATCAACATCCAGAACCACCAACCTCGGCCCATAGGCGAAAACGAGAGCGCAATCGAAACAAGCAGAAAAGCGATGCCCATAAATGCGTTCTTGAAAGCGTGATCCATTGTCGACTCACGCCCTCTTTTCCAGCCACGCCGGCCAAAATCGAATTGATTGCTTTGCGCCTGCGGCAACTGACCATCCAGCGCCTGCGGAATGAGACTGATGTTCGCGCCGCAAGATCGACAATAGCTCGCGCCATCGAGATTTTGCGTTGCACATTTAGGACAAAACATGCTTGCCTCCGATCAAGTTTCCGCACTCACAATCGCGCTGCTGGGCCAATAACTTCAGTTCTTTTCCGCTCGTTGTCGCAGTGCTTCATAGAGAATTACACCCGCAGCCACGGAAACGTTCAACGATTCTATCCTGCCGCGCACAGGAATACGAACTAGCGTGTCGCAACGTTCCCGCACCAGACGATGCAAGCCAGTGCTCTCGTTTCCCAGGAATAACGCGCTAGCCGAGTTCCAGTCCCATTCTGTGTAGTTTAACGACGCATCGCCGGTGGCTCCCACAACCCAGATGTTGAGTTGCTTTAATCGCTCTATCAATTGGACCAGATTGGTTACACGGGCGACCACAACATGTTCGAGCGCGCCCGCCGCTGTTTTCGCAACTGTAGCCGTTAGCCCAACCGCGCGTCGCTCAGGAATGAATACGCCGTCAACTCCCGCACATTCAGCCGTTCGTAGGATAGCGCCAAGGTTGCGTGGATCCTCAATCGCATCCAGACCAAGCGCTAGCGGCTTGTGCTCAGTGTTAACCATCGCGGCCAGTCGTTCGAGAAGTTCTTCGCTGTCGTAATAACCTGAGGCCGCTGTTCGGGCCATGACACCCTGATGCGTCAATCCCGGCAGGGCGCGGTCAAGCATCAGTCGCGGCGCGCGATGAACGGGAACCTGCGCGAGTTTCGCCAGCTCCAGCAATTCTTTCAAGCGCTCATGGCGCGCCCCCTCAGCGATTGTGACCTGCTGCAATGGCCGCTGGCCGGAACGAAGAGCTTCGAGCACTGGGATCAGTCCGTATATCGCGTGCTCAGCCTCCAACTGCGTGATTGTCTCGCCACGTTCGCGGTCAACCGGTGACGTTGCCGCCCGGAAGGCCGCGCCGTCGCGGCGCGATTTGTGCGACTTAGGCATCGGCGTCACTCGTTTGATGGTGCTTGAGCAAATAGTAACGAAGCCGCGAGTAACGCGAAAACTGCGACTCGTTGCTGGTTTCCATTACGCTGCCCAAACTGTATTTTCCCGGCCGCCCACGCCGCCAGCCAGTCGACTCATTCTGTTGCTCCGACCTCCAGACCGGCTCCAGCGCTTTCCGTACCGCGTTGTAGGTTTGATCATAGTCGATGGCGGGAACGTTTTCGCGAAAGACGCTAATGAGAATCGACATGTTCTCGCTGGCAACAAGCAGTTTCCTTTCTGCCAAACAGGAAAAGTCGAAACTGCCGGACGCAATCCGATACGGCGTGGTTTCGTGATTTGTGTACAGGTCTATAATGCTCTCGTCGGAAAAAAACTGATCAGCCTCCAGCACGCGGTTCTCGCTGCGTCTTCTTTCTTCAGTCAACTCCACTCGCTTGCGGGTTATGCGTCCCGAAACCATCAGCAGGAAATCATCGCGCAATATTTTTAGCGGTGCGGCCTGTGGCGACTGATAAGCATCGACACCATCATCTCGGAATTCGAGCGCGCGCAACTTAAGCGCGGCATCCAAACCAAGCGACGTATCGGCAACTATCAAACTGGTAATCTGCGCGGTTTCCAGCCGTTGCTGGATAAGCTCGGCCTCCTCTTTGCTGCTTGAACGCGCCAGGGGTAGCGGGACCGCAGAAGCCACGATGCGCCGCAGGTCCTCTTTTTCCAATCGCAGGAAATCCGCTATCTCGTCAAGAGGGCCCTCGCTAAAGTTTGCAGGTGAAGGCAGAAGGATGTTGTTATATCCCTGCTCCCATTTCTCCAGCGGTCGCGATGCCGGTTTTTGCAAAACGACGGACGCCGGCTGCAGCGCCAGCGCGGATCCGCAGTAGAGACAGTTAACCCGGGTCGGTGGGTTTGCTCGCAGGCATGATTCACAGCGAACCATCTGGTCCGGCGTGAAGGAGCGCACCGCCGAGTCTGGAAATGGTCCATCGTTGGGGATGACGTTTTCGTTATCTTTGGGCAACAGCTCCTCCAGGAGTTTGGATTATACGATGCGGGAAGTTTCTTCGAAACGCGATAATGAAGGGCCGTAATTTATGATTCGAACAAGGGCGCACAAGCTGCTGGTTTTTTTCGCACTCGTAATGGCGGTGCAAGCCTGCGCACCAACTGTGCCGCCGAATGCGACTGGTCCGCGCGGGAACGAAGCACCCTATCCGGTTCTGCTGGTTGAGGACAATCATAGACGTGAAGGAGTGACCGCAGCCATCAATCACGTAATGAATTCCGCCGTCGGCACTACAACAGCTCCATCTCTACAACAAGTCACGGCCACCATCGAAAGCCTGCCAACAAACACCGCCGCTGTTTTGTACCTTCCCAAGGTTGGCGCAAACGCAACAATGAACGAGGAAGAGACTCGTGAATCGCTTCGTCGCTTTATTAGAGATTGGCAGGGGCCGATTGGCGCGGACCCGGCGAAACTCTCACTGGTTGAAAGAGTGGACCAACCGGACGGCTCAAAGGTTGCGCAGTATGAACAACGCGCGTTTCGTTATCCGATTCGCGGAGACTACGGCAAGCTCGAAATTCGTTTTACGCCGGAACGCCGGGTACTCAAGCTCGCCAGCACCTGTATTCCCGATGCTGATAAAATTCAAACCGCGCTTGCAGCAGTACCTATCAAGCTCAAGCCTGACGACGCAGCAAAGCAACTCACCACAAACGATATTCAATACACCAACACCGGTGGAACCAAACTCACCTTCCGGCCCACGACAAGCAATACGCTCGAGCCACATGAGCTGGTTACCTACATTACTCCGGCCGATAGCCCAATACATGCCCTGGAATTTCATGTCGCCTGGGAGATGGTCATCAGCAATGCTCCCATCCAAATGGCATACGTCGACGCAGTGACGGGACAAGTCGTTGGTACTCGATAGGGCCGGCGCCTTTTTTGTAGGCTTGTGCCAAACACTATGCTTGACCAATTAGAGACAAAAAAGCATCCTAGAAACGATTTCTAAATATATATTGGGAAGTAATTATCAAATGAATAACTTTGATCCTACTAACAACGTCTCATGGCAGTTGGGTCACCGCGGCAGGGTCGCGGTTTTCATTGATGGCAACAATCTTTTCCATGCGGCGCGTTTTCACAACATCGACATCGATTACAACAGACTCTTGCGGGTGCTGCTTGGCGACGGACGATTATTGCGGGCCTTCTTTTACACCGGGGTTGATGTGGGCGCGGAAAGACAGCAGGGGTTTTTACTCTGGATGCGTCGCAATGGCTTTCGAGTTATTCAGAAGGAGTTGAAGACCTTCTATGATGGCAGCCGCAAGGCCAACCTTGACGTAGAAATCGCGGTCGATATGCTTTCGTTGGCCGGTCGTTATGACACGGCAGTTCTTGTTTCAGGTGACGAAGATTTTGTTTACGCGGTTAACGCCGTCGCTTACAAAGGATGTCGCGTAGAGGTCGCTGGTTTTCGTTCGAACACAGCGCCGAAGTTGATTGATGTCGCCGACTATTTTATTGATTTGGGCGAAATAGCAGATCGCGTGCGCAAAGAAGTCGTTCACGGCGGTCGATACGATGAACGCGGGATTCCTGAACAGCAGCCGCCGCAATATCTTCATGAGCAAATTCACATTCAGGAAACGAACGAAGACGGTTTTCAGTCAGCGATGCACGTCGTTGTGGAAACAACCATTGAGCCCGATGCCGCGGAATTTGCCGATGCTGCCGAATTCATCCGCGTCACAGACGAGCAGTAAAGGCAAGTTGAACTTTGACTGATATGAAGCTTTTTACCGTTGAGGAAGCAAATGCCCTGCTGCCGTCCGTGAGGCAGCTCTTACGAAAACTTCAGCGCTGTCGGCACCGTTTGGGTACCTACAGCGAGGAAGCCAGACAGGCCGCGGATCAAGCGGACCAGGGCGGTGGCGGAATCGTGGGCGGGTTACTCTACGCGCGCTTGCTCACAAACATTGCCGCAGAGATGGGCGAGATCGAAGCCATGGGCGTGCAGTTAAAAGATTTTGATCGCGGCTTGGTCGATTTTCCTTCTTTGCGTGAGGGCCGCGTGGTTTTGCTTTGTTGGCAGCTGGACGAAGGTGACGAACTCGAGTGGTGGCATGATATGGATGCCGGGTTCGCCGGTCGTACGCCGCTCTAAAAGTTTTCCACAACCCCTCACAGCCTATGACTAGGCGCCTACCTATCCGGACAACTCCAACGCCTGGTATATTTTCTGATTGACCACTTAAAGTATTCCCTGATACTATGCGCGCCGAATTGCGTCGGGAGCCGGGTAGGCCTATTCCCCCAGGCTGCTGAGCTTAGATTCCTTTCAGGAGGCGGGCTTGCTATGAAGTGTCCGGAATGCGGCGCGACCCTCAAGAAAAAGAAAACTTCTCCGAAATGCCCTGAATGTGGCGCGTTGCTGAAAAAGAAGGCAGACGTTTCGTTACCCGCGCAATCCAACGCGATTGAGTCCGCGCGCATTTCAGCCGAGCAAGCAGCAACACAGACGCAAGCTCCTTCACTCATCGAGTTTCCAGGAATCAATAAAAACGCACTGCCAGAATGGCGCAAGGAACTGAGCGAGCGCGTGCGAGAAAAGCACGAGCGACGTGCACGCGAGGCGGTGCTTGAGGCAAAAGGTGAAGCGGTGAACACCGTTGACACCGTGACACCCGCCCAACCAATTCTCGAACTCCTGCCGCAAACTGAAATGCCGCTGCTGAATCCGATCGTCGAGGCAGCCCTTAAGCGTATTGAGCGTGCACATTTGCAGTCGTTAACTTTTTCGCATGGCAACGCGGCCCTGGCGACTTCGGTAGCTTACGAAGAACAAACAGGCTCTGCCGAATCAGAAGCAGCGTCAATCATCGAGACTTCGCCCGGCGATGCGGGACACGAGCCAACCGCCGAAGCCCGTCCGCAGGAGAGAACTCACAAGCTCGCAGTCGTTCCAAATCCGCCGGTAACTAAAAAAGACGCTCGCGCGACAATTACGAAACCGAAGCGGTTGATAGGAGAGAGCAACGATCCGGCGCTGAACTACCTTGATAACGTTCCCACCGCGTTACTGGTAGAACGACGCGGGTACGTGCCAGCCCCCGTTGTACGCCGGGCGTTCGCGGCGATCGTGGATCTGGCGATTGTGCTTGCACTTTCTTCGCCGCTGCTCGCTCTCAATAGTTTGGCCAGATTGGATTGGCAGAATTGGCGCGTAATCGCATTTTCCGCATGCAGTCTCATGTTGGTTGGCTTCCTCTACCTGACGATTATTACCGCATTCACAGGTCGTACCCTGGGAATGCGCCTCTGTTCGCTTCGCGTCGTGGATGCGCGCAACGGTTTGATTCCTACCGGCAGTCAATCGGCGGGACGCGCGCTCGTCTATCTGCTTTCGCTGGCGTCCGCCGGCATTTTGTCGCTATATGTCTTTCTCGATTCGGAAAAGAACACTCTTCATGATCGTTTCACGCGCACGGCAGTAATTCGGGCGTAGATCAATTCTGAGGATAGAATGGCCCTGCTCAGCCTTGGTTGGAGAGCAGGGCTTTTTGCTTGGGAATAACGCTGCGATAACTAGATGCACCAGGACACCCTGAAAGAAATTGTCGCCGAACTCGAAGAGCTACTCCCGGGCCGATTTCTGGGAAGGGTATTCCAGTTGTCACCCGCGTCCATAGCAATAGACTTCAACCTACGACACGATGGACTCCTCTTTATCAGCGTCGAGCCCGCCGCCCCTCGGCTTTATCTAATCAAGCGCAGTGATCGCGAACTCGAGCGCAGAACACTTTCCCCTTCCCCGTTTGTGCAGGCGTTGCGGGCGGCGCTTAGCGACGCTGCTGTGTCGGCAGTCACTAAGGACGATGTCGAACGCATTGTTCGCGTTCATTTTTCGGCGCCTTCAGAAGACGTCGATCGGCCGCTCACGACGATGGTGGCACAACTGACCGGCCGCTCGGCAAACTTGTTTCTCCTTGATGCGGACCAGAAGATTGTTCATGCGCTGCGGCGTCCGCTGGGCGAAGGCCAACAAGTAGGTGAGCAGTACAAACCACCGCCGCAATCGCCGGCCAGTATTTCCCACGAACCAATCATTCCGCGCGGCAGTTTCCCCACCTTCTCTGCAGCGGTTGATAAATACTATAGGCGAGTCGAAGCTGAAGACGAGTTCAAGCAGGCGTCAGCCAAACTCAAGGATCAATTGCACCGAGAAATTGGCAAGCGCGAGAAACTGCTAACAAACCTAAAAAAAGATTTGGCCGGCCACGGCAATACCGACGAGCACAAGCGGCTTGGCGATCTGCTACTCGCGAACATGGCTAACGCTAAACGCGATGGTGACCGCGTGACGCTTATGGATTATTACGCTGAAGGACAGCCGAACATCGAGATGACGATTGATGAGAACAAATCTCTTCAGGATGCGGCGGCCGAGGCTTTTTCGCGTTATGGCAAAGCGAAACGTGCCGTTGGAGAAATTAAGGCAAGGCTGACACAGGTTAATAAGGAGATCGAGGAACTAACGGAGAAGCAGACAAAGCTTGTTGAAGCAATAGCCAAAGGTGACGAGACGGTGCTTGCCCAGTTTGCCGCAGGCAAGCAGAAAACCACTGCGCGGGGAAAGACGAAGGAGGCAAAAAGCATTCCCGGTACGCGGCGCTATCGGTCTTCGGATGGCTATGAAGTGGTGGTCGGCAGGACCGCGCGTGACAACGACAATCTTACTTTTCGCGTGGCGCGTCCGAACGATCTTTGGTTGCACGCTGGTGATTATCCAGGCTCGCATGTGATTGTAAGGAATGCAAGCCGTCGTGAGATTCCGCAGCGTACTGTGATTGAAGCTGCGCAGTTGGCGGCCAGGTTTAGCCAGGCAAGTAACGATTCAAAGGTAATTATTCACTACACCCCGCGGAAATTTCTTTCAAAGCCGAAAGGCTCCGCGCCGGGCCTGGTGCGCATGTCGAGCTTTAAAACGATTGCGGTGGAACCCGCTGAAAACATTGAGCGGATACTGTAATAGCGAAAACTACTTATAGCGGTAGGTAATCCTGCCTCGCGATAAATCATACGGAGACATCTCAACGCTTACTCGATCGCCGACCAGGATGCGGATGCGATGCTTGCGCATCTTGCCGGAAATCGCTGCCAGCACTACATGCTGGGAACCTTCGAGCTGAACCTTAAAAAATGCGTTGGGCTGTTTGTCAATAATCGTGCCCTCCGCTGGAATCAAATCATCTTTAGCCAAATAGTTTCTCCTTTGACAAGGGTCACCAACAGACGTCTAACTTGTAAGCGGTGAATATGAGCCCAGGAAAAATTCCCGCGCCTCATACTCACCACTCACCTAACTGCTAACCGAAGTGATTACCACCTGGGCTCGCGATTGCCGCCGCCGCCACCGCCGCCGTAGCCACCGCCACCGCCGCGATTGCCGCCG
>Ga0137418_10003943_pt1 | contig 13588 bp, 14 predicted proteins | sample CZODoug3_1_2_16f_FD_122242 | JGI IMG/M metagenome (GOLD analysis project Ga0137418, IMG submission 122242) | Vadose zone soil fungal communities from Angelo Coast Range Reserve, California, USA - CZODoug3_1_2_16fungal (Hybrid Assembly) | ecosystem: Environmental > Terrestrial > Soil > Vadose...
CGCGAGGTGAGCGAGCTCGCGCGACGCCCCGGCGTCGGTCGCGCCAAAGCGGCGCGGCTCGCCGCGGCGTTCGAGCTGACGCGGCGCCTGCGCGCCCGCATCCCCGGCACGCGGATGGCGCTGTCGAGCCCGGGCGAGGTCTATGCCGCGTTCGGACCCCTGATGGAGGATCTGAGCCGCGAGGTCTTCCGCGTCGCGCTCCTGGACGCCCAGAACGGGCTCCTGCGGGATCTGATCGTCTCCGAGGGAACGCTCTCGGCCAGTCTCGTGCACCCGCGCGAGGTCTTCAAGCCGGCCATCCTGGAATCGGCCGCCTCGGTCATCCTGCTGCACAACCACCCGAGCGGTGACCCCACACCGAGCCGGGAGGACGTCCGGCTGACGCGCCAGCTGGTCGAATGCGCAAGGCTGCTCGACCTGCGCGTGCACGACCACGTGATCGTCGGACGCGGTCGTTACACGAGCCTGGCCGAGCGCGGTATCATCTAACCCGATGGCGATCCGGGTACGGAACGTCGGCCACGTGGTCCTCAAGGTGCGCGACATCGAGCGCTCCGCGCGCTTCTACTGCGACGTGCTCGGGCTCAAGGAGGTCGCGCGCGGCGAGTTCGGGCGGCCGATGGCCTTCTTCTCGACCGGCGACAACCACCACGACGTGGCCGTGATGGCGATGGGCCCCGACGCGCCGGCGCCGCCCGCAGAGGGCACCGGGCTCTACCACGTCGCGCTGCGGATCGGCACCACGCTGGACGAGCTGCGGGCGGCCCGCGCGCACCTCGAGGCCCATGGAATCGAGAAGATGCGCATCCGGGACCACGTGGTCAGCCAGTCGATCTACGTCGACGATCCGGACGGCAACATGATCGAGCTCTACGTGGACGCCGACCCGTCGACGTGGCGCGAAAAGCCCGAAACCGTCGCCAACTCGCGGCCGCTCAGCCTCTAGCTGCTCAGCCTTTCGCCAGCTTCTCGATCTCCTTCTTCGACATCGTCTGCAGCCGGGTCATCAAGTTCTTCACTTTCCGCTCCGACGCGTGGTCGGCGAGGATCGTCTTGCGTGACTTGGTGCCGTTGGCGATGTAGGCGACCCAGTCGTCGAGGTTCGGCGTGCCGCGAAACGCGACGGTGACACCACTCATTCGCAGGCGCCGGCGCCCTTCCACCTTGGCCAGCGGTTTTCGACCCTCCATGGCTGCGCGTCCTCTCAGCGGGTGTCGGTCGAAGTCGACCGCGGTGCGGCGGTGGGTAGGGCGGCGTTGAGCACGGCGCCCACCATACGAGCGCCGTGATTTCAGTGTCAAGACTTCAATTCCCCGCACCAGACGCTCGTTTCACGCGCCGCGCGCGCGTTCTCGCCCGTGATCATGCCGAAATTATGTCCGCCGCACGTATCTGTGGACGAATCACGCGGTGTTTTCCCGATACACTCCCGCGAGCCCGCGCCAGTCCGTGCGATTTCAGCGCCTGTGGATAGCTGTGGACATGTGGATAAGATGTGCGCAATTCAGAAGCGTGCCAGGAGCGCGTCGAGGATGCGGCGCGCGAGGATCGGTCCGCGCGTGATGAAGCCGGTGAAGTAGCCGACCGCCGTTGCCCCCTGGTCGAGGAGCGCGAGTGCTTTTTCGGGCGAGTCGACGCCGCCGGTGGCGATGATGTCGAGCGCAGCACCGAATCGCTTGCGCGTCGCGCGCAGATGCTCGAGGGTCGCGGGGAAGATCTCGGGTCCGGACAGCCCGCCGGCCCCCTGGGACAGGCGCGGCTCGTCGATCCGGCGGGCGTTGCCGTAGTTCACGACACGGATGCCGGCCTCCAGCGCGGCCGGAATGATGTCGCGCTCGTTGGTCTCGGCGAAATCGGGCGAGAGCTTGAGGATCAGCGGTTTGTCGGTGGCCGCGCGCACCGCCTCCAGCATGCCGCGCAGCTCGCGCGGGCGCTCTGACCAGCCGTAGACGAGCTTGGTGTTGGGCGAGGAGACGTTGAACTCGACCAGGTCGCCGTAGGCGGCGAGACCCCGCACCATCGTCACGTAGTCTTCCGTCGACTCGCCGGCCACGCTCACGATCAACGGCACGCGATGGGGCAGATCGCGGACGGCCTCGCGGAAGCGCACGAGGCCGGGGTTCGCGAAGCCGTTGCAGTTCACGAGCCCGGGCCCCGCGGCGCTCGCGCGGCGCACCAGGTTCGGCTGCGGGTGCCCCGGCCGCGGCCCGGTGGTGATCGACTTGGCCGTGACGGCGCCGAAGCCGAGGCCCATCGCCCTCTCGAGGATTCGCGTGTCGTAGTACATCGCGGCGAGGATCAGCGGATTCGGCAGGCGCACGCCGCCCAGGGTGACGACCAGGCGCTCGTCCTCGACGCGGAAGACGGGCAGGCGGTCCCACGGCAGCACGCGCAGCGCCTGCTGGCCCAACGCCACGGCCGTCGGCTCCGGGAGCCGGCTCAGGATGCCTTCGTAGACGAGCCGGTAGAGCGCGGCCAGCGCGCGCGTCATTCGGGCGGAGGATAGCACGACCCGCGAGGCGCCTTGACGCGGCCGGGGTCGACAATTAGGGTGACAATGTCATGAGCCGGATCGCGGTGGTCGTGCTGGCCGTGGTCACCGCGGCATGCGCCCACGCGCCCGTGCGGCCGGCGGCGCGGCCGGCCGCGGCGAGCGTGCCGGCCTTCAGCTTCGCCGACGACACCTTCGCCTTCCGCAACGACATCCGCGCCCACCATGCCGACACCGACGACCTCTATGCCAACTACTGCTTCGTGCTCGCGCGCGGCATGCGTCAGTTCCATCAGTTCGCACGCTTCGAGCGGGCGGCGCGGCGCGTGGACGCCGAGGAGTACACGCGGCGCGTCCGCGCGGTCACCAGCCACGCGGCGTGGGCGCCGCCGCTACCGCCCGCCGAGCGCGTGGTGATCCCGGGCTTCGCCAACCTGCGCGCCTTCTCCGCGGCCGAGGAGGCGGCCGTGAAGGCGGGCCTCGGCTCGCGCTTCTGGACGTTCGTGCACTGGACGAACTGGCGCGTGACGATGCCGGTGCCCGACGGGCATCAGGCCGTGGTGCTCGACGAGGTGCTCGCCGAGCTGGCGGCGGGGCGCCTCGTGCAGCTGCTCGTCACCAACTGGCCCAAGCAGGAGCTGAACCACACCGTTGTCGCGTACGCCTACCGCGGCGTCGGCGACGGCGTCGAGCTGAGCGTCTGGGACCCGAACGATCCGGCCGGGCCGGGGACCGTGCTCTTCGATGCCCGCCGCGGGCGCTTCGTCGCCAGCCGCGTGTACGACACGCGCGTCGGCCCGATTCGCGTGTTCAGAATGTACTACTCGTGGCTGCTGTGACCGAGGCCATCGCGGCCGCGCCGCGCTGGTACGCGCACCGCTTCAACCGCGCGGTCGTCTATCGCGTGGCGACGGCGGTGGCGTCGGCGTTGCCGCGGCCCGCGCGCCTGCGTGTGGCGGCGGCGCTGGCGGGCGTCGGCTCGCGGCGGTTCCCGGCCGAGCGCGCCGTCGTCCGCCGCAACCTCGAGCGCATCCTGCCGGGGGCGCCGGCGCGCGAGCTCGACGTGCTCGCGGCGGCGGTCTTCCGCCACTTCGCCATCTGCTTCGCCGACCTGATCACGACCAATCGCCGCGCCGACCTCGACGGGCTGGTGGCGGCCATCGAGGGCATGGCGGAGCTCGAGAAGGCGGTGGGCGCCGGCCGCGGGCTCGTCGTGCTGACCGCGCACCTCGGCAACTGGGAGCTGGCCGGCCGGATGCTGGCGCGGGACGGCGCGCGCCCGACGCACGTCGTCGTCGCCGCCGAGGCGGATCCCGCCGTCGAGCGCTTCCTGCGCGGCGGCGAGGGGCCGGTGCGCTTCGTCACGCCCACGGCCCCGACCGCGTCGCTCTCGCTGGTGGCCGCGCTGCGGCGCGGCGAGATCGTCGCGCTCCAGGGCGATCGTGGACTCGGCACGCGCGGTGACGTCCTGCTGCCGTTCTTCGGGGCGCCCGCGCCGTTTCCGCTGGGGCCGTTCGTGCTGGCGCGGGCGGCCGGCGCACCCGTGGTCCCGGCCTTCTGCCTGCTCGACGCCGACCACCGCTATCGCATCGTCGTCGGCGCGCCGTTCCCGGTCGACGCCGGGGCCGAGGCGGCCGCGCTCGGCCGCTGGGTGAGCGTGCTGGAGGGGATGGTGCGCCGGCATCCCGCGCAGTGGTTCAACTTCTTCGACGTCTGGAGCCCGTCGGCGTGAGCCGTACCCTCGGTCGGACGAGCGCCGTCGCCGTCGTCGCCGCTGGCGTCGTGACCCCGCTCGGACTCGATCTCGATACGTTCTGGTCGGCGCTCTGCACGGGCGTGGACGGCATCTCGGCGATCGAGCGGTTCCGCGTCGACGACCTGCGCGTGGGGCGCGGCGGCGAGATCAAGAAGCTCCGCGCGCTCCGGCACGGCCGCCTGCCGCGCTGCCGCGCGTCCGCCCTGCTGCTGCTGGCCGCCGACGACCTGCTCGCGCGCGCCGCGCTGACCGCGGATCCCGCGCGCGTCGCCGTCGTCGTCGGCACCGCGCTCGGCGGCGTCGAGGAGGGCGAGCGCGCGCTCCACGAGGGCGGCGCGCGGGCGGCGGCCGGTGGGCTGTACGACAGCCCCGCCCAGACGCTGGCCGAGCGGCTGGCCGCCCGCGGCCCCGTGCTGACCGTGTCCACCGCGTGCGCATCGGGCGCCACGGCGATGGGGGTGGGCGCCGATCTGCTCACCGCGAACGCCGCCGATCTCGTCGTGGCCGGCGGCTACGACGTCCTCTGCCGCTTCGTGATGCGGGGCTTCGACGCGCTGCGCTCGCTCACGCGCGAGCGCGTGCGGCCGTTCGACCGGCGGCGCAGCGGGCTCCTGCTGGGCGAGGGGGCCGCCCTCGTGCTGCTCGCGCGCGACGCCGACGCGCCGCGCGTGCGGCTCGGCCGCCTCCTCGGCCACGCGAGCAGCAGTGACGGCTCGCACGTGGCGGCGCCGGATCCGGAGGGCCGCGGGCTCGAGCATGCCGTGCGTGGTGCGCTGGCCGCCGCGGGCGTGGGCGGCGAGGCCGTGGACTTCGTGAGCGCGCACGGCACGGCGACGCTGCTGAACGACAAGATCGAGACGGCGGTGCTGCGCCGCGTGCTCGGCGCACGCGCGGGCGCCGTGCCCGTCAACTCGATCAAGGGCGCGCTCGGCCACAGCATGGGCGCCGCGGCCACGCTGGAGGCGATCATGTGCCTGCTCGCCTCGCGTGACGGCGTCGTCCCGGGCACGGCGGGCTACGAGGAGGCCGATCCCGCGTGCGCCGTCGACGTGCGCGGCGTCGCGCGCGCGGCGCGCCCGCGCGTGAGCCTCAGCACCTCGCTCGGCTTCGGCGGCTGCAATGCCGCGCTCGTGCTGGAGGGGACGTCGTGACCCGCGTCCTCGGCGTCGGGCTCCTCACTGGCTGGGGGGCCGGCGTCGCCGCCCTGCCCGAGGACGCACGCCGGGCGGCCGGTGAGCGGCGCGTCGTGAGCGCGGACACGCCGCCCCTCGCGGGTGAGCGCTTCCGCCGCGCGACGCGCGAATGCCTGCTGGGGGTGGCGGCCGTGGAGGCGGCGCTGCGCGAGAGCGGGCTCGACCGCGCGGCGGTCGCGGGGCCGCGGACGGCGCTCGTGTACGTGACGGCGGCCGCGTACGGGGCGAGCAACCACGGCTTTATCGAAGCGGGGAGCGCGAGGCCGGCTCGGGCCGATGGTGGCCTGCGCGAGATGCGGGGTTCCGCCCTCTATTTTCCGTATACGGCTCCCAGTGCGGTCCCGGCCGAGGTCGCGATCGAGTACGGCTTGACCGGCGGGTATGTCATTCTTGTGGGCGGGGCCGCGGCGGGCGTGGACGCGCTCTGGCAGGCGGGGACGCTGCTCACGGCCGGCCGCGCCGACACGGCGCTCGTGCTCGCCGTGGAGACGTTCGAGGAGTGCGCGGCTCTGTGGGCGCGCGGACGCTGGACGACGCCGCGTCCGCTGGTGGAGGCCGCCGCGTGCGCCGTGCTCCAGGGCGGCGGCGAGCTCGAGTACGGTCCCGGCGATGCCTCGACGCTCGAGACGCTTGTCGCGCGCCGGGCGGGCGAGACGCTGGCGTGCGGGCCCCTCGTGGGCCTGGCGCTCGCGCGCGCGGCCGGGGCGCCGCGTGCGCGTGTGACCGGGCACTGGCGCGGCCGGCGCGCGCAGATCGCTCTCGCGACATAGGAGGCCCATGGAAGAGAAGGAAGTCCTCGACGAGCTGAAGACGATTCTGGTGGCGCGTTTGAAGTTCGATCCGCGCCGCGCGGCGGAGACGACCGAGTCCACTCCGCTGCCGAAGGGCGTCGCGGGCTCCATCGGCCTCGACTCGCTCGACTTCATCGAGCTGTCGATCGCCATCGAAGAGCGCTTCGGCATCGCGATGGACGAGAACCAGGACCTGACCGAGCACTTCGCCTCCTTCGACAGCCTCTCGCGCTTCATCGCCGGGAAGCTCCGCTCCGCATGACGCAGGTCGTCGTCACCGGCCTCGGCGCCGTGAGCCCGTATGGCGTCGGCGTCGCCGAGTACTGGAAAGGGCTCGCGGGCGGCGCCTGCGCCATCCGCGACCTCACGCTCATCGAGACCGACGGCTTTCGCTGCCGGCTCGCCGCCGAGGTGCCGCAACCGCTGGCCGGCTCGACGCGCCGCACGCGCGCCGACCGCCTGGCCATCGCCGCCGCCGGCGAGGCGCTCGCCGACGCGGGGCTCGGCACGCGCGACTGCGCGGCGGCCGCGCTCGTCGTCGGCGCCGTGGGCGGCGGGATGCTCGAGGCCGAGGCGTGGTACTGGCGCACCGCGCGCGCCGGCGTACGGCCCGCGTCGCTCGCCGCGCTGCGCGCGGTGCTGCCGTCCGCGCACGCGGAGACGCTGGGGAGCCGGTTTCGCCTCGGCGGCCCGCGCCACACCGTCGTGACCGCGTGCAGCTCGGGCGCGGTCGCGCTCGCGGAGGCGTCGGAGCTGATCGCCGCGGGCGTCGTCGACGTGGCGCTCGCGGGTGGTGTCGATGCGATCACGCGCATCTGCTTCATGGGCTTCAACGCGCTCAAGCTCCTCGATACGGCGCCGTGCCGGCCGTTCGATCGCGAGCGGCGCGGCATGTCGATCGGCGAGGGCGCGGGCTTCATGGTGCTCGAGGCCGAGGCGCGGGCCCGCGCCCGCGGCGCACGGGTGTATGCGACGCTCGCGGGCCACGGCATGACGACCGATGCCTTCCACGTGACGGCGCCCGAGCCCGAGGGCGACGGCATGATGCGCGCGATGCGGGCGGCGCTGGCGGGCGGCGGGATCACGCCGGCCGAGGTGCAGTACGCCAATGCGCACGGCACCGGCACGCCGCAGAACGATCGCATCGAGGCGCGGGCGCTCGCGCGCGTGTTCGGCGAGGGCGGCCTGCTCGTGTCCTCGAGCAAGTCGATGATCGGCCACACCATGGCCGCGGCGGGCAGCCTCGAGGCCATCGCCACCGTGCTCGCGCTCGGGCACGACCTGGTGCCGCCGACCGCCAACCTCGCCACACCGGATCCGGACGTGCCCTTCGACTGCGTGCCGCGCGCGGCGCGCGCGGCGCGGCTCGGCTGCGCGATCTCCAACTCGTTCGGCTTCGGCGGTCAGAACGTGACGCTGCTCTTCCGGCGGGGCGTGGCGTGAGGGCGCGAGTCGTCATCACCGGCGTGGGCGTGGTCAGCGCGGCGGTGACGGGCGACTCCGCGGCCCTCGGCGCGTTTCTCGTGGCGCCGTTCGCGCCGACCGCGCGGGCGCTGGGCGCCGGTGCGGTGGCGGCGCTGATCGACCCGGGCGAGTCGCGACGGCTCTCGCGCGTGTGTCAGTTCACGATCGCGGCCGCGCGGCTCGCGCTGCGCGAGTCCGGCCTCGATCCCGCCGCCGGCCTCGGCCTCGTCGTCGGCACCGAGTTCGGCGACCTCGCCTCCACGCACGCGTTCGCCGACGGCTTCCTCGCGCGCGGCCACGGCGGGTTGTCCGCGCTCCTGTTTCCCAACACGGTGATGAACACGATGGTCGCGACGACGGCCATCGCGGTGGGCGCCCGCGAGCTGGCGCTGACCCTGAACGCGCCGACCGTCGCCGGCGAGCTGGCCGTGGCGCGCGCGACGGCGGCGGTGGCGAGCGGGCGCGTGCCCGCCGTGCTGGCGGGCGGCGTCGACGAGCTGGATCCGGTCGTCGAGCGTGAGCTGGAGCGCTTCGGCTTCGACGCCGAGCGCCGCAGCGAGGGCGCCGCCTTCCTCGTGCTCGAGCCGCGGGTGGCGGCCGAGGCGCGCGGGGCGCCGGTGCTCGGCGAGATCAGCGCGGCGGCGTGGCGCGCGCTGCCCGCGCGGCCCTGGGGCGTGGGACGGACGTGCCGCTCGCCCGCGATCGAGGCCGTGCTCGAGGCGGCCGGCGCGCGCGCCGCCGATCTCGGCTGGGTCTACGCCTCCGGCAGCTGCGACGACGCGCGCGATCGCTGGGAGGAGCAGGTGCTCGGCGCGGCCCTCGGCTCGGTGGCGCCGGTGTCGACGCTGGGGCGGCTGCTCGGCCGCCACGCGGGGCTCGGCGTGCTGCGCGTGGCGGCCGGCGCGTGGACCGCACGCTCGGGACTGCTGCCGGCCACGGACGGCGCGACGCGCGTGGAGCGTGTGCGACCGGGACGAGGCCTCGTGCACGGGCTGGCGCGCGGCGGTACGCACGTCGCGCTGGTGGTGGACGCCGCGTGATTCCCGTGGTCGTCATTCCCGCCCACGACGAGGGCAGCACCGTCGGCGACGTCGTCCGCCGGGCACGCCGGCACGCCCCCGTGATCGTCGTGGACGACGGCTCGACCGATGGCACGGCGGCCGCCGCGCGCGCCGCCGGCGCCGAGGTGCTGACGCACGCGCGGCGGCGCGGCAAGGCGCAGGCGCTGCGCACCGGCGTCGCCGCCGCGCGCGCACGGGGCGCCACGCACGTCGTCACGCTCGACGCCGACGGGCAGCACCATCCGGACGACGTGCCCGCGCTGCTGGCGGCCGCCGGGCCGCGGACGCTGGTGATGGGCACGCGACCCCTCGGGAGCGACGCGCTGCCCGCCGGCCGTGCCGAGGCCATCGTCGTCGCCGGCTTCTTCGTCAACTGGGCGAGCGGTCTGCAGCTGACGGACACGCAGTCGGGCTTTCGCGTCTACCCGATGACGCTCTTCGACGAGGTGCCCGCGCACCGTGACGGCTTCGTGTTCGAGACCGAGGTGCTGCTGGCGGCCGCCGCCCGGGGCTGGCTCGTCCGCGAGGTGCCGGTGCGCGCGTTGCGACGCGCCGGGTCGCGCAGTCGCTTCCGTCCGATCGTCGACGGCGCCGCGATCGGCGTGCATCTGGCCGGGCGCTCGCTTGCCCGCACGGCGAGCGAAACCGGCGCGGCCGTCGGCGAGGTCGCGGCGGTGGTGAGCCGCACCCGGGCGCGTGACCGCCACGCGATGATGCTCGAGGGCGCGGCGCCGTATGCGGGTGGACTGGGGTGGGGTTTCATGATCGGCGTCATGGCCGGACGCTGCGCCGGGGGCCGGCTCGCGTGGTGGTGGCGCCATCCGCGCCGCCGTCGGGCGACGGCGGCGGCGACGGCGGCCCTCGGGCTGCCCGTGGTGCTGCCGCTCCTCGTGCTGTCGGCGCTCGCCGGTCATCGTCTGCCGATGGCGCGCGCGCTGGTGGCCGCGCTCTACGCGCAGGAGAGGCTCGACGCGGCGGCGGCGACACCGGTGGTCGCGGTGAAGACGCTCTGGACGCGGTCCTGATGGAGACCTTCGACGTGGTGGTCGTGGGCGGCGGGCCGGGCGGCTCGAGCACGTCGACCTTCCTGGCCGACGGCGGGCTGCGTGTGGCGCTCTTCGAGCGCGAGCAGTTCCCGCGCTTCCACGTCGGTGAGTCGCTGATGCCGGCCACCATGCTGCTCCTGGAGGAGCTCGGCGCCAGGGCGGCCATCGAGGAGCGCGGATTTCAGCTGAAGTACGGCGCGAGCTTCATCGACGAGGAGAACAACGCGACGCAGACGTTTTACTTCTTGCCGGGCCAGCCGTGGCCGAACTACACCTACCAGGTCCCCCGCGCTGAATTCGACACCGTGCTGCTCGAGCACGCGAAGAAGCGCGGCGTCACCGTGTTCCAGCCGGCCACGGTGGAGGGCACGGAGTTCGACGCCGGCGGGGTGAGCCTGACGGTGAGCGGCGAGCACGGACGGTTCAGCGTGCGGGCGAAGATGCTCGTGGACGCCACGGGGCGCGACGCGCTCCTGGCCACGCGTTACGGCCGGCGCACGCGCATTCCCAACCTCGGCAAGGTCGCGCTCTTCGCGCATTACAAAGGCGCGGCGCGGCGGTCGGGCCTCGAGGAAGGCAACATCCGCGTCTACGTCTTTCGCGAGGGCTGGTTCTGGTGGATCCCGCTCGCCGGCGACGTCACGAGCGTGGGCGCCGTCTGCCACGCGCGCACCGTGAAGCAGTGGACGGGCGAGCCCGAGGGCCTGCTCGACGCGATGATCGCCCGCAGCCGGGGCGTGTCCGAGAATCTCGCGGGCGCCGTCCGCATCACGCCGGTGCACCGCGTGGCCAACTTCTCCTACCACAACTCGCCGGTGGTGGGCGATCGCTTCGTCGCCGTCGGCGACGCCATCGCGTTCGTCGACCCGATCTTCTCGGGCGGCGTCTACATCGCGCTGCGCACGGGCCAGCTGGCCGCCGCCGCCATTGTCCAGGCGTTCCGCGCCGGTGACTTCTCGGCCCGGCGCTTCGCGGCCTACGAGCGCCGGGTGCGCGCGGGCCTCGCCCCGCTGTTCAAGTTCATTCACAAGTACTACGAGCCGTCGTTCTTCGATCTCTTCATGCACCCGCGCAATTACTTCGGGGTCTACGAGGCCGTCCTCAACGTGCTCTCCGGCGGCAACTGGGTGACGATGCCGTGGCGCGTGCGCGTCGCGCTGCGGATCCTCTTCGGGCTCGGGCGCATCAACACCTGGACGCGCCGCCGCGCGGGCCTGCCGGTCGAATCCAGGCTGGAATGGTAGTGCGAGTCGCAGGACGTCGCGGGGCTGGGGCCCCGCCGTCCGAGGCGAGCCGATGATCAAGGGAGTGCGAGTCGCAGGACGTCGCGGGGCTGGGGCCCCGCCGTCCGAGGCGAGCCGATGATCCGGAGTCTGCGCCGCGCCCTCCGTGGCTATGTCTTCACCATCGCCGGTATCGCCATCGGGGTGGCGGGCATCGTCGCGCTCGGCGCCATGGCCGAGCGCATCGTGCGCTTCATCGAGGGCGGCGATCGCTTCGTGCTCGGCCAGATCTCGGTGGCGGGGCGTGGCATGGGCATGGGCGCCGGGTTCACCGCCGGCGGCCTGCTGCCCGCGGCGGCCATCGAGGCCATCCGCAAGGTGCCGGGCGTCGCCGGCGTCCAGCCGCAGGTGATGCTCCCGCTGAACCCGAGCACCTCGCAGTTCATGACGCTCACGCAGGAGCTGGTGCTGGGCATGGACCTCTCCGTGCCCTCGCCGAACCGCCACTACCGCACGCTGCCCGTGCAGAAAGGGCGCTTCCTGCGCGAGGGCGACCGCCACCGGGTCGTCATCGGCGCCTCGTTCGCGACGTCGCGCGGCCTGGCCCCGGGCTCGCGGCTGATGCTGGAAGGCCAGGCCTACGAGGTCGTCGGCGTGCTCGAGCGCATGCTGACGGCGCCCGATCGCTTCGTCATCGTCGCCATCGAGGACGCGCGCGAGCAGTGGGTGGCCAAGGACCGCCTGCTGCGCACCGTGCTCGCCTCGGGCGGCGTGGCGCTGCGCGCGCAGGACCTCAACACGGGGGCCGCCGTCGGCTGGCGCGACGGTGAGGACCCCGACGTCGTCGCCCGCCGCATCCGTGAGCAGGTCGCCGGCGTGAACGTCCAGATCCCGAGCGAGCTGTCGACGCTGCTGCGCCAGTCCACGGCCTTTTTCTCGGCGCTGCTCGTCGGCATCGGCCTGCTCGCCTTCGTGATCGGCGGTCTGTCGCTCGCCAACACGGTCGCCGCCGCCGTGTTCGAGCGCATCCGCGACTTCGGCGTCAAGCGCGCGCTCGGCGCCACCGACTGGCAGCTCGGGCGCGAGATCCTGGCCGAGGCGCTCGCGGTGACGCTGTCGGGCGGCGCGGTCGGCGTGCTCCTCGCGATGGCGCTCGGGCTCGGTATCGACGGCTGGGCAGGCCGCAGCGGCCAGCAGCTGTTCCTCTTCTCGCCGCGTCTGCTGGGCGGCGCGCTCGTCTTCTCGGTGCTGCTCGGCGCCGCGGCCGCCGCCTACGCGGCGCTACGCATCGTGCGCCTGTCGCCCGCGGAGGCGATCCGGAGGGGCAGTGCCGCCTGAGCCCGTCCTCCACGCGCGCGGTCTCGTCAAGCGCTTCGCGGCACCCAGCGGCCCGCCCATCGAAGTGCTGGCGGGCGCCGAGCTCACGGTCCAGCGCGGCGAGCTGGTCGTGATCGAGGGGCCGTCGGGCTCGGGTAAGAGCACATTGCTCAATGTCCTGGGCCTGCTCGAGGACGCCGACGCCGGTGAGGTCCGGTTCGGCGAGCGCACGGTGAGCACGCTCGGCCGGGGGGCGAAGAGCCGCGAGCGCGGGCGCTGGCTCGGCTTCGTCTTTCAGTCGTTCCTGCTGCTGCCCTCACTCACCGCGCTCGACAACGTACTGCTGGCCGCGCGCTATACGACCGGCGTCGACGCCGAGCGGCGCCGCCGCGCGATGATCCTGCTCGAGCGGTTCGGCGTGGCGGAGCGGCGCGACCACCATCCGGCACAGCTCTCGGGCGGCGAGCAGCAGCGCGTGGCCTTCTGCCGCGCCGTGCTCAACGATCCGCCCCTCTTGCTCGCGGACGAGCCGACCGGCAATCTCGATGACGCCAACGGCGCGGCGATCTTGACGGCCCTGCGTGACCGGGCGCGCTCCGGCGGCGCCGTGATCGTGGTCAGTCATCGCCCCGACGCCGCCCGGGGCGCCGATGCGGTGTTCACCCTTGAGCGCGGCCGATTACAGCCCCGATGATTCGGGGAAAGGGCGAGCCGTGACGATTCGCCGACCATCGGGCGCCGGAACCCGGTGAAGGGGGCAAGCCGCGATGATTCGCCGACCGTCGGGCGCCGGAACCCGGTGAAGGCGCCCCGACGCCGAATATACGAGGGCAAGCCGCGATGATTCGCCGACCGTCGGGCGCCGGAACCCTGTGAAGGCGCCCCGACGCCAAATATAAAGGAGACTCCCCATGAAGGTCCTGACGTGCGTGATGCTGCTCGTGCTGGCGCTGGCTCCGGCCGCGCCGGCCGCCGAGCCTGTGGCTCAGACGTTCAACGCCCCCGCCGACCGCGTCTGGACGGTCGCGGAGGCGGTGCTCAAACAGCTCGGCTGGGACATCGACAAGAAGGACCGGACGATCGGCATGATCGGCACCGACTCGCGCCGTGTCGACGGCGAGGACTGGGGCGTCTACGCCAAGGGCCGGCGCCACCGCCTTACGCTCTACGTGAAGGCCGCGAGCGACAACCGCACCACGGTCACCGTCGAGCGCGGGGTGTTCAAGCGCGAGCGCATCCTCTGGAT
>Ga0137418_10003944_pt1 | contig 13587 bp, 15 predicted proteins | sample CZODoug3_1_2_16f_FD_122242 | JGI IMG/M metagenome (GOLD analysis project Ga0137418, IMG submission 122242) | Vadose zone soil fungal communities from Angelo Coast Range Reserve, California, USA - CZODoug3_1_2_16fungal (Hybrid Assembly) | ecosystem: Environmental > Terrestrial > Soil > Vadose...
TCCGGCCGTCACCAAGGCCGCGGCCGTCGAGATCAAGGACGGTAAGGTCGTCGTCATGTCGTACCCGCTGGCGGACGGCATCCCCCTCTTCGGCACGCGGTTCACGAAGACGATTCTGACTGCGACCACGCTCGCCCCCGGCGCGGCCATCGGCGAGAACCAGCTGACGTACATGGAGGACACCTGGCTGAGCCAGAGCCACGTGGGAACGCACCTCGATGGCATGGGGCACATCGGGCGCAAGGATTGCTACTACAACCAGACCGCGATGGGGAAGTTCATCACCCAGAACAACATGACCAAGCTCGGCCTCGAGCACCTGAAATCGTTCGCGACGCGCGGCGTGCTCGTCGACATGGTCAAGGTGTATCAGGCGGCTGGAAAGTTCAAGGGCAACTCGGCGTGCAAGAAGCCTTGCCTCGAGAAGGGCACCGTCATCACGAAGGCCGATCTCGAAGCCGGCCTCAAGATGTACAACGTGACGCTCCGCGAGGGTGACATCGTGATCATTCACACGGGCTGGGGGAACCTCTTCGAGCAATACCCCGCGCAGAACGCCACGTACAACTCGGGCGAACCCGGCATCGGCAAAGAGGCCGCCAACTGGCTCGTGTCGCAGAAGATCGTCGCGGTTGGTTCCGACACGTGGGCCGTCGAGGTGATCCCGGGTGAGGACCCGAAGGAAGCCTTCATCGTTCATAACATCCTGCTCACGGATTCCGGGATTCACATCATCGAGAATGTGCGAACGGACCTCATGGCCGCCGAGGCCGACCAGACCAAGCGAGCGACGTTCTTCTTCAGCATGACCGTGCCGAAAGCGGTCGGCCTGACCGGCAACTTCGTCGCGATCGAGGGCATCCGCTAGGAGCTTCTCGAAGTGGGTAGGGCACCACGGACGCCGGCGCTCCAGAGTGGGCGCCGGCGGTTCTTTCTGTGGATCACTCTCGCCTGGTTTGCCCTGTTGCCCTGGCTCGCCGGCGCCGCGCTCGTCGCCGTCGCGCAGGAGCGGCGCTACACGGTCGCGTTCGCGAACCTCACCGAAGAGCCGGGGACCACGCTCGAAGGGACCGGCTTCACCGGACGCGAGGTCCGCGAGAGCTTCGTCCTGGCCGTGCGCCGCTACCCGATCGATCTCGTCTTCTACGACAACCAGCGAGATCCCAAGAAGGCGCTCGTCAACGTCGAGGACGCTGTCGGCCGGAAGGTCAATCTCTACATCCAGTATCTCGACGACCCGTCGACGAACGCGAAGGTCGGGCAGCGCCTCCGCGGGGCGGGCATCGGCGTCCTCGCGATCAACACGCCCGTGCCGGATGCGCCGCTCTACACGATGGACAATCGCGCGGCGGGCCGCATCGCCGGCGAGGCGCTATCGGAGTATGGCGCGAGAAACTGGCGCGGCCAACCGACGATCGGGGTCGTGCTGGGTAACCTCCGGGCTCAGGCGCATCGCGTTCCCGATCGTGCTCAGGGCGCGAGCGAAGGCCTGAAACGCCACCTGCCGGCCATCACGATCATTTCCCTCGAGAGCCAGGGCAATCCCGCCCAGGTGGGGCCGCTCCTCGCCAAGGTGCTCGCGAGCCATCCGGCGACGAAAGTTCTCGTCGCGGCGATGGACGACGCGTCGGCACTGGCGGCGAAGAGCGCGCTCGAGGCGGCGGGGCGGCTCCCCGACGGCGCCATCGTCGGACAGGGCGTGGATCGCTCGGTGCACGGCGGCATGAACGACCGGAAGGAGATCGACCCGAGCAACCGCGGAAGCATCGTCGTCGGCTCGGTCGCGTTCTACCTGGACCGATACGGCTACGAGGTCCTGCCGATCGCGATGCGGATGCTGCGCGGCGAGGCGGTTGCGCCGCGCACGGTGACCGCCCACCGCCTCATCACCGCCGCGAACGTTTTCATCGAATACCCACCCTACGACATGAACTGAGCTGAAGGGCTAGCGCCCGGAGGCGGGATCGACCGCGAAGACTCCTTCGGCGCCGGCTCCCACCGCGTCGGGCGCGGCGGCAAAGGTGATCGCGCCCGGATTGCTCGTCGCGGCGAATGGATAGAGGCCGAAGGACACGAGCGTGCCGCCGCCGGGAAGCGCATCGCCCACCGCCGCGATCTTGGCGATCGCGCCGCGATCGACCACGAACACGCCGACCGGTGCGGTCCCGCCGTCGACCGACGCGGCGAAGACGACGGCGCCCGTCGCGCTCAGCGAGGGCCAGAGGCCGAAGTGCGAGAAGACGCCGCCTCCCGGAGCCGCGTCGCCGAGCCCGGCAACCCGGCGCGTCCGATCGTCGATGACGTAGATCGCCCCGCTGATCGGAGCGCCCTTGAGGATCGCGTTGAAGGCGACGACCCCTGTGTCGTTCACGGCGACCCGCTCGGAGAATTTCGCGAAGATCCCGCCGTCCGGCGTTTCTTCGCCGGCCCCGACGAGCATCCGGATCGCGCCGCCTTTCGAGACGAACAGGCCCCCCGGCACGGCGCGTCCTTCCACCACGGCGCCGAAGACGACCAGCCCGTTCGCGTTCAGCGACGGTGGACCGAAGCCGGCGAACGTGCCTCCCGCCGGCGCCGGATCGCCCTGGGCGACCACCTTGCGCGTCTTGCCGCCCGAATGGAGATAGATCGCCTCGAGGCTCTCTCGGCCGCGACGGACGGTCGCGAGGAACGCGACGTCGCCGCGGTCGTTGATCGCCGGCGTGTCGACGTTCGCGAACGTGCCGGACGGAATATCGGGTGCGGCACCCCCAGCGAGCGCGATCGACCTCACGCGACGCGGAGAGGCGACGAAGATGCCTTCGACCGCCCTGGCGCCGGCGATCGCGGCCGAGAACGCGAGCTCTCCGGCATCGTTGAGCGCCGGGACCGGATGCCGGCCGAACCCCGAGAACACGCCACCGCCGGGGACCGGATCTCCGTCCGCGACGAGCTTGCTCACGCGAGCTCCCGAAGCGAGGAAAAACCCTTCGCTCGCCCGCCCGCGGAGAACCGTGGCAAAGAACGCGACCTGGCCCTTGCCGTTTATCGGCGCGACGATCGGCAGCGACTCGACGCTGAACCGGTCGAAGGTACCCCCGCCCGGCACGGCCTGTCCGGTGACGGCGACGCGTCGGACCGCCGGGGGATCCGCGCCATGAGACTCGCAGACCGACAGCACGGCGGCGAGCGCGGCGGCGACGGCCAGGCATGCTCGGAGCATGTCGTGAGACTATAGCCGCGCGATGGAGCCGCGGCAATGAGGGGCAGCGGGCAGGCGCGGCGGGTCGCGCCGATCACGCTCGTCGCGCTGCTGGCGCTCGGACTCACGAGCGCGAACGGAACCTTCGCCCAAGGGACACGATGGGAGTTCACCGGGTCCTGCTACTGCAAGGCGGCCGGCGAGCTCCGCTGCGTTTCTGACCAGACGGAGGGCCAGTGCAGGCGCCGCTGTGCGGAAGAGCTCTGCGACAACTGGTTCTGGCTCGAGCGACGTCCGTGTTGGAACTGGGGCTACGGCGGCTAGCTCGGTCCGCGACGCCCCGGCCTCTGACGTGGGCGCTGCTCGGCGTCCTCGCGCTGAGCCTCATCGGCACGGCGTCGGTGCTGCGCGCCGCCGATCCCAAGCTCCGGGTCGTCGCGACCTTGCCGGATCTTTTCGTCCTCACTCGAGCCGTCGCGGGTGATCTGGCGATGGTCGACCTCATCGCGCGCTTCGGCCAGAATCCCCACGACATGGAAGTCCGGCCGAGCCAGATCCTGCTCGTGCGCCGCGCCGACGTCCTGGTGCGGAACGGTCTCGAAGAGGACGCCTGGGTCGACGTGATCGTGCACAGCGCGGCGAACCCGAGAATGCTCCGCGGCTCGCCCAACGTGGTCGAGGCCTCTCAAGGCATCGAGGTGCTCAAGGTGCTGACCGGCCGGGTGGATCGATCGATGGGGGACGTGCACCCGCTCGGAAGCCCGCACTACACCCTCGATCCCGACAACGTAGCGATCGTCACCGCGAACATCGCGGCCGGGCTGCTGCGCGCGGCGCCCGAGCAAGCCCGCGCCTTCGAGGCCAATCGCCAGGGGCTCCTCGAGAGGGTCGCCGACGCCGATCGCCGGTGGAAATCCGCGCTCGCGCCCTTCCGCGGAGCCGCGATCGTGAGCTACCACGACAGCTGGCCGTATTTCTATCGGGCGTTCGGCCTCGTGGAAGCGGGCATCGTCGAGGATCGGCCGGGTATTCCGGCCTCACCGCAGCACCTGGCCAACTTGATCCGGACCATGCGGGAGCAGAAGGTCAGGGTCATACTCCACGAGAGCTGGTATCCCTCGGACGTGACCAGCCGTGTCGCGAAGGAAACCGGCGCGAAGATGGTCGTGGTCCCGCAGTCACCAGGCGCGCTGAAAGGGACCGAGGACTACATCGCGCACCTCGATCACGTCGTCAACGCCCTCGCCGCCGCCCTGAAGTAAGGCGCGCGTCGCCGCGGGTGGGTCTGTCGAGTGACTCGCCTCCGCGACCCATGCTAGGCTCTCGCCCGATGGCGCGGCTCGAGATCGGCTTCATCCCCATCGAGGGCGGCACGTACTACAAGGAAGCGCTCGAAGAGGTCACGCGGGCCGAGGAGCTCGGCTTCGATTCGGTGTGGATGGAAGAGCACCACTCGGTGACCAACCACTACTGGCCCTCGCCGCTGCCCGTGCTCGCCGGCTTCGCGACGCGCACGTCGCGCATGATGCTCGGCACCGACATCATCGTCGCCGCCTTCCACCACCCGGTCCGGCTGGCCGAGGACGTCGCGATGCTCGACGTCATGTCCGGCGGCCGCATCACGCTCGGCATCGCGATCGGCTACAAGCCCGACGAGTTCGCCTTGTATGGCGTCGATCTTGAGAAGCGCGGCGCGCGGTTCGAGGAGCAGCTGGCGATCATCAAAGGACTCTGGACCCAGGAACGGGTGAGCTTCAAGGGCACCTACTACACGGTCGAGGGACGGCTCGAGCCCAAGCCCGTGACCAGGCCGCATCCGCCGGTCTGGATCGGCGGCTGGGGCGACATCACGCTCAGGCGCGCGGCGACCCTGGCCGACAACTGGATCCCCGGACCCACGGCCGATCTCAAGCGGCTCCTGGCGGGCAAGAAGCGCTTCCTCGACAACCGTCGGGCCGCCGGCCGGAACCCGGCGGTGACGGAATGGCCTCTGACCCGGGATCTGATCATTGCCGAGAGCGACCGAAAGGCGCGGGAACTGGCCGAGGAGCACATCATGATCGCGTATCGGAAGGAGTACGCCGGCGGGTGGCGCCACCCGTTCATCGACGCCTCCATCGCGACCGACCTGGACCGGCTGATGGCCGACCGCTTCATCATCGGCGGGCCCGAACAGTGCGTCGCTCAGATCCGCCGCTTCACCGAAGAGTACGGAATGACCCATCTGATCTGCCGGACCTTCTTCCCGGGCATGCCGCACGCGCACATCATGCGAGAGCTCGAGCTGATCGCGAAGGAGGTGGCGCCTGCATTTAAGTAGCTCGGCTCGTAACTATGTGATAAACTAGGCGCTTACCAGGGTCATCCTGGGGAAAAGGAGTGATTGAGCCATTTCCCAAGGCGCCTATCGTGTCGATCGTTCCTACCAGTGGAATTATTCCCATGCTCCGACGCTTCCGCGCGCGCGACGCCTTCCGCCCGGCCCCGGCGCAATTCTTTTCGGCCGACCACTCAGCTCGAGCCTCGGCATCGCGGCCGGCCCCCTGCTCAACTCGAAGTGGGTAGAGGCCTACGCCCGACTCGGCTTCGACGTCCTGACCTACGCGACGGTTCGATCGACCTTCCGAGCCGCCCACGGTCTGCCCAACATCCGTCATGTGGATAACCGCGAGCAGGCGGCGGTCGTCGCCCGAGCCGCCAACAACGGCGACGCCACGATCGCGGTCTCGCTCGGCGAGCCCTCGATGGAGCCGGAAGTCTGGCGTAAGGACATCCGTCGGGCCAAAGAGCGCATTGGACGCGGTCAGATCTTGATCGTCAGCGTCATCGGCACCCCTGTCCCCGGCGGCGACGCGGAGACGCTCATCGCCGACTATGCCGACTGCGCGGGCTGGGCCGCCGAGAGCGGAGCGGACGCGATCGAGGTCCATCTGGCGACGCCGGACCCCTTCGTCGAGCAGACGCAGATGATCTACGAGAACGTGCCCCTCGCGGCCCGGATCCTCCACCGCACGCGCACGACGGTAACGGTTCCCGTCCTGGCGAAGCTCGGCCCGTTCAAGACGCCACGCTTGCTTCACGAGACGGCCACCCGGCTGGCAGCCTGGGCTCACGGCTACGTGCTGGTCCACAGCATCAGCCGGCGAGTCTTCGACGACAAGGGCGCTCCCGCCTTCGACGGGGCCGGCCGCGAGCGCGCCGACGTCGTGGGGGCCCAGACCTTCACGGTGGCCTCGCGGCAGGTCGCGGAGATGCTGGCGTGGCGGAAGGCCGGGGCGTGGGATCGGGCGGTTCTCGCCGTGGGCGGGATCTCGACGGTCGAGCGGGCTCGGGACGTCCTGCGCGAGGGCGCCGACGCGGTGCTCGTCGCCACTGCCGCCCTCTACGACCCGCTGTTCGCCGCTCGCTTCCGGCAGATCCGCACCGCCGCCGTCGCCTGACGCCCGCTCCGGCGTCAGGCCGGGTGCGTGAGGATGTCGTGGATCGCGAGGGTGAGGGCACCGAAGTCGGCGCCCGCTCGCGTCGCGATCGTGCGCGGCCTCGGAAGTCGCACGTCGACGATCCTGGCCACCCGTCCGGGGCGTGGCGTCATCACCACGACCCGGTCGGCGAGAAAGACCGCCTCGGGAATCGAATGCGTGACGAACAGGATCGTCTTGCGCTGGTGGCTCCCCTCACCCCATACCCGTAGTAGCTCCAGATTCAGCTCGTCGCGGGTCATCGCGTCGAGCGCGCCGAAGGGCTCGTCCATCAAGAGCAGCGGCGGATCGAGCAGCAGGGCGCGGCACAGCGCGGCGCGCTGCTGCATGCCGCCGGACAGCTCACGCGGGAGCTTCTCGCCGAAGTCTTCAAGCCCCACGAGCCTTAACAGATCGCGGGCGCGCGCTCGGTAGTTCCCGGGGTTCAGGCCGGCCAGTTCGGCGGGGAGCAGGACGTTGTCGACGATCCGGCGCCACTTGAGCAGGATGGGGGCCTGGAAGACCATCCCGACGGCAGCGATCGGCCGGATGACCGCGCGACCGTCCACGGCGATCCGCCCGGCGCTGGGTGGACGCAGCCCGGCGATGATTCTCAAGAGGGTGGACTTCCCGCATCCCGAGGGTCCGACCAGGGCCACGAGCTCACCCCGGTCGACCGTGAATGCAATGTCCCTGAGCGCCTCGACGGGGCCGGAGTCGGCCCGGTACGTCATCCCGACTCCGTCGAGGACGATCAACGTTTCGGCGGGTCGATCTTCGTCAGGAACTCGAGCGTGAACGTCTCGTCGCAGCCGACCTTGCGGGGCATGTCGGGCATGTAGGTGTTGATCAGATCGACCGTGCGGCACATCTTGGCGCGCTCGATCCAGCCGATCCCGTTCTTCGCGTAGCGGTCGGTCTTCATGAGATCGAGCCCGAGCATCAAGTTCGGTTCGATGAGAGCCAGGTCGATGTCAGGCACCCGCTTCTTGAAGATCTCCAGTGCCGCCTTGGGGTTCTCCATCACGTCGCGCCAGCCCTGGTACGACGCGGCGACGAAGTCGCGCAGGATCTTCGGGCGCTCGTTGATGGTCTTCTCGCTGGCAAAGACGGCCATCGAGTACGTGTCGAAGCCGAACTGGCTCCACGGCATGCGCACGAGGTTCTCGGCGCCGACCGCCTTCTCCCAGAACGGCTGCCCCGTCGTGTAGTCGGGCACGGCGTCGGCCCGCTTCTCCGCGAGCGCGACGAACTTCGCCGCGGGCTCGATGTTGACCCACTTCACCCGGGCCTCGTCGATCCCGTTGAGCTTGGCGAAGGCGGGGAAGAGCTGCCGCTGCGCGTCCCCGGGTGGCGCCGCCAGGGTCTTGCCCTCGAGGTCCTTCGGCTTCGTGATGCCCGTATCCTTGCGCGTCCAGATGTTCAGCGGCGTGTTGTCGAACACCGCGCCCACGACCTTGATCTTCGCCCCCTGCGCGATGCGCGGGATCACGACGACCGCGTCGGCCAGGCCGAGATCGGCGCGGTTGGTGTCGACCTTGGCGATCGAGTCGCCCGAGCCCTTCGAGTTCTGCAGCTCGACGTCGAGTCCCTTGGCGCGGTAGTACCCGCGATCGAGCGCGACCCAGTACGCGGCGTGATCGCCCACCGCGAACCAGTTCAGCGCGAAGACGACCTTCTGCGCCGGCTGGGCCTGGGGCGTGCCGAGCCACGCCGCGACGACGAGCACGAGCGCGCAGCCGATCAGGGACACGATCCGATCGACCTTCATTGCTTCCTCCCGGCGACGAGGCCCGCCTCTCACGTCGTGTCGGCCCAGGGGGCCCACCAGCGGGCCGCCAGGCACACGGCGCCGTAGAGCGCCAGACCGATGATCGAGATCCAGAGCAGCGCCGCGAACGCGACCGGCGTGTTGAGATTCGTCTGCGCGTTGACGATGACCATGCCGAGCCCGGCCTGCGAGGCGACGAACTCGCCGACGATCGCGCCGACCACCGCCGCGGTCGCCGTGATCTTCAGTGCGGAGAGGACGTACGGCAGCGCGTTCGGCAGGCGGATTTTCAAGAATACCTTCCAGGTGGGAGCGCCGAACGCGCGCCCGAGGTCGAGCAGCTCGTCGTCCACCTGCGTGAGCCCGACCGCGGTGTTGATCACGACCGGAAAGAAGCCGATCAGCGCGGCGATGAGCACGTTCGGCACGATGCCGTAGCCGAGCCAGAGCAGGAACAGCGGCGCGACGGCGACCTTGGGCAGCGTGTTCACGAACACGAGGAACGGCACCAGCGCCCGCGCGATCGTCGGCGACCACGCGATCGCCACGCCGAGCGTGACGCCGGCGACGCCGGCCAGGACGAAGCCGCCCAGGATCTCGAGCGTCGTCACCGCCAGATGCGTGTGCCACGGAATCGAGAAGTTCAGCGCCGCGCGGACGACGCTGGCGGGACCGGGCAGCAGATATTCGCGGATCTTCAAGAGCGGCGGCGCCAGCTGCCAGATCACGAGCAGCGAAGCGAAGAGCAGGAGCGACGGCGCGTGGCGCTGAAGGGCTCGGACCTTCACGGCGCGGTCATCATACAGCGCGGCTCGTGTGCTACGCTACGACCCGTGCGCTGGCTGGTCGTCCTCCCCTTTGAACGGCCCGGGCTCATGGGGATGGACTTCGCCGACGAGCTCTCCGCGCTCGGCCACGACGTCCGCACGTTCGAGTACCGCAAGGACAACCCGCTCTACAAGAATCGCGGAACGAAATCCGCGTACCAGGCGCTTCTGCTGCGATCCCTCGAGCGCGCGTGCCTGGCCTGGCAACCGAGTCTCGTGCTGGTCATCAAGGGCGGCCCCATCACCTCCGAGCTGATCGCGCGCGTGAAGCGGAAGATCGACACGCTCTTTGTCAACTTCTTCCCCGACAACCCGCTCTGGATGATGCCGTTCGAGTCGATCGAAGCGTACGACGTGTTCTTCACGAAGGAACGCTACGCGATGAAGAGCCTCGAGCAGGTCGGGCTGCGCAACCTCGCCTACCTGCCGATGTACTGCGTACCCTCGGCGCACCATCCGGTGACACCGACGCCCGACGAGGCCCGGCGCTACGGCGCGCAGATCTCGTTCGTCGGCAACCGCTATCCCTACCGCGAGCGCTTCGTCCGGGCGCTGCGGGACTATCCCGTGAAGCTCTGGGGCAGCGGCTGGACCGCGACCGAGGACCCGGTGGTCCGCGCCATCGCGGGGCCGCCGGTGTTCGGGCACGAGAAGCTCCTCGTGTACTCGGCCTCCACCTTGTCGCTCAATCATCACCATCCGATGAACGACATCGTCGGCGTGAACACGCGCACCTTCGAGCTGGCCGCCGCCGGGGCCTGCCAGGTCGTGGACCTCAAGGAAGACCTCCACGATCTGTTCAAGCCCGGTGAGGAGATCGTCGGCTATCGCGACCTCGGCGAGCTCCGCCGCCAGCTCGACGTGCACCTCGAGCACCCGGACGAAGCCCGCGCGATCGGCGAGAATGCGCGCCGGCGCGCGCTCGCCGAGCACACGCTGCGCCACCGCATCGAGGCGATGCTGGCGACCGTCGAAGAGCGTTTCGGCAAGCGATCGTGACCGATTCCCTGGCGGAAAACCTCACGTGCATCGATTGCGGAACCGTGTATCCGCTCACCTACCGCCTCGAGTGCGGCTCGTGCCGCGGCCTCCTCGAGCTCCGCTACGACATCGGCCGGCTGCGGGCGGCCGGGCCCGCGCTGCTCGCGGGCTCAGGCCTCTGGCGCTACGCCCCGGTCCTTCCAATCCCCGATCCGGCGCACCGGGTGACGCTCGGCGAGGGCGGCACGCCGCTGCTCGACTGCCCGCGGCTCGCCCGCGAGCTCGGCGTGCGCCGGCTGCTCCTGAAGTTCGACGGCGCCAACCCGACCGGCACCGTCAAGGACCGCTCCTCGGCGACGGCCGTCGCCGCCGCGCTGCGCTTCGGCTACCGCACGACGTCGGTGGTCAGCTCGGGCAACGCGGGCTCGTCCATCGCCGCCTACTCGTCGCGCGCTGGGCTTCGCTCGCTGATCTTCGCCTACGAGAGGGCCTCGGCGCCCAAGCTCCTGCACATGGCCGCGACGACGGCGAACCTCATCATCTACAAGGGTGTCTACGACGACCTCATCAAGATCTGGGACCGGCTCGTCGCGGACGATCTGTTCTTCGACTGCGGCGCCTCGCGCAACGCCTACAAGCAAGAAGGCAAGAAGACGCTCGCCTACGAGATCGCCGAGCAGACGGGCTGGACGGTGCCGGACGTCGTGGTCGCGCCGGTCGCCGTCGGCGAGACGTTCATCGCGACGGCCCGCGGCTTTCGCGAGATGCGCGAGGCGGGCTGGATCGCCCGCGCGCCGCTGATGGTCGCGGCCCAGGCCACGCGGGCGAACGCGGTCGCGCGCGCGTTCCGCGACGGCGCTTCGATCACGCCGCTCAAGATCGGCTACACCGTGGCAGAGGGCCTCGCCGCGGGCGATCCCGGCAAGAAGGGCGAGTGGGTGCTGCGGCTCCTGCGCGAGGGCAAGGGCCTGGCCGGCGACGCCGAGGACGACGAGATCCTCGAGACGCAGCGCCGACTCGCGCGGGTCGAGGGCCTCTGGGCCGGGCCGACCGGCGTCGCGACCTTGGCGGTGCTGGCCCGGCTGCTCGCGCAGAGGCAGCTCGACCGGGAGCAGACGATTTGCGCGATCATCAGCGAAACGGGGCTCAAGACCGAGGGCGAGCCGCCGAGCCGCGCGGGCGTCGCCTTCGACTTCGACTCGCTCAGACGCCTCGTCGCCGAGCGCCTCGCCTAGGTGCCGCTGCCGCGCCGCTTCTACCTGCGGCCGGCGCGCTCGGTCGCGCGCGATCTGCTCGGGTGCGTCGTCGTGTCACGGCGCGGCCGCGCTCTCACGGCGGGCCGCATCGTCGAGACCGAGGCGTATCTCGGCCCCGAGGACGCCGCCTCGCACGCCGCGTTCAGACCGGGTAGCCACACGCTCTTCTACGGTGAGGGCGGTTTCGCCTACGTCTACCTGAACTACGGGATCCACTCCTGCCTGAACGCGGTCGCCGGGGCGGCTGGACGACCGGGCTGCGTGCTGATCCGCGCCCTGGAGCCGGTCGCGGGGCTGCCGACCATGGCGCGCCGGCGTGGCGTCGAACCACACTCGACGCGGCTGGCCAGCGGCCCGGGCAATCTCACCCGGGCACTCGGCGTCACCGTGCGTGACAACGGCGCCGATCTCACCCGGGGGCTCTTCACGATCGAGCCGCCCGACCGCCCACGCGACTTCCGCATCACCTCGGGTCGGCGCGTCGGTATCACGCGTGCCATCGACCTTCGTCTGCGCTACTGGATCGCCGACAACCCCTTCATCTCTCGCTGATCGCCCGCCGGATCCGCGAAGCGACCGGCGAGGTCTACAGGGGATACGGAACGAGCTCGCGAGCGATCTCGACTTCCCCGGAAAATCGCTGACGAGCTTCTTCGGCCAGCGCATCCACGTCGTCGTGATACTCCGCGCCGATGTGCGTGAGGATCAGCCGTCGCACGCCCGAGCGGGCGGCGACCTCGCCGGCTTCGGCCGCGGTCGAGTGCGCGTGCCCGCCGGTGCGGCTTCGGTGGCGCTCGGAGTACGTCGCGTCGTGGACGAGCGTGTCGGCGCCGCGAGCGAGCGCGACCACGGCGTCGCACGGCCGCGTGTCCGACGAGTAGACGATGCTCCGGGCTCGCTCCGTGTCCACCCGGATGGCGAAGTTGGGCATCGAGCCGTGCTCGTTCGGTGAGGTCCTGATCTTGAGCGGTCCGAGGGCGAAGGCGTGGGCGCCTTCCGTGAGGTCGATCGCGCGCACGGTGACCGAGAACATACCCGGACGCTCGAGCGTGTTGAACAGGCTCAAGAGGCTTCGCAGCGGCTCGACGTGCTCGGGCCGGCAGTAGATGCTCAACGGCGCCTGACGACCGAGCACGCCGAAGTTCCGGACGAGGGCCGGAAGCCCGTACGAGTGATCGGGGTGGATATGGGTGATGACGATCGCGGCGAGCGCCTGCGGGTCGACCCCGGCGCGCCGAAGCTTCTGGATCGGGCTACCACCGCAGTCGATCAGCACGGCGCCTGCGGGCACCACGACGACGATCGACGTCGTGTCGCGCACGGCGGACGGGACCGAGCCCGAGGTGCCCAGAAACGCGAAGTGCATCAGGGCGACTTCAGATTCGCGGGGTCGAAGAGGGAGTCGGCCGGATTCGTGTTGATGGCGATGGACCTGATGGTAATGAGCACCAGGAGCTTACCGTCGACGAACACTTCCTGGCGGTACGGGAAATACAGCTTGCCGAGCAGCGGGCGGCGATTCATGCGGCGAAGACCGCACGGTCTCAACTCGGGGATGAATGGGTTGCAGGTGGCACGCACTGCGTTTTCATCGAGGACCGGGCGGACAGGTACGCTCACCTGGAGACGTGCGTTGCTCCGTTCAAGATGGAGCCGAATCTTACGATCTACCCCTACCACGACACCTTTGTTGATGGCCTGAGGCGGTTCGAGAGGGATGTACCCGCCGCCTTCAAGTCCGAATGGCCTCGCTTCGCCTTCGCTGATCCCTTCGGCGCTACCGGCGCTCCGTTCAAGATAGTTGAACACCTCTTGGGTAACCCACGCGCAGAGGTGCTCGTGAACCTCGACGCGAACGGGATTCGCCGCATCCTCGATGCCGGCGAAGCTGCTGCCGGCTATGACGAATACCGCGACTCCTTTCCCCTCGACGGCCGCATACTCGACGCCGGTATCACCGCCACCGTGGAGCAAGAGATCGAGACCGGTAGGCTCAAGGGAAAAATTTCTCTAAATGAGATGATCGATTACAGCTTTATTAACTCGCTGGGAAAAAAGTAACTGGTGTCTTGAACGGCGTGAACTATTTGCATGGTGTTGTCCCGGACTCGAA
>Ga0137418_10003945_pt1 | contig 13580 bp, 14 predicted proteins | sample CZODoug3_1_2_16f_FD_122242 | JGI IMG/M metagenome (GOLD analysis project Ga0137418, IMG submission 122242) | Vadose zone soil fungal communities from Angelo Coast Range Reserve, California, USA - CZODoug3_1_2_16fungal (Hybrid Assembly) | ecosystem: Environmental > Terrestrial > Soil > Vadose...
ACGAGGCCGAGCACCAGCCCGCCCACCATCGCGAGCGAAGCAATCTGGACGGCGAGGAGCGTCCCGAGCAGCAGGAAGGGCGATCCTATGTAGAGCACCATCTCGCGCAGTCCCTGTAGCACCGCGCTTGCGGCCGTGGGTGCGCTGCCCCCCTGGTCGCCGGTGACGCGCTTGCCAGCGCTAAGGTCTTCCAGGGACCGTCCCGGGACTCCCGATCCGCCGCTCGGGTTGCCGCATCCCACCATCAGCAGCGGCAGCAGAAGGCCTCCGATCACGACGATCAGAAGCCACGGTCGTGGCTGCGTCACGATGCGGAGAACTCGCAGACACGTTACGGGATCGTGCAAACCAATGCCCCAGGCGCGCGCTCAGTTCCGGAGCGTCTCGGACGTGATCTGGAGCGTTGGATCGAGCCCGTACTTCTTGAGCAACTCCCGCTGCGTACCGTCGCTCTGCATCTCCTTGATGCCTTGAGCCAGGCCCTTGAGCAAGTCCTCGCGGCCCTTCTTGATGGCCACGCCGACCTTGAAGCCTGTCATCATGGCGAAGCCTCGCTCGAAGGCCGTCGGGTTGTCCCGAGCGAGCTGGTCCACAAGCGCGAGGTCGGTCAGCATGACGTCGGCGCGATCGTTCTGGACGAGGCGCACGCCGCCCGCGATGTCGGGATAGGAGACTTGCGGGATCTCTGGCTTCCCCGCCGCCGCGCACTTCTTGCTCTGATCACGGAACGCGGCTTCTTCAACCGTCCCCAGCCCGGCCGCGGCGCGGATGCCGCATGTGTCATCCATCGACTTGAGCTTCTTCGGGTTGCCCTTCTGGACGAGGGCTCCGGTGCCGGCCTGCATGTACACCACGTAGTCGACCTGCTTGGCCCGCTCCGCGGTGTAGTAGAGGTTCGACCACATGGCATCGTTCTGGCCGGCGATGACGGACGGGAGCAGTCCGGACCAGGCGCCGCTCACGAACTCGAGCTGGAGACCGACACACTTGAAAACGGCGCGTGCGAGATCGGCGTCGAATCCGATGATCTTCTCGAAGTCGTTCGGATCGCGAATGGTGTAGGGTGGGGTCGACGGATCGATAGCGATTTTGATCTTCTTGCCGACGAGGTTGGGGTAGGTCGCGCCCGCCTTCTCCGGCTCACACTTCGCGACGGCCGGCGAGCTCAGCGTCATTACGATGGCGCCAGTCAGGACGGCCGCAATCAGCCAGCGAGCGCTCCTCATGGTAAACCTCCTGTGCTGCGGTTGGGTCTGACCGCGCGTCGCCCGCTGCTCGAGCCGGCCAGGCTGCCGGAGCGCAGCATTCTCCGAGCCAATGTCGCCGCGGCTTCCTCCCGGACGGAAAGTGTTGAAGAACCTAATGAGCGCCGTCATCGGCCACGTCTCAGGAGAGCCTCGAATCAACCTCGAGTGCTGAAGCGAGCGGCAGTGCTGATGACTAGGTAGGCATGTGCCCTTCTGGACGGCGGGCAGCGGACCAGGCGCGGCCGACTTCTCAAGCGTGTTGCCAAGCGTTGCCATGCATTTCGAACCGGCTTGTATTGGCCCGACTCACGGCCCGGGGGCCAGAGGAGGTGAGCCATGCTCGACCTCGTGATCAAGGGTGGACAGGTCGTGACGCCCCACGGTGTTGCGGCGCTGGATATCGGCGTGCAGGGCGAGAAGATCGCCGCGCTCGGCTGGCCCGGCACCCTAACAGCGACTGCCGGCCGCATCATCGATGCCGGCGGCAAGATCGTCGTCCCCGGCGGGATCGAGCCGCATGCGCACATCTCGATCCCGGTTCCGGAGCAATGGACCGGCCGGCCGGACGTCATGACGCAGCCGCCCGAAGCGGCGAGCAAAGCCGCAGCGTTCGGAGGCGTGACCACGATCGTGGATTTCGCCGGTGACCTGACGCTTACGCCCGATCCGCAGGCCCGCCGCATATCCATCGCGGAGGCGATCGAGCGGCGGCGGGCCGTCTTTCGCGGTCACGCGTACACGGACTTCGCCTTCCACTACATTCTGGCGGGCGAGGTCGCGCCGCAGACAGTGGGGGAGATCGGCGAGGCAATCCAGGACGGCACCGCGAGCTTCAAGATCTTCACGACGTTTCGGCCGATCCGTGTCCCGTACGGCCACCTGTGGAGCATCTTCGGCCAGGTCGCGCGGCACGGCGGCATCATGGCCGTGCATGCCGAGGAGGACGACGTCGTCAGTTACATGACCGAAACCCTCAAGCGCGAGGGACGCGCCCAGGGCTACAACCTGCACCTGGTTCACAACAACCTCTCCGAAGACCTGGCGTTTCGTCACATCATTCGCCTGGCGCGGCACACGAACGCAGCCGTCTACTTCGTGCACACCACCGCCAAGGAGGGCGTCGCGGCCATCGCCGAAGCCAGGAGCCTGGGGCAGCCAGTCTACGGAGAGGCGCTGCACAACTATCTGCACTTCACGTGCGACGACTACCGCAAACCGGGGGGCACAGCGATTCACACGTACCCTGCGATCAAGTTCCCCGACGATCGCGACGCGCTCCTTGCCGGCCTCATGGACGGACGGCTGGCCACGACCGCGACCGATGAGTACACCGTGCACAAGGCGTACAAGCTCGCCGGAGACACCATCGAGAGCGTATGTGGGGGCCACAACGGCATCGAGACGCGCCTGCCCGTGGCGTTTACCAAGTTTGTCGTCGAGCGGAACATGCCGCTGCCGCGATTCGTGGATATTACTTCCGCAAATGCGGCCCGCATCCTCGGCCTATACCCACAGAAGGGCGCAATTCAGCCCGGCAGCGACGCCGACCTCGTGCTCATTGACCCTGCGCTGAAGAAGACGCTCACGCTGGGCGACCTGCACGCAGACGCGGACTACAGCATCTGGGAGGGCTTCGCCTGCCAAGGTTATCCGGTGATGACCCTCCTGCGCGGCAAGGTCATCGTCGAGGACGGCCGGCTCATCGGCAGCTCCTCCGACGGTCGGTGGCTCCCGCGGCGAATCGCGGGTGGCGTGCTCAGCAGCCCGGCACTCTAAGATTGAAGCGGAGGGTCGGGCGACCGTGTTTTGCTGGCAATCGTCGATGGCAACCGCGGCGGAAGGGCTCGAACTTACGGCAGGAGCCAACGCCCTCTCAAGGCTGAAACACGGGTTCGAGTCCCGAGGCGTGAATTTAGGGTTTCGGAAGCTATCTTAGTCCGGGTGATCGAGGTCCAGGTGGAGCGGACCAACGGCGGGCCCCCGTCGGCGCCGCCGCCCGTCCACGCCGGCACGGGCATCGGAGCGACCATCCCGTGAACGACAACAAGCTGCCGCCCGCCACTCGCGATTTCTACCTGCGCGCGATGCGCCCGCTGGACGAGGCCGGCCTCGAGTTCCTCGTCGGGGGCGCCTACGCCTTCGAGCGCTACACGGGGATCGCGCGGCACACGAAGGACTTCGACATCTTCGTGCACCCGCGCGACGTCGAACGGGTGCTGGCGACGCTGTCCGCGTCGGGGTGCGAGACGGAGCTGCCGTTTCCGCACTGGCTCGGCAAGGCGCGGTGCGGCGACGACTTCGTCGACGTCATCTTCAGCTCCGGCAACGGCGTGGCCGCCGTCGACGACGAGTGGTTCCGTCCACAGCGTCCCCGAAGAGCGTTTAGTCAACTTCATCTAACGGCCAATGAACAGCATTAGGACGTCGCGCTCAGGCGTGCCTCCTCCCGGAATAGTCCGATTCTCGCGCATGGCGCGGAACACTTTCGCCGCAGCGCCTTCGACCTCTGCGAGGGCGTCCTCTATACGGTCGCTCGCGCCATAGAGTCGATGGGCGTAGCACTGGTCGCGGAGGCTCGCCGCGGCTATTAGCTGAAATCGTTTGAGCGCGTTTTTGCTTACACCGTCACAACAATCTTCCCGAACTGGCCAGTGTTCTCCAGATAGCGGTGCACGTCCCTCATGTCATCGAACTTGAACGTACGATCGATGACGGGCTTGAGCGCGCCGCGCTCGAGGCCTTTGAGGACAAATTCCACCGCAGCCTTTCGACGTGCCTCATCCCCACTCGTAAGCCAGATACTGTGCCCCTTGATGGTCGGCATCTTGGCGATCATCTCCAGCACCGGCAGCGGGGTGACATCCTCGCTGAGCGCACCGTAGATGTACACGACGCCCTGGAAGGCCAGCGCAGAAATCAGCTTCGGGAAGTTCGGGCCGCCGACCGGGTCGAAGGCGACTCGTGCGCCCTTTCCGCCGGTGATTCGCATCACTTCCTGCACCAGGTCGACCTCTTCGGTGGCAATCACGTGCTCTGCGCCGATTTCGAGCAGCCGCTTCCTCTTCTGCGAGGTGCGCGTCAGTGCGATGGAAGTCGCGCCGGCGCCGTTGGCAATCTGAATCGCCGCCAGTCCGACGCTGCTGGAAGCCGCGGGAACGATGACGAAATCGCCCTTGGTCACCTTGGCATCTTCGATGAGCGCACCGTACGCCGTCACGAACATCATCCAGATCGACGCGGCCTCGGTGAACGAAAGCGATTTCGGATGCTTCACGACGGCGTAGTCCGGCGCAAGGATGACCTCGCCATACGTGAAATATTGATTCATCGAGAAGGACGGGACCAAGTTGACCTCGTCACCCGCCGCGAAGCCGGTGACGTCCTTGCCCACTGCATCGACGATGCCGGCAGCCTCGTACCCCAGGCCTGCCGGGAACTTTACGGGTTCGATGTAAGCGTCATTGCGCCACATCGACTCGGCGCGGTTGATGCCGATCGCCTTGACGTTGATACGAACCTCACGCGGGCCGGGGGTAGGAACCCGCGTTTCGATGAACTCGAGGACCTCCGGTCCCCCGGCCTTTCCGAACTTGATGGTGCGTGACATGGACCATCTTCTCCTCTGCTTTAAGTTTCCAGTTCCGTGCCGAGCGCCTCGTTGAAGCGGTTGGTGAAGTTGGCGGCCGCGATGCTGAGCGTGAGCTGCACGAGGGCTTCCGGTCCCAGCTGCTTCTTGAGCTCTTCCACGAGCCGCGAATCGACCTGGACCTTCTCTGTCATCTCCTCCGCATAGCGGATGACCAATCGCTCGAGATCGGAGAAGAGCGGGTTGGTCGTGTAGTCGGCCAGCGCAGCGAACTTCTCCTTCGGCACTCCGTCCCTCTGCCCGAGGGCCGCGTTGTGCGTCACTCAATAGTTGCAACCATTGATCTGTGAGGCCTTCACGTAGGCGAGCTGGCGCAGCTTGAGGTCGAGCGCGCCCTCGCGCAGCGTGCCGTACCACGCGACGATCGGCGCCACGGAGCGGGCGTGGTGCGCCATCAGCCTGAAGGTGTTCAGCACGCGGCCCCTCGCTTTCTTCATCTTGTCGTACACCGCCTGGACGTCGGGCGGGACCTGCTCGCGGTCGAGATACGGAAGTCGGGCGGCCATCATGTCCTCCTCTGATTTCCTTTTGATCGCTGTTAGCCGGCGGTCTTGCCGCCGTCGGCGGTGAGGACTTGACCGGTCACGAAAGACGCCTTGTCGGACGCAAGGAACACGATGGCGTGAGCGATCTCCTGGGGCTCGCCGACGCGCCCCAGCGGGACTGCCGCCGCCAGCGCAGCCTTCCTCTCCGCGGTTCCGGTGAAGCGGGTGAGCATTGCGGTCTCGATCGGACCGGGGGCCACAGCGTTGACGCGCACTCCGAAGCGCGCGGCTTCGAGCGCCGCGGACTTCGTCATGCCTTCGACGGCGTGCTTGCTGGCAACGTAAACGGATGCGCCGGCCCCTCCTTCGTGACCGTAGGTCGAGGAGATGTTGACGATGCTGCCGCTCCCTTGAGCCTGCATCACGCGCAGCTCATGCTTCATGCTGAGCAGCGTCCCGAGCACGTTGGTGTCGAAGGTGGCGGCATAGGTATCGGCGGTCTGCTGCGTCACCGGACCGGGGTGGCCTTCGGTGCCGGCGTTGTTGACCGCTACGTCCAGGCGACCGAAGCGCGCAACGGTCCGATCGACCAGGTTCCGCACCTCGTCCTCGTGGCGCACATCCGTACGAAAGAACTCAGCTTCAGTGCCGAGCGCGCGCAGCTCAGTCACCAGTTTCTGGCCGGCTTCCTCGTGGCGACCGGCAACAACGGTGCGGTGACCTTCCCGCGCGAAAGCCCGCGCCGCCGCACGCCCGATTCCAGTTAGCGCGCCGGTGATCAAGACAACCGGGGTACCCATATCGCCGCTCCTTCCGATTTAGTTGGCCCTGAGGGCCGCCGCATGGAGACCGTTGACATGCCTTCCGATGTTGAAGGTTGGGTTCTGGTGGCGTAGCTCTCCAATACTTTGTAGGCTGGTGCCATACCTCGGAGGCATGGGACACCTTTATGGAGCTACGACACCTCCGCTACTTCGTTGCCGTCGCCGAGGAAGGAAGTCTGACGGTGGCGGCGGAGCGGAGGCTGCACACGGCGCAGCCTTCACTCAGTCGTCAGATCAGGGACCTTGAGTACGAGGTCGGCGCGCAACTGATGATTCGCAGTGCTCACGGCATCGAGCTGACCGCCGCGGGTCGGGCGTTTCTCGACCATGCCCGACTGGCGCTGGCTCAGGTCGATGCGGCTCGCGAAGCGGCACGACGCGCTGCTCAGCCCGCCAAATTGTCGTTCGCGCTGGGCTTCCTGACCGGAAAGGAGATCGACTGGCTCCCCGAAGCGATCCGGCTTCTTCGGGACGAACTCCCCAATATCGAGATCACCGTCTCGAGCCAGTATTCTCCCGACCTCGCGGATGCTCTTGTCAGGGGCAAGCTCGACGTGGCGTTCCTCCGACGAGAAACACGGGCAACCGATCTGATGTTCAAGGTCGTCGCCACGGAACCGTTCGTCGTCGTGTTGCCCAGCGATCACCGCCTCGCTTCGTATGAGGCGATCAATCCCCATGACATCGTGGGCGAGACATTCATTGCCGTGTCGAACACGGCTCCCGTGGGGCGGAGGATCGTTGATGACTACTTGAGGCGCACCGGCATTGACATCAGGCCTGATCACGAGGCGGACCATCTGGCCATGGCGATGTCCTTGGTCGCATCAACGCGTGGCGTAGCGCTGCTACCTGCCTACGCACGGAATCTGCTTCCCTCATCCCTGATCAGCCGCCCCTTGCAGGGGGATGTACCCACAATTGATCTGGTTGTCGGCTACAGCAAGACGAATACGTCTCCGATCCTGAAGCTATTCCTCTCGAGAATTGATGACTTGATAGCTCGCGTGTCGAAGAAGACCCAGTGAAACCAACGCGTCGCATCGAATCGGGGGTGTGCGGATCCTCGACCTCGATCTCCACGAACACAAACAATCGGCTGGCGTTGACGACGCGCGCGCGAGCCAGCAAATTGCCGGCCTGTGGGCGGGTCGGCCGGAAATAGTTGAGCGCCAGCGAGACCGGTTCAACGTCCAGGCCGGGTGTGAGCGTGGTCATCGCCACGCCGGTGACCGCAGTCTCGGCGAGCATCGAGACCTCGAGCTCGCCCGTGGCGATCGACGACCACCCCGTTGCCGGCATCACCCAGGTTCCAGACCCTGGCCCCACATGGCCCGCCCCGTATTCCCAGTAGACGGGCGATGGGGGGAGAGGGCAGCTGAGACTGAGCGAACGCCCGGATGCGGTCGATTCCGGGCAACGCCCAGAACCAGGCAGGCGGTACGTGCCCTCGAACGGCTTCGTCGACGATCACACCGACCGCAGTCCGGCCAGCAATGAGATCGGCATGAGCTTAGAATCTACGCCATGACCGTCTCCAGGGGTCGCGAATTCCTCAGCATTCCGGGGCCCACGAACATCCCCGACGCCGTGCTCGCCGCGATGCATCGACCGGCCATCGACATCTACGCCGGCGACATGCTCGCTGTCACGCACAGCCTTTTCGAGGATCTGCCGAAGATTTTCCGGACGACGGGGCGCACCTACATCTACGCCGCGAACGGCCACGGCGGCTGGGAGGCCGCGCTCACCAACGTGTTGTCGCGGGGCGAGACCGTGCTGGTGCTCGAGAGCGGCCTGTTCGCGCTCGGGTGGGGCGACATGGCCCGGATGATGGGCGTCAAGGTCGAGGTCTTGAAGGGCGACCCGCGGCGCGCCGTCGATCCCGCGGCACTCGCGCAGCGCCTCGCCGCCGATACCGCGCGCGAGATCAAGGCCATTCTCGTCGTCCAGATCGATACCGCGTCGGGCGTGGTCAACGACCTCGCGGCGATCCATCGCGCGATCGCGTCGGTCGGGCACCCCGCGCTGCTGATGGTGGATGGCGTGGCGTCGCTCGGCTGCATGGCGTTCGAGATGGATGAGTGGGGCATCGACGTCGCGATGGCGGGCTCGCAGAAGGGGCTGATGACCCCGCCCGGTCTCGCGTTTGTCGCCGCCAACGAGCGCGCGCTAGCCGCACACGAGCACGCGGACCTCCGCACACGCTACTGGGACTGGACGTTCCGCAACGGCGAAGCGCATTACCAGAAGTACGGTGGCACGCCGCCGGAGCACCTGCTCTTCGGCTTGCGCAAGGCGCTCGACATGCTCTTCGAGGAAGGCCTCGACGCGGCGATCCGCCGCCACGCGCTGCTCGCCGAGGCCACCCGCCACGCCGTGAGCCGGTGGGCGGAGGCGGACGCGCTCGCGTTCAACATCGTCCGCGCCGAGGAGCGCGCGAACTCGGTGACCACGGTGCTCGTGCAGGGCCGCGAGCCGAGCGCGCTCAGCGACTATTGTCGCGAGAAGTGCGGCGTCGTCCTCGGCCGCGGGATTGGTGATCTGCAGGGCCGCGCGTTCCGGATCGCGCACATGGGCCACGTCAACGCACCGATGGTGTTCGGCGTGCTCGGTGCGATCGAGATGGCGCTCGGCGCGCTGGGTATCCCGCACGGACGCGGCGGCCTCCAGGCCGCCGTGGAATATCTTGGACGCGAGGTGCGCCCCTAGCGACTGACGCCGGCCGCTAAACCCTTTGACCGTGGACCGGAACGATCACCTGGGTGCGTGAGCTGACGTACGGCGCGAACTGGTACCAGCCACGCATGGCGCGGAACTCCGTAGTGGTGATCGCGTCTGGACTGTCCAGCTCGTAGATCGTCGTGTAAATCCGTCTTGCCATCCGTTCCGTCTTGCCGGCCGCACTCTCCGTTATCTCACCTGTGGCTACATACCGCCGGCCGCGCCGCACTCCCGGGCATTTGAGCGCGTCTGGCAAGTGAACCGCGTCGTACCACCGATTCCATTCGGCTTCGACCGCCGCGTCCACCTCGGCTGTCACGATCAGCAGGCACTCCGGGAACTCGGACATTGCGCTCTCCTTGTGGAATGGTCGCGCTGGCGATCATGACACGACGCGAGATCAGAAGGAGAGCGAGGAGAGGTTCTTGCGCGTCGGTGAGCGCCTCCTGCGCCAGTCCACGACGGCGCCGCTTGACAGCCCCACGGCCTCGCCGTGACAATCGCGGCGGCTGAGACTCCGATGTACCGTCGCTTTGGATGGCCACGCCGCGCGCTGCTCCGAGCCGCTCTGGGCGCTGGCGCCTTTCTCTGTGCGCCTCGCCGGGCTCCGGCCCAGACGGGTGATCCTCGCGCCCAGCGCCCCCAGGCCGGAGATCGCTTCGTGTTCGCCGGTGGCGAGCGCAAGGGGGACGTGATCGCGCTCACCGATCTGGTCACCGGCCAGCCGCCGCTGCTGGCCTATCCCGCCGATCCCGGCAGCAAGGTCGTTCGCGACGGCTCGCGGCTGAACCAGATCCTGCTCGTCCGGCTGGCCGCGGAGGATCTCGCCGCGGACACGCGCGCCCGATCGGCGGAGGGCGTCGTGGCGTACTCGGGCGTCTGCACGCACACCGGCTGCGACGTGGCGCTGTGGCAGGCCGAGACGCGGCGATTCCGCTGCCCGTGCCACGAATCGGAGTTCGATCCGCGCAATGCCGGCCGCGTCGTCGGCGGTCCCGCGCCGCGCCGACTCCCGGGGCTGCCGGTCAACGTCGTCGATGGTGTGATCGTCGCCGGTGGCAGCTTCATGAGCCGGCCGGGCTTCGAGCCAACCTGAGCCGGCCGCGCCGCTTCACCCTTCACCGAAGTCAAAGGAGACGACGGATGACAAGCGTGAGAGCCTTCGTCGGAATCGGCGGTCTCCTGGTCGCGACGATCGCGCCCGCCGCCCTGCTCGGTGGGTGCACCATGCAGAGCGTGTCCGCCGGCGGCGGCATGACGCAGCCGGCGCCGCGCGCGCGCCTGACCACCGGGGTCACCAGCTACGCGTCCGTCACCGATCAGCGGCTCGTCAGTCCCGAGGCCGAGAACTGGCTGATGTACCGCCGGACGTACGACGGCTGGGGCTACAGCCCACTCGACCAGATCACCAGCGGCAACGTGAAGGACCTGGTGCCGGTGTGGAGCTTCTCCACAGGGGTGGCCGAAGGCCATCAAGCGCCGCCCATCGTGAACAACGGCGTTATGTTCGTGAGCACGCCGCAGAACCAGGTGCTGGCGCTCGACGCCCGGAGTGGCGAGCTGCTATGGCGTTACAAGCGCGAGCTGCCCGACGACCTCTTCCAGCTGCACCCAACCAACCGCGGCGTGGGCCTGTACGAAGACAAGGTCTATCTGGCTACGCTCGACGCGCACGTCGTCGCGCTCGACGCCAAGACGGGCAAGGTGGTGTGGGACCAGACGGTCGAGGACTACAAGAGTGGCTACTACATGACCCTGGCGCCCCTGGTCGCGAGGGGGAAGGTCATGATCGGCGTCTCCGGCGGTGAGCTGGGCATCCGCGGCTTCGTCCAGGCGCTGGACGCGCGCAGCGGCCAAACGGCGTGGAAGACGTTCACGGTCCCGGCGCCGGGCGAGCCCGGCTCGGAGACGTGGAAGGGCGATTCGTGGAAGACGGGCGGGGCGTCGGTCTGGATCACCGGGCACTACGATCCCCAGTTGAATCTCACCTACTGGGGCACCGGCAACGGTGCGCAGTGGATGGGCGATCAGCGCCCGGGCGACAACCTCTATTCGTCCTCGGTGCTCGCGCTCGACGCCGACACGGGCAAGATCCGCGCGTATCACCAGTACCACTGGAATGATTCCTGGGACTGGGACGAGGTGTCGGCGCCGCTGCTGATGGACGTCCAGCGCAACGGCCGCACGATCAAGAGCCTGGTGCATCCCGCGCGCAACGGCTATCTCTGGGTGCTGGAGCGTCGAGCCGACGCCATCGGCTTCGTTGACGCCAAGCCCTACGTCAAGCAGACGGTGTTCACCAGGATCGATCCGAAGACCGGCCGTCCGGAGTACGACGAGACGAAGAAGCCGGTCACGGGCAAGAAGATTCCATTCTGTCCGTCGCTGTGGGGCGGCAAGGACTGGCCGCCGGCCGCCTACAACCCGAAGACCGGCTACCTCTACATCCCGACCAACGAAAATCTCTGCGGCTCGCTGCTGGGCACGGCCAAGCCGTACGAGGCGGGCAAGCTCTGGTTGGGCACCGAGATTAAGGACATCGGGATGAATCTCTCCGAAGGCGCCAAGCACATCGGTGAGATCCAGGCTTGGGACATGAACACCGGCCAGAAGGTCTGGATGCGCACATTCGAGTCGCATAACTGGGGACCGGTGCTCACGACCGGCGGCGGCCTCGTCTTCGCCGGCGGCACCAACGACCGCTACTTCCGTGCGTTCGACGGCAAGACCGGCGAACCGCTCTGGCAGTGGCGCACGAACTCCGGCATCACCGGCGTGCCGAGCTCCTACGCCGTCGACGGCGTGCAGTACGTCGCCGTGCAGTCCGGCTGGGGCGTCGACGCGCAGCGCATGCAGGGTGCGCTCGATGACATCCTGGGCTCCAAGACCGACGTCCCACAGGGCGGCGTGATTTGGGTCTTCGCCGTCAAGCGATAGTCACCCCTCGCGTCGAGAGGTCAAGGTTAGCCGCCGTGAACGAGCGCCCTGGCGAAGGCGCGGTGCCCGTTCACGCGCGGCGCGTGACCCCGCGCGGATGGTGACCACAGGTACCGTTCTTGCGCCGAGCGACGGTGGAGGAACGCGTTCGTGACGTTGCGGCCGCGTCTGGCCGATGGCCGCGGCGCCAACGAGACCCAAAGCGAACCGAAGCCGCTGGCGCGAGAAGCGCTAATTGACGACGGGTTGTTTTTGGCGCTTTGGCGGCAGCCTCGTTTTGGAAAGGACTCATAACCCAAAGGTCGCTGGTTCAAATCCAGCCCCCGCAACCATTGACGACGAGGGGTTAGCGGACGCAGCAGCCGCTAACCCCTTTCGTTTACCCAGACTTCACCCAGGAATTGGTCGTGCGGCTGGGGACGCTGCATCCCGCACCGCCGCCCAGAAGCCGAGCGTCTGGCCGAGGGCCCGCGAGCAGCGCGACTGGTTCCACAAGCTCGGCAACATCCTCGATGAGCTCCCGAAGCGCCTCCAGTTGCGCGTGAAGGCCGCGCTGCGCGAGGTGATTTACTCCGAGACCCACGCGCAGGTGCGCGAGGCCGTCAGGCGGTTCGCGGTCGAGTATGGTCCGAAGTACCCGGAGGCCTTGATGACGCTGGAGAAGGACGCCGACGTGTTGCTGACGTTCTTCGACTTCCCCGCCGAGCACTGGAAGTATCTCCGCACCTCAAACGTGGTCGAGCCGCCGTTCGCGACGGTGCGCCTACGGCAGCGCGTCACGAAAGGCGCGGGCTCTCGGACGAAGGGGCTGTGATGGCCTACAAGCTCTTGGCCATGGCGCAGGTGCGCTGGCGGCGACTCGACGGAGCGCACCACCTGCCGCTCGTGCGCGCAGATAGTCCTCGCGAGACGCGTGCAGCTGATCGGTGGCGGGTGGGGCGCACGGTGCCGAGCATCATTCTTTCACCGGCGTGAGGATGGGAGCGCCCTTGGCCTTCAGCAGCACCACGACGAACCTAGCCGGCTCCGTGTTGCTGGCGTTGCGCCCCACGACGTGAACATCGGTAGGACCCTCGTAGAACGTCTGCCCTGCCTTGAGCGTGACGGCAGGTTGACCTTTCAACTGCATGACGATCTGGCCTTCGAGCACGTAGACGAACGCATGGGCGTCGTGCCGATGGACCATGTCTCGTGCGCCCGGCGGATACGACACCTCAAGCATGCGAGCCTCCTTGCCCGGGTAGTCCGCGAGATCGATCGCGAACAGTTCCTTCACGTCTGCGGCTTCGGCCGGGACGGCTGCGAGCATCAGGAGTGCCGCCAGGTAAGCGCGGAAGTACAAGTGGGGTTTCTTCATGTCGTTCCTTTCAGGATCGTAGTCGCGACACGCTATCGCAGAATCGATGACTCTGGATTCTCAGTCTGAATGTTTGCGCGAAGTGCCGAGGACCTGCCAGCCAGCTCGCGCCTGCGGGTGAGATCCCTGGGCGCACCTCGGATGCAGGATCAGGCTCTTGCCTGTGAGCGGCGGAGCCATTCGTCGAGACCGATGCGGCCGAGGCGGGCTTCGCCCAACGGCACGAGCGAGCGCTCCTCGACGCGGCCGCCGAAGTATCGGGCCTCGGGGTCACTCACGACCACACGCGGGTCGCCGACCGCCTTCAGATAGCGGGCGACGATTTCGTTGAACGGTGCTCGTTCCGGGCCGGCGATCTCG
>Ga0137418_10003946_pt1 | contig 13580 bp, 14 predicted proteins | sample CZODoug3_1_2_16f_FD_122242 | JGI IMG/M metagenome (GOLD analysis project Ga0137418, IMG submission 122242) | Vadose zone soil fungal communities from Angelo Coast Range Reserve, California, USA - CZODoug3_1_2_16fungal (Hybrid Assembly) | ecosystem: Environmental > Terrestrial > Soil > Vadose...
TGGTGCTGTGGAGTTTACACTTAAGAATACTGGGTTCAGCCAGGCAGATTTCACGCTTGAGAAGGGTCCCGACTTAGGGAACCACCAATAGTATGTCTTATTCAATTGCTTGCTAGGTTACAGAGAACGCTGATTGATATTTGTTGCCGCGTGCAGCACATATGCTATGTCGTTCAATTTTATCAATGGTTGTAGTAACGGGGCGTCATGCGACAAACCCAACTGCCCCGGAGCTTTTACCAACCCGACCAATGGACAACTGCACCAATGCAGCGCCAACAATGCTGGAGTGAGGCTCGAAATCTTCTTTCGTTGGCGAATGTTTCTCACGCACCTTCTTCAAAGATCCATATTCAGTTCTGCTAAACGCTCATTTCCGGCATCACCCCGTTCTGCCAATGGCAAGATGACTCCAGCCCCAAACTCGAGGCTAGTAACAACGGGTATTTCATTTGTATCTTTGGATAGTCTATGTAACATCTTCCACATGTTTAGTTTTTGTATTTCCTGAAAATAATTTGTCTCAAATCAACAAGTGGCGAATAGATTTGAGACGCACACTTATCAAAGAAATCTGCCTATATATTTCGTAAGTCGAACCAACCCCTTGGCTGGAATAATAACAAAAATAGGACTTCCACGCATTTACGAGCATAATTATGCTGACCTGCACCCCGGAATGCAAATGCCCAATATTTGAAGATTCGGATAACTCGGCCAGCATCTGCATGGCAAACCCCATGTTCGAATTTGCAGAACCACAAGGCATCGCGTATGGAGTAGATGGCATGCGCCAGCTCCGAAAAACTATGTCATGGGTTTTATTACCGCTTGCAGTACATATATCAATTTTGTACGAGATTTAGCCTCATTATCTGACTGATCATTTTTCAGCCTATGGTCTCATCTTCTCTAAAGGGATCAATGGACATGGATCCTCACCAGCGCCGACATGACAGTGATCGTGTCGCGCTTTGGCTGTTCCTTGTTGCCAATATATCTACATGTACCATTGGCATTCAGAACTACATAGTAGCCGCTGCAGCGGCAACATTGACAGCCAGGATCTGTTCTCTCAGCATTAAAGTGATACCCCGACAGGATCGTGAGTTCTACATATGTGGACCCAGCACAAGATACATACGATGAAAGATACTTCGCCTATTGATACCAGTCATCAGCACAAATATTTCTTGATAGAAACGAACAAACACACATATCATACATCGGGGATACGCACTCGTCGTCCAATTGGGTACCACCGAACTAACTCTTCGTCTTCTTCCTCGTCGTCTTCCTCATGTGCAGCGTTCTTTGGTTTCCACCCTGCTTCGATCTCTGCTAGGGTTGGTCGAAATACGGTTACGGTTCCAAAACGTCGTGAAACATCGTAGCCGTCCAATCCCTCGGCGAAAGCCCTACGCAACGTGGGTTTGAAGTTGTTCCACGCAGTCTGAAAATTTGGTCAGGATCAATTGGCGTGGTACGACGAAAATGGATAGGCAGGTACGCACTGAAACAACCTGCGATAAATAAAACTCAGCATGTATCGTTGCGTCCGGAACGCTGGAAAAATCAACAATGATCGTGTCCCATGCATGCATTCTGAGGTCAATGTTGCGCAGGTGCGAAATGTGAGGACCAGATGGCTTGTAGGATTGGATCAGCGTCGACGGTGACTTTTCACCCCATTGATGCTTAAGTATGATTTCATCTGGATGGACCAGCTAGAAAGTAGAGAGTTATAAACCATATTTGTGACTAGCGTGCTTAAAACTCACATTGGAGTTGAGAAATTGCATCGGCTCTTCGTACAGATTACATTCAAAAGTGGGCACTCTAAAATGCTTCTTCGCATCGGGTGGGGGAGCCAGGTCACTTCCAACCCTAAACTTTGTCAAGTTTTTGGTAGTCAACCAATTCCACAGCGGTAATGGCAGTTTGCCCCTTTGTCGAGATATCAGCTGGATAGAGATAAGTTTGTTGGCGCAGCTGAGAGCATCAATAAGGTCGGGCATTGCGCGGCTTGGGAAGAGCTCATCCACATCCTGACCGTCGGTTTCCCCAAAGCGTAGGGTCAAATCCTGTACATAGGAAGCCTTATCGCGGAAATTCTGCAGTCTAGCTGTGATTGCATCGAAACTCGACTGGCTCAGCTGTAGCGAGTTAGCAAGGAGACCGAGGCGATATGTTTTGAAGACCCAGGGAGCGCAGCAAGCATTTAGTCGCTTGCATGTGTATGAGAACTTTTTTACCCATAGGAGTACGCCGTATTGGGCAAGATAATGGATGATTTCAATCAACACTTCGTTCGAAAGGTCCAGCAGCAACGCCATTAAGTGCTGGACTGTGAAATAGTCTGATTTTGATGAAACCGAGGGATCGTTCGATTGGTCTTATTCAGATCAGGCACGCAACGTACAGCCACGAAGTGGCGTGGGTGCTCCGCCCATTTTCCGTGGGCGCTGATGCCTAAATCAAGACCTAATCGGATGCTGTGCATCCGGATCAAGTACATTAGTGTTGCGCTCACTGTTGGCAATGATGAGCTCGATTACGGAGCTCATTTTTCGATATTTTGCTTATTTATTTTTTGTATCTTATACTAGTAACTATTTATATTATTTATTGGTTTTCAAATTACTTTATCAACGGTGAAATCATCCAGACTCTTCTGCTGCATTTGACACATAACTAAGGGATGTAATTAGCATACCATGACATTATTATGGCCATATTTGTGCAGAAATGCCATTAAATACATCAACACACTTTGACAGAATTTTTACAGGCCTAGGGAGTAGGAAGTGGAACCACTATTGATCCAAACAACTGTCTTCTCTGTCAAGAAGAAATTTGTATGTTATGCAATCCAGGGACCTTTGTTGATCTCATTTGAAACCTTAAATTACATAGATTAATTATCTCATACTATGTGTAAATTTACTGAATAAAATATCGAAAATTAGGTGGCTCATAGGAGCTCGCCGTTACCAACGGTGAGCACAACATGATATGCAGCAGGCCCATCAATATCGGTGTCTGTAGTTGTGCACAGCATTCGCATATGGTCATGGGCGCACATCCAAAAATGGTGTTGTACCCACGCCACTTATTGGCACATGACTCAGATCCAATCTGAATAAGACCAATCGAACTATGCCAGAGTCTGCCTGAAACGCTTATCAGACTTCGGTGTCGTAATTGAAGACACGTACCTTTTTTCTCGGGTCCAAAAGAAATTGCGACATGCGTATCATCACATCATTGGGCGGTTGAGCGTTGGGCAGGTTTGGTGGGCCATTCGAATGTAAGTCCAGTTGCAAGCTGCACATACTGGCAGGTGCATTTTCTCACGACATCGACCGCGAATTTAGAACTGGTATCGTTGCTATTCTACGGTGGAACCGGCTTTCTGGTCGATGCAATCTCCGCAGACCAGGGAAAAGTTTGTGACCACCTGCAAACTGTCAACCTCAGTAAAACCGCAAATTCATGTACTATTCAAGTGGAGTCTTGGGATAGTCAGGTGAAGTACGGACAAAGTCGACCTAATGTCAAGATGTAGTAATAGCATCACACGGTCCGGTACATCCCACTATTGTGACCGGATTACAGTCAAGAAATAGTCGACATGATGTCAACTGATAGTATTGAGCACAAAATCATTACAAATTACATATATTATTGGGGAGCTTGCTCCCCTATTACCCGCATTGGGCCACGAAATGCATAAGTGCCACAAATCTGCGAGCGATTTATTGCCCGATTGAGAATGCTGTGCTGTTTCGTTATCTTTCACTGTTCCGTGTCGTTTCTCCTTTTTCCCATCATCCTCTCAGCCTATCAAGCATTCAGAGTGAGCATGTATGCCTTACAATGTACTAGTCCCTGAAAAAAGTATGGAAACATGGGTTTTTGGACTGTATCTTGTTCAAAACACCAAATCCAGCTGTATAATGAAACTTTGAAACATTTTGAACAAGATGGAATGCAGAAAATATTATGTAATATTAATATTCATAGTACAAGGGTAGTTATCAGCATGACGCCAAATTTTCACATGGCAAAATTCTTGTTTTGGGGGGAAATGGCTATTATAGGCTGAAAGAACATAAAAAACTAGAGTAGAATTTTGAATCATATAATTTGGTGAGCATTTGGTGAAGATATCCTTGGTTGAAGTTGGCAGCAAATTGCATGGTTCAAAATGCTACTCCACTCAGTTTTTTATGTACTTTCAGCCTATGATAGCCATTTTTCCCCAAAAAATTATTTTGCCATGTGGAAATTTGGCCTTATGCTGATAACTACCCTTGCACTCTGAATATTATTGTCTTTTGCACGTGACCAGCCCAATGCCTTTTTTGGACATTGTTTTCGAGCTCATCTTCGAGCTGCTATTACTCAGTCAATGTCTTATGTAATTTTCCCAAACTTTGTAGATAGTATTTCTAGTATGTAAACTTGATTCGTACACAATAATGAAGTTTAATTTTGCGTTTTCAAAAATGTCATTTTCGGCACCTGGACTCAGGTACCTCAGCTCAATTAGCAAGCTCTAGCATTTGATTGAGCTTGTAAAAAAATTCAAAACATTGCATATACATCATTGGACATGTATTTTTACTGTTCAAACTTTTGTGTACTGTCAGGAGAGCAATTGGGGCAGGCTGCTCTCTGTTAAATTTTTTACACTTGAATTTGCACAACAATTGAGGTGAAAAATCAATGATATTCATCGCAATTTCGAAAACTGCGGCAAAGAAAATGGCGAGACATGGCAGGAATACTATGTAGAAGTAGAATGCATAAAATAAGAAGCTCCAATGTGCTATTAGAACTCATTTTCGTAATGTCCATCTAGATCTGAATCATTTGTTGGCAACATCATTGTAAATTGCCCAGCGTTCATGCGTTCACGAGCACCATGTCTTCATCGGCATATCGAATTACTAAGTCTGCTATTCCCATTCCAATCTTGACCCAACTTGCTAATTTCTCCACTGAAACCTGATTGCTCGTCAACTGATTGATATGCCAATAACCCTCTTTGTTGAAACTAAAAATATGTTTGCTTAGGTTATCCCTACTATGAATGGGATGCTTATCACAGTACTCCAGCCACGGCGCAATACTTGGACAGTCGACCTTCTTATTTGGTGGTGGCTGAGCAGGGAGGCCAGCTGGATTCATGGGAGGCAAACACCAGGGTTTGGTGTGAACTGCGGTTGCATAGGGTAAGGCCATTGACTCGGAGGTGGTAGGAGCTGATAAGGGGAAGGATAGTAACCATATGGCATCGGCATCGGTGGCGGGAATTGTTCATGCATTGGTGGTATGTTGTGGCCAGGACCAGCCATGCAGCCATTTCGAGAACGAACTCCATTTGAATACATGTTAAGCTCAGAAGGCTTCTTTGTCACAGAGTATTTTGCTGGTTCCTTGACCTTTATCGGATGAGTTAGCATGCACCATACAACAAATTGTAAGTGCAACTTACAATCAATGTTGCCCAGTAATTCAAATTTGTCTCTGTAATAGGATAACAGCTTTGCGTACTGGGATCTTTCCAACACAACATTGGATGGTTGGGAAGGCTATGAATTTTGCATGAATAGTGTTCGGTGATGGCTGCATGAGCCTCTTTCTTTTTCTCATAAAATTCGTCTGCCGGTGTCTTTTCAGCGGAGTCATTATTGGACCTCATGGTGGAGGATTTTGAATGACTGTATAACCACTATGGCTACAGTGCTGAATGTTACTGATAGTAAGTACTCACCTTTCCACTACTCTGTTTTCCGCCACCTTGCCCAGACTCCAGACTTCCACTATTGTGGTTGAAAACCTGAACCGTGACAGCTTTTATTTTTCGTGTCGATTGGCGACCATTGGCAAGAAGTGGCGGGACAACAAGAGGCCGAAGGAGTTTAACCAGGGTTTCGAAATAATTTTCTGAGATGAGGTCGAGTGGGAGAGTTCCCTTAGCATCGGTACTGGGACGGTACTGAGCATAAAGTGAGTCTGGATAAACATTGAATGCTGCAGCTAATTTATTCTGCAGATCCAACCAGTCATCCGAAGCCTTGACAATCAAGAGTGATCGGCTACCCCTCTGCAAATCATTGACTTTGATCGTAATATCAAAATCATCTGCTTAGTACATATGTATCAGCTGAGTAAATAAGCTTAACAATCCCATACAGTAGGCTTACCGTTGTCCTCAGAATTACTCTCTAAGACTTTGTCATTCTTTTTCGGCTTTGTGGTAATGCGAGTGGCAGTGGCTGTAACTTTATTGGGGTCATGCAGCAGTGGAATGAATTTGAGGCCAAGTTCAGAGTCATTATCATCTTTGTCAAGTGTGTTGTTTTCTTCATCACTATTGTCGTCTTCATCGCCTTCCACATCTCTGTCCTCATGCTCACTATCATCACCTCTGTTTTCATCACTGTCCAGGCTAATTTGGTCAAACAAGACGTGAACTGCCGCCGCTGCCTTACAGGATGGTCAGTGAGTTTTGACCTTTTCCTCTCCAATATCCGCTACCTGCTGTTCATGTGTAACAGGAGCAGAGGTCCCAGTGGTTTTTTTGGAAATTGTGTCTGAAACGCCACGAGACCGAGTTTGCATGACCGAAGGTACGGCCAGAGTAGACTTCTTCATGTCCTTAGGGGCTTTCCTTCTCTTTGGAGCATTGGTGGATTCTTCAGATTCGCCTGTCATAGTTTCGGGAGGAGCATCCAGGTCAGCCTCAGTGCTATCATCTGCATAGCCAGAGTCATCGGCAGAATGCTTAGCAGCCTTCTTGGCTCTCATTACAGCTGCATGCGCCTTTGTACACTTGCCATTAGTTCCTTTGGCCATGTGTGTCGAGGTGAGAAGGGCAAGTGGCCAAAATTTGTATTGCCACTCTGCAAATGAAAACATACCATTTTTGTCAAGTCACTGTAAATCAACTATTGTTGCGCACCATCTTATGTGTTTCCCTCTAATATTAGAAGAGGCTCCAAAAGTACAAATTGGTGATAATATTATTACCCTGTCTACGTACACCTGTCTCTTTATTGGCCGTGGATCGATCTCCTCTTGCTGCTTCACTTCAGCCATCCCCCTCAGCCATCTCCTCATCCTCCTCCTTTTCCAACTTATGGTGATGAGCAGTTTGATCACTGGGCCAAGAGTCAGCAAATCCAAAGATAGGATGGCATCACTTACACGGCCTTCTTCCTGCCTCATCCCTTCGGCTTTGGCTGTGCATCCATCGTGTCTGTGTACTGCGGGTCACGCGCCCTCTGTAAATACAAGACCGTTGTTAGCTTTCGCAGTGAAGAAGGCATTTTTATCGAAGAGGTAACTTGCATTGCTGTCAGGCTGGTCGGAGAGGAGAGTGCGGTCGAGTCGATAGAGATTGGCCATGACTGGAAGTGAAAGTGACCAATATTTGTATGAGGAACCGTTGACGGAAGGTGTTTTGATCAACGGCTTGGGGTCATAGAACCAATCAACAATGGTGGCATCCTCCTCTGTATCTAGATCTAATTAAATGGCCTCAAGTGGGTTGATGGCCAAGACATTGTTGCCATAATCCAAAGGTGGTTCCTCGTCATTGAATGGAGGAAATCACATACGTTTGAAATGCCGACAGTCGCATTTCTCCTGTCTCATTGCAAGCCACATTGTGCTCCACTGGGCATGATAGACAGGTTCGATTACGCAAGGAATTTCGTTCACGAATGTGATAGCACCTGTTATGTGGTACAGCATGGGTACTTCACGAACCTGTTCCCAAGGGTACGGAATGTTTTCAAGTAGCTTCATGACAGTGTGGGGGACATATTTAAGAGCTCCAAGATGTACCCACTTGTTGTTTCCGAACTTGCGATTACTCATATCACCGTGGTCCTTGATGATTTTCCGAACATGCTCAGGTGGCAGATCCTGGCTCAACATCAGAATTCAAGCACTACCTCGACAGACAGCCTGGCTCACCTGCTTGCTGATATCAACAAACCCTCCTTTTCGTTTCTCCCCGTATCGCTTCTGAATCCATTTCTGCGACCTCTGCGTGAGCACCTCAGGCGGAATTGAACCAGAGTTGTGGCCCATTGACGGCATTCCAGGCGGTGGTGCCATTCCAGGTGGTAGCACAGGCATACCTGGCGGAGGTGGTGGGAGAATACCTGCCATCGTGAAAGGAGTTTGATGGCAACTTGACGATTCGAAATTTCGAATTTCCTATGGCCATTTACACTGCCACCATACATTGGCTTCTTCAGCACTGATGTATGGTCCATCTTTGAGATAACCATGCTGTCACTCCTGCTCCGCCTTCAAGTAGAGACCTGTAGAGTGTGGTTTTAACACAATACAGGAAGACAGACCATATATGTGAAGGACTCACGCATAAGTCAACCAAGATTCTTCTTAACGACTGCCTTGTCGACAGTGGCACCACACCTGATACGCTCGCAATTGTAATGGGCCACTCTGCAAATTATGAGATGGCTTTCGGCATATGCGAGAGTGAACCCGACTTACGAGCACCACCAATCGGCTTTGCTTTTGATATAACATAAAATTATGTTCTCAATCGCAGTCGGCATACCAGGGACATTCCATGGAACTGTTCATCCAGTGCACATTAGTGTGGGATACTTACTGCTAGACGTTGCATAACCTACTATTTGCTTTCCAGCACCGCCAAGCCTCGGACAAATGCTGCAAAATCGTCTTCGACTTGTTCTGCTTGATAGACTCGGGCATCATGTCCAAAATATCATGTGTCGCCGCGGCGTGCAGCTGTAAATAGCATACTCTTCTGCCATAAATGGGCTTGGAAGATTTGAATCAAACTGATTTTCAATGTTGGTATTTTACTGTGCCTAGAAGATGGAGTGAGCGATGATAAAAGTGTCAAAAGATACCACTAACATAAAGATGCCAGTCAAATCCAACTGGACCTGAAAACCGACATATATGTTGGCACGATTTATTGTAGGACTCCACCACAACGTGAAACGACGGTTAGGGATTTGGTTGAGACCTGAGCGCTGTGTGTTTGTGAGTTTTTTATATCTCATCGATTCTTCGAAACCAGAAGCCTTTTCCCAGAACAGACCTGAAAGGGTGTGTGAGTGAGTAATATCTCTGATGAACACGAAACTTACCCTCCCAGGTCGGGAAGTAAGTGCCCTTAAAGAGAGTATGTTCTAGTATGCCTTCAACACCGCCCAAAGCCGCGATGACATCCATGCGATAGTTATTAAGCTGCCATAATTTGCCGTCATGACGCTGAGATGTCCACCAGAACGGATTGCTGCCGGAATCTTCAGTCTAGTAGACCAAAATAATGGTGTGAGACCAACTTACTGTTTGAGGAGTTGGTATTGCTTCCAGTCTGTGTGTACACACCAACCACGGTCATATACCAGTCTGGCATCAACGGTGAATCACTATGACGGGTACTAAAAACAGCCAATCAACTTACGTATGACGGTTTTTCTGGAACAGGGTGTTGATACACAGAATACCTCGGTCCCAGCTGTCTTCGAGATCTTCCAGTGTCAATTGACAGTTTTGGGCATTGGCTTCTTTCCTCTTCATCGAGTACTCAGACCAGACACGTGCCGAGTCTAAGAACTCTGCCTCCCAAGGCTGGAGATAACGGTAAAGATTGGGAATCAGCTGATCTTCTTCGTGGGTCATCCCGGCTCGGAAATGGGTGACTGAGCACAAGGTTAGCCGGTGTAAAGACTTATTAATGTGTAAATTTGTACCTCTGACATCAGTCTGTTTGGACTATCGAAGATCACTTTGTGGGATGAGCACATGGCCCATTGACAACATACCCAAACCACCGAGTTCCTACACAGCTATCAAAAGTGGAAGTGTGATCATCACCAGGGGGACACACCTTTGGAGTATAAAATACTACAGGAGGAAAACGCGAAGGCATTTTACTGTTCAACCCAATCTTAACACGAGTTTGAATTTTGTTCTCTGCCTTGACTAGGGAATCCAGCAGCTCGTTAGTGTGGATGACAGCTTCACGATAATATGTCATCAAGCCAATAAGAGCCGTGTTGACAATCTTGGAGAACGTCATTGAACCAGAGCTCATCAAAACCTGTCGTATCCGATTGTTGAATTGCTGGACACCTGTGGAACGAATGTTATCAAGACTCCAGCAAAGTATATAGATACTCATCATCATCTGAGACATGCAGGAAAGCCTGGGCAGTGCGTTCCTTTGTGTGTTTGTTGGTCAAGTTCCAAACAGCATCCTTTAGCGAGAACTGCTCCCCTCCCATCGTCCTGATTTTCAGCAGGATCCGAACTTCAAAACCACACATCGAAAAAAGAAGCTGCGGGTTATTCTGAGAATATACACTGACGAAGGTATCTTCCAATTCGATGGTCGTTAGAGACCTCGGCAGACTCTGTTTGACATTCCAAAAGACTGCACGACCCAAATTAACATCATGCTTGATGAGCCTCATGTGGCAATCCCTGGGCCAGCAGTGCTTGTTGTTGTAGCCGATGACATTGTTGTTCGTGGGGTCCGGGTTGGCACTGAGGTAGTGCTGGATAAGATCTCGAGATTCATCTGCCGAGAATCGGAAAAGGATGTGGAGTCTGTCAATGTAGCGAGAGTACAACCGAATAGGATGACGTGTCTCCGTCGCCGAGTCGCGGTACTGCAAGAAATTATTTGGCATCTGCGGAGGTCCTGCCATCTCACTCGCACGCTGCAAGCCAAGAATTAGCAGGTCAAGCACCAGACCGTAATACTGGAAGACAAAGGCAGAGAACTGCAATCCATGGATGAGGCCAAAGGCATTTGTGTGGGCCATGTCTATATTGATGGTTAGCAAAATGTCTTCCCCAACTGATAAATGATGAACCTTTGTATGTCAAGACTAGATGTGTACACCAGTCAGTACCACAGCTGAGGAAACCAACAACGAATTACATACCAGTGTTATTCTTGGCTGTGATGTAGCCAGCAAGATTGTGGTCCAGAATGAGACGTAGAAGGCGATTCAGTAGAGTCAAGTCAATCTTCTTGTAGACCTTTGAGAGGACTGTCTCTATGAGGACATCGCATTCACCATCGCTTGTCTCCCAGATGTCTGTCAGGTTGTTAATACCCTGGCACCACTAAATTTTTGATAAGCATTTACAATGTCAATCTGAAGAAGATGTTTTGCAGGACCTTGTCGTTGTTGGGGAAAAGTGGCTTCGGGTGACTTCCGATCAGCTTTGCAAAGGTGCCAAATCGAATCTACTGCAAAACTATGTCTCGAACATGTAATGAGAGATGGGTAGATGTCAAGATTGTGTAGAAATAGACAGATGGGCTGAAGGGAGCAATTTATGTACATGTAAAAATACAGATTTACAGCATGTACAAAACAGCTACTACAAAAATCATACATAACCACAGTGCCTGAACCACCCAAATACCTCCTGCAGAGTGGTCATGCAGAGTGCTTCATGGTGGGTGCAATGGATGTCGAAGTCAGACAACTCCGTCATTGCGAACCGAATATATGCACCATTTTGTCGAAGGTGATATTTCATCACAGAGAATAGTAACTCAATGGGATTGTAATCCAGAGAATATGGTGGTAAAAACTCACAGCGCATGCCGCTATTCAACAAAAGTTTAGCAAAGAGCTGATGAGGTTACATGTTGCTTACTGAGATTCAATAAGCTCAAGGATTTTGGGGTGCTTGTGGATCCGACAGTTATCCATGACGATCACTGAGTTAGGTGTGGGAAAAGGCTGCATCCGATCGAGAGTACACTCAATGAAGGTGTAGAAACTGCCTGAGTTGAAAGCACCCTCAACGATGTCGCAATGCAATATACCATCATCAAGAGATAACGTCGGGAGAACAGAGAATCTAATGAATGATAGACCAGTCCTCAACCAAATATTATCAGATCACAGTACATTCATTTGCTCACCTTCGACCTCGACAAAAGAAGGCCTTCCGAGTTGCCTTCGTGCCCCGTATTGCCCAGGCCCACCCACAATATGTTGTCTTACAATCAACCGCACTCTTGTCCACAAATACCAACTGGTTGGCCTCATACGTACCGATGTGCGCAGCAAAATCTGTCTGTTTCTCAGAGGATTGCTCGATAGCTGTACGAGATAACTAGCTTTCATTAGTAATTTCACAATTATATCAGAAATTGCATATAAAATACCTTTTTCATCCAGTATCCACCTGACTGAAGTGTTCGCCAGATAGTTGACATTGCTATAGACACCCCGCAGGTCTCCTGCAATTCCAAGCGCAGTTCATCCAGATACAAATCGGGCATACCACTAAGAGTCTTGAAAAAGTGCTGTTTGACAGTTGTGAGTGGTAGTTACATAGATAGATGCAAGTTACACACCTCGATATCATAATCACAAAGTTTTCGATGTAGCTTGGGCCGCTGGCGCTTTGGTACTTTCACATCCCTCGACTGCTTGAAGTGTGCCAAGATATCCCGCACCTTGCACTCACCCACGTCAGTGTACATGGCAATGTCTTCAACAGACATTGCAGGACTCATACGAATGATTATCCACTGAATATCTTCAGTGATCAGTTTGCCTGCAGGCATGCTGATGAAGTTGAGTTCAGGTTCTCGTTATGGTAATTCAACTGATGTCACATTCGAGAGTCGATCAGGATTGACGCATTGATGTTTGGCGAAGGCAAAGTCAAAGTTGTGATATGCAAAATGTGAGCATATGAATGGTGATTCTGTGACTCACAGTAGCCCAAATCATCTATATTACAATTTTTTTGGTTTGTTTACTACCGCAACTTTTGACCTTCGAAGTAAATACCTGATTCAAAACCCAAGAACATAGTTGCACACTGAGAGTTTCAAACTCTGCAGACTGACCAATTGATCTCTCTGAGTTCGACCAGTCTGGCTATGCCACTACTTGCCCATTGTGTTTACATGTAGATAGATGGTAATGAGTCTAATTATCACCTGTTGAGCCTTCAGATGCAATTGACACTGTCAAAGCAAAGATTTAAGACTAGGCATTATCACCTGGTGAATCTTTAGGGGCAATTAACAATTTAAAGGCAAAGATTGAGGAGTAGGAATCATCACCTGTTGAAACTTTGGATGCAAATGACAATGTCAAGCCAAAGATCCAAGACAAGGAATTATCACCTGTTGGATGCAAATGATAATGTCAAGGCAAAGATCTAAGACAAGGAATTATCACCTGTTGAATCTTCAGATGCAATTGACAATGTCAAGGCAAAGATCCAAGACAAGGGATTATCACCTGTTGATCTTCAGATTCAATTGACAATGTCGGATAATCACCCTAGGGGCTGAATTATCAGATGTAATTGAAAATGTCAAGGCAAAAATCCAAGACCAGGAATTATTGCTGTAGAGGTTAAATGTTCAAATGAAATTGACAATATCAAAGCAAAGATCCAGACAGGGGATTATTACCCATTGAATCTTCAGATGCAATTGACAATGTCAAGGCAAAGATCCAAGACAAGGAATTATCACCTGTTGAGGCTTCAGATGCAATTGA
>Ga0137418_10003947_pt1 | contig 13579 bp, 15 predicted proteins | sample CZODoug3_1_2_16f_FD_122242 | JGI IMG/M metagenome (GOLD analysis project Ga0137418, IMG submission 122242) | Vadose zone soil fungal communities from Angelo Coast Range Reserve, California, USA - CZODoug3_1_2_16fungal (Hybrid Assembly) | ecosystem: Environmental > Terrestrial > Soil > Vadose...
CGACTTTCGCTCGGGATGACCATGTAATGGCCGTCGGGGTGACCGTGTAATAGGGCGTGCGATCACCCTGCACTGTCTTTTTCTCAAATGACCCAGCCCGCTCAATCTTCTTCGCTCGTCCGCGGTCTCGGTTTGCTCGACGCCACCATGATCGTAATCGGCTCGATGATCGGGTCAGGGATTTTCATTGTCTCGGCGGAATCGTCGCGATTAATCGGCGCTCCCGGCTGGTTGTTGTTGACGTGGATCGTTGCCGGATTGCTCACGATCACGGGGGCACTTTGCTGCGCAGAACTGGCAACGATGATGCCGCGGGCGGGCGGCGTTTATGTTTTCTTGCGCGAAGCCTACGGACCAGCGTTTGGATTTCTATTTGGCTGGACTCTTTTTCTGGTCGTGCAGACCGGAACGATCGCGGCCGTTGCGATCGCATTTGCGAGGTTTCTCGGCGTTTTCGCGCCAAGCGTGGCGGGCGATCATTATCTGATTGCACCGATCGTCCTGTTGCCCGGGTATGCCATCAGTCTTTCGACCGAACAACTAATCGCGATCCTTCTGATTGCACTCCTCACATTTTCGAACACACGCGGACTTCGCGTCGGCAAGATTGTGCAGAACAGTTTTACCTTCACCAAAACTGCGGCGCTCATCGGCGTGATCGTGATTGGACTCATTTTTGGATGGAAACCGAACTGCGCGGCGCTGGCGTCGCACTGGTGGGATGCGACGGCTAATAGCTGGAGCGTTCAAGCGGCGCAACCGGGATTCGCTGTCGCTGGCGGACTGGCGGTGGCCTTGTTATTTGGCAAAGCAATGGTCGGACCGCTCTTCGCGCAAACGGCGTGGACTAACGTCACGTTTATCGGCAGTGAAGTGCGCGAACCGGGACGGAACCTTTCGCGCGCGTTGCTCTACGGTTGCGGGCTTGTGGTTGTGCTCTACGTGCTCGCGAACGTCGCCTACATCGCTTCCCTGCCGCTGACCGAAATCCAAAACGCGCCGCAAAATCGCGTGGCGGTCGCAATGATGCGTGCCATTTTTGGGACCCCCGGCGTGCTGGCGATGGCAGCGGCAATCATGATCTCGACGTTTGGTTGCAATAACGGGCTCATCCTCGCCGGCGCGCGGGTTTACTACGCCATGGCGCGAGACAATTTATTTTTTCATAAGGTCGGAACGACAAATCGCTTCCATGTGCCGGCGTTTGCGCTGCTGGTGCAGGCGATCTGGACAGCGTTTCTCACTTTGCCGCGCACCGTTACGACTGACGCACAAACCGGCGCCCCCACGTTCGGCAACGTCTACACGCAATTGCTCGAATACATCGTCTCAGCGGATTTAATTTTTTACGTGCTCCTTATCGCTGCGGTCATCGTCTTGCGGAGAAAAAAGCCGGCGGCAGAGCGCCCGTATCGCACCTGGGGTTATCCCTTTGTTGCGATTATTTCGATTGCTTTGGCAGTGATTGTAATTCTCGACCTGGCTTTTCTAGCCCCGAGTACATCAGGAATCGGAATTCTGATCGTCCTCACAGGCGTGCCGGTCTATTTTTTGTGGCGCCAACAGGCTGCCAGTTCTCGTTAGACGGCAATTGGGGCGGTGTTCGCCGGAACACAGACTGCCAGTCTGCGTGCCCAGCGGAGTTGCACTCCGCTGCTAGGACAACGGTAATCGCATTGGTGTCGCAGCGGGTCACAAACCCGCTGCGCGCACAGGCCTCAGGCCTGTGTTTCTCGCGGAACTCGCACGCCGAGACTGGGATCACCGATCCCGTCTACAACTACTCTGCGCGTAGCGCTACGAATGGATTGACCTGAGTGGCACGCCGCGTCGGCACAAAACAAGATGCCGCCGCGATCGCAGTCAAGAGTCCGGCCACCGCGCTGTAAATGGTTGGATCGCTCGCTTATGGACTCCGCCACGACATCACTCGTATCGCAACGCGACCATTGGATCGACCTGGGTGGCGCGGCGTGCGGGCACGAAGCACGATGCCGCGGCGACGAGGGCGAGCATTCCCGCCACCGCGAAATAAATGATGGGATCGAGGGTGTTGACCTTGAAGAGAATGTTCTGCAAGGCAGCGGCAGCGAGAACTCCGAGAAGCAGTGCGGCGCCACCGGCGCCAAGGATAAGTCCTATGCCCAGCTGCCAGGCGCCTTGGGTCATGACCATGCGAAAGATGCGAGCGGCATCCGCCCCCAGTGCCATACGGATGCCAAATTCCTGCCTCCGCTGAGTAACGGAAAAGCTCATCACGCCGTAAAGACCAACCGCCGAGAGCACGAATGCGACGGCTCCGAAAATGCCGAATAAGGTCGCGATAATTCGGTTGCCACCGAGAATTTCATTGTGGAACTGCGCTGGCGTTCCGGCGAAATAAGTCGGCAAATTTGAATCGAGTTCGGCAACTGCCCTGCTGAGGGCCGAACCGAGGGTATCGGCTCGCTGTCCCGGGCGCGGGCGAACAATGATTGTGCAGAATTGGGTAGCTGGCTCGGCGCCGAGTAACGGCATATAAAACCCAGCGGTATCGGTCTGCTGGTCGAATGGACCCTGCATCAGGGTGTCGGGAACCACTCCGACAATCGTCCGCCACGGCTGCGGTTCGCCGGGATTGTAAATCCGGATCCGACGCCCAATCGGACTTTCGTTACCGTAATACTTTCGCGCAAAACTAGTGTTAACAATCGCCACCGGTTGTTTGGCATCGGTGTCGTCAATGGTGAAGTCGCGGCCTTCCAAAATCTTAAGACCGAGTGTCGCAAAATAGTTATCCGAGACGGACTCGAAGTTCCCCCGGGGCCGATCGCGGTCCGTCGTATAATTTTGACCGTCCACTTCATATTGACCTTGGCCCGCAAAGGTCATGCGAAAGCGATCGCTCATCGCTGCAGATTCGAATTGCGGATTAGCTCGCAATGCCCGCACCGCGCGAAGGAAAAATCCGCGGCGGGCATCCTGCGTCGGGTAAGCGCCTTCCATTAAGGCCATGCGCGCCCCATAAATGGCACTCTCGTCGTAGCCATAATTGAGCGTAACCTGATTTCGAATTGATTTGATTTGCAGGGTCGCCCCAATCAGGAGCGCGGCCGTCAACGCGATCTGCCCGACCACCAGCACACGAGTAATGATATTGACCAACCGGCTGCTATTGCCGCGGCCGCCTTCTTTCATGATCTCGGCGGCACTGCCTTTCGAGCTAACCAACGCAGGAACTAAACCTGAAACAATCGTTGCCACCAAGGTGATTGCGACGGTGAAGAAGAGAACAGGGCCGTCTATCTTATATTGAATCCAATAAGGTGGCGGAAACGGTAGCGAATTCGTCGCCCGAATGAGCATGTCGATCGCCCAATAGGCCAGCATCACGCCCGCGACTGCGCCGAAGGTCGCGACAATGAAACTTTCCGTCAGCATTTGGCGCACGATTCTCCAACGGGTGGCGCCGAGCGCACCACGAATGGCCATTTCCTTTGCCCGCAGGGCGGCGCGACCAAATTGCATATTCATCACGTTCACGCACGCGATCAGTAAAACGAGGATGACCGCGGCAAGCATTCCCCAAGCCTGCTGGCGTGTTTGCGGGCCCGTCATTGCCTTCAACAGCGGTTGGACGCTCGCGGACGTGAGAGTGCTGTTGGTTTTCGGATTGTCCTGCGCCAAGCGACGCGCCAGGCCGACAAACTCCGCGTTCACCTGATCGATGCCGACGCCCGGTGTGAGTCGGCCCATAACCGCAGGTGCGGCGTTATTGGCACCGATCACGAGCTGACCACGCGGTACGGGAGGAAACTCATTGTAAAGGGAAACCCACAGTTGTTCGGAAAACGGAAACTTAAAATTTGGTGGCATCACGCCGATGATGGTCGCCGCCTTGCCATTAATCCGAACGCTTTGTCCGACAATGTCGGGGTCGCCATTGAAATCCCGCTTCCAAATCTCGTGACTTAAAATGGCGACTTTCTCTGCGCCGGGCTTGTTGTCGTCAGCGGTGAAGTCGCGGCCCATGATCGGCGAAACGCCGATAATCTTAAAGAGATCCTCGGTAATGTAGGCGCCAGTGTAACGCTGCGGATTATTTTTGTAGGTCACGTTGATCGTCGATCCGCTCAAATAACCGGCCATCTGCGCGAACGATTGCTGGGCCGCGCGCAAATCCTCGTAGTCCTGAGCCGTCGGGATGTTGCCGATACCGAAATTGTTGTTTGGCGCACTGGCCTGAGGGTCAATCAACCCCACGCTCATGAGCTGTTCTGGATGAGGAAACGAAAACCCGCGCAATACCGTAGCGTTGACGACTGTGAATTGAGTGGTCGCGCCGCCGATGCCCAGTGCGAGCACGAGCACGGCTAGAAAACAGAACGACTTTTCCTTGAACAAAACACGAAGACCAATCCGGACATCTTGCGGGAATGATTCAAACATAATATGTTCTCCTTCTCGTGGTCATGCTTACGGGACGCTTGCGCCACTGTTGGCAACGGTGTCGTCTCGTGCCCACTGCAAAGGTTGTGCCAGTATTCCACTGCGCGTGTAAATTGCTAGATCCGAATGAGTTGGACAGGCACGATGATTTTCGGTAATGCGATTAGCTTTTCGGTTTCGGGAAATTTCCGTCCCGATTTCGGGATCGGATTTATGCGTCAGAGGCATGAGATCAGATGTTCTCAGTTTGCAGACGCCGCTGCGCGAGGTTTTTGTTTAACTATCGCAATCCATCCCGGATGCGAGGACAACGGAAATCCGCTGCCGCATCAGCGACAGTTGCTGCAATCGCAGGCCGTCTCGGCAAAACGGTACTTACTAGATTTCTTTGTCCATCAACGCTGATAACGCTTCCGCTAACGACTCGAAGGTAACTAACTCGATTTGCGGGCCGTAATGAAATTGCGAAAGAATATTTAAGCCAATGTCCTTGTGCGGATCGGGAACCACCCGGACCACTGCCGCGACATCTTTCTCCGCCAGCGCATCCATGATTTCCGCAAGAGGGACCGCTGCCGCCGGGTCCATCCGTTCTAGCCAGCGAAAATCGGTTAAGACGCGAAATCCGGGAGTGACTTCCTTCATCATCTCGCGGACTCGCAGCGCCACGCTTTCCACTTCTTTCTTGGTGACCCGTCCCGCCGCGCTAATCACCAATAGCCGCTTCGATCGATCGGATTCTACAGAATACATCGAAACGAACGCTTAATTTTGACCACCGTCTGGCGTTTTGGCGCCGGCCCTGGCTTATCGGAACTTCGTCTTCTTTCGTCTGAATTTTATCGCTGCCGCATAGGCCGCCAATTCTCCCTTGGGATCGCGCCAGGAAAAAGTTCGCACCCGCGTCCGTCCTTTTGCACCGTGGTAGGTGACAGAATAGAACCGGCGCGTCTCGTAACGAGAGACCCCAACTACTGGCTGCTTCAGGCGCAGCTTGCTCAGAATCCGCGCTGGAATCGGCTGACTACGTTTATTAGGAAGCAGACGAAGGACGCGGTCGCGCCAGCGATGCGCTGCCTTGAGCGAATCCTTCGAATGTCCGGCGAAGTGTTTGCTGTATTCCTTTTTATTGCGGGTGATTGCCACTTGATAGCCACTTGGCAAAATGCGGATATTAGTAAACTCGCGATATGCTCCTTGCCGTTTCTTCATTCCGAGACCTTGCCACCGTCTTGGGAAAAATGGAAGAACGTCTAACGAAAAATCGATATTTTTTTTGATCTGCCGAACGCAATGGAGGCATTCGCTAAATTTGAACACGAAGGCTGGCAGCGCGTTGCCGGCAAGTACGACTCCGTCTGGGCAAGCTCGACCCGGCAATTCATTCCACCGCTTCTCGATGCTGCCGAGGTTACTGGAAGCATGGTTGTTCTCGACGTCGGTTGTGGTCCCGGCTATGTCGCGGGCGCGGCGGCCGAACGTGGCGCAACATCGCGCGGCCTCGATTTTTCCAGGCAAATGGTCGCAATCGCACAAAAAAAGTTTCCGCATATTGAATTTTGCGAAGGCGATGCGCAAAATCTGCCTTTCACCGATGCCACCTTCGATCGTGTCCTAGCCAACTTCGCTCTTCTCCACTTGTCCGAGCCTGAGCGGGCCTGCGCCGAAGCGTTCCGTGTCCTCAAACCTGGCGGCAAATTGGGTTTCACCGTCTGGGCGCCGCCAGAGGAAAATCCGTACGCGAAGATGATCGACGACGCCATCCAGGCGCACGCTGACCTCGAGGTCGACCTTCCAACTGGGCCGCCGCATTATTTGTTTTCTGGTCGCGAGGAATTTCGCCGAGTACTCGAACGCGTCGGGTTCAATGGCGCATCAATGATTTTCAAACTCCACACCATTCGATGGAACGTGCCCAGCACGCGCTATCCATTCGATGCGGAACGAGACGCCGGCGTGCGCACGGCCGGGTTGCTCGCGCGGCAGACATCCGAGAAACTCCATGCCATTCAGTTAGCGATCGAAGAGTCCGTTCGTCGCTATGCCGAAGGCGATAGCTTCTCTATTCCGAAAGCAGCCTATGTCGTTGCCATTAGCAAGAAATAACGCGGCCTTTTTAAATCTGTAATTCTCGCAATGAAACTCCCCGCCATCTTCTTTATCCTTTTCTGCGGTTCAAATGTCATATCCGCAGGTGAGAGAGACGCAGTTATTACCGAGAGCGAATTGGTCGGGCGGACCCAGCAGCTGTACGACGCCGTGGTTCCCGGCTATCAGGCTCCTTGGAAGAAGTATTTCGCCGACGATTGCATTTTTGCCGATGAAAAAGGACGTACCATGGATAAGACGAAGCTCGTTGCGGACATCACGCCGATGCCAGCGGGGTATTCCGGTGCGATCAAAATCGAACAGGTGCAGAGTCGGATTTACGATAACGTGGCCATCCTAAGTTACGATGTTAACGAGACGGAGACGATCTTTGGCCAGAATTTGAGCGCCCGTTATCATGTAACCGATACCTGGCTGCGGCGGGACGGCAATTGGCAGATCATCGCCAGCCAGGCCCATCGTTATTATGAAGATCCGGCCGTCGGCAAAACTGATCCAAAGAAGTTCCCCGACTTCATCGGTGCCTACGAGCTAGCTCCCGGTCAAACACGGACGATCATCGCCGAAGGCGACAGCTTGTTCGTCGAACGAAGTGGAAAGAAAGACCAATTATTTCCGGAAGCATCCGAGCTTTTCTTCCGCAAAGGTATCGAGGGGCGAATTCTGTTTCGTTATGATAAGAACGGAAAAGTCGACGCGCTTATTGACCGGCGAAATAACGAAGACGTTGTCTGGCGCAAGGTTGCTGGCAAGTAGGCAAAGCGCTTGTAGCTGGTAACCAATGACGATGAGGTATTATGATTGCGCATGATCGGAACACAGGCCTGTGGCCTGTGCGTCCAGCGAGGATTCTCCTCGCTGTTCTTCAGACTGCATGGCAGCGGAGTAAAACTCCGCTGGGCGCACAGACTTGGAAGTCTGTGTTCCTCATGACGTGGCTCCGTAGGGCGTCTACCCTACAGCAGGGTATCGCAACGCTGCCTTAGTGTTGTGATTTCCTTTGATAGACCAGATCGGCCGCGGCAACGTCCTCCGCCGCTACGCCCACCGACTTAAACAGCGTAATCTCGTCCACCGATCTCCGCGCGGGTTGTTTGCCGGCGATCACTTCGCCGATCTCCGCTACGGCCTTGCCTGCTGCGATGACGTCGCCGGATTCCTTTAGGGCGGCCTCCCGCGATTCGACGTAGATCGTCGCTCGCTGCAATATTTCATCGTCCAACTCGCGCCAATTTGGCCGTGTCGCGCCGACGGCGTTAATGTGCGCGCCGGGCGCGACCCATTCACCCTGTAAGATTGGTGTCGTGACCGAGGTCGCTACTACAATTACATCTGCTCCGCGCACCGCTCCTTCAGCCGAAGTTGCCGCGTGCACCTGGAATTCGCGAGCGAACCGCTCAGCGTTGTGTGGACTCCAAACTCTCACCTCGCGAAACTCCCGCACCAATCGCACTGCCTCAAGGTGGCTTCGCGCCTGCACTCCCGATCCAAGAATCGTTAACACATGTGTATCAGCACGCGCGAGTAACTTTGTTGCCACCGCCGATACCGCGGCCGTGCGCATTTCTGTAATGAGCCGGCCATCCATCACCGCCAACGGTTCGCCTGTTTCCGGTCGAAAAAGTAAAATCATCGCGTGATGAGTGTGCATGTCCTTGTTTTGTGGATAGAACGTCACCAACTTGGCCCCAAGCGCGCGCCCGCAGGCTGGCATGACTCCGAAAAACCCTCCGTACTCAGATACCGGAAGAACGCTGCGCAACGGTTGCAAGACCGCGCCGGCCGAAAGATCTCGCAACGCATCCGCCATCGTCGGAATCAAATCCTCCATCCGTAAAACCTTTCGGACGTCATCTTCGCTTAGCACCATTGGACAATTTTGCATCGGCCTTATTAGCGTAATACTCGATAAACTCGCTTACCCTGTCATTCCGAGCGCAGTCGAGGAATCTCTAACTATTCTTCCCGAAAAAACTAGAGATGTCTCGACTACGCTCGACATGACAAAAAAGTAACATTTGATTTCCAAATTCCGTTTAGGCATGCCGTCAGGCCTAAGTCTCTGTTTCGGTTTTTAGCTTCCATGATCGCTGGTAAGAAAGCGTTCTATTTCAGACGCAGTCGGGAAATATCTAATTTGATATTCTCACGCGCCCTTCGCCGTTCGTGGCGTGTTGCCCTGAGGTAAAGGACTGTTCCGGCAATGCCAAATGCGGCCGCGCCGAGAAAATTGGCCGCGGGACTTCGACTCCAAAGGTACGCTCCGAGAATTGCTCCGACACTCACGATCGAGTCGCGGATCAAGTAATAGGCGCCGATCATTTGGCCGCGTCGTTCCGGTTCGCTGTAACTGACGATGAGAGCTTTGCGTGAGGTATCGCCAAACTCTTTCAGCCCGCGAATAAAGAAGGCGATCATTAACGCGGGAAAGCTCCGTGAGAAAAGCAATACAATCGGGAAAAGCGTAAACATGACGAAGGTGGTGACAACAAAAGGTTCGCGCTGTTGTTTATCCGCAAAGTGGGAACTGGGAATAATGCATAAGGTTGCGACCAGTACTTCGATCGTAGTGAGAAGGCCTACTTGTTGTCCACTGGCCCCGGCGTAATCCATGGCGAAGATCACAACCCAGGCGAAAGGGATTCGTTCACAAAAACGGACCAAGATGTCACTAACCAACAACCATCGCATCGGCGCGTCGAACTCGCGTAGACAGCGCCGAAAATTCCATCGCTCAGGCATTGGCACAGTCTCTTCACCTTCTTTTACTTCTTCCCGTAATTCCCGGAGGGCGATGAAGGTAGCGCCTGCGAGCAGGATCGAGATAATCAGTGCGACGCGCACTCCCGGGATGACGCCGAAGCGATCGATCAAGATTCCACCCACCAGCGGCGCGACCATGATCGGCACGCGCTTGATTACCATCTGAACGCCGATTCCCATCGAGTATCGGTTGGCTGCAACGCTGGCGGCGATGAGCGAGAAGGTGGCGGGGAGAGAAAAACAGGTCCAGGAGAGAAACAAAAACATTCCGGCGATGACTGCACCCCAATGCGGAATGAGGAGGACGAGTGCATAACCAGCGATCGAAACCAGGTTGAACGTTATGAAAGCGCGCCGGTGTCCCCAACGATCGGCCAGCACTCCTCCGGGATAGGCATAGATCGCGCTGATTAAAGTGCGCAGAGCATCGTAAAGACCAATGACGAACACGCTCGCACCGAGGGTTTGGAGATATTTCGGGACGAAACGCATCCATAATTCTTCACCTGTCCCGATGACGAAAATCGCGACCAGGATGATGACCAGATTACGTTTGAGCGCGAAAAAATCGGCGAACTGTTTCCCGCGACTTATTTCTGGTTGATTCGGCGCTTCCATTTGACATCAAGCGGGTGACAACGAACACGAGTTGGCGATTTCGTTGACTTATTAGGCCGACGCGGCCGGAATACAAACAATTCGACGCAAGACAGTCGTCAGCATAGTCTTCATTCCTATTCACAAATGGGGGACGGTAGGACCAACAATCTGTCGCATGTAATTGTTCGCGGCAACGCGACCGGCTTTGCGCAGGAGATTCAAATTGGTTCGCATCGTCTCACTGGTGACGAACCGGTTTCTTCTGGTGGGACCGACACGGGGCCCTCACCGTACGATATGCTCCTGGCCGCGCTCGGCAGTTGCACCTCGATGACGATCTCGCTTTACGCCCGGCGAAAAGGTTGGCCGCTGGAAGAGGTAACAGTTTTATTGTCCCATTCGAAGATTTATGCGGCCGATTGTGCCGAGTGCGAAACCAGAGAAGGAAAGATCGATCGAATCGAGCGCGAGATTCAATTGACCGGCCAACTCACGGCCGAACAGCGATCCAAGTTAATGGAAATTGCGGATAAATGCCCGGTGCATCGGACGCTTACTTCGGAGATTAATATCAGGACAAAAGAGAAGGGTGAAGGTTGATGGAGCGGGGATCAATCTGCGCGTTCTGCAAGAGCGAAAACCAGGAGCGAGAGCAATTGCAAGACGACTGAGAAGATGACGAGGATAAGAATCGATTTCTCGTAGAGAATACCCATCACCCAACTGCCAAGAAACCAGGCGACGCCGAAACCAGTATCGAATAGACCAAAGCCGGTGGCGCGGATGTCGCGGCGAAGCAGAGGAGCGATGACGGACTTCAGAAGCGAATTCTGGGCGCCCATGCCGATTCCCCAAAGAATCATTCCACCAAGGACAACCCAGGACTGGCCGAAAAAGACAAGAGGCGCGAAAAAAGAAGAAACGAAGAAGACGGCAATCAGGATAGGTAGACCAGCTCGGTCGAACCATTTTCCGAAAACGAGGGCACTCGCCCCGCCCAAAGCCATCGCGACGGCGTAGTAGATTGGAATTACTGGGCCGGCGACCGATCCGCTTCTTTGAAAGTGGTAGGCGATGAGCGAGAAATCGGCAAAACCGGCGGCGATAAAAGCGCCCGCAACCAGATAAAGCCAGTAGGAACGCGAAAATCCTTTGGCTTCCAAACCATGACCTGCCTCCAACTCGCGCGGATTAGGGAAAAGGTTACTGGCCACGAAAACAATCGCGATAGTAAGGAGCGCGGAGATTAGCAGCAGCGCGAAACCGGTTCGATAACTACCTTGCCTGAATAACACCAATGAAATGATGAGCGGTCCCAGGGTTGCCCCAGCCTGGTCGAATGCTTCGTTCAAGCCAAAGACCCAACCGCGGCCAAGTTTGTGGCCGGCGAATGATAGCATGGCGTCAGTAGATGGTTTGCGGATAGCGCGTCCTGTTCGCTCAGCTACGATCAGACCGGCAGCAAGAGGCCAGTTGCCGGCCAGAGCCAGTGCTGGCACCGCCAGCATATTCACACTGTACCCGATGATCGTAACCAACCAGTACCTGCCGGTCTTGTCGCCAAGATAACCGCTAAGAGAACGTAACGAGTAGCCGAGTAGTTCTCCGAGTCCGGCAGTGAAACCAATAACAGCAGCGCTTGCACCGAGATATCCCAGGAATTGCCCGGTGACGCTGCGTGCGCCTTCATAGGTGAGATCAGCGAAGCCGTTGGCAATTCCGAGGATGAGGACAAATCGAAATGCACGCGCGGCGGTAAGTGACTTTTGCCGATCGGGCACCGTTGCGTTACGGTTGGTTGTTCGAACTACTGAGGTGAGCTCGACTGTTCACCCACCGGCTCGGTATCATGAAGGCGACCGAAATCGACGGTAAGCTTTCCGGCGGCCGGTTGGGAATAAATCTCGACGAATCGCTGGCCAAAGCGGATGTCGCGCCAGGTATAATCCTGCTGGGTTTGCACAGCTGCTGGAATAACCGGGTCGATTCCGACAACGGAGGCGATAAATAGCGCGCGGCTCGCTGCGAGTGATTCCACAGTCTCACCATAAAGCGGGCTTTTCTCATCGATGGTGTGGCGGAGGGTGAGTGCCGCCGGAAATGCAATGAGCCGGTCGAAGTGAAGTTTCAGGTCGTAAAAGTGCCTGAAATTGTCTCCCTCCAGAATTGGCTCATCGCGCGTGAACATGATTCTGAACTCCGCTTCGACCATACTTTGGGCGCGCAGATTACCGACACGCAACATGAGGGTGGGTCGGCCATTCAATGGTCCGATGACAATTGATCTGCTGAACAGAATTCGAGCAGCCGGCCGGGAAAAGCGGACAAAGATCAAACCAGTCATGACCGCGAGCCCGAACATGCCAGTGATGATTTCGACGGTCGTGACGATGTGGCCGTAAAGAGTTTGTGGATACCAGTGGCCATAACCGACAGTCGCGAGAGTTTGCACACTGAAAAAGAACGCCTCTAAGTAAGAGCCGGGCGTCATTCCAGCAATGGATTTGCCGCCGAGGGCGTAGAACTCTGCAAAGATGAGGTTGATCACGATATAAACGCCCGCGATGAGAGCGGCGAACTCTGGCCAGGTTAAAGCCAATAACCGTTGGTAAGTGTCGCGCCATTCCCTCTTTTCAAGATTGAGTTTGAGAAACTCAACCTGACCGGAGCGGACGGACACAGGCCTGGGCATTGCGTACCATGAAAGTAAAAAGCGGAAAGTAAAAAAGAGAAAAACGGGGGGAGCAAGAAGCGGGGAGGTAGGAGCAGGGAGAGAAAAACTGAGCTAGCCGCTGTTATTTGCCACCCTGAACCGAAAGCTCCCAGCGATAGCCGTCAAGATCATGGAACCATAGGCCCATATGTTTGGAGCCTGGAGCTTCCGGCCCGATCTCGTCACCGGGATCTTCGAGGCCAACTTTGTGCTTCTTCAAGTGTGCCAGCGCTTTTCTCAGTGTTGCCATATCCGGCAAATGGAAAGACATGTGGTCAAGTGTCGAGGGCGATGGTTTCCCTTTGAAGAGAGCGATAGTGATGTTGTCGTTCCCGACCGCAACACCGTTCTGGAAGTCGAATTCTTTGCGTAACCCAAGTGTACGCTGAAACCATCGGGCGCTCTTCTTCGGGTCGCGCACTGCCAGCCCGAAATGCCCCACCGCACCAAGAACAAACGGAATTTTCGTATTATGATATCGGGCCTGGCTCAAGAAACAGATGTCTCGCCCTGGCAGTTAATCCAGGCGCTGCACCAGCAGCCAGACCAGCCCCGAGAGGATGCCGGCAAAAATGGAGAGGACAATGGTAGTGCGCCGCGTGTGCCGGCGTTTGAACTCCGGGACGGGGATATCATCGTGAATGCGACTCGCCTCGAACAGTACCATCAAAAAAAGCGTCACCACGAAGCCAACGACGCCCCATTTCAGAGCCCCAAGAATGGTGTCGAGCATTACTGTCTCGACTGTAATCGTAGCGTCTTTGGATTCAAGAAGAGCGCGTGCGAGACTGCTGTCGAACGAGGAGATCGTGAAAAAGCGTATGGTTATCCGCGCCTCTCCTGCCACCCATTCGCCTCTCCCTTTGCAGGGAGAGGCTAGCGTGGGGAGTTCCTCAGCGCGCCACGTTATTAACGCCGCAGCAGGACGTAGTCAAAACAAGCCGCGTGAGAAATCAGAACATGTAG